>FTDG01000400.1_pt1 | contig 13945 bp, 3 predicted proteins | sample 1639751 | NCBI WGS metagenome assembly FTDG01 (sample SAMEA3914869, study PRJEB12502) | metagenome | biome: forest; material: soil | place: USA | collected 2012-03-12 | depth 0.1 m
CGCCAGCACCGTCCAAGCCGACGGCCGCCGCCGCGCCGCCGGCGTTTCGCCACACGAAGGCACCTCCACCGGTCACGCAGCCGCCGCCCCCACCGCCCCCGAGCCGGGACGGGCCCCTCTACGAGCAGCGTCCGCCGACGTCGGGGTCGTCGATCTCCGGGGGTGCGAAGCTGGTGCTCGTCGTGGCCGCGGTGGCGATGATCGTCCTCTTCTTCAAGCTCTTCCAGGCGGCTGATCAGGAAAAGGATGCGCAGGCTTCGACGTCGACACCGATCCCGGTGCCGTCACAGACGCTCGAACAAAAATGGCATCTCGTCCTGCCCGATGGCAACGACACGGTTTCGAAAGAGCAGCTCTATGCCGAGAGCGCCGTCGAAGGCTGGGTGCCTTACGTGAAGGCCTTGCTGGATGCCGCGCACACCGGCGATATCGACGGGTTCGACAAGAACGGGCAGTGGCTGCACCAGCACAAGGCCCACATGCCCTGGCAGGTTGATATCGATCCGGCGCACAAGGCCGCCCGGCTGGCGTACGTCGGCCGCATCCAGGCGATGCTGGCGGACGCGAAGTCGAAGGGAAAGAGCGACGCCGACAAGGCTGAAGAACTCGATGCGGTGATCGCGCTGAGCGAGGCGTTCCTGCGGCGGTTCTTCGGGTATCGCGACGTGCATCTCGCGTTGGCCGACGCCCTGATCGCGAGCGGCCACGCAGACAAGGCGATCGCGCCGTCCGTCCACGCGATCGCGTTCGACCCGGACGGCGGCGGCGGCTACACCTGGCTGGCATTCGCCAACGCCCGCAGCGGCAACGCGGATCGCGCGACGGACGTCTTCTGCACGATGCTGCGCAAGTTCAGATATTCGGCCAGGACCACCGACTATTTCCAGCGCATCGCAAGCGGCGTCGAGCCGACCTCGCCGGAGGTGCAGAAGGCGCTGCAGGACACCGCGGCCCAGTGTCCGCGATCGAGCTGGGGGCGCTAGGACGATCCTGCGGACGACGCAGGGCCTCGGCGCGCGTCAGCACACGCGAACCGAAACCGCGCCGTCGACGATCTCGACCGCCAGCGTCGAGCCGTCAGGCACCTCCCGGAAGAGCGCCCGCGCGATCGACGCGACGACGTGCTGTTCCACCGCCCGCTGCAGCGGCCGCGCGCCGTACCGCGGGCTGAAGCCCGCGAGCGCGACGAAGTCGACCACCGCGGGCGAGATGCGCAGCGACAGGCCGCGGCGCAGCAGCCCTTCACGTCGCTCCACCGACTGCAGTTCCTTGCGCGCGATCGCCGCGATCGCATCGCGGCCCAGCGGCGCGAAGTGGACGAGGCGGTCGATGCGGTTGAAGAATTCCGGGCGGAAGAACTGGCGGATCGCATGCGTCGCGTCGTCCCCCGACTCCGCGGTGGCGAACCCGGCCGAGCCGCCGTGGCGCACGCCGAGATTGGTGGTCATGACGATCAGCGAGCCCCGGAAATCGGCGACCCGGCCATGGCTGTCGCGCAGGCGGCCTTCGTCGAGCACGCCCAGCAGCATGTCGAACACCGACGCGTCGGCCTTCTCGATCTCGTCGAGCAGCACCACGGAGAACGGCCGCTGCCGGACGTGCTCCACCAGCTTGCCGGGCCGCTTGCCCGTGCCGATCAGGCGCGCGATCTGGAAGGCGTGCTGGAACTCGCTCATGTCGACGCGGAACAGCGGGTCGACGCCGCTGCCGGCGCCGTAGAAGTAGCTCGCGAGCGCCTGGGCCGCGGCGGTCTTGCCGACGCCGGTCGGTCCGGCGAACAGCAGCGTGGCGATCGGCTTGGCCGGGTCGTTCAGGCCGGACTTGAACAGGTAGACCACGTCCTTGAGCTGGCGGATCGCGGCGTCCTGGCCGAACAGCTGGCCCGCGAAGAAGGCCTGCACCTCGGCATCGTCCAGCGGCTGGTCGTCGCGCAGGAAGCGCTCGGGCAGGCCGGTGAAGCGCGCGAACTGCGTGATCGCGCGGGTTTCGGTGACCACGGCCTGGCCGTCGGCGAGCGCCTCGCGGACGCATTCGCCGAAGAAGCGCATCGCCTTGCCGGGGAAGCGTTCGTAGCGCACGTAGCGATGGAGCAGCCGGTAGCCGGCATCGAGCGCCGCGCGCTCGATCTCCACCTGCTGCGCGCCCTTGGCCTGGGCAGCGAACAGCTCCAGCACGCGACGCGCACGCTGCCCGTCCATCTCGGGCAGGGCCATCGGTTCGAAGCAGTCGACGAAGGCCGGCAAGCGGCGGCGCGCGGCCTCGATCTCGCCCGGGCTGGCCTCGCCCACCAGCCGCAGCGTGCCGCGTCGCAGGGCCGGAAGCAGGTAGGCGGCCATCGATTCCTCGGGACCCTCGCCGCCGACCTGCAGCAGGTTCAGGAAGTCGGTGACCCAGAGGACGCCCCGCGAGACGTCCAGCCACTGGATCGCCTGGTCGCACAACGCCTGCCATTCCCCGAGGTACTTCGCACGACCGACCAGGCGCTCGGAGTTGCTGCGCCAGAACGTCGGCGGGTCGTCGCGGCCGAGGGTGGCGCGATGCGCCTTGCGGATCGCGTCGGCGATGACCACGCTCTTGCCCACGCCGTGCTCGCCCACCAGCAGCAGGTTGCCGCCGCGCGCGAGCCGGGCGGCGATCTCGTCGACCAGCGCGCCCTGCTCCCACGCCGTCTCGGAGAAGCCGTGCGCCGGGCGGCGACCGCCCGCGTCGGGCAGGCGGTCGGCCACGACGGCCAGTTGCGCATGCGCCTCGCGGATGTGGCGCGGCACATGCTGGCGTTCGGCGACGCGGTCGTCGCGTCGCGATTCGACCAGCTCCAGCCACGGCGCGCCGCGCGGGACGTAGCGCTGCGCGTCCTCCGGCGACTTGCCATCCAGCCGGTCGCGCGTGTAGTGCTGGATCAGCATCGGCAACTGCGACTCGTCGTAGTAGTGGAAGCTCTCGTCCAGCCACGGCAGCCAGCACTTCAGCCAGCCCTCGCTCGCCTTGGCGCCGTAGACCGCGGCAACGGCGATCTCGGTCGGCGTGGGCACCGGGAAGCTGCCCTTGTCGGTCTGGTGCGCGAGGTTGACCTGCACCTTGACGATGCGCAGCCGGGGATCGTCGATATCGGGATCGGCCACGAAGCCGTCGCGTTCGCGCTCGCGCTGCACGGCTTCCGCCAGCGTGGTCTTGAGCCGCTTCGCGTTGCGTTCGACGCCCTCGAAGCCAGTGCCCAGCAGGATGCCGAAGACCGAGTCGTCGTCGAGTTGCCAGCAGACCAGCGGATAGGACAACACGGCCATCTCAGCGCTCCTCGTCCGGTGGCACGGGCGACGCCGAATCCCACAGCAGCAGGCGCCAGTCGTCCTCGCCCAGCGGCTCGGCGAACTTGCGCACGCGCCCCGACCGCAGATCGGTCATGCGACGCTGCTCGCCGTCGCGCGACGGTTCGTAGCGGATCCGCACGATTTCGGTGGGCGCAGGCGCAGCCTCGTCGTGGTCGGCGAACGCCCTGACACTCACTGCCAACGGCACCGGCCGATCGTCGCCCCGATACCAGACATGCACGCCGCATTCGCCGGCGAACGCCTCGGCGAGCCCCGCGCCTTCGAAGCAGCGCGCGCCCGGCGCGGGCGACGGCAGCTCGTGCGCATCGAGCTGGGACAGCAAGGCGCCGTAGTCCGACCACGCCGTCTTCACGAGCGTCGCGCCATCGCCAGCCTGGAGCGGCGCGATGTCGATGCGAACGCGGTCGATGCCGCGACGCGCGAGGCTGTCGGCGCGCCGCTCGAGCAGCGCCAGCTCGAGCTGCCAGCGCACCAGCTCGGCATCGACGCCGCGCACCGGGGTCGATGCCTCTTGCAGACGGTCGAAGAACTCGTGGATGTCCAGGCGCGCTTCGAGCATGTCGACGATGGGCAGGTGGGCGCGATCCTGGGAGCGCCATTCGCGTGCCCGCGACAGCGAGCTCATCGTCCGGCCGGTGGGCACGGTGCGGCGTTCCGCCAGGTCCCAGCAGCGGCGTTCGAGCACGTCGCGCAACGGGTCGAGCCGGACCTGCAACGCGCGCAGCGCGAAGGCGATGTCGTCGTCCGGTCCGGTGTCCAGCGCCGCGGCCAGCGTGGCATGCAGTGCCGATGCTTCGTCGCGCACGCGCACGTACCCCGGGGCGCCCTCGTCCCGCGGCAATGCCACCGGTCGCGCCGGGGCGTGGCGCAGCAGCGTCGCGCGCGTGGCGAGCTCGCCGCGTGCGATCGCCACGTCCAGCAGCACCGGATCGCCCGGCTGCGACGACGCGAGCCTCTGCGCGATCGGGGCGGTCAGCGCGCGCTCGATGCCGCACTTGAGCGCCCGCGCGCCCAGCGCCTCGTCGCGCCCGAGCGCGGCGAGCTTGTCCAGCGCCTCGGGCGACACGTTGAGGAAAGTCAGGCGGCGTACGAAGCCGTCGCGCGCGAGGACGCGTTCGAGCTGCAGTCGCGCGATGCCCGCGACATCCTCGCGCGCCAGCGGCGTGAAGCTCACGACCTGGTCGATGCGGTTCAGGAACTCGGGCCGGAAGAACCGTTCGACCGCTTCGCGGTAGGTGTGCGCGGCGTCGCTGGCGTGTTGCGCGAAGCCGGTGCGGCGCTCCGCCGCCGCGGCACCGAGGTTGGACGTCAGGATCACCACGCACTGGGAGAAGTCGGTGGTGCGGCCCAGCGCGTCGGTGAGCCGCCCTTCCCCGAGCAGTTGCAGCAGCAGGTCATGCACGGCCGGATGGGCCTTCTCGATCTCGTCGAGCAGCAGCACGCAGGCGCGTCGCTGGCGCACCGCGGAGGTGAGCTGGCCGTCGGGGCGCTGCGCGTCGCCGATCAGGCGATCGAGCGCGTCGCCGTCGACGTATTCGTTCATGTCGAAGCGCACGAGGCCGCCGTCGTCGGCGAAGAGGTAGTCGGCCAGCACCTTGGCCGCCTCGCTCTTGCCCACGCCGGTGGGGCCGATGAACAGCAGCGACGACAGCGGCCTGCCCGGCGCCGCCAGCCCCGACTTGAGCAGCGCGACGACGTCGACCAGGCTCGCGCGCGCCTGCGGCTGGCCGACGAGCCGCGCCGCGAAGTGGCTCGCGGCCTCGGACGGCGCGAGGCCGACGTGGCGCGAGAACAGGCGCTCGCGGAAATGGAAGTCCGACCGGTAGGCCGCCATCACCTCGGCGCGTCCGACCGTCTGCTTCGCATGTCGCACGGCGAGGCGGTCGAGCACGCGCAGCGCCGATCCGGGCAGCACCTCGTCGCTCGCGAACCGGCGCTCCAGCTTCAGCAGTTCGCCCATCGCCGCCGATTCGATACAGCAGCCATGACGTTGCTCCAGCTCCGCACGGCGCCAGCCGACGATGCGGATCGCGTCGGCGCGCGCCGGCGCGTCGACGCGGATCACGCGGAACAGGTCGGCGAAGCGGCGGTCGCGTTGCTGCACCTTCTGCCAGGCCTCTGGCGTCGCCTCGCCCACCAGCGTGAACGCGCGGCGCTCCAGCTGCGGGCGCAGCACGTCAGCCAGCGTCAGCGAACTCTGCGAGCTCTTGCCCATCGACAGCAGCGCGACCAGGTTGTCGCAATAAAGGTGGTCGGCCTTGTCGATGGCATGCGTCTCGCGCAGCCGCGACTGGACATGGCCCATCACCACCGCCATGCGGCGCTGCCACTGGCCGATGATGCTCATGCCCGAGATCACGCGCATCGGATCGAGCTGCCACACCTTCTGCAGCTTGCTGCGCTGGCGTCCGGGCTGGCCGTCGATGTGGCGCCGCACCGCGCCGTGCACCAGCGCCGTCTTGCCCGCGCCGCGCGGGCCCACCAGCACGAAGGCGCTCGAGTCGGCGCGGTAGATCGCCTGTTCGACCTCGGCCACCAGCGCGTCGCGCAGGACCGCCGGACCGAGTTCATCGGGGTAGAGCTCGTTGAGGTCGGTGGCCACGCGCCCCATCTCGCTGGGCCCGTCGCCGATGTCGTCGCTGCGCATCCTGGCGAAGAAGTCGGCGTCCTGCTCGAACGGGAAGCGGCCATCGGCCAGGTGCAACGACAGCTCGAGCTCGCCGAGCTCGTCGTTGGCCGACGCCAGGTGGCGCAGCGGGTCGAACGCGTCGCCGAGTTCCTGGCGGCGTTCGCGGAAGAAGCGCTGGATCGTCGCCACCAGGCGCTCGGTGCGCTGCGCGTGCGGCACGCTGCCGTCGCCGAGGTCGGCCACGATGCCGTCGAGTTGAGGCAGGCAGGCGTAGCGTCGGTCGCCGAGCGTGAAGTGCGCCGCGGCGAACAGCCCCTCGATCCAGCGTCGGCCGGAATCGAAGCCCAGCGGCGCGAGCTCGAAACGCAGCGGCGGCGCGAACGCGAGCCACAGCCGTTCGTCCAGCGTCGCGCGCTCGCTGCGCGTGCCGCGGAAATGGCGCTGGATGGCCTGCCGCAGCTTGTTGAGGGCCGACTCGTAGCGCTCGGCCGTCGCGTCGATCCCGGGCAGGAACAGGCAACGCAGCCGGTAGCCCGTCTCCTTGCGATGAGCGACCAGCAGCGGGATGCGCAGTGCCCCCATCACGCGTCCTCCCCGAGCAGCATGCGGCCCATCAAGGCCTCGAACTGGCGATCGAGCGCACGCCGCCAGGCCGCCGCGTCGGGGAACTCGCAGCGCCAGTCGGCCGCCGCGTCGATCAGGTGACCGTCCTTGAGCTGGCGATGCACGGGCAGCGCGTCGAAGAAGTGCTGCCGATGCACGCCGGCCGGCGTCTGGAACTGACCCAGCGGCAACGGGCGCACCGACACCCAGATGTCGGACTTGCGGTCGCCCTCGAACACGCGCCAGACGCCGCTTTCGAGCCGCAGGAAGTCGTGCACCGCCGTGCCGCGGCATTCGAGTTCGAAGCCCACCAGCGGGGCATTCACCTTCTCGACCTCCGGCCAGGCGAACCTGGCGTACGGGCCCTGAGGCCTGTCGCTCTGGTCGGCCTTGTCGCCCTTGTCGCCCTTGTCGCCCTTGTCGTTCTTGTCGTTCTTGTCGTTCTTGTCGACGTCCTTGTCGGCGTCCTTCCTGCCGCCCTCCTCGCGCAGGCGCACGGCCTGCACGCGCACCTCGAAGCCCGCGAGCCGCAGGACATCGCTCCACGCCGCGAGCAACATCGGCAGCAGGCGAGGCGCCGCATAGAGGCCGACGGTGCACAGGCCGCTGTCGGGTCGCATGGCGTGGAACACGCGCTGCTGGAAGGCCACGAAGCTGCGCCGCCAGGCCGCGACGTCGGGCGGCGCGATCGACTCGCCCGCGAGCGCCAGCAAGGCCTGGCCTTCGAGATCCATGATCTGGCCCAGCAACGCCTTCGCCTCCTGCAGCACCGCATCGAGTTCGCGCCAGCGCGCGGCCTGGTGCGTGGTGTCCCAGTGCGGCAGCGTCGGCTCCTTGCGCCGCCGCTTGTCGTAGGCCTGGCGCTCGCGGTCGAGGCGGAAGACCTGATTGACGAGGTTCACGTAGAGCGGCCCGTCGGTCACCCGCACCCAGTGGCGGCGCGCGTTGGCGAGCGCGTCGGCGGCCAGCAGGGGCGCGGTGTCGACCGGACGCTGCGACGGCTCGACACGGATCTCGGGCGTCGCCTGCGCGCCGACCTCGATCCGCACCGCCACCGGCGTGACGTAGGCATGGGGCGACAAGGCGTGGGCCAGCGGCAGCACGAGTTCGCGGCGGAGCCCGCGCTGCACGTCGCGCGCGCCGTAGCGCGCGTCGCCGGGAAGCGTGGCGAGCTGCGCGGCGACGCCCGCGTCGATGGACAGGTCGGCGTGGCGTTCGAGCAGGCCGTCGCGCCGGCGCAGCAGGCCGATCTCGCGATCGATGATCGGCGCGCGTTCGGCAGCGGTCAGTGCGGCAAACGGAACGACGTGGTCGATGCGGTTGAACAGTTCGGGCCGGAAGGCCTCCTGCACGACGCGCTCGAAGTGGCGCCTCGGATCTTCCCGTCCGGGGAGCACGCCCATCGTCGCGCGCATCGACGCCTCGGCGCCGAGATTGGAGGTCATCACCACGAAGCAGCCGCAGAAATTCGCCGTGACACCATCGCCGCCGGTGAGGCGGCCTTCGCCCAGGACCTGCAGCAGCAGGTCGAAGAAGCTCGGGTGGGCCTTCTCCAACTCGTCGAACAGCAAGACCGAGAACGGCTGGCGCCGCACCGCGCCGATCAGCACGCCCTCGTCGCGGCCGAGGTCGCCCAACAGCCGCAGCACCGCCGCCGGGTCGGCGTACTCGCTCATGTCGAAGCGGATCATGCGGCGCGCGTCGCCGAACATGAACTCCGCCAACGCCTTGGCCGTCTCGGTCTTGCCCACGCCGGTCGGCCCGATCAGCAGCAGCGAGGCGATCGGCTTGCCGGTGCGCGCCAGGCCCGTCTTGGTCGAGGCCAGCAGGCCCGTGACCACGTCCAGCGCATCGGGTTGGCCGAACAGGCGGCGACGGAAGAACTCGTCGACCTCGGCGAGATCCAGCGGCTGGCGCGGATCGAGCATGCGCCGCGGCATGCCCGTCTCGGCGCAGAACGCCTCGATCGCATCGTCGCGCCCGAGGTCGGCCGTGCGTCCGTGCGCGTGCAGGATCAGCTCCTCGAAGAAGCGGATGCCCTTGCCCGGAAAGCCGGAGTACGGCGAGAAGCGCCGCTGCATCGCGAGCAGTTCGGCCACCGCGTCACGCGCGACCGTCACGCGCTGCGCGCGCGCGAGCGCCGCCACCGCCTCGACCATGACGCGCTCTTGCGCGGGCTCGTCGAGCTCGGGCATGCGCACCACCTGGAACAGCGCGGAAAAACCGGGCGAGCGCAGTTCCAGGCGCGCGAGCTCCTCGGGCGTCGCCTCGGCCAGCAGCATCAGGCGACCGCGCGCCAGCGGCTCCCGGAGGGCATCGCCCAGGCTCACGGCGTTGCCCTGGTACTGGCCCACCTCGAACAGCTCGGACAGGTGGCCGACATGCAGCATCACGTCGCGCTTCGCCAGTTCGCCGCACAGGATCGCCAGCGCGTGCTGCCAGGCGCCGTCGCGCGTCAGCCCCTGGATCAGCCGGGCGGCGTTGGTTTCCCACGGCGCCGGCTCGTGGCGCCGCGCACGATCCCCCACGTAGTGACGGATCAGCGCCGTCTTGCCGCTGCCCTCGGCTCCCACCACCAGCACGCTTCGCGCGAACGCGCCCTCGGCGGCGCGCCGCAGCATCGCCAGCGGCTCTTCCAGGCCGATCGCCACGCGCGCATCGGGCCGCATCTCCTCGGCCACGCCCTTGAGCAGCGGCTCGCTCTTCTGGCGGAGCTGGCGCAGCGCCTCGGCGCCATGGAACTCGAGCGACAACGTCGCCGGCTTCAGTTCGACGCGCTCGAACCACGACGCCGCCACCTGCTTGCGCACGTCGGCCAGCCGGCCATTGCGGCGGTACTCCAGCACGATCGCCTCGACCACCGCCCCCCGCAGGCGCGCGGCGTCGGCCAGGGCCACCACGCCGAGCGCCGGCACGCAGCCGATCGCGGGGGTGCCTTCGACGTCCGACGCCATGAACGCCACGTGCGTGACTCGCTGCGCCGGCTGCGCCACCGGATCGGCGCCGGCCGGCAGGTCGACCACGAGTTCGTGGCGCTCGAGCGCCGCGCCCGCCGTGAACTGCACCGCGTCGAGATAGCGCCCCTTGTCGATCAGGTGCGCCTGAACGGCGTCCGCCATCTTGCGCGCCATCGCCGACGCCGTGCTTCCGACCCAGGCCATGTCGGGAAAGGCCAGCGGCGCCGCGACGACTTCGCCCGACGCCGTGGTCAGCTCGAAGAAGGCGAGTTGCGGTTGGTGGGTGGCTCCCATCGAACGTCAGGCTCTTGCTCGCGCGTCGAATGCGCAAGCGGCCGACCGGTTGCAGGTGTCTTGTCGTTGCATGTGCTGCGTCATCCCTTCAGCTGGATTGTCGCAGCAGACCAGGCCACGCCGGCGGGCTCGTCGACCGGCGCCGCCGTGGCCGCCGTGGCCGCCCGTCACGTCGCCTCGGGCCACGATCGACGCCATGTCCGACGTATCGGCAGGAGTCGAGATCGACCTCGCCGCAAGCGGCGCCGACCGCTTCGTCGGATCAGCGCTCGCGGCGCGCCGCTGCCGCGGCACCGGGCGCCGGCGACAGCACGATCGCCGCGCGCATCGTGTGATCCGAAGCGGCCGAGGCAGCGACGCGCACGTTCGCCGGGAGCCGGCTCACGAGCGCCGAGCCGGCCATGCCGGGCCGCAGCCCGGCGACGAGCGTCGAGCCTGACGCTCCGAAGCCGCGCTTGACGGCCGTCGCGGCAGCTTCGTTCGTCGATGTGGTCGTCGTCGTCCCCGGCACGGGCGCGAGCGATGAGAGCAGGTAGCGCACGTCCGTGCCCTTCGCGGACGAGGCCGTCAATGCGTAGCTGATCGAGATCGTCTGGCTGCCCGCAGCGAAGTTGCCGAGATCGACGGCGTGGTCGTTGAAGAACGTCTGCGCGGCGGCCAGCGTCGTGAACGTGTCGTTGACGAGCGTCGCCTGGCCGCTCCTGACCGTGAAGTTCAGCGAATCGAAGCCGCCGCCGTAGCTCGACAAGCCAAGCAGGCCGAGGCTCAGGTCGCGCGAGGACCCCAGGCTGAAGGAGTACCTCGTGCTCGCGTCGTAGGTGCGCGTGCCGCTCGCGCCGCCGTAGTTGGCGCCGAGCGAGCCGAGCCCGAGCGACGTCGCGCCACCGGCGAGCGATCTCGCGACGTTGGCATGTGTCGCGAGCAGCCCGCCGACGGTCGTCGGGTTCGGCGCGCCGTTGCTGTACGCGAACGTGTTCAGGCCATTGCTGCCGGCGGCGAGGTTCGGAAAGTTCAGGCTCGTGGCGGCGTTGAAGGTCGCCGACGCGTCGCTGGTCACGGCACCCGAGGCATGCGACACCGTGTTGGCGATCACGGTACTGGTGCCATTCGTGTCCGTGCTGGTGGCCGTCGCCGTGCCGCCGACGCCGTTCGCGGTGGCACGCGAGTCGAGACTCGCGGCGCCGACGCCTTGGCTCGTCGCGAGGGCGACGACGTTGGTCGACGTCGACGACGTCGCCGTGCTCGTCGCATGTGCGTAGCCGCTGTTGGCCTGTTCGACGGCGTGCGTCGTGGCATTGGCCGCATCGCCGATGGACGCGATGTCGCCGCTGGTCGCCGTACCGGTCACGGTCGCATAGCGCGCGGCGGTGCCGGTGAGCGTGGTCGTGGCCGCGCCGCTGGTGTTGACGCCGGCGCCTCCGGTGGCCGTGCCCGTGACGGAGAGCGTGGCGTTCGAGGCGGTCGTCGTCTGCGTGATCGCGCCAATGGTGGTCGCGGCCCCACCGGTGCCGTCGCTGACGAAGAATGTCTGATCGCTGAGCCCGCCGGCGCCACCGGCCGCAGCCAGCGATACAGCGACCGCAGTCGCATTGCTGGTCGCGAACCGGAGGCTGGACGTCGCCGTGCCACCGGAGCCGCCCGCACCGCCAAAGCCGCCGCCGCCGGCGCCACCGCTGGCCGACTGCGTCAACAGGAGGACGCCCGTCGTGCTACCGGCGACGGCATTGGTCTCGTTCACCGCCGCTCCGGCGCCCGCCGGGGCGAACACGCCGTTGCCCCCGTCACCACCGACCGCCAGGGCCGTGACGGCGACCGTGCCGCCCGCCGACGTCCCGCTCGCGGTGGCGATGCCCCCGGCCCCGGCGCCGCCATGGGCGGTCGTACCGAACGGCGCATCGGTGGCGCCGGTGCCACCCGTGCCGCCCATCGCCTCGGCCAGGACGGTCACGGAGCGGTTCGTGGTCGACACCCCGGTCGCCGTCGCCGTCGCGGCACCGCCGACATTGCCGTTGCCTGCCGTACGGCCGCTGCTGCCGTGGGGGCCGAGCCCTCCCGAGCCGCCGGTGGCCGTGGCGCTGACCGAAACCGCGCCATGGGCGCTCGCGCTGCCGACGGCGGTGGCCGCTCCACCGGCGCCGCTCGTGTCGTCGCTCGCCGCGTGGAATGCCAGGTCCCCGCCGGCGCCGCCGGTCGCGCTGCTCGTCACGCTCAGCAGGCTCGCGGTCGTGTTCGTCACGGTCAGGCTCGACGAGCCGTTCCCGCCTACTCCCTGCGCCGGATTGCCCGAACCGACCTGGCCACCGTTGCCGCCCGTCGCCGACTGCGTGAGGTGGAGCTCGCCCGTCGTCCTGCCGCTGACGGCATTGACCAACGACACGTTGCCCCCCGCACCGCCATCGTTCGCAGTGAAGGTTTGGGAATCGTCGACGCCGCCGTTGCCGCCGACGACGCGACTCGTGACATCGACTCTGCCGCTGTCCGACACGCCGCTCGCGACGGCGCTCGTCGCGGCGTCGTCGGGCGTCGCCGGGGTGGAGAAGTTCGTCGTGCCCGCATTGCCCGCCGTCGCCGAGGCGACGACGGTGACGTCATGCGCACCGCTGGTGGTGCCGTGCGCGACGGCGGTGGCCACGCCGCCGATCACGCCGTCGCCGCCGCGGCCTCCGACCGCGTCGACTTCGAGCGACAGCATACCGACGCTGCTGACCGTCGCAGAGCCGAGCGCACTGCCACCGACGGTCGAATTGGCGTGGCCCGAATTGTCGGGGTACCCGCTGCCGCCAGCGCCGCCGCTGGCCGACAGGCGCACGTCGAGCGCTGCTGCATGGCTGTCCGCCGCCGTGAGGCGGCTGCTCGCCGTGCCGGCGGCGCCGGCGCTTTGCGCGTTGTTGCTGACGTTCAGCGAGGCATCGCCGCCATGACCGCCGACTGCGATTTGTTCCAACGCGAGCGAACCGGCGGTCGAGCCGGACACCGCGTTGCTCAGCGCAACGGAGCCACCCGCGCCACCGTAGCCGCCGCCACCGGCGCCGCCGATGGCCGTCGCTCGCACGTCGACCGCGCCGAGGGCCGATTGGCCGTTCGCACTGGCTGTCGCGGCTCCGCCGGCGCCGACCGCGCTGGAGGGCGATGCCCCCCCGCGGCCTCCCGTGGCGGTCGCGCCGACGGTCAAGTCGCCCGAGGAAGAAGCAGAAGCGGTCGCCGTGGCCGCCCCGCCGTGGCCACCGCTCGATCCGGCTCCGGTACCGTCGCCGTCACCGCCCGCTCCCCCGGTGGCTTGCGCGGAAATCGTGAGATGTCCTGCCGTCGAGCCGCTCGACGACAACCGGGAAACCGCGGCGCCGCCGTTGCCGCCGATCTCGGTTCCAAGGGAAACGTCCGTGCTGGCTTCCTCGCTCGTACCGCCCGCACCGCCGACAGCAACCTGCGTGAGCGACAGCGACCCGCTCGTCGAGCCGCTGACGGCATTCGTGAGCGACGCCGCACCTCCGGCGCCCCCGCGCGCGGAGAAGCCCATGGGGATGAACGAGCCTTGTCCACCCACCACCGTCGCACTGACGCTGACGGCCCCGCTGCCGGACGATCCACTTGCAACGACGGTGGATGACGAATCGCCGCTCGTGGCCGTCGTCGACCCCTCGCTGATGCCGCTCGCGCCGCTGGTGGCGATGGCCGCTACCGTCACGTCGTTCGCGCCCGCCACGTGGCCGCCAGCCTGAACATGCGCCGAGCCGCCCGCGCCGCCGTGGCCGCCGTTGTTCACGTCGCCGCCTTCGCCTCCGTCGCCGCCGGTCGCGGAGACGGTGAGCGACAGCGACCCGACACCACTCACGTCGGCCGTAGCCGTCGCGTTGCCTCCGGCGCTTGGGACATAGCCGGCGCCGGTGGCGGCGCCACCCTGGCCACCGGTGGCGATGATGTTCGCGGACAGCGTGCTCGCAGCCGCGTCATTCAGAGTCAGCGCGCTCTGCGCAGTACCGGCGGCGCCGGCGCTGCCCCACCCCGAGGCGGCCGCGCCGCCCGTGGCCTGCTGCCTGAGCGTCAGGCTGCCGGTCGTCGAGCCGCTGACGGCATTCGTGAGGTTGATGTCGCCGCCCGCCCCGCTCGCCGCGCTCGTGAGCCCACCCCCGCCG
>FTDG01003424.1_pt1 | contig 13813 bp, 15 predicted proteins | sample 1639751 | NCBI WGS metagenome assembly FTDG01 (sample SAMEA3914869, study PRJEB12502) | metagenome | biome: forest; material: soil | place: USA | collected 2012-03-12 | depth 0.1 m
CGCCGGGAGCGACTCAAGGAAGCCGCTTCCACAGGATGTCGCGCTCCTCGCGCCGGTCGACGAAGCCGGTGATCGCGCCGGACGCGTCGTGCAGGAACAGGCGCCGCGTGCGCGGGGCCCCGGGTTCGAAGAACTGGTCCTTGAGTTCGGGATGGAAACGGCGTGCGGCGCGACCGGCCCGTTCGAACAGCAGGTAGCCGTCCTCGCAGCGCGCCGTCACCACGATGTCCGGCGTCAGCGCATAGCGTCCCGCATAGCCGCAAAGCGTCGACGCGTCGAGCGCCACCGACGGCGGATCCTTCTGCACGGCCAGCACCTGCGAGCCCACCAGGCGCCAGCCGGCGGCCGTCCTGTGCCACGTGTCCGTGTTGCGAAAGCGACTCAGGAGAAGCTGCCCGAAGTAGGTCAGCGTCTCGTCGTCCTCATGCGTGACGACGGCGACGTCACCGGCCAGGGCCATGCGGAACTCGGCGATCCTCAGCTGGCCGACCAGCCCGGCCGGGAGCGGCTTGATCTCGTCGAGGATCTCGACCCGGCCTCGCACCACATCGTTCTCGTCGACCTGGATGGCTGCTGCATCGAGCCAGTGGTCCCACGTCGCCCGGTCGCCCGGCGCGAGCGCGTCGAGCAGTTGCTGCGTGGTCGCGCGAAGCTCCGCCTCGATCGCGGAAGCGTCCTGCGCGGGAGCTGCGCTCGCCGGTCCGATCGACGCGACGAGCATGGCGGCGGCAAGCCATTGCAAGGTGTTCATGCGATGTCCTCCAAGGCACTGCGCAAGCAGCGCGCGTCCACGGCCAGTCAATCGGGAAGATCGGCCAGCACCAGCGCCACGTCGTGAGGCTCGCTTCCGTCGCGGCTCATCGACAGCACGTAGCGCGTTCCCACGGGTCCCTTGAAGCGGTCGCGCAGGTCGCTGAGCGAGACGGTGCCGGACGCCAGGCCGTCGATCGCCAGGATGCGATCGCCGATCTCGAGATCGGCCTTCTCCGCCGCGCCGCCGACGGTCACCGCCGACACCTTCAACGAGCCGTCGGCATTGGCCAGCAGGCGCATGCCGCTGCGATCGAAGACGTCGGGCGCGGCGAAGTCCTGGTTCGGAACGAACCAGGCCACGCGATGGCCGTAGTCGAGCGTCACGGTGAAGCGGCGCAAGGTGCCGCTGCCGATGTTGCCCGCCGCGTAGGTGAGCGCGCCGTTGCCTCGCGACGCCTGGCTCACCAGTGCGATCGGGCGGCTGATGGAGAACCCGCCGATGCCGAGCTCGTCCGCTCGGCCGAGCAACGCCCGCGTGGCGCCGTCCACGCCCTGGCCCGAGACCACGCTGCGCACGGCGTGGGTGCGTTCGACCAGGTGATTGTCGGCCGCGAAGGAACGGGTCAAGGTCAGGCCCGATGTCGCGCCGGTGTCGAGCTGGAACTCGCCCTCGATCCCGTCCACCGTCGCCTGGATCATCGGCATGTGCCTGTCGAAACGGAGCGGGACGGCCGCGGCGCCGGCTGGCGCCACGAACGCGCCGGGACGCGTGAACGTGACCAGCCGCCGCGCATAGTCGATCGTGGTGACGGCTCGTTGCAGCACTTCGAAGCCGAAGAGGCCGGCGACCTCCTGGCCCCCCGCCCTCGAGACTTCCGCCAGGTTCGCGGTCAGGACGACTTGCTGGTCGAACTTCAACGTTCCGATCTGCATCGTCTTCAGGCGGGCGAGGCCCATGGACGCTGTTCCTTCGCCCGCACCGCCGAGGGCCGCGTCGCCCTCGCCGCGGATGCCCAGGCGCATGGCGTGTCCCGAGTCGACGAGCGCCACGGCGCCGGAGTCCAGGAGGAACGGCTGCGCGGGCGACCCGTTGACGATGACGTCGACGACGATGTGCCCGTTGTCCAGGCGAAACGGAACGGTGATCGCCATGGCTCCCGGCGGAAACGGATCGGCAGCCGCAGGCACCCGGGGCACGGCGAACGCGCCCGCGTCGACGTCGCGCGACGTCTCGAACGACTCGGCTCGCAGCAGGTTGTCGAACCTGGCGACGCCGATCGTGTCGCGCACGGCGTAGGGCAGCTTCAGGCCGTCGACGTTCCGGTAGTCGGTCATGACCTGGGCGTGCGGCTCGGCGCCGCCGACGTCCACTTCCCGCGCGATCAGATGCGAGTCCCGGTCGAACCAGATCTCGAAGGGACGCCCGTCCTTCGGCGAGACCTCGATCGCGTCGTAGGTCGCGCCGTCGGCACTGCGCTCGCCGATGTATCGACGCTGGGCGGGCCAGCGCTCCGGCCAGAAGAACGCGTAGGCGGCCCGATAGGCCCGGCCGATGCCGCGCGACCTCGCCTCGCGGCTCTCTTCGACGCGCACGTTCTTGTTGACGTCCAGCGTCCAGGCCCGCATGCCGTCCCAGCCTTCGCGTTGAGACGCCTCGCCGAGGTCCGTCGTCTGCATGCTGAGCACGTGGGGCAGCTCGACCTTCGACGAGAAGCGGCCGCGAAATCCGCTGCCGTCGAAGGCGCCACGTTCTTCGAGGCCGGCGATGGCGTCCCATCGCGAACCGCCGCTGGCCGCCTTCGCAGCCGCCAGCAACTGGTCTGCCTTCGACATTGCCGCCTCCGAAGCAAGTACCGTCTGGCAGGCCGTCGCGCCAACGACGGCCAGCAGGCACATCGATCGCCTCATGCGATCTCCTCGTCGTCGATGGCCGGCATGCCGCTCCCGATCTCGAAATCGGATGCCCGGAAATCGAAGTCCGGCGGCACGGGCAAGACCACGTACCGGAGGCCGGCAGCGAGCGAGGCGACGACGTCTCCCGCTTTCGCCCGGACGAAGCGCAAGCCGTTCAACAATCCTCGAGGGGCGGTCGACTGCAGCCGATGGATCTGCACGACGGCAGGTGTTCGCCCCGCGGTCGCGTCGGGATGCGAATCGAGCGCAGGAGCCGCGACTACGACTTCAGCCGGATGTGCCATTCGACCTCCATCGTCGCGACGACCAAGCCGGCTTCGTCCGCGATGGAGACCTCCACCGGCAGCACGGTCTTGCCTTGCGTCTTCAGTTCCTGCAGGCACTCGCTGGCGTCCGCTGCGGCCTTCCCGGTGGCCGTGATCGTGCCGCGCGCGGGCTTGAGGTAGCGCACGTCCGCGCTCGCCGCGACGGGACGGATGGCCAGGATCTGCGACGCCATCGCGCCGGCCATGGCCAGGCCGGACGCCGTCTCGCCGAGCGCGAAGATCGCGGCCGCGTGAAGCGTTCCGACGTGGTTCGAGAGGTCCTCGCGTTGAACCAGGCGAACCTCGGAATATCCGTCGGCGACGCCCAACGCCTCCGCGCCCAGGAGCTTGACGAAAGGAACGGCGTGGATGCCTTGCTTCTTGATTTGCTCGTAGATCATGTTGCTTTCGACGACTTGCCTTGAAGGTTGATCGCGCCGCGATGGAGCGATTGGTTGCAGCACCGGATGCACGATAGGCAACGGCGGTTCATCGAAGAGGTACCACGAGGCGCTTTTGCACAGGTGCCACCCGCGCGACTCGTCATGCGTCGTTTCGATCGACGACGCAGATCCCCGGATGCGCCGCTTGCGGCGAACCCGAGACTCGCGCCCGGGCCATCGCGCGCAGCTCGCGGCGCAGCAGCTGCGCGTCCGCGACCCACATCTCCGACCGCATCGAGCCACGACCGCGATAGGCCCGCACGATGGCCAGGTGATCCGGGGTTCGCACAAATGCGCGCAGCGCGTCCTCGTCGGTCCAGATCGAGAGCGAACCGCAGCGGCGTTGCAGGGGCGCGGCCCACAGCCAGATCCCGACCGCCCCGGGCATGCGCAGCCAGCCCTCGCGCAGCGACAGGCCGGCTCGGAAGGCGCCTGGCAGATCCAGGAATCCATTGGCCGTGAAATCCGTGAAGCTGACCAGCAGCGGCCCCTTCGCGCCAGCTTGCGGACCCGCCCTCCATTTGCTCCACAACATTCGATCTCCAGCATTCGGGTGATGCGGCCTCATCGAGACCGTCAGCGAAAGTCTAGGCAGGCGTTTCGCCGTTGAATGGATCCGTTCCCGCGCAGACGGGTGGTGCCACCTCGATGGCCAGGGCGCAGGCCAGGCCCGGACGCGGCCCGAGGTGGCACCTGCCGTTGCAGGCCGGCTGGATCCATCGCGGACTCATCGCATCGATAAGCTGAAGGCCAGTCGGACTCAGGAGCTCGAATGCCTTCCCAGGAAACCATCAATCGCTTCATCGCACGCGTGGAGGAGAACGCCCACGCGGACGCCGTCGAGGAGTTCTACGCCGCGGAGTGCGTGATCCGCGAGAACCAGGCCGACCCGCGGCTGGGCCGAAGCGCCCAGGCCGCCAGGGAGCGGGCGCTGATGGCGAAGGCCGAGCGGATGGAGTCGAGGTGCCTTCCGCCGGTGATCCACGCCGGCAACCACGTGGCGATCCGCTGGATCTTCGAATTCCACTGGCCGGACGGCACGATCACGCGGATGGAGGAGGTCGCACTGCAGCGATGGGAGGGCGATCGAATCGTCGAGGAGACCTTCTTCTACGATCCCGCCCAGAAGATCCCGAAGGTCGTCCCGAGTGCGGCGGCGCGGCCTGCGTGAGGCTCAGCGCGTTTCATGCAGGACTTCGCCGAGCAGCCTGGTCGCCGCCTCGATCTGGCGCGGGAACAGGCTCGCGAAGCCCAGCAACAGTCCGACCTGGGCCGGCGGCTCGCGATAGCAGGGGCTGACCGGGTGCAGGCCCAGGCCTTGCCGCCGCGCCATCGCGATCAGCCGGTTCAGTCGCTCTTCATCAAAGCCAGGAAGCCATCCGACGACATGCATTCCGAGCTGCGAATCGACCACGCGCAGACGGTCGCCCACGTGCTGCGCCAGGCCTCGAAGCAAAGCGGTCCGGCGCCGGCGAAGCTCGACGACGGATGACCTGAGGTGGCGCTCGAACGCCCCTCGCTCGAACAGGATCCGCATCGCCGCCTGCTCGGTCGAAGGGCACCCCAGATCCTCGAGCGTCTTCGCGCGGACGAGATCGTCCCGCAGGCCCGCAGGGCAGACGACGTAAGCCATCCGCAGCGACGGAAACATCATCTTGGAGAAGCTGCCGACGTAGATGACGCGATCGCCGCCGTCCAGCGATCGCAGCGTCGTCATCGGCCTTGCGCCGTAGTTCAACTCCCCGTCGTAGTCGTCCTCGAAGATCCAGCACGAATTCTCCTGCGCGAACTTCAGCAGCTGCTGGCGCCGCTCGAGCGACATGGTCACGCCGGAGGGAAACTGATGCGACGGCGTCGCGTGGATCAGCCGCGCATCCTTGGGCAGGTCGTCGACGACCAGTCCGCTCTCGTCCGTGCGCACGTTCACGACCTTCGCACCGTGCGACTGAAGGCCATGGAGGGCCAGCTGGTAGTGGGGATCCTCGACGGTCGCCGTCGCGCCCTCATCGAGCAGGATGCGCGCCGTCAGCGACAGCGCCTGCTGAGCCCCGCTGACGATGACGACATCCTGCGGCTGCGCAACCAATCCGCGCCAGGTCGCGAGGAAGCGGCAGATCGATTCGCGCAGCTCCAGCAAGCCTTGAGGGTGCGGATAGCGGGTGTCCGTGCGGGCGGCCGCGGCGGCCAATGCCGCACTCCATCCGGTGACGAGCCTCGTGTTGAGCAGTGGCGCGCCGTATTGCAGGTCGTATCGCAAGTCGGATTGGCCGCGCGACAGCGTCAGGGCCGGAAGCGCGCGCAGACGCGAGGCATAGGCCGACTGCGATTCGACGTGCCGAACAGGTGGCGCTGAAACGCTGGCGCGCCTGAGCGCGGCGACGAAGGTGCCGAGGCCGTCCCGCACGGCACCGAGACGCTCGATGCGGATCTGTTCGTAGGCGTGCAGCACCGTGTTGCGCGAGACGCCCAGTTCTGCGGCCAGCAGCCTCGTCGAAGGAAGCTTCTCACCCGCCGGCAGCCGGCCGCCGAGGATCGCCGCCTTGAGCGCGCGCGCGAGCTGGTCGTACTTGGGGCCGATTCCGTCGAGGTGCAGGTGCATCGGTCGGGACGAAGCGCTGGAGCGGAACGATTCGCCTTGCCGGCAAGGTCACGCCGCCAGCCGGGTGGACCGGCCATACGGCATCCGGCCCGCGGCGCGCAACGCGCGAATCGACAGCAGATGGAAGCAGACGGCGAGCGGCGCCATGAAGCACGGAATCAGCCCGTAGGGAAAGATCCCGAACGCCACGTTGGGAATCTCCGCGTGCAGCAGGTTCAGCGAGCCCGGCGTGCTCAGCACGGCGCGCACGCCGACGTTGGCCAGCGAGACGAGGCCGGCGACGTTCCAGGCGAGCGCGAGCCGGCGGCCGCCCGGCCCTCGCGTTGCGATCCAAGCGGCGATGGGCGCACTCAGCGCGATCAGGAACTCGAAGTTCCCGCCGGGAAGCGTCAGCAGCCGCGGCACGAGCCCCTCGCCATGCAACTCGTTCACCGTGAATTCGACGCCCACGCGAAATGCCTGGAAGCCGATCAGGCTGCCCAGCGAGATCGACGAAGCCAGGCGTCGCCCTGTCCATGGCAACGTGGCGACCAGGATCGCCAGCGCGAACACCGGCCCGGCGAGCAGCGCCATGCCGGGCGGCCGCCGGTTGGGATCGCTCAGGAACCCGAGCCAGTTCAACGCCCCCACGACGCCGAGCCACCCGCCAAGGCCCAGCAATGCGAAGATGGCCCCACCGCCGCGGAAGGTTCGCAGGAGCATGTTCGCGACGGCCAGGGCGACCATGCCTGTGAAGACGAGGAACGCGATGGGAAGACTGGCGGGATCAATCGTGAAAAGGTCGATCATCGGGTTTCAGGGACTGCGCCTCTTGCCTCGGTTCGTCGATGGAATGGACCGCCTGAAGAGCGGTCGTGCGTCTGCGCGGCTGCTTCGTCGAGCACATCGCAGGTCGTGCTGCGGTTGTCGTTCGATACGCTCGCAGCACGTCTGTCGATGCTAGAAGCGCTCGGCCGGCACGACTAGATCTCGCGCGCTTGATGCGCCATGCAGCAGGGCTTCACGATCGATGCAAGGCAAGCCGCTGCTGCAGGCCAAGGCGAGGCGGCGTGACGTCGATTCGAGACTCGGTGCGGACGGACTCCGGGGCCACGCGAATCAAGAAGCCAGGAAGCGGCCGATCAATTCCGAGACCTCGTCCGCGTGCGTGTCCATCGCGAAGGTGTGCGAGGCGCCCGCCATCACGTGAAGCTCTGCCAGGGGCAGCTGACCGCGAAGCCAGGCGCCCGCCGATGGTGGACTGATCGGATCCTGGTCTCCGAACATCAGCAGCATCGGCATGTTCATCGAGCCGAATCCGGCGGACAGATCGCCTTCGTGGTTGACGAACAGGTGCTCCGGGATCGGGCGCCTCTGCGCGCGGGGCGGCCGCCAGTCGCTCGCGCCGAAGCGCGCCAGGTCGAAGCCGCCGGAGAGCCCCGCCAGCGCGATGTGCGTCACGCGCTGCGGACAGGCCAGCGCGGCGAGCAGCGCGACGACGCCGCCCATGGACTGCGCGACGATCGCGGTGGGGCGATCGAGCATCGCCACGATCATGTCGGCCAGGTCGGGCAGCGTGCGAATGGCCGGGTCGGCGGTCGTCGACCCGATGCCCGGCCAGCCGACGTGGCGCACCAGGCGACCTTCGAACCGCATCCTTGCCGCGACGGGGCGCCAGAAGTCGACGTTGCCGGAGGCGCCAGGCAGGAACAGGAGCTGCTCGGGCGAATTCATGGTCGCAGGATCCTCAGGCCGGCCGGCGCGCCAGGGCCAGCAGCAACCCCAGTCCCACCATCGTGCCGCCGGACACGCGCTTCAGGAAACGCTGCTTCGCCGCGCGCCCCGCACCGGACGACAGCAGGCGGTTCGCGCCCAGCACGGCCGCGACGTCGACGGAGGTGTTCAACACCACGCAGACCGCGCCGAGCCAGGCCATCTGAGGCGCGACGGGCGAGTGGGGCGACGTGAACTGCGGCAGGAAGGCGAAGAAGAACAAGGCCGTCTTGACGTTCATGGCCTCGACGACGATGCCGTCGAGAAACGCCCGCCGTGCGCCCGATGGACGAACGCTGGCGGCGGCGCCGGCCGCCTCCTTGCGAAGCAGGGTCGCCACGCCCAGGTAGATCAGGTAGGCCGCGCCGAGGTAGGTGATCGCGCTGAACGCCAGCGCCGAGTGGGCGACCAGGATCGACAGCCCCAGCGCGGCCGCCGCGACATGCACCAGGCCGCCCAGCCCGGTGCCCACGCAGGAGGCGAGGCCTTCCGCGCGCCCGCCGGCCACCGTGCGCGCGACGACATAGGCGATTCCGGGACCCGGCGTGATGGCCAGGACGACGGCGGCGGTCAGGAACGCAGGCAGCAGCATGGTTCGGCGGGTGTGATGTTGGAGCGATGCTAAGGCCTGTCGACCGGCGTCCCGTCGGCGTGCACGTTCCCGGACCAAGCTCCATACGTTCCAGGGTATCCGGCGAGGTCGCCGACATCTCCGTACAGGCTCGAGCCGAACGTGTTGTTGACGACGTCGACGGCGATGCCCGTCTGGTTCCGCAGCACATAGGCGCCGCCGCTCAGGTAGTTGCCGTAGATCCTGATGCCGCTGTCCGTGCCGCCGCGGTCCTGGATGAAGACGGCGGCGGTCGTATCGCTGCGCGCCGGCACGTCGATGTAGTTGCGCAGGATGACGATGTCGCCGCCGCCCTGCGAGAAGACGCCGTCCAGGTGGGTCGGGTTGTCGGATGGATTGTTCTGGAACAGGTCGTGGATCCAGTTGTCCTCGATGACCGATCCCGCGCCCGGGTCCAGCCCTTGCGGCATGCCGGAGATGTCGCATCGCTGGACGACCAGGGCCTGGGTGCCGCGGGTCCAGAACGGGCCGACGTCCGAACCGGCCGGCATGGCCAGGCCGGATGTCCAGCGCAGCGTCGAATCGCGGATGGTCATGGTGGCGGTGGCGCCGTTGGCCGCGGCGGCGGCGTAGACCGCATACCAGGCATCGCCGCCCTCGACGACGCTGTTGGTGATCGTGAGATTGCCCGTCCCCGTCCAATACAGGCCGCCGCGGATGTGCACGTGATCGAGCACGAGGTCCGTCTGGTCGCAACGCAGGCCGTAGGACTGCCAGCTGCAGCCCGCCGGGGCCGCGCCGCCGTCGAGATATTGCGCGAGCGCGCTCTCGTCGCCGAGGAAGCCGACCGAACCGGGGCGCACGTACGAACCGGCAGCGGGCAAGCCGCTCGAAGCCGTGTAGGTGACGGAGAGGGTCGACGTGGCGATGTTGCCGGCGGCGTCGGTCGCCTTGAAGGTCAGCACGTTCGGGCCGGGCTGCAGCGCGATCCCGGACGCCTGCCACGACGTCGTTCCCGCGGCGTCTCCGCTGCTTCCGAGACTGCTTGCCCAGCCTATCTTCGCGACAGAGACGTTGTCGGCGGCGATCCCCGAGACCGTGATCGTCGGGCTCGACGTCGCATAGGTGCCCGCCGTCGATGGCGACGAGATCGAGAGCGTCGGCGGCGTAGTGTCCGTCGAGGTCCCGGGCGTGCCGGCGGCGGCCGGCCCGCTGCCTCCGCCGCCGCACGCGCAGAGCGACGCGGCCGCCGCGACGACCAGCACGACGCGGCGAGGCGCCCGCGACGCAGGAGCGACCGAAGTCCACGGCAGATCGAAAGCAGTCACGAGCGGGTGTCCCATTGTTCGGTCGCGGCGGATGCACGCGCGACGACATCGCATCGGCGGCGTGCAGCCGGCGACGAGGCCGAAGATCGGTGCAGCCGATGTCCTCGATGCGGTCGATCGAGGACATCGCGTCCGTGCCTGACCCAGTTTACGGAGCGGCTCGCGCTCGAAGAATCAAGAACGGCTGCATGAGCCGTGAAGCCGGCCTGCACAATCGACGAGCGACCGGATCGCGGCTCCCGTTCTCCCGAAGGAAGCGGCGACGAGGCGCGTCGCGGCGCGCGTCACGCAGGCGCCTGGCTCGCCGTTCGCTGCTCCTGGCGCAGCCGCACGTGGTCGATGAACGCGCGCAGCTTCGGCATGACCTGCGCGCGATTCGGGAAGTAGAGGAACAGGCCTGGCGAGGTCGAGGCGCTCTCGGACAACAGCTCCTCGAGCTGCCCCGCGGCGACGGGAGGCGCGACCACCGGTTGAGGCATCTGGGCCAGGCCCAGGCCGTCGACGGCCGCCGCCAGCATCGTCGGGAAATCGTTGACGACCAGCGGCCCCGTCACGGCGAGTTCCACCGGGCCCTCCGCGTTCTCGAGGCGCCAGTGCGCCAGCGTCCCGTTCGAACGCCGCAGCCGGATGCAGGCGTGCGAAGCCAGATCGGCGGGCGTGCGCGGGCGCCCATGGCGCTTCAGGTAGGCCGGGCTCGCGACGATGACGAAGCGGAAGGCCGGCGTGAGCCGGACGACGACCATGTCGTCGGCGATGAACTCGCCCATGCGGATGCCCGCATCGAATCCGCCCTTGGCCAGGTCGACCATCTCCTCGCTAGCGGCGATCTCGACCACGACGTCGGGATAGGCGGCATGGAACGACGCCAGCACCGGCTGTAGCACGAGAGGCACCACGGCCCGCGGCACGGCCAGGCGAAGCAGGCCGGAGGGCTTGCCGGCCAGGTCGCGCGCGGCATTGACGGCGGCCGCGATCGCCAGCACCGCGGGCCGCGCATGCTCCAGGAATCGCTCGCCGGCCTCCGTCAGCCCCACGCTGCGCGTCGTTCGCGTCAGCAGTGGAACCCCGATGCGCGCCTCGAGCGTGCGGATCGTCTGGCTCATCGCGGACGGCGTCACGCCGAGGTCGGTGGCGGCTTGCCGGAAGCTGCGCCGTTCAGCCACCTGGACGAACGCCTCGACGCCATCGAGCGTGCCGCGTTCTATTGTGTAGTCGCGCTTCATCATGCATGAAGACTATGCCGATTTATCTCATGGCGCAATCGGCCTAGATTTCATCCATCGAATCAACCGGAGATGCTGCGATGGCACGACCGAAGATCCTTGTGACTGGCGCCACCGGACAGACGGGCGGCGTCGTCGTCTCGCAGTTGCTCGAGGCCGGCTATCCGGTTCGAGCCATGGTCCGCCGCGAGGATCAGCGCAGCGCTGCGTTGAAGGCGCGCGGCGTCGAGATCGCCGTGGCCGACATGTGCGACGCCGAACGCGTGAACGCCGCCATGCAGGGCGTCCAGCGCGCCTACTGGCTTCCGCCCTACGACCCGCTGATGCTGGAAGGCGCCACGGTGTTCGCCGCGGCCGCCGCGGACGCGAAGCTCGAGTCCATCGTGAGCCTGAGCCAGTGGCTTGCCAGCCCGTCGCATCCGGCCTTCCTGACGCGCCAGCACTGGGTCGCCGATCGGCTGTTCGCCGCGCTTCCCGGCATCGAGCTGACGCTGGTGACGCCCGGCTTCTTCGCGGATGTCCCGTATCTCGTGACGATCGGCATGGCGGCGCACCTGGGCGTCTACCCCTGGCTCTTCGGCGACAGCGAGACCGCGCCGGCATCGATCCTGGACATCGGCCGGGTCGCGGCCGCGGCGTTGATGGATCCCGCGCGCCACGGCGGCAAGACGTATCGGCCGACCGGCCCCGAGGTGCTCGACGGACACAGGATCGCCGGCATCCTCGGCAAGGTCTTCGAGCGCGAGGTGCGTCTCGTGCCGCTGCCGTTCAAGCTGTTCCTCAAGGCCGCGCACCTGGCCGGCCAGCCCATGGCGCTCCTGAGCAACATGGCCTTCTACGGCGAGGAACATCGGCGCGGCGCCTTCGCAATGGGTGCGCCGAACGACGACGTCGAGCGAGCCACCGGGCGGCGCGCGGAGACCTTCGAGGAACTCGTGCGCCGCCACGCGGCCTATCCGCAGAACCGGCGCAGCGCCGCGAACACTCGCTCGGAGCTGCTGCGCTCGCTCGTCCTCCCGTTCGCGAGCACGCCCGACACGAAGCGCTACGTCAAGGGGCTGCAGCTGCACGAACCCGCCGCGCCGCAATACTGCGCCGAGTCCGCGGTCTGGCGGCGCGAGCACGGCTTCGGGCCGGCGGGTGGCGACGCGTCCGGCGCGCCAGCGCGTGCGACGTCTTCGATGTCGTTGAAGGCCTCCTAGGACGTCCTCGAGGAAATCGATGCGCTCAAGCACTGGACTTCTCAAGCGGGCCGCCACGACGGCGCGGGCACTCGCGCTGCTTCTCCTGGCCGCCGTCATGGGGGCGTCGGCCGCCGACGGCACCGGACTCGATTGCCCGCCGAGCTTCTACGCGCTGGCGGACGGATCGGGCGTGGACATCGCGCCCTCCGACGAGGGCCACCTGCGCTGGCGGCGCCTGGACGGGACGATCGGCTACCTGACGTCGCAGGGCAACGGCAAGTGGACCAGCACGCTCGGCTGGACCGAGCGGAGTGACGGCAAGCTCGTGGACCTCTCGCAATGTTCCGAAGGAAGAATCGTCTTCGCCGGCACGCCGGGGCGGCGCATGGACCTGCAGACCCGGGAGACCGTCTTCGCCAACGACGGCGCCAGGCTCTCGGGGCGCCTGGTCATGCCTCCCGGCAGCCAGGTCGTCCCCATCGTCGTGCTGGTGCACGGTTCGGAGGACTCCTCGGCGAAACGCTACTACGCCCTCCAGCGCATGCTGCCCGCGCAGGGCGTCGGCGTGTTCGTCTACGACAAGCGCGGCACGGGAGACTCGGGCGGCGTCTACACGCACGACATCAGCCAGCTGGCGCGAGACGCGCACCGTGCGCTGCAGGAGGCCGTCGCGCTTGCGGGACCGCGCGCGGGACGCGTCGGCTACTACGGCTCGAGCCAGGGCGGCTGGACCGCCCCCGCCGCGGCCTTGCTGGGTCAGGCCGACTTCGTCATCGTCGGCTACGGTCTCGCGGCATCGCCGCGCGATGAGGACCGCGATGCGCTCGAGCTCGACATGACCGAGCATGGGTTCGGCCCCGATCAAGTGAAGAAGGCGCAGGAGATCGGCAGCGCCGCGCAGGCCATCGTCCGCGCGCATTACCAGTCGGGGTATGCCGAACTGCACGAGCTGCTCGCGAAGGACAAGGACCAGCCCTGGCTGCGCTTCGTCCGCGGCAACATCACGGGTGTCGTGCTCGACACGCCCGAGGACGACCTGCGTGCCCAGGGGCCGACGATGTTCGCGGGCCTCGACCTCGACTACGACCCGATGCCCGTCCTGCGCTCGCTGCAGCTGCCCCAGCTCTGGATCCTGGGCGAAGAGGACAAGGCGACGCCGTACATCCGGACCTACGGCCGCCTCATGGCGCTCAAGCGCGCGGGACACAGGATCTCCGTCGTCTCCTATCCGCACGTCGAACACGGGTTGTACGAATTCGAGATGAAGGGCGACGAGCGCCTCGACACCCGCCAGCCGGAGTCCTTGCAGCAGCTGTTCGTCGCGTTCGCCAAGGGCAGCCCGCTGGCCGGGACCTACGGCGCCGCCAAAGTGGACCGGTGACGGGACGGCACGGCCGCGCCTCGTCCACGCGGTGCGGCAGCAGGCGTATGCTGTTCCAGGTCCCGGCGCGGACGGATGCCGGCACGAGGAGAGCCGCTCATGATCTCGCTGCGCAAGCCGAAGGTGAGGCGATGGACGTTGGCGATGCTGTGCTGCGTGGCGCTCGCGTCGTGCGCCGAAGCACCCATCCGGACCACCGCCGCCAACGCGCTTCTTGCCGACGAGGCGTTCTCCCCACCCGCTCAGCGCATCAGCGCCGACGACATCTTCCGTCTCAGCCCGCAGATGCGCGACTTCCTCGCGACGCGCGTTTCCGAGGCGGGCGAGGCGGACGGGGTGCCGCACGGCTTGATCAAGGCC
>FTDG01004160.1_pt1 | contig 13808 bp, 16 predicted proteins | sample 1639751 | NCBI WGS metagenome assembly FTDG01 (sample SAMEA3914869, study PRJEB12502) | metagenome | biome: forest; material: soil | place: USA | collected 2012-03-12 | depth 0.1 m
GCTGCAGTACACGCTGCAGTCGCTCTACCTCGCGCGCTCGCCCGGCGACCTGCTGACCTGGGAGGCCTACGACGCGCTCGGCGGCCTCGAGGGCGCGGTGGGCCAGCGCGCCGAGGCCGTGCTCGCGGCGCTGCCGCAGAGCCAGCAGGACGCGCTGCCGCGCCTGCTGCTGCGCCTGGTCGGCGCGGTGCAGGAGAACGGCGCGGCCACCGCGCGCTGGATGCGCGAGTCGGAGCTGGCCGGCACCGACGAGGCGGCGCTGGTGCGCGCGCTGGTCGAGGCGAGGCTGGTGGTGTCGGACCGCGTCGGCGGCTCGGTGGGCGTCCGCATCGCGCACGAAGCCCTGCTGCGGCGCTGGCCGCGCGCCACGGCCTGGATCGCCCAGCATCGCGGCATGCTCGCCGTGCGCGACGAGCTGATCGCCTGGGTGCGCCGCTGGCGCGAGGGCGAGCGCGCGCCGTCGCTGCTGCTGCCGCGCGGCGCCACGCTGTGGCGCGCGGTGGAGGCGCTGGCGCGCGCGCCGCAGCTGTTCAGCGCCGAGGAGGGCGATTTCGTCGCGCGCTCGCAAGGCCGGCTGCAACGCCAGGCGCGCCTGCGCTGGGCGGCGGCGGCGAGCGCGGCGCTGCTGGCGATCGCCGCAGGCGTCATGGCGCTGCGCAACGCCCAGCTCGCGCGCGTGGCCTCCGAGCGCGAGCTGCAGAGCCAGCGGCTCGCGTCCTTCATGCTCGGCGAGCTGGCAGACCGCCTGCGCCCGCTCGGCAAGCTCGACCTGCTGGCGCGCATCGGCGACCAGGGCGTCGAGCTGCTCGGGCACCCCGGTGCCGGCGCGGAATCGCCGCGCGACGTGCTGGCGCGCGCGAAGGCCCTGCTGGTCATCGGCGAAGTCGACAGCAGCCAGGGCTCGGGCCGCACGGAAGTCGCCGTCGCCGCGCTGCGCGAGGCCGACGCGCTGCTCGCGGCGCTGCAGCCCGGCCCGCAGCTGGCCGCGGAGGACTACTTCAAGGCGCTCGGCGCGACGGCGTACTGGCTCGGCCAGATCGCCTTCGACGGCGGCAACTTCGACGAGGCCGAGCGGCAGATGAACCGCTACCGCCTCGCGTGCGAGCGCTGGCGCGCGGCGGCGCCGCAGGACGCGCAGGCGCGCGCCGAACTCGGCTTCGCGGTCGGCGCGCTCGGCTCGGTCGCGTTCCGCCGCGGCGCCTGGGCCGCGGCGGCGGGCTGGTTCGAGTCCTCGCTGGCGCTCAAGCGCGCCGCGCTGGCCGCCAGCGGCGAGGACGCCGAGCGCATCGGCGCCGTCGCCAACGCGCAGACCTCGCTGGGCGAGCTGGCCTACATCCAGGGCGACCCGCGCCGCGCCCTCGCGCTGTACGACGCGGCCTTCGCGATGGAGGACGGCCTGCGCGCGCGCCATCCCGACCAGATGGTGCGTCTTGTGGACGCCGGCATGGGCCAGGTGCGCCGCGCCGAGGCGCTCGGGGCGCTGGGCCGACGAGACGACGCGGTGCAGGCCATGCAGCAGGCCACCGCGGCGATCGGCCGCGCGGCGCGCAGCGACCCGGGCAACCGGCACTGGGCCGAGGAACAGCTGCTGCTGGAGAGCGGCCTCGTGCTCGCGCGGCTCGAGGCCGGGCAGGCCGCCGACGACGCGCCCGCCGCGCTGCGCGCGCGCCTCGACGCGTCGGTGCCGGGGCGGCGCGAGGGCTATCTCTGGCGCGCCGCGGACGCGCGCGCCTGGGTGGCCGGCGCGCTGTCGGCGGTGCGCGCCGGCGACGCGTCCCGCACGCGCGCGGCGGTGGCGCGCGCCGACCTGGCGCTCGACGCCCTGCTGCGCCAGCGGCCGCACGACTGGCAGCTCGTCGAGCTGCGCGCGCGGATCGGCCTCGTCGACCTGCGACCGGACGCCGCCGGCGCCCCGGCCGGCGAACTCGCCGCCCGCGCCGCGCGCCGGATGGCCGCGCTGCAGCCCGCCGTCGACACCGGCCAGGCCGGCATCGTCCTCGAGGCGTGGCTGCTGGCGCGCGAATGCGCCGGCGGCGCGCCCGATCCCACGCGCCGGCAAGACCTGACGGCGGGCGGCTATCAGCCGGTCGCCCTCCGAATCCCGCCAACCCGCCAAAGGTGATCCATGACGCAAGACCGAGCCTGCTTCCCGCACTACCTGGTCGTCCCGACCCAGGGCGCCCCGAAGGAACGCACCGTGAGCTGCCAGTACTTCCTCGTCGACGAGGACGGACGGTGGATCAGCGTGCCCGCCACCGAGCTCTACACCTACGCACGCGACTTCGTCGTGCTGCGGCAGCCCGGCTACGAGCAGGCCGTGCGCCACGTCCCGGATGCGGATCCGCACCTGGAATTGTTCGCCGCGGTGGCCAAGACCCGCGACGCGAACCACCGCATGCCCAACCTCATGGCCGCCGACCATCGCGAGCTGGTCATCCCGGTCTATCCGAGGACGATCCGCTCGGCGATCCTGATCTTCGAGCGCCGCCACGACGACGCGCATTTCGGCGAGCTCGTGGCGACGACCGATCCCGACGTGCCGCACGGCGGCGAGGGTGCGCCCGGCCAGGGCGACGGCTGCGGCCCCGACGGGCATTGAACGCGTCGCGCCGCGAGCCGCGGCGCGCGCGTCGCTCAGTCCGGCTGGCCGCTCACGTCGAACAGCCACGGGCTGTTCTGCGAGCCTTGGCCGCCGCTGAAGCTGGCGTCGGGGTAGTTCGCCTGCGTGGCGGTGATGTCGTAGTCGCCCTGCGGATCGAACTGCTGGCCCCCCACGAGCGTGCCGGTGCACGACAGCGTCGAGCCGTCGACGACGCCGACACCGTCCTTCAGCACGGTCTGGCCCAGGCCCGCGACCACGATCCGGATGTTGGTGAGCCGCGTCGGCGGCTGCGGCGCGGGCGCCGGGTTCGACGGGGAAATCGGGGTTTCTTTCATGGAATGCCTCTCGAGGGGAATGCAGCGGCGACAGCGAACCCGGCCCGCGGCCGCCGCGCGGGCTGGGACGAGCCGGGCGAACGCGCCGGCTCAGGGGCGGTAGACGCGGTGCCAGCGTTCGCCGACCGTGCGGCTCAGGTGGCCGGACAGGTCGGGGAACTTCACGCCGGTCGGCAGCTCGGGGCCGTGGTCGGGCACGAAGCGGATCGGCTGGCCGTAGAACGACGCGAGCTGCGCGGCGTCGTGCACGCGGAAGGTGATGCCGTCCTGGAACTCGTGGTACTGGGCCACCCGGTGGTTGCCGATCCACAGCTCGTGGCCGGTCGACTGCGCGGGCGGCTGGGCCGGCAGGTGGATGAACACGTGGTGCACCACGCGATGGGCCTTGGCGTGGCTGCCGCCCGCGTCGTGCAGCAGCTGGCGCATGTCGGCGGCGTCGGGCGCGCGGTTGTCGACCGTGATCGCCTTGACCTGGTGCCAGCCCGGCGGGCCAGGGGGAATCTTCATCATCTGGGTTCTCCTACATCGACAGTTGCAGGTCGTCGACATACAGCACGCCGGCGGCGGTGATGTCGCAGATCAGCGCCACCGTGTCGATCTCGCGCACGTCGAGGCCGGCGGCTGCCAGCACGCTCAGCGGGATGCGGATCGTCTGCATCACCATCTTGCGTTGGCACGAGTTCACGCGTCCCCCCGGCGGGGCCGCCAGCCGCGAGTATTCGGCCGGGTAGGGCAGCACGGCGTAGGCCGAGGCCTGCAGCGTGTGGCTGACCGCGGCGCGATCGGCGATGCGGATGCTGAAGTCCTGGTTGGCGTCGGGCGGGTTGGCGAGCTCGGTGGACTGGCCCACGCGCAGGCTCAGCACCTGGAAGCGGCCGACGTCGCCGTGGAAGTCCAGCCCCGAGACCACGTAGTGTTCTCCGGCGACCGACCACGCGAGCCTCATGCCGCCGGTCTCCTGGTACAGGAATGCAGTGGCATTGCCCTTGAGCGGATGCAGCGCGTTGGGAAAGGCCAGGTAGCGCTGGCTCGCGGTGATGTTGGTCGCGTCGACCACCCCGGTGACCGGCGGCGTGGCCTGCAGCAGCCCGGTGTTGTCGAACGTCTGGATCCAGAGCCGTTGCGGATCGTGGTACTGCGAGACCACGCCCACGGGGCTCGCGATCCATCCGCGGGCGGCGGCCGTCCTCGGCGTGCGCAGGAAATCCCAGTAGGAGCTGCGGCCGAACAGCTGCACCTGCGCCCAGGCGCCGATCACCGCACAGGCGAGGCTGCGCTGGAGCACCGGCGCGATCACGTCGGCGACGTCCTGGTTCCGATCCGCGCCCCACGCCGTGTTGAAGTAGTTGTGGTTGGCGCCGTAGATCCAGTGCAGCGCCTTGTAGCCCGAGGCGGGGCGGCGCATGTCGACCGGGTCGTAGGGCAGCGCGCGGTCGTAGGTGCGGTAGCCGAAGAACGGGACAACGTCGGCGTCCTTCGTTCCGTGCAGCAGCAGGTAGTCGAGGCCGTCGACGACGGTCGCGGTCTCGCGCAGCGGCAGCGTCTGCGACACCGGCAGGTACTGGTAGTCGGTCGGTGCGATCGCGACCGCGCCGCGCAGCGCCAACTGGTACGGCCCGAGCGCCGGGACGCCCGTGCCGTCCAGGGCCACGGGCGCGCTCGCCAGCGTGGGCCGGAAGCTGGCCATGCGATTGAGCATCGACGCGATCGCCACCGCCTCGCCGCCGCGCGAATGGCCGACGATCACGATGCGCGAGAGGTCCACCTTGCCGTACAGCGGATGCCCGAGCCGCGCGTTCCAGATCTGGAACTGCCGGATGTGCTCCAGCTGCACGAGGGCGCGCCCGGCGTTCTCGCCCTGGGTCTGGTTGAGGAAATTGACGTCGATCGTGGCCGCGATGATGCCGCGCGAGGCCAGCGCGTCGCACAGGTAGAGATAGCCGGGGGTCGAGTTCTCGAAGCGATCGTGGTTGCCGTGCGCGAAGACGACGAGCGGGAACGGCCCGCCGGTGGGCGCCTGCGGCACGCGCAGCAGGCCGTTGATCGGCACGTTGTGGATGCCGAACGGCCAGCCGGGCGAGACGCCGGGCACCACGCTGGACAGGTCGAGGGTGCGCGTGACCCAGGTCGCGACGGCGAAGTTCTTGAACATCGTGTACGGCGCGTCCGCCGAGCCGGTGTAGTTCAGGCCGGCCGCGGCATAGGTGTACGAATCCACGGCATAGCCGCCCGGGCTGCCGGGGTTGGGCAGCGGGCTCACGTCGCTGCCCCGGGCCAGCAGGTCGCCGCCGGCGCCGAGCTCGGCCACCAGCGCGCCGCCGGGCGCGCGGAACCCGAGGCCGCGGTTCACCGGGAACACGGCGTTGGCGCTGAAGCGCCCGAACAGCGTGATGTCGGTGACGGCGGTGGCGGCCGAGTCGGCCACCTGGCGCGAGGCGAGCACGCGCTGGCCGCCCGGGGCGATCACCTGCAGCGCGCCCGGCGCCGCGGGGGCCAGGTCGTGGTCCTGGCGGTACGGCGCGAAGCAGATGTCGCCGTTCGCGGCGAGCGTGAGGACGGGCTGTCCGTTGCGAGAGATGATCATGGCGATCTCCGTTCGGCGCCGTCAGAGCGCCATCTCCTGCGGCGTCGCCACGTGGACCGGCAGCCCCCGTTGAGCCAGCAGGACCTGCAGGCGCGCGTCGCAGAGGTTGGCGGCGGGATCGGCGGCGGCCTCGGTGAAGTGCCCTTCGCCCCATAGCATCAGGCGGCCCGCGCCGGCGCCGTTCGCGGCCGCGAGGTAGCCGGCGACCATCCGCGACACGGACGGGTCGCGCAGCCGCATGCCCGGCTCGTAGCCCATGTTGATCTCCGACAGCCCCGCGGCCGCGAGCAGGTCCCTGACCTCGGCGTAGTCCCGGTCGGCGGCCAGCGCCTGCACGCCGTTGCCCACGGCGGTCGCGACGAGCTCGTTGAGGTTGGGCCGGGCGTCGAGCAGGGCCAGCCGCGGCATGTAGTCGGGCAGCGCGCGCAGCGCCGTGGCGCGGCTGGCGCCGCGATCGAGAATCTCGCTGATCGCGCCGTTGAGCGAGCGGCCGTAGTCCTGCTGCAGCACCCGATCGTGCGTGTGCGCCGTGCTCTCGTACTCGAAGAAGAAGATCTTGACGAGCCCCGGCTCGCGCAGCAGGGCGTCCGCCTTCAGCCGCGCCAGGCCGTCCCCGCGATGGCGATCGGGCAGCGCCACGATCACCGGCGTGGCCAGCCAGTCCTGCAGCGTCATGGCCGGCTCCCGGCGGCGCCGGCGGGCGCGGCCTCGACCGCCGCCAGCCGCCGCTCGTGGCGGATCAGGTGCAGGGTGAGCTCCTCGACCTTCTTGAGCAGCGTCAGCAGCATGTTGGCCGCGTCCATGCCGTCGCGCGCGAGCTCGGCGGCCGGCGGCACTTCGGGCAGGTGGCCGTGCGCACCGACGAAGGCCTCGACCTCGCCCAGCGCCGGCAAGGCGTAGCCGGGCTCGAACACGTAGTCCGGCACCGCGATCTGCCAGTTCTTGATCCGCAGCGCGCCTTCGACCGCGAGGTCGTCGCGGCAGGTCGCCAGGCCGCTGACGGTCAGCGTCTGCGCCACGCGCAGGCCGCGGGCGAAGCTGCCGTCGCAGCCGACGTTGAAGTTGGCGGCGGCGGTGAAGCCGCCGGGGCAGTTGGTCACGCCGTCGACGGTCAGGTCGCGGCCGCATTGCACGTCGCCGCCGGCGGTCAGCAGCAGGCCGTCGGTGTCCTGCTGGTTGCGCGTGAAGTACCAGTCGTATCCGACGCCGGCCAGCGCGCGCCGCGGATAGAACATGGCCGGCACCGCGTCGCCGTCGACGGTCAGCGCGATGCCCATGCGCGTGCTGGCCGCCTGGGCGGGCGTGACCTGGACCTGGAGCAGGCCCAGCGTGGGAGTGGCCGTGCCCGCGCCGGCGGGGCCGTCGGAGGGAAAGGTGTTCGCCATGGGAAGCCTTCGTGAGTGGAATGGGTGGGACGGGCGTGTCGAGGCCCTGCGGCGCGCGTGCGCAGGCGGAAAGGACGGGAACGGGGCTCAGCGCCCCGGCGTGGCCGGCGGCCTGGCCGGCATCGACGCGGAGATCGCCTGCTGCGCCTGCGTCTGCGCGGCGTCGACGGCCTGCTGCTGCGCCCGCATCGCGGCCTGCACGGCCTGGTCGATCGAGACCACGTTGCCCTCGAGCGCCGCGCGGGCCTGGTCGTTGGCGCGCGTGGCGGCCTGCTCGAGCGGCGCGTCGCCCACCGCGCGCAGCGCGGCCTGCACGGCGTCGCGGCTGGCGTCGAGCGCCGCGCGGATCTCCGTCTCGGCGGCCCGCATGGCCTGCTGCGCCATCGCCTGCGCCACCGTCAGCGGCGAGTCGGCGGGAGCGGGCGGGGAAGTGTCGGTCTTCATGAGGTGCTCTCCTGTTCGTCGGATGCGAACGACGCCGGCGTGGCGGGCGCGATCGGCAGGTCGGCCTGCTTGCGGTGCAGGCCGTAGTCGCGCAGGGAGATCGTGCCGTCGGCGCCCAGCTGCAGCACCGCGCGCTCGTCGCCGGACGGCGAGTGCAGCGGGAAGGTGCACGTCAGGCCGTCCTGGCCCATGCGGCCGCTCGTCGGCTTGACCTGCGCGAGCAACTGCTGCGCCTTCTGCACGTACTGCCGGGCCAGGCGACTCGCGGCGTCGCCGGTCTCGCTCTCGTAGTTCGTGTGGCGCATCAGCAGCACCGGCCCTTCCGACAGCCGCGAGAAGCCCACCTGCTGGCCGCCCGCCAGCCACGCGCTCACCGCCGCGGCCACGTCGGCCGGCGCCGCGAGCGGCCCGACCTGCGGGCAGTCGAGGTCGCCGAAGAACAGCGGCAGCAGGGCCTGCATCGACAGCGTCGCGCGCGCGAGGCGCTGCGCCGGCGTGGCGTCGGGCGCCAGCGTGGTCGCCGCCAGCAGGTACATGCGGAAGTAGTCGGCGAACTCCACCGGCGTGCGCGCCTGGTCCAGCGCGAAGGCGGCGGCCTCGCCGTCGATCGGGCCCGAGCCCGCGAGCAGCGGATCCTTCATCAGCTCGTGCAGCGTCAGGCGATCCCGGAAGTCGATCGCCTGGAAGACGGGCGCGGTGTCGGCGCCGAGCTCGTGCAACCACGCCAGCGGCGCCTGCAGGTCGGCCTGCGTGAGCAGCCGGTGCAGCGCCAGCACGCGCTGCACCTGCGAGCCCGCGAGCGTGGTGTCGCGGCCGTTCTCGGCGTCCCGCAGCACGCCCAGGTCGGTCGCGCCGAGCGTCATCAGCTTGACCGGGCTGACCATCAGCCCGAGCCGCGGCAGCAGCGTGAACGGCGAGACGTGCAGGCCGGACTGGACCTGCGCGACCAGCTGGGTGTCGTCCGCGAAGTCGAACCGGTCGGTGATGCTGGTGGTGGCCCAGCCGACCCATTCGCGGCCGCCGTCGATGAAGCCGAGCGCGAGACGGGTCAGCTCGGCGAGCGAGGCGAGCTGCTGGATCTGCCGGCCGGCGATGGTGAGGGACATGGCGATGACTCCTGTTGCCCGCGGGCTCAGCCCGGCGGGAAGCCCTTGAGCACGGTGGCGGCGGCGGTGCCGACGGCGGTGAAGTCCGAGGTCGCGCCCTGCATCAGCAACTGCGCCTGGTTCATCGCGTCGGCGTACTTCTTCTCGCCGGTCGCCAGGTACTGGGCCATCGCGACGCCCACGGCGGTGGTGGCGATGGTGGAGATGTTGCGCAGCGCATCGGCGGCGTCCTGCACCGCGATCGCCGCCGATTGCGCGACCGACTGGTAGGCCTTGCCGGCGCCGCTGGTCAGCACGACCTGCGGGCTCATCGTTGCCAGCTGGGCCTGGTTGATGACGTCGATGACCTGGGCATTGACCTTGGTCGGGTCCATGGGAGCTCCTCGGAGTGCGGAATGGCGTCAGTGGGCGGCGGTCGCTCAATGGCCTGGCGGCGGCGTCGGCGTGGGCGTCGGTGCGGGCGTGGGAGCCGGCGGCGCGGGGGTGGGCGTCGGCGCGGGCGCGGGCGCGGGCGTAGGCGCGGGAGCCGGAGGCGTGGGCGCAGGCGCCGCGGCGGCCGCGAGCTGCTGCAGGTCGGCCTTGGCGGTGGCGGCGTCCTGCGACGAGCCCGTGGCCTGCGCCTGCAGCACCTGGATCGCGGTCTGGCCCTCCGCCAGCGCGGCGGCGATCACCGCGGATGGCGGCAGGTCCGGCGGCGGGCCGGGCAGCGGGTTGATCACCGGCGGCGGCCCCGGCGGCGGGGGCGGCGGCACGATCGGGAACGGCGCCGACAGCATCTTGGCGCAGGCGGCCGTCACCGCGGCCGAGCCGATCATGCCGGCGCTCTGCTGCCGGTTGACCGCGTTGTACATCGCCATGCTCAGGGTCTCGAGCAGCACGGCGTCCAGCATGCCTTGCGACTGCGCGGGCGCCTGGCCCGAGCTCAGCGTCACGACGCTGCTCACGGCGTCGACGATCTGGCTGTTGACGGTGCTCTCTTCGGTCATGGAACGGCTCCCTTGAGGATGATCAGTGCGAGGACCTGGGCCAGCGAGGCCTGGGCGAGGACCTGGCCGCGCTGCTGGTTGGCGACGGCGTTCTGCATGGCCTGGCCGATGCTGCCGGCCATGGCCAGGTAGGTCATGTCCATCGCCAGCGCCGGCGCGAGGCCCGGCACGGCGAGCAGCGCTGCGCCGCAGGTGCCGACCGGATCGGCGGCGGTGCCGGGCAAGCCTGGACTCCGCGTCGCCTATCCGGTCGGCGGCCGTCCTACTTCAGGCCCAGGATCTCGTGCGTGGCCACGCCGGTGGACGCGGTGTCCACCGACAGCAGCGTCGAGACGCCCTGCGTCGTCGACGCCTGCATCGTCACGTACGACTGCTGCTGGTTGTTGGTCGCGTTGTGGGCGGCGTTGGACAGCGCCTGGCTGGTGGCCACGAACAGGTTGCCCATCGCGACGGCCGGTGCGTCGCCCAGCACCTTGGTGTTGACCTGCGACACCGAGTCGGTGATCTGGCTGTTGACGGAGGTGGGAAATGCCATTTTGAAAACTCCTTGCGGTTGGGAAGAGGTTGGAACAGCGACGAGAGGGACAGGGCGGGGCGGCGGGACGCGTCAGCGTGCGTCGCCGTCAGCCAAGGATCTTCCTGGCGGCGGCGCCCGTCGCCGCGGTGTCCAGCGAATACAGCAGCGATACGCCCATGGTGGTCGCGGCCTGCGCCGTCACGTACATCTGCTGCTGCGCCAGCGTGGCGTTGTGCGCCGCGTTGGCCAGCGCCTGCGCGGTAGCCTGGTACAGATTGCCCATGGCAATCGCTGGCGAGGTTCCCAGCACCTGGACGTTGGCCTGCGTGACCGAATCGGTGATCTGGCTGTTGACGGCAGTGGGAAATGCCATGTGCTCGGCTCCTTGACGTTAGGGAACGACGACTCAGCCCAGGATCGTCTTGGTGGCGACGCCGGTGGTGGCCGTGTCGAGCGAGTACAGCGTGGCCACGCCCATCGTGGTGGCGGACTGCGCCGTCACGTAGCTCTGCTGCTGCGCGTTGGTGGCGTTGTGGGCGGCGTTGGCGAGCGCCTGCGCGGTCGCCTGGTAGAGGTTGCCCAGCGCGATGGCCGGCGCGTCGCCCAGCACCTTGGTGTTGGCCTGGGTGACGGAGTCGGTGATCTGGCTGTTGACGGCGGTCGGGAATGCCATGGTCTTGTCCTCGTGTGGAGTTGGCTTCGCTCAGCGTCCGGGCGTCAGCCCAGGCCGGGCACCTTGGTGCTCAGGATCGTCTTGGTGGCCACGCCCGTCGACGCGGTGTCGATCGAGTACAGCGTCGCGACGCCCATCGTGGTGGCGGACTGCGCCGTCACGTAGCTCTGCTGCTGCGCGTTGGTGGCGTTGTGCGCCGCGTTGGCCAGCGCCTGCGCGGTGGCCTGGTAGAGGTTGCCCATCGCGATGGCGGGCGCGTCGCCCAGCACCTTGGTGTTGGCCTGGGTGACGGAGTCGGTGATCTGGTCGTTGACGGCGGTCGGGAATGCCATGGTCTCTCCTTGGATGGCTGCCCGGGCCACAGGCCCGGAACCGGTTGAAGGGCGATGGCTCCACCTGCGTGTCGAAGGCTGAACCATGGGACTCATCGTAGGCAGCGGCCCCTTGCGGCGATTGGCGCGGATGACGGAAAACACGGCGTGGCTGCGCATGAATCGCACCGTCGGATCCACCGCATGGCCGCGATGCGGCGGCGCCGGCGATCCGTCCGGCGCGGTGCACGAAAGCCGGCGCGGATCGCGCGGCATGCGGCGGTTCCGACGCCCGCGCACCGCGTGCTCACGCGCCGGCCCGGAACTGCCGCGGCGTGCGGCCGACCGCGCGCCGGAAGCTCTTCTCGAAGTGGCTCAGGTCCATGAAGCCGACGCTCAGCGCGGCCTCCGTGATGCGCAGGTGCGGGTCGTCGCGCAGCAGCGCCTTGGCGCGCTCCAGCCGGATCGCCTGCAGCAGCGGCTTGAACGAGGTGCCCGCGGCGTCGCGCAGCAGGAAGCCCAGGTGCGACGCGCTCACGTGCGCGCTCGCGGCCAGGTCGTGCAGCGACATCGGCCTGGCGTAGTGGTGCCCCAGGTGCAGCAGCGCCTTGCGCAGGCCGGGATGCAGGTGCGTGAGCCGCGCGGGATCGAGCGCCAGCGCGCAGTCCACCCAGTGCTGCAGCGAGCCCGTCGCCGAACCAGCAGGTGCGTCGCCCGGATCGGGCGCGCCGGCCGCGGGTGCGGGCGCCGCGGCCGGCTCGACCGGCAACGCGACCGGCCACGGCACGTGGCGCGCCAGTTCCTGCGCGCTCGCCGGCCGGCCCGCCGTCAGCGCGGCCAGGCGCGCGACGATGCGCTCCAGCTCGAACACGTTCTCCGGCCACGCATGGCCGCGGCAGACCGCGGCCAGCGCGCGCGTGCGCTCGGGGTCGCTCGCGTGGCCGCCGCGCGCGAGCGCCGAATCCACCAGCGCCTCGAGATCGCCCAGCCGCTCGCGCAGCGGCGGGATGGTGGCGGACAGGAAGTCGAGCTCGGCCAGCAGCGCGCGCGAGAACCGCCCTTCGGCGACCGCCACGCCGAGGTCGGACGTCGTCGAGGCGATCACGCGCACCTGCGCGCCGGCCGGCGCGACCAGCCACTGGTCCAGCCGCGAGCTGAGCTGGCGCGACAGCGCGGTCTGCAGGGCCAGCGGCAGCTCGTCGATGCCGTTGAAGAACAGCGTGCCGCCGCGCGCCTGCCGGATCCAGCGCGCCGGGCTGCCCTCGGGATGCGCGCCGACCACCTCGACGAAAGGCGCCTCCGGCCGCGGCCCGGTGCAGTGGATGGACGCGGCCACGAGCGCCTTCTCCGTGCCGAACTCGCCGCGCAGCAGCACGGGCAGCTCGTTGCCCGCCGCGATCTCGACGAAGGCCTCGAGGCGGCGCAGCGGCTCGCTGTCGCCCGCGAGCTGCAGCGGACGGCCGAGCCGTTCGCTCGACCAGCGCAGCACCTGGTGCCGCTCGACGAGCCGTCCGCAGCGGCGCGCGAAGGTGGCGCACTGCTCCCACAGGTCGGCACCGGGCCACGGCAGGCGCAGCTCGCCGATCTCGCGCGACGCGTAGCAGATCGGCAGCGGCCGCCAGGCGGGTTCGTCGTGCGGGCGCGTGCGCACGCGGCGCTCGGCGCCCGCGGCCGCCGGCCGCGCCGCCTCGCGCCAGCGCGCCTCCGGTTCGCCGGCGCCGCCGTGGACGACCAGCACGCCGAGGCCGTCGACCTGCAGGCGCCCGCCGGCGCTGCCGATGTGGCGGGCGAACGAGCGCAGCAGCGCGGCCAGCGAGTCCGGCAGCGAACCGGCGGATTCCCGCGCGAACGGCAGGCGATTCTCGAGCGAGATATTCGCGTCGATATCGCGCAGCAGCGCGGGAATATTCGCCGGATCGACGCCGCGCACGCCGTCGGGGACGACTCGCCGACCGGATGCGGCGGCCTCTCGCGCGCGCTCCGCGGCGGGAATATCGCGAATACGGCCTGAGGTATCGAGAAGCAGTTCCTGGGACATCGCATTACCTTGGTTGCACGGCATCGGCGCCGACAGCGGCGCCGCAGTGGGCGCCGCGCTGCGACCGGCGCGTCGCGGCGGTCGTGGGGGCGCACTGTCGGCATCGCGGCGCGGCGCGTCCTTCCGGAAACCTTCCGCGGCGGGCGCGCGCCGGCTGGCGCATGTCGCCGCGCGGGTGGCGGCCGCGAGCCGACGCAGCGCGACGCCACCGGGTCGAGAAATCGCCGGGGCGCCGGCCGCGGGTATTTCGCCGGGGCGGAAATCCGGCGCGCCGACCTGGCGCCACGCGGATCCGAGATATCGCCGCGGGGTGAATCCAGCAGGCCGCGGCGGGCGGCGCCGGAGTTTTCCTCGCGGCGCCGACGGGTATCGGGTATCGGCCTTGCCCTGCTCCGAATCGCAGGCCTGGCGGCCTCGAATCGCCCCGGCGCCGCCAAGTCCTGCATGAATCCATTCCGGAAATGCATGACGTCGCCAGATCTGCCGGTTACGAGGCAATTACACTGAGATCGAGGGGATGCACGGCGCGACTTGCGGGTTTACCCGTGCTTTGTTCGGGTTCCTCGGTGTAACTCCCGTTCGCCGGCGGCCCGGACATCGGTACGGTTCAGGCCGGCGTCGCGAGATTGGGCGAGCCCCGCGCCACGGCTGCGGCCGTGGCAGCGAGGTTCGCCCAATCTTGTCTTTGAACTTGTGATTGGAGCTTCCTCATGAACCGTCCCGCCATGGAAGGGCTGCGCCTGAACGTGCCCGCCTACGTCAAACACGACCGCCTGGTCTCCTGGGTGGCGGAGATCGCCGCGCTGACCCAGGCCGCCGACGTCTAC
>FTDG01003142.1_pt1 | contig 13786 bp, 14 predicted proteins | sample 1639751 | NCBI WGS metagenome assembly FTDG01 (sample SAMEA3914869, study PRJEB12502) | metagenome | biome: forest; material: soil | place: USA | collected 2012-03-12 | depth 0.1 m
CCCGAGCATCGCGCGCGTCCAGATCGCCTGCACCGATTGCTCCACCTCGGCCACCGCCGTGCCGCGCAGGCGGCAAGCGAAGTCGAGCCTGGGCGAGTCGCTCCAGCCATGGTGCAGGTCGTTGCGATCGGCGATCAGGTTGATGCCGCCGACGAAGGCGACGCCGCCGTCGACCACGCACAGCTTCTGGTGCAGCCGCCGCGCCTGGCCGGGCGACAGGTAGCTCCACCAGCGGTCGATCGGCCGGAACACCGCGAGCTCGACGCCGGCGGCGCACATCCAGCCGCGGATCGTCGCGAGCGTCGCCTTCGAGCCGAAGCCGTCGACGACCACGCGCACCTGCACGCCGCGGCGCGCGGCGTCGGCCAGCAGCAGCGCGAGCGTCTGCGCGACGGCGTCGTCGTGGAAGATGTACGTGGCGAGCCAGACCGTGCGGCGCGCCTGCGCGATCGCCGCGCCCATCGCCGGGAACAGCGCATCGCCGCCGCGCAGCAACACGGCCTGGTGCCCGCCCGCGAACTTCGGCTTGACGCCGAGGCTCCAGGCGGCGCGCGCATTGGCGCGTTCACGACGCTTCGCGCGAATCGTGGTTCTCCAGCGGTCGGAAAAAAGGACGCGGCCGGCGTGCGGCACGCGGCGCGGACGAGGTGCGACGACGTCGCAGGGGCGTCAATTTAGCGCAAGTCGGGCGGGGTCGATGCCATCCGGCCCGGCCCGGCTCGACCGGATGCATCAACTCAGCTCGAGCTCGGCGACGTAGGGCAGATGGTCCGACATCCGCGCCCAGCCCGACCCGCGCGGCACCATCGTGCCCTCGCAGCGGAAACCGCGCATGTAGATGCGGTCGAGCGAGAAGACCGGCAGGCGCGACGGGAAGGTCGGGCGCTTGGGGCTTCGCGGGTCGGACGCGAGCGCGCGCGTGAGCCCGGCCTGCGACATCGGCAGGTCGAGGCGTTCGCCCCAGTCGTTGAAGTCGCCGGCGACGAGCACGGGTTCGTCGGGCGGCAGCTCCTTGGCGATGTATTCGCCCAGGCGCTGCGCCTGGCGCATGCGGCTCGAGTGCACCAGGCCGAAGTGGGCGACGATCGCGTGCACCGTCGTGCCGCCCCAGCTGACCGGCACGTACAGCAGGCCGCGTTGCTCGAAGCGGTGGTCGGAGACGTCGTGGTGGCCGACGTCGCCCAACGGCCAGCGCGAGAGCAGCGCGTTGCCATGTTCGCCGTGCTTGGTGAACGCGTTCGAGCGATAGGCCGAGTTGTAGCCGTCGGGCGCGAGGAACTCGGCCTGCCCCTGGTCGGGCCAGCCGAGCAGCGTCTGGTCGAAGCGGCGCGCGTCGCGCGTGTGGTGCAGCCGCACTTCCTGCAGGAAGACGAGGTCGGCGTCGAGCGCCTCGACGCCCAGCACGAGATTGTGGATCTCGAGCCGCTTCGTCGCGCCCATGCCGCGCACGCCCTTGTGGATGTTGTAGGTGGCCACGCGCAGGCGGCCTGTGGCGGTGGCCGTCTGGGGCGGCAGGACAGTGAAGTCCGACGACATGTTCATCACGGCGGTCTGGGTCACGCGGCGACGCGTGCGGTGAGGTGGATGAAGGCGCGAAGACAGCTCGCGAGTGATCCACTAGGCAAATGCCATGCCGTGGCCATCATGCCATTGCGGCGGACAGCGCGACAGCATGTCCCCGCGCCGACCTCGGACGGCCGCGCTGGCCGCTCAGCGCGCGGCGAGCCAACGCGGAAGGTGAAGAACGGCTTCCGCGTTCGACGGCGAGAAGCACTTGTCCGCCGCCTCGCGCCACGGCAGCCACACCTGGGCCGTGTGCTCGCGCGGCGCGAGCACCACCGGCGTGCCCGCGGGCACCTGCAGCGCGAAGACGTGCTCCGTGTTGTGCGTCACGCCGGGCGCGTAGCGGTGGCGCCAGCGCGGGTAGATCTCGTACAGGTTGACGAGCTCGCAGTCGACGAGCGCGCTCATCGGCACGGGCACGCTGCCGATCGCGATGCCCGTCTCTTCCGCGACCTCGCGCACGCAGGTCTCGACCAGCGTCTCCTCGACCGTGTCCTTCGAGCCGGTGACGCTCTGCCAGTAGCCGGGCGCATCGGCGCGCTCGATCAGCAGCACGTCGAGCGCGGGCGTGTGGATCACGACGAGGACGGATTCGGGGATCTTGAACGGGCGCGCGGCGTCGGTCGGGAAGGTCATGATCGCGATGCTAGCGCCTGCGCCGCGCCGTCGGGGCACGACGCGCGCGTGGTCGCGCAGGCTCGTCGCCAAGACAGGCGAAAATGCGTGATTCCCCGCGAGAACCCATGAACCCAGAAGTCGAACGCATCCAGGCCCGCATCCGCCAGATCGACGAGTACGAACGCAAGCGCCTGATCCCCAAGGACGAGGCGGCCGCCACGCGCAAGGCGCTGCTGCGGCGGCTGATGCAGCTCGTCGTGCCCGACACGCCCGCGCCGCGCGTGCCCTGGCGCGTGCACGCGTGGGCCGTGGTCGCGATGTTGGTGACGGTGAGCAGCGCCACGGCCTACCTGCTGTCCGGCCACGCCGGGCTGCGCCGTCGCAGCGAGGAGGTGCTCGCCGCGGGCAAGGTCGCACTCGTGCAGGACGACGCGTCGCGCCGCGAACGGCTCGCCCGCCTGCGCGCCGGGCAGTCGATCGCGCCCGACGCGGACGGCGTGTTCCACGACGCCGCTTCGGCCGTCGCCCCGGGAGCCATCGCGTCGGGTTCGGCCTCGGCCTCGGCCTCGGCATCGACCAAGGCCTCGTCGACCGCGCAGGCCGACCAGGTCGCGCCGCTGCTGTCGGGACGCATCGGCCTCGATCCGAAGTTCGACGACCAGGTTGCGTCCGACGACGCCGTCTTCATCGTCGTGCGCCTGCCCGACGATCCGACCGGCCTGCCGCTGGCGCAGATCCGCGTCGAGGTCAGCAACCTGCCCATCGACTTCGACATCGGCACGCGCGAGATGATCGGCTCGCCCGACCGCTTCATGCACGCCGACAAGGTGATCGTGTCGGCGCGCGTCTCGAAGAGCGGCAGCGGCAAGGCCAGGCCGGGCGACCTGGTCGGGCAGTCGGCGGTCGTGCACCCGTGGGCCAGCAACGTGACGTTCACGATCGACACGGTCGTCCACTGACCTCGACGCGCGGTGGACGGTGCCGCGATGACGCCGGCGCGGCAGCCGTTGTCGACAGCGACCATCGCCACGGCGACCGCGCAGGCCGCGTCACGCCCGTCACTTTGTGGGCAGCGAGATTTCAATTCGCCAAGGATACCGGCCGATGACCGACCAAGAGTCGAATGAGCGTTACGAACATGTCTTGCGGTTGCTCAAGTACGCTGTCCACGAGCTGCCTGCGGGCGTCTTGTACGGCGCCAATGGTGCGAACGCGAAGCAGTGTAGGGAATGGCTTGCCGACCTCGATGAGTTCGAATTGCTCTGTCGAGATCTCGGCCACGATCACAGCGCTTTCGTCGAGGACTGCCGCTGGCACTTCGAACACTACGCTCACTACCTCGGTCGCCGTCGGCACTTCGTGAACTATCGGACCTACATCGAAGAACGAAATGGCCCCCTCCGGGTGAGAGGATCCTGACGGCCGCTTCGAACCGCCCCGCGTGGGCGCGGCCGACGGTCGCCTCCCGGGCAAGCTGGCACACTGGTCGCCGAGGAATTTGCAAGGGCAATCATGGTCTTCGTTGCAGTCACCCCAGCTGGCCTGGCTGAAGCGTTGCGCCTGGCGACCAGCGACGACGCGATTTGGTGCGGTAGCGATACGATTTCAGAGGGCGAGTACGTCGCGATGAAGCGGACGGGCCTGACTCGCTTCAACGACAGCCTTGCGGACTGGGAATTGGACGACGGCGCTATCGCGGCGGTCGAACAGCACCACCCTGGTCAAACGATCTGGGTAGAGGCTGCGCCGCGAGCATGATGCGGGAGTCGGCCACTTTCAGCCGTTCGCGAGCGGCTGCTCCCAGGCAGACCAGCCTCAGTGGATAGACGCATCAGTCCTGGGCGAACAAAGGGAATCACTTCGACGTTTTGGAATGATCGACGGGACACTGCGACTGCTGCGGCCGTGTCTCGAAGAAGATCTGGGCGATCTCCCGGACGCCGCGCGAACGCAGGCGGTCTACTTCGTCCAGTGGACGGTCGACGCGCCCGAGCATTTCCCGAATCGCTCTGGTGCTCGGCCAATGGGAGAGGCCTTGCGACCCAAGCTTCAAGGTCGACCCACCCTATGAGGACTGGGAGGTAGCACTGCACGAGCCTCCTCCCAGGCTTGACCTCAAGTGAGCGGCTCGCTCCGCACCGAGTCGGTGGCGTCACGATTGCCTGGCCGCTTACCGTCAGCCGCCGGCAGCAGCGGGTCGTTCTGCCACTCGGAGCGGGGGTGTTTGTTCTTCTGCGTCCAGAGTTCGACGCGATGCAGATCTTGCTAGCGCTCGCTGGGCCGTTTGCGCTGGCAGCGCTCCTTGCTGGCCTGGCCTCAAGATTTGGTTTCTACTACCGGGTGTCTTCGTCGCCGCAGTCCGCGGGTCAGGCAACGCGGGCGGGAAGCCCTGGCTGTTGAAGTGATGGAGGTTCGCCTGCAGCCGGCCAGCAGCGGCTGTTCGTGAGCGGCAGCTCTCAGGCAGGCTGTCTAATCTGAATTTGATCTACTCGAACCCTGAACATGGCACACCTCTCGGAATGGCTCGGGGCTATCGTCGCAGCGGTTTGCGGCGTGCACGCCGTGGTTACCAAGCGAGTGACTTTCGGCGATGACGGCGACGACCTTCAAGTCTGGCTGTACGGCTGGCGAGCTGTTGCGATCGGTTGCGCCACGCTGCTGATCGCTGCGCTCCTGGCCGCGATGGCCCTGGGGCTGGTAAGCGCCGATTTGGCGTAGATCGGATGAGCAACACCCGGTGTCGGCCAACTGCAGCCGTTTGCGACAATCAGGGTTCGGACGGGCTGGGTAGACTAGGCCCATGTTGCCAAAGCGGATCGACAACTTCCTGAATGCCGGCGACCTCGTGGTTGCCGAGACGTCGGCCGACGACGCCGAATTGACCTGCTTTGTGCAAGTTCGCCCCTTGCCAAAGCCGGGCGTGCCGCGAGAAGAGCGGCGCTACCTGAATTCAGCCTGGTCGAAGTGGGAATACTGGGACTTCGAGTTTCGTCGCGTTGTTCTTCGGCGCGGTTGGCGAGACGACGAAGCAGACTACGACCGCTACGTGGCGGAGGACACCCGAGTGCTTACGGCTGACGAGGCAGCTTTCGATGCCGCGCTGCGTGACTGGGTCGCTGATACCGAGGCGTTCAGGCACATCACAGAATCCCCTTCACCCCTGTAAGGCGGTCAGCACCCGGCCACGACCTGTCGGTCGCGACAGTCTGCTTCTGGGTAGTTCAGACGAGCGATATGCTCCAGTTCATGACCGAGGAAGATCCTGGAGCCGAAGTTGGATTTCGGCGCGTATACATCAGGCTCATCCCCGTGCGCAGGGAACTGCGTCGCCCTGACGCCGAAGCTGCGGAGCTTCATGCGCTCTTGGATTCAGCGCCTGGTGTCGAACAGGTGGAATCGCTGGAACGTCATCCCAAGGGCGGTTGCCGCGTCACGCTGAGGCTGGCGTGGGCGTCGCCGGATGCCTTCATCACGTACTTGGACGGCCACGACTGGCGTTATGCGTTGTAGTCTCTTGTCGACGGCCTACAGTCGGCCACTAGGCGGCTAGTCAGGGAGGCCAAAGACTCGTCTGAGCGCGAACTGCGTTCCTACCTCTTTGTCGAGCCGGTGCTTGATGAGTTGATCGCGACACACGGAGGCAAAGTGCCGTCCAAGATTCGCGCCCGCATCACGAACCATGGGAAGACTCCTGCACTGCTGATGCAAATCCGTGCCATCACTGCGATCAGCGAACAAGCGCCGACCGAGTTGCCTTCGTTTCCAGGGTCCGACGCCGACTTGCATACTTCGCTGCGTCCCGCCTCCTCACGTACGCGAAGCAGTCCTTCGTTCAGCGCCCATCCGGCAAGTCTGCCCCCCTCGTCCTCGGTCTAGGTTTACGCGGCGACGCCGAATTCGCGCCGAGGCGGATCAACCAAAATTCCAAGGCTCCTGACCTGGGCCAACCGCTCGGACAGTGCGTGCTTGGCCAACGAGACCGCGTGCCACCCGACGATCGGGTACAGAACGAGAAATCCCCCACACGCGCCGATCGTCGCGTGCCCAGGAATTTCCCGCGGGCGACGATAATTCCCACAGGTCACGGAGGGAACGACGCGTGGGTGTCGAGGACGGGGCCACGAGAAAGAGGCTGGTCCGACGGGCCGGCTCCAACCAAAATGAACGCCCTGCAAGACGCAGCACGCCATTTGCGTGCCGCCATCCAGACCGCGACCACCGGCCTCGTAGGTCGTGAACCGCTCGCCGAGTTGATCGTGCTCGCGGCTGTCGCGCAAGAGCACCTGCTCGTCGTCGGGCCGCCGGGCACCGCCAAGAGCGCCGTGGTACGACGCGTGGCGCAGGCTCTTGGTGGGCGCTACTTCGAGTATCTGCTCGGACGCTTCACGGAGCCATCGGAGTTGTTCGGCCCGGTCGACCTGCGCAAGCTGCGTGAAGGCACCGTCGAGACCGACGTCACCGGAATGCTGCCCGAGGCCGACGTGGCGTTCCTCGACGAGGTCTTCCTCGGTTCGACCGCGATCCTGAACACGCTGCTGGGCGTTCTGAACGAGCGCCGCTTCCGGCGCGGCCACACGCAGCTCGCGTGCCCGCTGCGCGTGTGCGTGGGCGCGGCGAACGCCTTGCCGGACGACGAAGCGCTTGCCGCTTTCGCCGACCGCTTCCTGCTGCACGCGTTCGTCGAGCCGGTGGCCGACGCCCAGCTCGAATCGCTGCTCCAGGGCGGTTGGCGCTCGGACTTCGCAGGGGTCGACAACGTCGGCGCGATGGCGCCACTGGATCTGCTGAGCCGGCATCTGCGCGAGGTCGACATGGATGGCGTGCGGCCGGCGCTCGCCGACGCGATCCGCAAGCTGCGCGCCGCGGGCATCCGGCTGTCCGACCGTCGCATCGTGAAGGCGCAGCGCCTCGTCGCGGCAGCCGCGGTGCTGGCGGGGCGACTCGACGCGCGGCCGACCGATCTCTGGCCACTGCTCTATGCGCTGCCGACACAGGCGGGACAGCAACAGGCTCGTGATGCATTGAGCGACTTGTTTGCACAGGCCGAGCACCCGCACCTGTACCACGCCGTCGAAGAGGCGACGCTGCAGCCGCGTTCGCGCGCGGCGCGCCTCCTCGAGTCCGCGCGGGCCTGCCTCGCGACGCCCGAGGATGGCGCGCCCGAGTTGCCGGCCGCGCCGCGACTGGAGGCGGTGCTACGCGAAATCGATGCGAACTTCGCGCCGGACCAGTTGCCCGAGGAACTCGCAAGCCTGCGCGAGCAACTGCGCACGCGGCTGCGCGTTGCCGAGGCGCTGGCCTCCGATCGGCTGACCTTGCAATGAACGCCCCCGGGCCGATCGGCTGGGGCTGGCGCCCGGTCAAGGTCGCCCTTGCGCCACGCGCAGTGGTGGCCCACGGTGGCGCCGCACGTCGACTGCACGCGCGCCTGGCCGGACTGCCTTCTGCCCGCCGCGAAGCGCTCGAAGTGACCGCCGCACCGGGCTGGCTGATCGCGATCGGCCCGTCCGACGACTTGCCCTGGGCCGATGGCGTGCGCTACGCCGCGCCGTGCCCACTCGTCCCCGAACTCTGGCTGCCGACGCACGTCGAGCCCGACGTACCGGTCGACCTGCTCGCGCAAGCGCTGCGACGCCGCCACGCGCGCCAGCCACTGCTGCTCTGGAACGAACCTGCCTTGACGTGGCCGTTGGATCAGGTCCAACCAGCCAGCGACACCGCGCTCGCCGGCATCGCGGCAGCGTGGCGACGAGCCGAGGCCGCGGCATGAGCGAGCTCGTCGATCTGCCGCGCCCGTTGCAGGCCTGGCGCCAGTGGCTGGGATGGTTCGAGCCGCAGCTCGCGACAGCCCTCGGCGACCTGGTGCGCCGGCTGTCGGAGCTCGCCGGGCCGACGCCGTCGTCGGCCGGTCGGACGATGACCGAGCCGGACGGCCTGGGTGACCTGCGCGCGCGTGGCCCTTATGAGCGCCTGCTCGCCAGCGAATGGCTGCTGGCGGACGTCATGCCCGAAGAGTTCCTGCGGCGTGCGGCGGCATCGGAGCATTTGTTCCTCGCGCCGCGATCGCGGGCGACGCAGGTCGATCGCCGCATCGTCGCGATCTTCGACTGCGGGCCACGCCAGCTCGGCGCACCGCGTCTCGCGCACATGGCCGCGTGGATCCTGCTCGCGCGCCGTGCCGCCGATCTCGGAGGCACGCTGCGCTGGGGCGTTCTGCAGGAGCCCGGGAGTCTGCGCGAATCCGCCACGCCCGCCCATCTGCTGCAACTGCTGGCCGCTCGCAGCCTGGTGCCCGATGACGACGCGCTGCGCACGCGCTGGCGCGAGGCGCTGGAGGCGGAGCCTGAGTCGGTGTCGCCGTCGGCGCCCGCCGCGTCGATTGAACAGGAGACCTGGTGGATCGGCGCGCGCCCGGAGCAGAGGGTGGCCCGCCTCGATCGCCATCTCGCGCTGCGCAGCGCATGGGAGCCCGGCGAACTCGAGGTTGCGCTGGCGACGCCGGGCGCGACGCGCCGCGCGCGCCTGCCGCTGCCGCCCGATGCGCTGGCGACCGCGCTGCTGCGCGGCCAGCTCTCCACCGCCGCGGCGAGGCCGGCGGCGCCGCGCGTCGAGTCGGCGGCGCGAGCCGATGAACAGCGCCTCGCCCTGACGCGGCCTCCTCTGTTCAGCCCGGACGGCGGACACGTCGCGGTGCCTTCGCTCGGCGGCCACGGCGTGCTGGTCTTCGACATACAGAAGCCCGGCCGCAACAGAACTGCACGTCGGCGCCGCCAGACGCTGTCCGCGCTGCGTTCGCCTATCGCGATGACGCTGCGAGGGTTGCAGGCGCAGGCGCTGTGCGTCGACGACAAGACGCTCTACTTCTGGCAGGTCGATGGCTTCGTCCCGCGGGCTCGACCGCCCCTGGGCACGTTCGATGCGGCGGCCGCCGGCGCCCGACTGCTTCCGATGGCCGTCGTGCACGACCCGCGTCACGGAAAGCAAGTCGTCTTCGTCGCTGACCGTCGAGGCCGCCTGTGTCGCTGGAGCGACAACGGAGCACCGCCCGAGCAGGTGGACGATAAGGTGCTGGCCATCACGGCGCTCGGAACCACATCACTGGCCTATGCGGTCGAGCACGGCGGTGGCCTGTGGGTGCGGGCGACAACGGCCGCCGGCCCATCCACGCCATTGCAGAAGCGGCTCGGTATCGTCGAGGAGCGCTTTGCACCGGTTCTGCTCGCGACGTCTTCCCAAGGCTCGGCAGCTTCCGTCCTGGCCGCGGCAGCGATACGGCGTCGCCGCTCGCCAGCCGCCGTTTGGCGGCTGATGACCGCGGCGGTGGCGTCGAAGGGGCTGCTGGCGGACGTCGAGCCGGACGCGTGCGAGATCGAATTGCGCCCCGGCGATCGCGTTGCAGGCCTGCTGCCGCCGCGCGGAGCCGCACCGGCCGCATTGGTGGTGCTGTCTGTCGACGGGCGATCCGTGCATCTCGAGGACGGCCAGCAGCGAACCCTGCTGTACCGAAGCGACGAGCACGTCCTCTTGCAGTGCGCCGTCAATGCCTGGCCACCGCGCGTGGCGCTGATCACGCAGGCACGCGAGCTCGTCGTCCTGGACGCGACGACAGCGCCCGCCCAGCCCTTGCTGGTCGTCTCCGACACCGTCGAGGTGGCGCGATGAACGGTCGCCCTTCCGTTGCCGACGTGCGCCGGCCGGTACTGGCGGGGCATCAACGCGTGGACGCCATTTGGTGGCCTGCCGCGTGGATGTCGGAGCGCGCGCGCCAGCGCGAAGTCCTCGCGCACTGGACGCCGGGTGCGCTGCTGCATCGCTTCGACGATGGGGACCTGCTGTGTCTCTCGCAGCCTCGCGAGCTCGATTGCGGCACCTTGGCCGGCTGGCCGCTGCGACGCATCGCGGGGACGCTGTGCAGCGCCGACGTGAGCGCGACCGACCTGGCCGGACGCCCCATCGCGGACGCGTGGATCGCCGAAGGCGGGATCCTGCGGCCGCGACGGCTCGCCGATGCCACCCGCGGCGATCCGTCGGAGTGGCTGGCCGTTGTCGATACGCTGGCCCAGCCCTTCGACTTGAGCACGCCTGCGCCGGATCGCGCCCTCGTGCTCGCGCCGCCCAAGGCATTGCACGAAGTGCTGGGGCCATCGGTGCCGAACGGCCCGGCCGTCGAGACGCGCCAGCTCATGCAGGCGCTGAAGGCCGCGCCGCGCCGCGCTGCGCCCGCGGCAGCACGCGGGACGCCTGCGTCGCCCGCGGCGCAAGGTGCTTCGGGCCGGATGTGGCCGCGATGGATCTTCGTGGCGCTGTTGGCCGTGGTCGTCCTGCGCGGCTGCGGCGGCGCGGATGCCGCCATGTCCGGCTTCGGAACGGTCGCTGCGATCGCGATCGGACTCGCGTGCGGGATCGCCGTGCGCAAGCTCTTGCGGGGCGCCGGCGTGATACCCACCGCAAGCGCCGTCTCGTCCGGGCGCCTTGGCGCGGGAACGGGTACCGGTACGGGCCAGCGCGCCTCAGGCAAGCAGGGCTCGCTGCGCGGCAGCCTCGCCGCGCGCACGGCGACCATTCGCGCCCGCCTCGCGCGTTCGCCCATCGCGCCGCAGCGCTGGCGTCAGTGGGCTGCGCGCGCCGCGGCGACCACCGGACTGTCCCAACTGCTCGGCGCACGCCACGCCGCCTACATGCAGCGCGTGCTCGCGATGTTCGACGAGGGCCGGCTGGACGACGCATTGCGGCACGCGATACCGCTCGGCGAGGATGGCCTGGATTCGCTCGGACAGGCCTTCGGCGCGCTCGGGCCGCGGAGCGATCTCGCGCTGCGCGAACGGCAAGGCGCGTCGACCTCGATCAACTTCGGCGATGACCTGCGCGCACACCTGCGTGCGCTCTACCGCCGGACGATGGAGCAACTCGACGCGGGCGGTCGAATCGACGAGGCCGTCTTCGTGCTCGCCGAGTTGCTGCGCAACCGCCAGGAGGCCCTCGACTACCTCGAGCGCCACGGCCGTCTCGCGCAGGCCGCCGAGCTCGCATTCGCCTGGGACATGCCGGGGGCGCAGATCGTGCGGCTGCACGCGCTTGCCGGCGACTGGCGCCAGGCGACTCTCGTGGCGCGTCGGGACAGTGTCTTTTCCGAGGCCGTCATCCTATTGGAGAAGCGCTGGCCCGAACCGGCCGCGCGGCTGCGCGTGGAATGGGCGCAATCGCTCGCGGCACGCGGACTCGCGCTGCAGGCGATCCGGGCGATCTGGCCGCTGGCCGAAGAACGCGGGCGTGCCGCCCCCTGGCTGGCCGCCACGGCGCAAGCCGGCGGCGCGATCGCTGCTCGCGCGCTGGCCTGGCGCGCGCAATGCTGGTCGGACACGCTAGCCGCGCACGTCGACGAACTCGAGTCGCTGCGATCTGACCCGACCCGTGTCGACGATCGCGCGGCGCTCGCCGACGAGTTGCTCGGCATGTCACCGCCCGTCACGCCGGACGTACGCCGCCTGGCCGCCTTCGTGGCGGGTGCGACGATCGCAGACCATGTCGGTGGCGATGCCCGCCTGGACAAGACCGCATTGGCGCGTCTCGTTCAACTCGCGGGCGACGCGGCGCTGTCGGCCGACATGCCCCCCTTGCGCGACACATCGATGGGGTCAGGCCAGCAGCCGCTGCGGCAGCGCGCGGAACCCGTCGAGGGGGCCGTGCCGGCCGCCGGCCTGCAGGGCATCGTCGATGCGTTGGCACTGCCCGACGGCGAGTTCCTGCTCGCGCTCGGCGAAGGTGGCGCGGTGCGCATCGATGCGCACGGACGTCGCCTCGCGCATTTCGCCGTACCAGCTCACAGCCTGGTGGGCGCCGCGGACGGTGGCAGCGCCCTCGCCCTCGCGCGGCGCGAACAGGTCTGGCGCGTGAGCCGGCTCGACATCCTCCAGGGCCAGGCGGTCGACCTCGGCCTGCACGCGTTCGATGCCTTCGCTGGCAGCTTCGACGACGCGGGTTGGACCGTCGCCGTGGGCGCGCGCGTGCAAGTCCTCGATACGCGCTCTGATGGCTTACGAGAAGCGCTTTGGCAGGTCGGCGAGCTGCCAGGGCGCGTCCTCGCGATCGACCGCGACGACGTTCGCGAGCACTGGGTGATGGCGGACGACGCCGTGCCGGGCGGTCTGCAGCAATGGGTCTATGAGCTCCCTCGACGACGCCTGCAGGCGCGCGATGCAGTCGCGCCGCCGTCGGAAAGCGACGTCAAGGCGCGCATCCTCGCGCGCGGCCGTGGGCTGATGGAGCTCCGTCCGGATGGCCAGGCGATCCGTCCCTGGCTCGTCACTGCAGGCGGTCCGTGCGGCGCCGCGCTGCCGCTCACCGATGCGCGACTCGTGCTCGCCGCTGGAGACTGGGTTGCGCTCGCGCGCGACACCGAGGCGGGCGTTTCGCTACAGCTCGTCCGCCTTGCCAACGCCCGCGTCGACGCGAGTTGGATGTGGCCAGACGGCGCGCCGACGGTGCGGTTTCAGCGCGGCCTCTGGCTGCTGTTTGACGCTTGCGGCCGGTTGGTATTGCTGGATTCGGCCAGTTCGCGACAGGTCGCGGTCTCCTTGCGCTAAGCCCACCGAGGGCGCGTCCGTGCCGTCATTTCGCTTCGTGACACGTGATGGGACGGCTGTTGGTGCCGACTATCCTGCTCGACCAGCCGGCACATAGAGTCCATGCGCCGCCAAGCGTTCCTACGCTTCGCCCTCGTGCGCCAGCAACTGCCTCGCCAGTGCGCGCGCCTCGTTACGCCCGACGGCTCGCGTGCCCGATGCGACGACCTCTGCCATGCGCAGCAAGGGCACCGGCCGGACGATCACGCGTGCGCAAGCCTGTGAGGCAAATGTCGGTGACGTCACGACGATCACCTCTTCGCGCACGGTGTCGGCGGTGGTGGCGTGCAACAGCACGCTGACCGCAGGGTGCGAGGCCATCGCGTACAGGCTCAACTGGTACAGCCAACTAGCCGCCCGCCGCTCCTGTTGCCGAGACGAAACTCGTGACTGCGGCGAGAGGCCACTTGGCCGCTCCGAAGTTCCATCCCGCGTGAGAAGAGTTCCGGAAAATTCAATGTTCAGTGCGACGGCAGTTCGCGGTGCCATGCAGCGCTCGCCGCCAGGGCCTTGATTCGCCTCGAAGGCCATTTCGAAACCAGTGAGGACCGACAGTCGCGCAAGAGACCGAGGCGCCCACGAAAAAGCCCGCACGATTCGCCGAAGCGAACGGTGCGGGCCGTAGCCCGGCGCGAGGCCGGATCAGGTCGACCGACGACTCAAGCCGACGGCGTGGTCGCCGCGGGGCTGCGCAGGCGGATGTGCAGCTCGCGCAGCTGCTTCTCGTCGACCACGCTCGGCGCGCCGGTCAGCAGGTCCTGCGCACGCTGGGTCTTCGGGAACGCGATCACGTCACGGATCGATTCGGCGCCGGTCATCATCGTGACGATGCGGTCGAGGCCGAAGGCGAGGCCGCCGTGCGGCGGAGCGCCGTACTGCAGCGCGTCGAGCAGGAAGCCGAACTTGACCTGGGCGTCTTCCTTGCTGATGTTCAGCGCCGAGAACACCTTGCTCTGCACGTCGGCGCGGTGGATACGCACCGA
>FTDG01000467.1_pt1 | contig 13779 bp, 16 predicted proteins | sample 1639751 | NCBI WGS metagenome assembly FTDG01 (sample SAMEA3914869, study PRJEB12502) | metagenome | biome: forest; material: soil | place: USA | collected 2012-03-12 | depth 0.1 m
ACCGAATCAGGAGAGGTGGCAGAGTGGTCGATTGTACCTGACTCGAAATCAGGCGTACCGCAAGGTACCGTGGGTTCGAATCCCACCCTCTCCGCCAAGTAGTAAGGAAAAATGCGCCCTAGCGGCGCATTTTTCTTTTCCCACCATCAAAACCCATCAACGCGTTTGCGATTGGGTGAGATGCAATGACGCAAGGTCGGGTTGAATCAGCGCCGTCGGAGGACTGGCGATTCAAGCGCGCTGACTTCGATCAGCTCGAGCAAGGTCGGTTCGTCGACGCCGCGCCGAATGACCCGTTGCGGCGGCGCCCTCCTACCGGCGCAAGTTCTTCCCTTGGAATCCGCTTCGCTGGGCCTTGGACTTTTAAGGTCTGGTCCAAGGTGCCGGTAGCGGAGCTTTGGCAATGGGTCGCTTTGGCGACGTTCCTCGACCCAAGCACCATTCCCCTTGAGATGGCGACGGTCTAGGAGATCCCCCGTCGTTCGGCGGTCGGCTTGTTTCGTGATCGTTTGCTGATTGCCAGTCAGCTCGCCCAATTCGGCGGCATGGACTGCCTCAGCCTGGCGTCGGATCCCAAGCGCAGCCTCGTCAAGGTGGGCGCCTTCATTGAATGGTCGGCGGAGGTACAGCTTCCGTTGCCGGAGGACTTCCCGCGGGCCACAACCACGCGGCGAGCGAGCAAGCTGCGCACGTCGGCAGGATGCGCCGTTCCTGCGCCTGAACGACATCTTGCCGTCCCTTCCGTTTTCGGCGGCCACCCTATGGCGCAGGGTGAAGGCTGGCGCGTTCCCTGCACCGCTCAAGATTTCTCGCGGCGTGACCGCTTGGCGGCGCGAGGACATCGAAGCCTGGCATGCGGCGCAGGGCAGCATCGTGCCGCAGAAGAAGAGGTAGCGCGCGTGACGTGCTGCTCGGATGCGCCTGTGCAGCATCGCTGCCAACCTATGCCTTCGGATACCAGATCTCTACCCGTCCCGGAGCGTCAGGTGTCTTGGCCAGGTCACTGGGTGTCGGTCGATGCACCTTCGCAATGAAAGGTGGGGTGTGCTGGTCTAGCAGCGCTTCGATGCGAGCAATCGTGCTGACGAAGTTGTGGGCAAGGTCGGCCGTGGGTGCCTTCCCGACCAAGATCAGCAACGGCACCTTGAAGGTGACGACAGCCTCCAGTTCATTCGGGACGTAGCGGATTCGGCTGTTGTGCGAGATCGCTATGCGGCCGTGCTTGCCGCAGTGCTCCAGCCACTCTTCATCGCTCCCATCGGGGGCGAACAGGTCGCCGTGACGTTCAATGGTGAGGCCGGCTTCTGCCAGGATCCGCGGGAACTGCTTTCCGAGGTCCCGGTCGGTGAAGTAGACCCGGCTCACGCAGCTCGCGAGTAGAGGACCGCTTGCTCGATCTCGTCTCGGGACAGATCGTAGTCTTCGGCCAAGTCCTCGACCGTCTCGCCAGCATCCAGGCGGTCGGCGATTGCAGCGGTCGAAATGCCCGCGCCCTTGATGATCGGGCGGCCGAAGGCGACGCGAGCATCAATGGCGATCGGCCGCGCCGCAGTCCCCGAGCCGGTCGAAGCAACGTACGGGTAGAGCCGAACTGGAAACTGCCAGTCATCCCATTCAACACGCTGCAGGTGATCCTCGAGCAGCTTACGCATCGCGAGCTGGCCAGACGCACTCAGGTTGATGAGCTCGGCATAGCGATCCAGAAACACCTGGCCGCCATGGGTGCGGAGCTCTGGGCTCAGGAGAAGGCGATTGAGGTTCAGCTCCTTCTCTGCGTACACGATCGCCGTGCGCAGCTCGGTCAGCGCGACGCCGTGCTCGGTCCGGAGCGCGCGCAGCACGTGAGCCTCGACGAGGTTGTAGAACGAGAGCTGAAGAGGCTGCTGCCGAGCTGGTTTGATCAGCGGCCGGAATGTCGCCTGTGCGCCTGCTTTCGGGTAATCACGCCCGACGAGCCAAGTGCGCAAAGTCGCCGCGGGCAGGCGCAGATAGCGTGCGGCCTCTGCGGGGCCGTACGCTGGCTGGTTGCGGGTTTCCTTGGCGTCGGATTTCATGTTTTTTCAGGTCGAGAGGGACGAGCGGATCGCCACTATCGGAAAACCGATTATCCGACGACTTGAGGTGTTCCGGTTCAGGCGGTCTTTCAGCTCGAGGCACCTAGACCGGGGGAATGCGCTTAGCGCCCTGTGACGTCGTAGGCCGTGCCTTGGACGATCATCTTCAGCATGGTCACGGCGTGCCCCTGGAAGTTCACTTGCTGACCAAGGATCACAGCCTTGGGGCGGTAGGCGTATTTGTACCCGTAACCCCGGCATCGGACGGCTGTGCCGTCTGTGAAAACGATCACGCGGTCGTAGTCGCAGCCCTCAAAGCCGTCTTTCGCTTCCCCACCTTTGTCTCGGAACGAATCGACCGTCTTGACAGCGATGATCGTGTACCCGACGTAGTCAGAGGCACCCGCCGTTGCTGACCCCTCGGCGTTGAAGTGCCCGAAGCCGCGTCCGAGCGTTCTCCCGGCGAGGCCGCTCTGCCCGATGTGGAGGTGGCGTTGACGAACTTCGTGGAGACGAAGGGCGCCCCTGGTGGCGCGGGCCGGAACCGTGGCCGGCTGCAGCGCCGGCGTGCTCGACAATTCCAAGGGCTCACAATCGCCGCATGGACATCGAGCGACACGAAGCAATCGGACCGAAGGGCGAGGCCTGCATCATCCTCGTGAGGAACGTCGCGTTGCCGAACGGGCAGTCCGAGCGCGCGTACAGCCTGGCGACCGGGGAGCGGCTCAAGCCGACGGAGGTGGCGGGCGAGTTCGTGAAACTCGACGGCAGCCGCCTGTTCAGGCTGCGCCGCTGAAGACGCCGCCCGCGCGGGCGTCGCGGCGCCGCGAGCGTCATCCGGCAAACGAGCGGATCTCCGCCACCACCCGTTCCGGCGTCGCCGAACTGGGGTTGTGCCCGGCGTCGTCGATCACCACCAGCCGGGCGTTCGCGATCGCCGCGTGCAGCCGGTCGCGCTGCGCGGTGTCGAGCAAGCGGTCCCGCGCGCCCCACAGGATCAAGGTCGGCTGCGCGATGTGCGCAAGCACGGCGCCGATGTCGGCCTTCGCGAGCTCGTCGAAGGTCTGCTGCCAGACGGCCTGGGGCAGCGCGGCCAGGTGGGCGCGCTGGTCCGCCAGGAAGGACGCGGGCACCGGCCGCGGGTGCGACGCCCACTCCTCGATGAACGCTGGCGTCAACGGGAAGAAGTCGGGGCGATGCACGCGTTGCATGACGCTGGCGAGCGCCTCGACGGCACCGGGCGCGACGGGCGTGTTGACCAGCACGAGCCGGCGCACCACGTCGCTTCGATGCGCGGCGAGGCAGGCCGCCGTCATGCCGCCGAGCGAGTGACCGACGAGCGTGACCTCCGTCAGCGCGAGCGCGTCGACGATCCGGCTGACGTCGGCGCTCAGCTGCAGCGCCGAGTAGCCGTCCGCCGGCGCGGGCGACTGTCCGTGGCCGCGCAGATCCACGGCGACGACGCGGAACGCCGCGCGCAGGGCGGGCGTGACGAGGTCCCACGCGCGGCGGCTGGCGGTGCCGCCGTGAACGAGCAGCAGCACGGGCTTGCCGGGCGCGCCCGACACTTCGTACGCGAGGTCGACGGCGGTTTCCGATCGTGGATGCCGCGCGGCGGACTCGCCGGCGTGGGGACGGGCGGTGGCGGGGGTGTCGTGGTCTTGCATGGTCGTTCTCGAAGGTTGGCAGCGGGAAGGCGATGGCGCTCATCGAACGCGTTCCAGGGCGACGCGGACGCCGAGCGCCATCAGCGCCGCGCCGGCGACGCGCTGGAAGCGGTCGAAGAAGCGGGGGTGGCCGAGAAGCCAGCGCCGTGCGCGGCCTCCGAGCAAGGCGGTGCACAGGTTCACGGCCGTGCCCGAGGCCACCGACACCAGGCCGAGGATCGCCGCCTGCCGGCCCGGATGGCCGAGCGACGGATCGATGAACTGCGGCAGGATGGCCAGGAAGAAGATGGCCACCTTGGGGTTGAACAGGTTGGACAGCGCGCCCTGGGCGAACGGCGACGACCAGCGGCCTTGGCGAGGCGCGTGCGCGACCGGGCTGGGATGGCGCAGCATCCGCCATCCCAGCCAGGCGAGATAGGCGGCGCCGACCGCCTTGATGGCCAGGAAGGCCGTCGGGATGGCCGCCAGGAAGGCCGTGAGCCCGAGCGCGGCCGCCGTGGCGTGGAACAGCCCGGCGCACGCGATGCCCGCGCACACCGACGCCCCCGCGCGAGCGCCGCGCGAGACCGAGTTGGTGAGGATGCACAGGACGTCCGGCCCGGGGATCAGCGCGAAGCTCATGTTGAGCACGGTGAAGGCGAGCAAGGGGGTGGGAGCGATCATCGAAGTCTCGACATGAAGGGGAACAGTGCGGAACGATCCTCGGTGCTGCGCCGTCGGTCAGCGGCGGTGTCGGCCGCGCGGCGCACGTTGAAGAAGGAGCAGGCTCCACAACGGGCCGAAGGCGAACCAGGCCACGATCGAGGACAGCGAGAAGCCGAGCCACAGCGGCCCCTGCTCGAAGCGATCCGCGCGGCTGGAGCAGGCCAGGAGTGCGCCCCCCAGCCCGCCGGCGATCGCCCAGGCGGCGATGCCCCGCGTCCAGAGCGCGAACTCGCGGCGCACCGCCGCCCAGCCGCGGCTTGCCGCGCGCGCAGGGCGAGGCGCCTGCGCGAAGCGATGCGCGAACCATCGATCCGCGCCGGCCATCGCGCGTCTGCCTAACATCGACGTGAAGCCGACGTAGATCGCGGCCAGGGCGTGGGCCGCGCCCGGAGGATTGCCGCTGCGCAAGTCGATCGCGGCCAGCGCGAGCAGCAGGGCGTCGAGGGCGGGCAGCGCGAGCAGCAGCCCGGCGCCGAGCCGCCTGCGCCCCGGCCGCCGGCGAACGGCGAGCGCCGACGCCAGCAGCAGCCAGAAGGCCGCCTCGCCGCAGAGGATCGTCAGGGCCATCGATGCGGGATCTCCGTTGCGTGGGCGGCCCGTCACGGCTCAGGATCGACCAGCAGGAAGCTGCCCTGGCCGCCCGGCAGGATCTCGTGCCAGGCGCCCGCCGGGATGACCTGCAGGTCGCCGGCCTGCAGGGCGACGCGCACGCCGTCGATGGACAGCTCGGCCTGTCCCTCCAGCATCAGCAGCGCCTCGTCGTAGGCCGGATGCATCTCGCTGGCGAGGCCCGCCGCGTCCACCTTGAACAGCTTCAGCCCCACGCCGCCGGGCCGCCCGAGCAGCTTGCCGGCCCAGTTCGAACGGAGCCCGCGCGCCGCGCCGGCCAGGTTCCGGTGCGTGGAAGCGAGATCCGTGGACGCCGTCGCGCCCGGTGCGCGGGCAACGGGGAGCGGCGCGGGATCGTCGATCGCCGGCGCGTCATTCCTCATGCAGCGCCTTCGTCACGAGATAGCTCTCGAGGCCTTCCGGCCCGTCCTCCGCGCCGTGCCCGCTGTGCTTGACGCCGACGAACGGCGCATCGGCCGCGGCGATCGAGGTGGTGTTGATGCCGACCATGCCGCTCTCCAGGTCCGCCGCGATCCGCCGGGCGGTGCGGGCGTCGCGCGTGAACGCGTAGGCGGCCAGCCCGTAGGGCAGGCGATTGGCGCGCGACACCACTTCGTCGTAGTCGTCGAACGGCGCGAGCAGGGCGATCGGCCCGAAGGGCTCCTCGTTCATCGCGCGGGCCGATTCGGGCACGTTGCCCAGCACGCTCGGCGGGAAATGGAAGCCCTCCGAATCGACGCGGCGCCCGCCCAGGAGGATCTCCGCGCCCTGCGACCACGCGTCGTCGACGAGTCCGCTGATGAAGGACGGCCGCCGCGCATGGGCCAGCGGCCCCATCTGCACGCCGGGGTCCAGGCCGTTGCCGACGGTGATCGTCGCGGCCTGCTGGACGAAGCGATCGACGAAGCGGCCGTAGGCGGCGCGCTGCACGTAGAAGCGCGTGGGCGAGATGCAGATCTGCCCGGCGTTGCGGTACTTGGTGCGGGCCAGCTGCGTGGCGACCGCCTCGATGTCCGCGTCGTCGAACACGATCGCCGGCGCGTGGCCGCCGAGTTCCATCGTGGTGCGCAGCGCCTGGTCGACCGCCAGCCTCATCAGCTCCTTGCCGACCGCCGTGGAGCCCGTGAACGACAGCTTGCGCAGCACCGGCGAGGCGAGCAGGTGGCGCGAGACCATCTCCGGGCGGCCGAAGACCATCTGCACCACGCCGCGCGGCAGGCCGGCGTCGACGAGCGCGCGCGCCACGTGCAGGGCGGACGCGGGCGCTTCCTCCGCCGCCTTCATGATCACGCTGCAGCCGGCCGCGATGGCCGGCGCCAGCTTGCGCGCCGGGTTGTGCAGCGGGAAGTTCCACGGCGCGAACGAGGCGACGGGCCCGACCGGCTCCTTCGTCACGAGCGAGCGTCGCCCATGCGGGCGCACCAGCACGCGGCCGTAGGCGCGGCGGCATTCCTCGGCGTAGAACTCCAGCAGGTTGGCCGAGGCCATCACCTCGCCCGTGCTCTCCGCGAGCGGCTTGCCCTGTTCGAGCGTGGCGTGGCGCGCGATCGCCGGCGCCCGCTCGCGCAGCAGGGCGGCGGCGCCGCGCAGGATGCGCGCGCGGTCGTCGACCGCGCTGTGGCGCCAGGTCTTGAAGGCGCGTGCCGCGGCGTCGAGCGCGCGGTCGAGGTCGGCCTCGTCCGCCAGCGGCAGCATCCCGAGCGCGGTGCCCGTGGCGGGGTTGATGATCAGCATCGTCTTGCGATGCGCGGTCTCGACCCATTCGCCGTCGATCAACAGGCGCAGGTCGGTCTCGTAATCGTGCATGGGCAGTCGTCAGGGAAGCAGGGAATGCGCCGCATGATGCGGGGCGTCGAGGCCGGCGTCGAGACGACAAACCGTCATCACGATCGCCTCGCGCGATCGGACGCGCCGCGCGGGCTCAGCGATCGCGTGCGGCGACGGCCCGGCTGCGCACCATCGACGCGACCATCGCGGCCAGCGTGCGCGCGGCCGGCGACAGCGTGATGCTGGCCTTGTGCACGATGGCGACCGTGTAGCGGGGCGACGCCGGATCGCGCAGCGCGACCGCCTTCAGCCGGCCCTCGACCAGCGGGTGCGTCAGCGCCGCGGCGGGCAGCCGCGCGAGCAGGTCGGCGTCGGCGAGCATCGCGACCACCTCGAACAGCGAATCGGTGACCGCGACCACGCGCGGGCGCGGCAGCTCGCGCGCGTCGAACACCTCGAGCACGCTGGCGTCGCTCTCCGCCGGCTGCGAGGTGTCGCCGAAGACCACCCACTCCCAGGACGTCAGCGCGGCGTGGTCGACGGGCTCGCCGGCGGCCACCAGCGGATGGCCGGCCCGGGCGACCACGACGGCCTCGGACTCGAACAGCGGCTGCACCACGAGGTCGCGGTCCTCGAAGCCCGGAGGCAGGCGCGTGACGGCGAGCTCCAGCCGGCTCTCGCGCACGCCCGCCAGCAACGCGCCGGACACCCGCTGCGTCAGGCGCAGCGCGACGTTGGGCATGGCGCGCCGGAAGTCGTTGAGGACGGCCGGGATCAGCTGCAGCGAGGGCTCGGTCGACACGCCCAGCATCAGCGTGACGGTGCCCGCGCCGTTGGCGTCCGATTGCGCGCGCAGCCACGCCTCGGCGCGGTCGGCGTCGAGGATGACGGCTTGCGCGTGGCGCAGGAAGGTCGCGCCGGCGGCGCTCAGCGTGACACCCTTGCTCTGGCGATCGAGCAGCGCCACGCCGTACTCCGCCTCGAGCCGCGCGATGCTCCTGGTCAGGCCGGCCTGGGCGACGTCCAGCGCACGCGCGGCGGGACGGTAGCCGCCGTGCGTGACGACGGCGACGAAATCGCGCAGTTGTTGAAGCGTCATGGAGAGGTGTCCGGGCTGCGACGGCAGCAGGAAGATTCTAGGCAGGGCGCCGGGGCCGGTTCAGCGCCGCGCACGGCGAGCTCCGGCGGCGCCCACGACGATGGCGGCCATCACGAACGCCGCGCCGGCCAGCTGCGCCGCGCTGATCGACTCCTTGAGCACGAGGGCGGCGAGGGCCACGGCGGACACCGGCAGCACGGCCGTGCACAGCGCCGCGCGCCCCGCGCCGACGCGCTCCAGGCCGGCATACCACAGCAGGTATCCGCCGACCGTGGGCACCAGCGCGTAGTAGACGACGCCCAGCAGCGCCGTCGCATCGGCGGGACGGCCGCCGGCGTGCTCGAACAGCGCGGGCACGCAGGTGAAGGCCAGCCCGAGCGCGCACATCAGCGCCGACTGCGGCAGCGCGGCCACCGGAACGCCGAGCCGCCGGTTCAGGATCAGGAACAGCGCCTCGCACACCACCGCCGCGAACACCAGCGCATCGCCCATCGGCGAGGACGGCTGCGTGGACGGGGCCGGAGGCGTCCCGAGCTGGATGGCCACGACGCCCGCGCTGGCCAGGCCGATGGCCAGCCATTGGCCGGCCTGGATCCGCTCGCGCAGCAGCAGCATGCCGGCGAGCGCGACGACGGCCGGCAGGCTGCCCGCGATGATGCCGGCGTCCGCGGCCGAGGCGGTGCGCATCCCCATCGTCAGCAGCACGGCGTAGCCCACGCTGCCGCACAGGCCCTGCAGCAGGAGCAGCGCGGCGTCGCGTGCGCCGGGCCGCGGCCATCGCTCGCCGCGCAGGCGCATCAGCGCCAGGAAGATCGGCAGCGCGATGGCGAAGCGCAGCGCCGCGGCGGTGGACGGCGGCAGGCCCGCGGCGATGAGCCGGCTCGCGACGACCGTGCTGCCGACGGTGACCATCGCGAGCACGAGAAGAAGGGTGCCGGGCACGCGGCGGCCGGCGGCGGGAAGGTGGGACGGGGTGGTGTTCATGCCGCGATGCTCGCGACCCGCGGGCCGCGCGTCTTGAACGCGATTGCAGCGCGGCGGCGCGGCCTGGGCGCGCCCGGCCGGCGTCAGGCGCGCGCCCGCGCGTAGGCGGCCGGCGTGTAGCCGAGGCAGCGCGTGAAGACGCGCGTCAGGTGGCTCTGGTCGGCGAAGCCGGACTCCGCCGCGGCCTGTGCGATCGTGCTGCCTCGGTCGATGAGCGAGCGCGCCAGCGCGAGCCGGCGTTGCACGAGGTAGGCGTGCGGCGTCAGCCCGAGTTCGCGCGCGAACGCCCGCAGCAGCTGGAAGCGGCTCAGGCCGGCTTCGGCCGCCAGCGCCGCGAGACCGGGATCGGAGGCTGGGTCGTCGTCCAGGCGCTGCCGCGCCCGCGCGATCGACGGCGTGCCGACGCGCGCCTCGCGCGTGCCCGCCTGCTGGCGCAGCAGGCAGGCGAGCAGGGCCACCTGCGCCTCGTCGCGCGCGAGCACGGCCGCGCCCGCGCCCAGGCGCCGAAGAAGGCACTCCAGGCGCGCGCCGAGCAGGCCGTCGCGCGCCACCGGCCGCCACAGCGGCGCGGCGCGCGCCGCGGGCAGCACTTCCCGCGCGACCGCGTCGACCAGTTCCGGCGCCAGGTAGAGCATCTGCCAGCGCCGGCCCTGCGCGTCCAGCGGCGTGCCGTCGTGCACCTCGCCCGGGTTGACCATGATCAGGTCGCCCGCGATGGCCTCGACCTCGCCCGCCAGGCTCCAGGAACGCTGGCCGCCCGCCAGGATCCGGCCGATCCCGTACACGTCGTGCGAGTGGCGCGGGAACGCACGATCGCTGTCCAGGCGGGTCGTCAGCAAGCCCGGCGCGGGCCGGTGCAGGTGGCGGACGTTGCGGGCGGACATGCGCGCAGTATGCGGGATCGGCCATCGCGCGCGGGCTCACGCCGCCATGAGTTCGGCGGCGGCCGCGCGCGCCGACGGCGCCGCGACGCGGCGATCCAGGAAGCTGCGGATCTGGCGCGAATAGGCCGCCGGATGGGAGAAGCGGAACATGTGCCCGGTGCGCGGCATCACCACCTCCTCCGCGTCGCGGATGCCGGCGAGCATGATGCGCGACGCGTCCTCGCCGATGATGCGGTCCTCCTGCGGCGTCAGGATCAGCGTCGGCACGTCGATGCGCGCCAGCCGCGAGACGTAGTCCGCATGGCGCGACGCGTGCACGCGGTTGGCGTACGCGCGGTGCGGCGTCTCGCGCGCGAAGAACTCGCGCGTCTTCGCGGGCGACCAGGGGATCTCGCCTTCGCTGTCGTACACGGAGCGCAGGTTGGCCGCGTGCACGCGCAGGGTCAGGCCGCGATAGAACGGGCCCGGGAAGTACGGCGCGAGCGCCATCAGCGTCTTCAGCACGGGCGAGGTGATCGGATCCTTGGCGAAGCCGCCCGAGGTCACCAGGCCCCGCAGTCCGGCGGGCTGGCGGGTGGCCGCGGCGATCGCGATCACGGCGCCGTAGGAATCGCCCACCAGCACGTAGCTGGGCAGGTCCCTGACCTGCTCGAGCACGAAGTCGACCACCTGCTCGATGTCGTCGTGTTCGTCGGGCAGGCGCAGCGTGCGCCGGGGCCAGTCGGCCAGGTGGGTCAGTTGCGCGAGGTTCCACGGCGCACCGGTCATGCACGGGATCATCACGAGGGTCGGCAGCTGGGTCATCGGTTTCTCCATCGGGAGGTGGTTGCGATGGAGTGACTGTGACGCGCCGGTCGCCGGCGATCCAATGGCATCGGTGCAGCGACTCGATGCACGCGATCGATCGGCCGGCGCAGCGCGGGACGTGCCGGCTCAGGCCTTGGCCGACGCGACGATGGTGTCCGACAGCCATTCGATCTCGGGCTCGCGCGCGCGGCCGGCCGCGCGCGCGAGCACCACGCTCCAGGCCGGCATGTCGAACGGAAGCTCGAAGGTGACGATGCCGGCCGCCTCCGCCAGCCGCTGCGCGGCGCGCTCCGCCACGACGGCCAGCAGGTCGCCGGCGCCCACGACGAACGGCACCGTGATGAAGCTCGGGCTGGTGGCCGCGACCGTGCGGCGGCGGCCCAGGCGCTCGAGCGCCTCGTCCACCGCGCCGCGCGCGTCGCCCCGCGGCGAGACGAGCACGTGCGGCGCGTCCAGGAAGGCCTCCAGCGCGACGCTCCAGCGCTTGCCGCGCCGCTGGAGGCCCGGGTGGCCCGCGCGCGCGATGCCCACGAAGCGCTCGTCGAACAGCGGGATGGCCTCGATGCGCTGGGGAAAGTTCGCGAAGGTGCCCGAGCCGATGGCCAGGTCGATCTCGCCGGCGTCCAGGCCGCGCACGGCCGAGGCCTGGTCGATGGTCTCGGTGCGCACGGTGCACTTCGGCGCCTGCGCGCCGATCGACGCGAGCGCGGGGGCGAGCACGGTCAGCATGCCGTAGTCGGTGGTGCCGACGGCGAACTCGCGCTGCAGCCGCGACGGGTCGAACGGCCCGCGCGGGGCGGCGATCCGGCGCACGCCTTCCAGCACCTCGGCGATCGGCTGCGCCAGCGACAGCGCGAGCGGCGTCGGCTCGATGCCCTTGGGGTTGCGCACGAACAGCGGGTCCCCCAGCGCCTCGCGCAGCCGCGACAGCGAATGGCTGGCCGCCGACTGCGACAGGTGCAGCCGATCGGCGGCGCGGCCCACGTGGCGCTCCGCCAGCAGCGCGTCCAGGACGACCAGCAGGTTGAGGTCGAAGCGGGTGAGGTCGAGGGGCTTCATCGGCGTGGCGGCGGCTCGGTGGAGATGGCCGAGCGTAACTTGCCCGGCTGGCGCGACCGCCCGCCCCCGCCCGGGTGATACCTTCAGGCCATGACGCCGACGCCATCGACCACCCCTGCGAGGCCGCATGATCCGTGGGCGATCCGCCCGTTCGCCGCGGCGCAGGACGCCGCCGACCTGCGGCGGCTGGACACGTCGATCGAGACCGACCGGGCCTACGCGATCCAGCGGCGGCCCGACGGCGTGCTGCTGGTCGAGGCGACGCTGCCCGGGGCGATCGCGAAGCGGTTCGACATCGACCTGGCGGCCGTGCCCGTCCAGCACGGCTGGGTGGCGCTTCGGGCCGGGCAGGTGCAGGGGTTCGTCGGCGTGTCCGTCGAGGCCTGGAACAGCCGCCTCGCCATCTGGCACTTCTACGTCGCCCGCGCGCATCGCGGGCTGGGCGCCGGGCGGCTGCTGATGACGCAGGCCCTCGCGTGGGGCCGGGAACGCGGCGCGCGGTCGGCCTGGATCGAGACCTCGAACCTCAACGTGCCGGGCATCCGCGCCTACGCCGCGCTCGGCTTCGAGGTCTGCGGCTTCGACACGTCGATCTATCGCCACACGGCGGCCCGGGCGGAGTTCGCGCTGTTCATGTCGCGCGACGCGTGACGGCGCGGCGGCCGCGCGACGAGCGACAGGCCGCGCCGCCGACGCCGATTCCGGCCGCGATCGTGCAGGACAGCACCGACGGCACCGCGCTTGCCGAGGAAGGCCATCGAGGCCGCGGTGCCTCTTCCATCTCAGGAGAACATCATGGGCAAGTACGTCCTCGGCTGGTTCCTCGGCATTCCTCTCGGCGTGCTGGTGATCCTGTACCTGATCTTCCATTGACCCCCGCACGCCAGCGCCGCCGCGCGATGCGGCAGCGCCGGCGTGGCCTCGAGGGCGATGCGCCGCGCGGGATCGGCGCGGCCACGGGGCGCGAAGGCGCCGCGGCCGCGTGGCGCCTCACACCGGGGACGGATCGCGCTCGCGCTCGTAGTGCCGGTGGCGGGCGACGGCCTTGATGAAGCGCGCGATCGCGGGCTCCGGGTCGGCCTCGCCGGCCGCGAGCTCGACGAAGCCGGCGTCGCCCGACAGGGGCTGGATGCACGCGGCCGACAGCAGCGCCATCGAGCCGCCCACCACCAGCATCGACTTGCAGTGGCGGAACTGTTCGCGGATGAACTCCACGGCCGGGCCGACCTGGGCCAGGGCGTCCGACGATGCGTCGACCACCACCGCGTCCCACAGCGGCGACGGCATCGTCTCGAGCGTGGCCTCGACCTCGACGGGCCGGCCCTGCGCGGCGCTGACGCGGCCGAGCTTGACGCCGACGAAGCGCGGCGCCGCGCCCGCGGCCAGCAGGCGCTGGCGGATCGTCTCCATCGTGCCGAGGTGGGCGCCGTCGGCGACCACCAGCGCGATGCGGCGCCCCGCGACGCTGCCGTCGCCGGGGAAGTGGAACAGCGACAGCGGCCCGGACTTCTCCACCTCCGACTCGACCGCGGGCTCCAGCGCGCGCGGCTGCGGCTCCGGCAGTTCCATGCCCAGGCCGTCGGCCACGCGGGCGGCGAGCGTGTCGTCGACGTTGCGCAGCAGCGCGACCACGCGCCGGCGCACGGCCGGCGTCTGCACGCGCGTGAGCTCGAAGCGCAGCGCGGCCACGATGTGGTTCTTCTCGACCTCGGTCTGGCTGTGGAAGAACAGCGTGGCCTGCGAGTAGTGGTCGGCGAACTTGCCGGGCTTGCCGCGCACCTTGTCCTCGGCCACCGGCTCGGGGAACGGCACGAAGCCGCGCGTGCCGGCCTGGAACGGGCAGCCGCCGCCCAGCGAGTTCGGCTCGTAGGCCGCGCGGCCGCGCGGGATGGCGCGGCGGTGGAGGCCGTCGCGCTGGTTGTTGTGCACCTCGACCAGCGGCGCGTTGATCGGCAGTTCGTGGAAGTTCATGCCGCCCAGGCGCGTGATCTGCGTGTCGACGTACGAGTGGATGCGCCCCTGCAGCAGCGGGTCGTTCGTGAAGTCGATGCCCGGCACCACGTGCGCGGTGCAGAACGCCACCTGCTCGGTCTCGGCGAAGAAGTTGTCGGGGTTGCGGTCGAGCACCATGCGGCCGACGGGTC
>FTDG01000969.1_pt1 | contig 13772 bp, 10 predicted proteins | sample 1639751 | NCBI WGS metagenome assembly FTDG01 (sample SAMEA3914869, study PRJEB12502) | metagenome | biome: forest; material: soil | place: USA | collected 2012-03-12 | depth 0.1 m
CGTGTTCGCGGCCGGCGCACTGATCGCCGGCTCGCATCCCTTGCGTGACGAGATCGCGTCCCTGCTGCTGCGCTTCCGTCACGCGAACTGACGACACCCCGCTTTCCGCAACCAAGGTTTGAAGATGCCCCCCATCCTGAAAGTCGATCTCGATGCGCTGATCAAGAGCGGCCGTCCCGTGGTGCTGGAGCTCGGTTGCGGCCCGAACAAGACGCCCGGGCGCATCGGCATCGACCGCATCGACCTGCCGGGCGTGGACATCGTCGCCGACATCGACCAGGGCCTCGGCTTCCTGCCCGACGGGTCGGTCGACGCCATCTATTCCGAGAGCTTCTTCGAACACGTGAACAACCTGGAAGCGCTGGTGCGCGAGGTGGCGCGCGTGCTCAAGCCCGACGGCTACAACTGGCTGTTCGTGCCGCACTTCTCGAATCCGTACTACTACTCGGACTACACGCACAAGAGCTTCTTCGGCCTCTACACCCTGCGCTATTTCTGCGGCGACGACGACCAGCTGCGGCGCAAGGTGCCGAACTTCTACTCCGACGTGCGCATCCGCGTGGTGTCGCAACGCCTGATCTTCTTCTCCAACTTCGCCGTCACGCGCTTTCTGAAGAAGGTGTTCCAGAAGATCATCAATTCCAGCACCTGGCTGCAGGAGTTCTACGAAGAGAACCTCTGCTACCTGATCCCGTGCTACGGCATGGAACTGCGTTTCGAACGCGCCTGACGCCGCGATGTACGACGCCCCCACCTGCTTCCTGCTGCCAGAGCCCGATTCGGTGCTCGAGGCGCTGCCGACGTCCATCGCCGACTACTGGCAATGGCAAGGCAGCGCCGCGCAGCTCACGCCATACTGGGGGCGGTATCACTGGGTCCTGCAGACCTACCTGTACCTGAAGGACGCCGGCCTGCCGGTCGTGCTTCGAAACACGATGCCGCCGCGCGGCGTGATCGTCACGCACTTCGACTGCGTGGACTACGGCTTCCGGCCCACGCCCGAACAGTATCTGGTGATCCTGCTGGTCGACCGCGAGGTGCCGCACCCGCGTGCGCGGCTGCACGTGCTGCACAACCCGCTGCAGCGCCTGCCGCTCGGGCTGAGCCACCGCTACATGCCTCCGTGGCCGCAGATCGGGCTCGTTCCGCGCGATCCCGCGCGCGGCGACCGCTTCGAGACGCTGGGCTACTTCGGCTATCCGAACAACCTGCACGCGGACATCGTCGCCGACTCGTTCCAGCGCAAGATCGCCGAGCTCGGCATGCGCATGTTCGTGCCGCCGCCGGCCGCCTGGCACGACTTCAGCGACGTCGACTGCGTGATGGCCGTGCGCAATTTCGGACGCGAGGTCTCGCACCTCAACAAGCCCTCGCTCAAGCTGCTCAACGCCTGGCTCGCCGGCACGCCCGCCATCCTCGGCCACGAGACCGCCTATATCGCGGAGGGCCAGCCGGGCACAGGCTATCTCGAGGCGACCACGCCCGATGAACTGCTGGCGGCGATCCGGCTGCTGCGCGACGATCCGGCCCGGCGCCGGGCGCTCGTCGACCACGGCAACGCCGCGGTGCGCGAGTTCAGCGTCGAGCGCACCATCGAGCGCTGGCGCGACCTGCTGACGAAACACGTGACGCCCGACGCGGCGCCTGGCCCGGCCGCTGCATTCGGCGCGCTGGGCCGTGGCGCGCTAGGCGCCGTGCGCGAACGAGTGCTCTGGCGGCGTCCCGGCTGGTTCGAATGAGCGCGCGGGCCGTGCCACACAGCGCGGCACTGCACAGGACGTGGGCGAACCTGGCGCACCGTCGCAATTGTTCGAAGGACTGCTCGTGTTGCAGCCCGCGCATCGTCACGCAGGACGATCCTCGGTTCGATGAAGCGTTTCGCGCCGCGGCCTCACCCTTTTTGAGGCCTGAGGCCGTCATCCACGCCACATATACTCCGTGGACAATCAAGCATGAATGGAGGGGTGCGCATGTCAACGGTCAGGGAACGCCTCACCGAGGTTCTCCGCGACGTGTTCGAGAACGATGATCTGGTCGCCACCGACGAGCTGACGGCCGCGGGTGTCGAGGGCTGGGACAGCATGGGCAACGTCCGCCTCTTCCTCGCCATCGAACAGGAGTTCGGCCTTCGCTTCAGCGCCGGAGAGATCGGCGCCATCAAGAACGTCGGCGAGCTGGTGCAGGCCATCCAGCGCAAGAGCCACCTGTCTTGAACGTGTCGGTGCCTGCCGACTCCTGCTGAAGGTTCGCATGAACTCATTGGAGCTCCACTGGCTGCCCGAGCCGCCGGACACGCTGCGCCAGGAACTCAAGGCCCTGCGCGATGATGAGAGCGTACCGCTGGCGCGTCTGCGCCAGCTGGCCACGACGCGGCTGAACGCATCGCAGCTCCACGCGATCTCGAAGGCGCTGGCTCGTCCGGGCAGCCGCGACGATGCGCCCCGGCTGAAGCTGGCGCTGCTGTCCAACGCGTCCAGCGAGATGGTCTGCTCGGTGCTGCCCGCCACGGCCTTGCGACACGACCTGCTGCTGGACGTGCAGGCGCCTGCGTTCGGCACGTTCATGCAGGAGGCCCTGGATTCGGGCTCGCCGACGAACATGCAGCGCAATGACTTCGTGCTGTTGGCACTGGATCAGCGAGCCTTCGGCTTCACCCCGCTTCCCGGCGACGCGACGGCTGCCGAGACGCAGATTGCGACAGCCCTGGAGACGCTGCATCGCTTGGTCGCGGCCCTGCAGGCGCACAGCGGCGCGACGGTGATCGTGCAGACCCTGCCCGCGCCCGCGGAGCGCTACTTCGGCGGACTCGAGCTGCAGTTGCCCGGCACGCTGGGCGCGCTCGTCGAGGCGTTCAATGCGCGGCTGCGCCGCGAGCGCGCCGCCGGGACGCTGTTGTTCGACGTGGCCGCGCTGGCCTCGCAGGTGGGCTTGGCGGCCTGGCATGATCCGACGCAATGGGTGCTGGGCAAGTTCCCCTTCGCGCACGCCGCGGCGCCGTTGTACGCGGAGCACCTCTCGCGTCTGCTGATGGCGGCGCGTGGCAAGGCCAAGAAGTGCCTGGTGCTCGACCTGGACAACACCTTGTGGGGTGGCGTCATCGGCGACGACGGCCTGGCCGGCATCGTGCTGGGCCAGGGCAACCCGGTCGGCGAGGCGCACCTGGCGGTGCAGGCGACGGCGCTGGCGCTGCGCGAGCGCGGCGTCGTGCTGGCCGTCTCGTCCAAGAACGACGAGGCGGTGGCGCGCCAGGTGTTCAAGGAGCACCCCGAGATGCTGCTGCGCGAGGAGCACATCGCGGTGTTCCAGGCCAACTGGGAAGACAAGGCGAGCAACCTGCGCGCGATCGCGCGCGCGCTCAACATCGGCCTGGACGCGCTCGTCTTCCTGGACGACAACCCCGCCGAGCGGCAACAGGTGCGCCTGGAGTTGCCCATAGTGGGCGTGCCCGAGTTGCCCGAGGCGCCCGAGCTGTTCTCCACGACCCTGCTCGCGGCGGGCTACTTCGAATCGGTCGCTTTCACCGAAGACGACCGCCAACGCGCAGGGCAGTATCAGGCCAACGCTGCGCGCGCGGCAGCGCTCGGCTCGAGTTCGGATCTCGGGGCCTACCTCGAGTCGCTGCAGATGGACGCCATCGTCGGCCCGTTCGATGCGGTCGGACGCGCTCGCATCGCCCAGTTGATCAACAAGACCAACCAGTTCAACCTGACCACGCGCCGCTACACCGAGGCCCAGGTCGCGGCGCTGGAAGTCGATCCGGAAGCCCATACCATGCAGGTTCGGCTGCGTGATCGATTCGGCGACAACGGCATCATCAGCATCCTCATCTGTCGGTTGGCTGCGCCAGGGCAATGGCGCATCGACACCTGGTTGATGAGCTGCCGCGTGCTCAATCGAGGCGTCGAGCGGCAGATCCTGAACCTGCTCGTGGAGGCGGCAGCGGAACACGGCATCTCGCAGCTCCTGGGCGAGTACCGGCCCACAGAGAAAAATGGCATGGTCAAGGATCACTACGCCAAGCTCGGCTTCCAGGCCGTCTCGACCGAGGCGGAAGGATCGTCCACCGAAACCCTGTGGCGTCTCGACGTCGCCGGCTACGTGCCGGTGGCGCAGCCGATCGCGATCGGCCGAAGCGCAGCCGTGTCCGGCGCCAGCGATTGATCCGCCCTGACTTCAGTCGCTAGCCGGCAAGATGCTTTTCAACTCCCACAGCTTCATCTTCCTGTTCCTGCCGCTCACCTGCCTGGGCTACTGGCTGGTCGGACGGCTCGGTTCGCGCCAGGCGAGCCTCGCCTGGATCGTGCTGTGCTCGATCGTCTTCTACGGCGCCTGGAATCCGGTCAACCTGCTGATCATCTTTCCGTCCATCGCGATCAACTACGGCCTCGCGCTGGCGATCCGGCGCCAAGTGGCTCGCGGTGATGCGGGCCAACGGGCAGCCTCGTGGACGCTGGGCGTGGGCGTGCTGTTCAACCTGTGCTTCCTCGGCTACTTCAAGTACAAGAACTTTTTCCTGGGAACGGCAAACGACCTGTTCGGCACCGACTTCGCGCTCGCCGCGCTGATCCTGCCGCTGGGCATCTCGTTCATCACCTTCCAGAAGATCGCGTTCCTGGTGGACGTGCGCGCGCAGACCATCCGCGACTTCGACCTCTACGACTTCCTGGTCTTCGTGTTCTTCTTCCCGCAGCTCATCGCCGGGCCGATCGTGCACTACCGCGAGATGATGCCGCAGTTCGACCAGCTCAAATACCGCTTCGACGCGCGCGACGTCGCCGTCGGACTCTGCCTGTTCTCCATCGGCCTGTTCAAGAAGGTCGTGCTCGCAGACGGCGTGGCGGTGTATGCAACGCCCGTCTTCGCGCTCGCCGATCAGCACCATGCGATCGATTTCGCCAGCGCCTGGATCGGCGCGCTCGCCTACACGTTCCAGATGTACTTCGATTTCTCGGGGTACTCGGACATGGCGATCGGCCTCGCGCGCCTGTTCGGCATCCGCCTGCCGGTCAACTTCAACTCGCCGCTCAAGGCCTCCAGCATCATCGACTTCTGGGGTCGCTGGCACATGACGCTCACCCGCTTCCTGACGGCCTACATCTACACGCCCGTGGTGATGGGGCTGACGCGGCGACGCATGAACGAACGCAAGCCCGTGCTGGGCCGCGGCAAGCCGACCCTGGCCGCCTTCGCGCTGCTCGTGGCCTGGCCGACCGTGCTGACCATGTTCCTGTCGGGCTTCTGGCACGGTGCCGGCTTCACGTTCCTGCTGTGGGGACTGCTGCACGGCGCGTATCTCTGCATCAATCACGCCTGGCGCTACTGGCGGCCACGCTGGGAGAACGGCGACAAGATTCGCTATGAACGCGTGATGCGGCCGCTGGGCTTCGTGATGACGTTCGTCGCAGTTGTCGTGGCGATGGTGCTGTTCCGCGCTCGCTCGGTGGCGGCCGCCGGCCACGTGCTGCACGGCATGCTGGGCCTCGACGGCGTGACATTGCCCGAGGCCATCCTCGAACGCCTGGGTGCACTCGGTCGCGGGCTCGAGCATCTTGGCATCGGAGGCGATCTCAACTCGGGCACGGGCTTCGCATGGGCGGTGATGTGGCTGGTCGCGCTGTTCCTCGTCACGACGTGCCTGCCCAATTCGCTGGACCTGATGCGCCGTTTCGAACCGGCGCTGGGCTATGTCGTGCCGAAGCCTGCGGGCACTGCGTCCTCGCCCGTGCTCGTGGGCTCTCGCCTCGCCGCGGTGGAACTGCGCCTGAGCATGCGCTGGGCCGCCGCGATGGCCTTCGTCTTCGCGTTGGCGGCGATGGGGCTGAACCGTGTCAGTGAATTCCTGTACTGGCAGTTCTGAATCATGAGTCCACGCCGCTTCATCGCTTCGTTCTTCCTGCTCGTGCTGCTGATGGCGGCTGCGGTCGCCGGTTTCAATGCGATCGTCGATCCGTACCTGTTGTTCGACATGCCAAGACAAGCCGGCTTCAACGCGGTCAAGCCGGCCGTCGAGAACCACGAGTGGGAGATGAAGGCGTACCAGGCACCTCGCCTGCAGGCGCGGACGATCGTGCTGGGAAGCTCGCGCAGCGATCTCGGTTTCGATCCGGCCCACGCCCCCTGGCCCAGGGTGCTCGAGCCGATCTACAACCTCAGCCTGACCGGCTCCGGACTGGATGACAGCCTGAAGTATGTCCGGCACATGATATCGGCCAACGGACAGCGCTTGCCGACGCAGATGCTCATCGTCGGCCTCGACTTCGAGAGCTTCCTGCACCGACAGTCCCCGGTCAATCGCCAGGCGGAGGCGGCACCGCCCAGCGAGAACGACGAACGGCTGGCGACGCTGGCCGACGGCAAGCCGAACCCCGCGCGGACGCTCAGGCGCTGGCAGGACGTCGCGACGGGCCTGCTGTCGCTGGACGCCATCGCAGACAGCCTCGACACCATCGTCGCAAACCGACTTGGCGGCAGCCAGCCCGACCTGGAGGCCAACGGCCATCTGTCCGAAGGCCGTTTCAGACAATGGGGTGAGGCAGACGGCTTCGCCACGCTGTTCAGACAGAAGAACCTGCAGGCCGTGCAGCAGATGATGCAGCCTCACCAGCAGCTTGGAAGCGCAGGCGACCCCGACGGCATGAACAGCGTTCGACGCATGCTGGACTTCGCCGGCGCACACGGCATGCGCCTGCTGCTGGTCGTGCAGCCCGCCCACGCGTCGCGCCTCGATCTGCTGAGTGCGATGGGCTACTGGGACGACTACGAGCACTGGAAGCGCGCGTTGACCGCCTGCGTAGCCCAGGCCCGGGTGCGGGGGCAGGACGTCGCCCTCTGGGACTTCGGCGGCTACGAGTTCTACGCAACGGAGAGCGTCCCCGCCGCGAACGACCGCCACACGCGGATGAAGTGGTACTGGGACCCCGTTCACTACAGCTCGGCGCTGGGCGACCTGATGGTGAGCCGGATGCTCGATCACGACGACACGGCAGGCTCGGGCGTGGAGCTGACGCCGGACAACCTCGAGTCCGACCTCGCGCAGACCCGCGCCGACCTCCAGGCCTACCGGCTAGCCCATCCGCAGCAGGTGCAAGCGACCCAGTTGCTTGTGCAGACGCGGGGCTCGAAGTCCTGAGGCGCCGACGCCGCCGCGGATCGGCGTCCACTCGAGGACGCTACGCCGCGCCTGCTTTCTTGAGCACGAGCACCTGGTCGTCGCCCTGCCCCAGCCACGGCCCGATCCAGGCTGTCGGCATGAACAGCGCGCAGTAGGCGGCCCAGCGCGCCGAGCGGAACCAGCCCCGCACGGTGCCGAACGAGTAGCCGATCGGAATGCGCTGATGGCGCACGCCGACCACCCGGAAACCGGCGCGCTCGGCAACGCGCGACAGCGAGGCCACGGAGAACTGATACAGGTGGCCCGGCGGCTCGGCGTGTCCCCAGAAGCCGAGGCGTTCGGCCAGCCGCAGCGAAAGGCGCGGATACAGCCCATCGGCATTGGGCGTCTTGAGCACGACCTGGCCATCGGCGGCGAGAATCCGGCGAATCTGCACCAGGGTCTCGTACGGATCGGGCACATGCTCGATGACGTCCCACATCGTCACGACGTCGAAGGACTCCGACGGATAGGTGCCAACCTGCAGTTCGCCCGTCTTGACGTCGAGCTGATGCTGCTCGCGCGCGATGCGCGACGAGTCCGGGGAATATTCCAGACCTTGCCCGGTCCAGCCGATGGCGCGCGCAGCGCGCAGGAACAGGCCGGTGGAGCATCCGATGTCCAACAGGCGTCCCCCGCTCGCGAAGGAACGCAGGACTCGCAGGTTCAATCGCGCCTCGCGCGCGTGGAAGGCGACGGACGCTGCATCGTCGACGAGCGACGCGTGGTACCCCGTGTCGAACGAATACATCTTCGAACGCTCGTCGTCGGTCGGCGGATTGCCGACCCAGATGAGGCCGCAGTGGCCGCATCGACGCATGTCGTAGCCGTCCTTGCGGAGCAGCAGCGAGAAGTCGCGCTCGCCGCAGGCGTTGCAGGCGTCCAGCACCTCGCTCATGAACGGGCCCTCGCAAGTTCGCAGCAAAGACCGTTGCTCATCCTGCCCCCGCCGCGGCCGGCAGCGCCGGCACGAACGCCGGACTCCTGGCGCGCCCAAGCACGCTCTTGTAGATGTCCTCGAGCTGGCCGGCGACGGTATCCCAGCTCTTGTCGGCTACGACGGCGCGGGCCTTCCCCGGCGCGGGCGGGTTTGCAAGGAAGCCGGTCACCGCGCTCCGGATCGCCTCGTAGTCGTCTGGCGCGACCTGCGCCGCCACGCTGGCGGGCAACGGGAAGTCCATCGTGTGATTGTCGGTGAGCACCACCGGACGGTCGCTGGCGAGAGCCTCCAGGATCGAATTGGGCATGCCTTCGTGCCGGCTCGGGATCGCGACGACTGCGCTTGCTGCGCAAGCCGAAGCGACCAGTTCGCCGTGCGGCAGTTCGCCCAGGTAGTGGACGCGCTCGCCGCCTTCCTCGAGGCAGGCGGCGAGGTAGTCACGCGAAGAAGCCACGGATTGGCCGACCAGCACGACGTCCACATCCACGCCCTTGAGTGCGCGCACCAGTCCGAGCTGATTCTTGACGTCGCCGATGAGCCCGGTGTGCAGCACGAACGGGCGGCGCATCGGCCAGCGGGCCAGAAAGGCGTCCGGCGTCGCGCGGAAGAATTCCTCGCCGACACCGTTCTGCACGATGCTGATCTTGGACGAAGGCACGAGGTACGCTTCCTCCAGCATGCGTCGTTCGATGCCGCCCAGCACCACCAGATGATCGGCGAGCTGCATCGCGATCGCCATCTGCTGGTAGCTGGTGGTGACGGTCCATCCCGTCAACTTGCCGACCGCGCGGGACAAGAAGCGCGCGCGCATGCCCTCCCAACGGCTGAACGGCGGATTGAGGATGGTCGACATCACGATCGGTCGATCGTCGTCGCGCGCCTGTTCGACGAGCCGGTGATTGCCGTTGTAGGGCGCGAACACGTGCACCAGGTCGAAGTCGCGAAGGCGCTCGCGCACCGGGTCGATCAGCCGCGCCTCGACGCCGCGTCGAACCAGCGCGTCGACGGTCCGGCCGAGCTTCATCTTCAGCCCGCCAGAGGTCTGGAACAGCATGGGATAGGACAAGACCGCGACGCGCATGGGCATTCCGAAGCAGTGTGGTATCTCCCGCGCGAACACGCGCGGCAAGGATCACTGTCCCCGACACCACTCGTGCACCGGGATGCGCCCGATTCTGCCAGAGCAGTCTTGCGCGGCTTCGCCGCGCTCGTCGCTGGGCCCCCAAAACAGGGGAACCACGAACCGCGGTCTTGAAAGCTTCAGGCCGTGCGAAGGAAATACAGGTTGCTCGTACCCGCGCTCATGAGCACGAATCCGCGCAGGGCAGCCACGTATTTGAAGCGGCTGAACAAGCCGCCCCGCACTGCGGGATCCGGCACGACCGAGCCCGAGCCGAGGGTCATCACGCTCATGTCCCAAACGGTCGTCGCGTTGGGCTTGACGACATAGACCCGCGACGTGCGACCCGATCCGCACTCGTAGAACAGGTACTGGTCGTTGACCGGATCGTATTCCATCGCGCTGTACATCGGCGCATCGTTCTGGAACTGCGTGACGGCAGCGCTGGGGTTGAACGTGATGGTGCTCTTGGTGGCACCGACAAGCCGGATCGCACTGATGGCCTGCTGGCCGTTGCCTTGCCCGTCACCCCAGGCCAGCGCGAACAGATGCGCGCGCTTGGAGTCGTAGCACACCGGGTTGACGTTGATAGCATCCGGGAACGTGGCCACGGTGGACCAGGTGTCGGTCGCGGCGGTCCACTTGTACAGCGAGAAGTAGCCGATGCCGATCGCATAGCAATCGCCGTTCGTGTCGGCGCAGCCGGCGCTGTAGCCGTTCGACCAGGTGCCTTGAGCATCCCAGGTGTTGGTGTCCAGGTTGAAGCCGTTGGAAGCCGTGAACGACACGCCGCTGCCATACACGAAGCGGCTGTAGTGCAGCATCATCCGGTTGTGCTGCGGACTCCAGATGGTCGACCAGTAGGTGTGCCGCGAGGACGGCTTGCCGTCGGCGTAGTAGGCGACGTCCATCGCCGTGGTGGTCGATGCGGCGGAGCGCAGCACCCATTTCGGTGTGTCCTGCGCCAGGTCGATCGAGGTCACCTCGTTGCCCGAGTAGTCACCATGGCCGCCGCCGGCCGCAAGGACAATCTCGCAGTCGCGCAGGCCCATGCCCGAGTACGACAGGCGCCGATTGGATGAAGCGTAGATGTCGAGCGGATCGTCGCTCGGAGCAGCTGCGGAGCCGGCATGGACGGTGCCGGGGATGGCGATCCATGTGTTGATCGGCGCGGACTGGATCCAGGCGGGGTTGACCGTGCGCGGCGCGGCAGGCGCCGGGGCTGGCGCGGGTGCAGGGGTCGGAGCAGGCGCCGGAGCCGGAGCGGGTGCCGGCGTCGGCGCAGGTGCAGGCGCAGGAGCTGGTGTCCCGCTGGCTGCCGTCGCCGGCGGACTGGAGCTGGACCCGCTCTGGGTGGTCTCGCCGTCGTGTTGGCCGCCACCGCAAGCAGTCAGCGAAAAGCTGCCGAGTGATCCGATCGTGTAGGTTGCACGAAGCAGGAACTTTCGTCTCGAATTGGATGCCATGTCGAAGTCTTGTTGAAATCAGGTGAGCGAGCGGACGCCCCAAACCGGGCAGATCTGGTTGACGGAGTCGACCATGTTCCAGTTGCTGTCGGTGCCCGACACCGCCACCGACCAGCCGATCGCACCCTGCAGGCGCGCCAGGCCTGCGGCAGCGCCGGGCGCTCCCAGGCGGATGCAGTACGCGAGCGCCGGCAGCATGTTGGCGAGATAGCCCTGGCACGGCGGATTGGAGATCTCGTGGATCGTCGTCGTCGATTCGACGAAGGCGTTGCTCGGTTGCGGGCCGTAAAACGACATCACGTTCTTCGTGATCGTGTAGGCCTCGTTCCAGCTCTTGAGCCACGGGCCCGTACCGCCCACCCAGTCGGCGGTGTGGCTGGCGGCCACGCAAAGGTTGTACGGCGCGCACTCCGTGAACAGGTAGTCCGTCCCGCTGTTGGTGGCGCCCAGGCGACCGACGACCGATTTCGAGATGAAGTTCAGGAAGAAGTCCTGCAGCTTGGTCTGCGCGGCCGACGGGATCGGCAACCCCGCGCAAATCGTCCAGCCGAAGGTGGCCACGATGAAGTCGTGCATCCAGCTCGCGGCCATGTAGCCGGTCGCTGCGGCGATCTGGCCCGGGTTGCTGTAGTTCGTGACCGAGTAGTCGCCGTTCTGGTCGATGAAGCCCAGCGGGTTGTTCGGTTGTTCGATGTAGCGTGCGTGGTAGCGGTTCGCAATCTGCACCCACGAGTTCACGAACTCAGCCTGCAGCTGCGCGCTGTCGTTGTCTGGCGTGACCATGACGGCGGTCATCAGCGTGCGCATCGCCCAGGCGACCTGGCGGGTCTGGACGGCGCCTGTCATCGGCTCGAAGTAGCCGGCGGCGCCGCCGCGCTGGCTGTCGGTCATGAACAGGTAGTTGGCCGTCGCGGCAAACTGCACCTGCTCCATGAAATAGAAACGGCCGGTGAGGAGGTAGGCCATGAAGCCGACGCTCGGATGATGCGCCATGTCCCAACCCGGATCCGGGGTACCGGTCGAGACGGCCGGCATGTCGCCGGTCGACGAGTAGTTGGTCGACGTCGTCGGGTGCTGCGAGAAGCGCAGCGGCCGGTTCGTGCTCTCGTCGCGGTAGTGGATGCCGTAGCGGCCGGCGCTGTAGCCGTTGCGCTGGACGGCGGCTCCGGTGGTCGTCGCCGTGGTGACCAGGTACAGCACGTCGTGCTGCGGCAGCAGGCCGATCGGGTTCTGGAAGCCCGTGGCGGGCATGTAGTCCTCGGCGTACGAGAAGTTGCCCTGCTGCAGCGGCACGAAGCTGGACGCGAGCGACGTGACCATGTCCGCTGCCGGATCGACGGTGGCCATGTAGCACGGCACGACTTCGGTACTTTGCAGGTAGGCGGTGTCATGATGCGCGGTCACATTCGGATCGTTGCCGAGCCAATACGACAGCGCAGTGCCCGAGACCAGCGGTGTGCGGCAGCGCGCCGGCAGGTCGATCGCCTGCGACGAGCGCTGCGTGCCGCCCAGCGTGAACGCGTAGGTCGCGGCCTTGTTCGTGGGGCTCGCGACCTTGATGTAGCCGTTCTCGATCCAGGGCAGCACTTCGACGGCACCGCTGGCGAACAGGCGCACCTCGAGCCACGCGACCAGATGCTTGTCGGAGCCCACCGGCTTGCGGTAGATCCACGACGACATCTGCGCGCCGCTGACGTGCGGCGCGAACGGCGTGTCCCAGTCGGTCGTGGCCCAGGACGCGGTGCCGAACGAGCCGCACGCGATGCTCGCCGTGACGTTGGTGGCCTTCAGGTCGGCCGTGGTCAGCGCCGTGCCGGTCGCCGACGTGCCCTTGGACAGGGTGATCGTCTTGAAGCCGCCGGCCGCGAGATCGGTCGAGCCGGCGAGGATGGCGAACTTCAGCGAGCCGTCAGGCCACGCGTTCATGGGCGTGACTTGAAGATTGGCGATGCTGGCCGTCACGCCCTGGCCCGACGGGATGTCCCCCTTCTTGAACGCGAAGCCGATGCAGAACGGAACCGTCGCCGCGGTCGGCGTGCTCAGGGCGAATGCCATCGAGCCGGTCGGCGCGGGCGTGGGCGCGGGCGCAGGAGTCGGTGCGGGTGTGGGCGCCGGGGTGGGCGCAGGCGTCGGCGCCGGCGTGGGCGAAGGCGTAGGCACGGGAGCCGGCGGGGCCTCGGTGGCACCAGCACTGCCGCCGCCGCACGCAGTCAGCGACGTCATGCTGCTGAATGCGAACCCGAACTGCAGGAACCGTCGCCGGTGGATCTCTTCCATTGTGCAAACACCTGTGGTGGAATGTTCTATCGAGGGGGTGGAGTGTGAAGAAAGTCTCGCATGACTGGGGGATGGCACTCAGTTGAAAAGCGTGCGGAAATGTTCGTTTTCCCGCGCCGAGACATCTCGTCACATTCCAGAATTCCTGCAACAGGGAACATCATTGGCAGGTTTGTCGCGTTCGTGTTCTTCGACCGCGCAGCGTGAAATTCAAGCGGCGAGCGAGTATCGCTTTGTACGTCGTCGAAACCAATACTTAAATTCCATGCAGCACGTTGACGCACGCGCTCTTTCTCGCCGATGAACGAATCACAGGAATCCATCGCGCTCGGCGCGCCGATATTTCGCGATGACAAGCTGGCGCAGATTGCGCGTGACGGAGGTCCCCTCGCCGCCTGGCAGTCCGCTCTGGAACGCGGCCCGGCCGCCGCAGCCGCCTCCGCCGAAGGCGAATTCTGCGTCGCCTTGCGGGAATCTTCCGGTCGCACTTTTCTGGCCGTCGACCGATTCGGGATTCGTCCGTTGTGCTACCGCATCGTGGGCAACGAATTGCGATTCGCGTCACGTGCCGATGCATTGGTCGACGCCACCGAGGCCGCCCCGCTGGATCCGCAGGCGATCTTCGATTACCTCTACTTTCATGTCATCCCGTCGCCGCGCACGATATTCAAGGACGTGCACCGCGTGCCGGCGGCCCATTACGTGCTTTTCGAGAATGGCAAGCTGACGGTTGCGCCTTACTGGACGCCGACTTTCGACGACCACGCGACGATGCGCCTGGCCACCGACCAGGCCGCCTTCAGGCAGGCGCTGCAGGAC
>FTDG01003872.1_pt1 | contig 13690 bp, 8 predicted proteins | sample 1639751 | NCBI WGS metagenome assembly FTDG01 (sample SAMEA3914869, study PRJEB12502) | metagenome | biome: forest; material: soil | place: USA | collected 2012-03-12 | depth 0.1 m
GCCGCCGCCGGCGTCGCGGTGCCCGCCCTGCTGGCCGCCTGGCTGGCCGCCCGGGCGACGGCCCATCGATTGATCCTGCTGCCCGCTGCCGTAGTCGGCCTGCCCCTGGTGGCCCTGCTGCCACCCTTCACCCTGATGGCCCGCCGGACGGCGGCCGTTGTCGTGTTGAGCCATGTCGAATTCCTTGGTCGTGGGAGGTTGAACGTTCGCCTCGGTTCGTCGCCGGCGTACGGGCCGGTGCGGCGAGCGAGGCCTTCATCGGAGCAACGGCGATGCCCCGTCGAGCGAACGCCAGGCGATCGACGACGGGAACGGACGATCAGCGCTCAACGGTCGGCCACGTCCATCAACAGCAGCGCCTTGCCCGCCATGTGGCCGCCCTCGAGCGCCTGCAACGCCGACCGGGCATCGCGCAGCGGCGAGATCTCGGATACGGTGGGACGTACCTTGCCCGCATCGATCAGCGCCGTGATCTCGCCGAGGTCGCTCGCACTCGACTCGGCCGTGTAGCGCAGCGCGCGCACGCCGAATTCCTTCGCCTTGTCCTGCGACGGCTCGTCGAGCGTCGACACCAGCGTCCCGCCGCGACGCAGCACCTGCCACGAGCGCTCGCGCGTCTCGCCGCCGATGAGGTCGTAGACGAGGTCGATGTCGGACACGCGCTGCTCGAATTTCTCGTGCTTGTAGTCGATCACCTCGTCGGCGCCGAGGCTGCGCACGAAGTCGACGTGCTCGGTCGACGCGGTCGAGACGACTCGCGCGCCATGCACGTGCGCGAACTGCACCGCGAAGTGCCCGACGCCCCCCGAGCCCGCGTGGATCAGCACGCGCTGGCCGGGCTGCAACTGCCCGTGCCTGAACAGGCCCTGCCACGCCGTCAACGCCGCGAGCGGCACGGCGGCCGCCTTGACCGCGTCGAGCTTCGCGGGACGCCGGGCGACCTCGCCGGGACGCACGATGGCGTAGTCGGCGAAGCTGCCGCGCGCGATGTCGAGCAGGCCGTACACGAGATCGCCTTCAGCGAATCCGGCGACGCCGCCGCCGAGGGCCGCGACCTCGCCGCTGAAGTCGCGGCCCATCACGTAGGGCAGGCGATCCTCGCCGACCGCCGGGTACTTGCCCTCGCGGATCTTCCAGTCGACCGGGTTGAGGCTGGCGGCGCCGATGCGCACGAGCAGCTCGCCGTCGCCGGGCCGAGGCACGGGGATCGAGACGAGCTCCATCACCTCGGGGCCGCCGAAGCGGGCGATCCGGATGGCTTGCATGGACGTGGGCAGGGGGACGGTTCGGGTCGACATCGCGGGCCTTTGAAGTGATGTATCGATGCCGGCAAGTCGTACGCCCATCTTGCTGCGCGACAGTGGGCCAGCAAGGCGCGCCGGGCTCGCGGAATCGGAGCGCCGCCTCGGTTTCCACGACTTGCAGAAAGGCATGCATGTCGACATTCGCCCGGACGCGCAAGCCGCGACGGGGACGCCCTCCGGTCGAGCAATGCGGGCGCGCCGTCCACGGTCGGGGTATCGCCCTTGCCTGAACGACGCAGACGTCCTTTCATTGCTCGCGAAACGCACGCGACTACCGACTTCCAGGAGAAACACCATGGCCTCGATCCATCCCGCCCGCCCGCTCGCCATCGTCACCGGCGCCTCGAGCGGCATCGGCCGCGAACTCGCGCGCCTGGCCGCCGAGGACGGCCACGACCTGGTCATCGCCGCCGACCAGGGCCCGCTCGAAGAGGCCGCGGCCTCGTTCCGCGCCCTCGGCGCGCGGGTCGACGCGGTGGAGGCCGACCTGTCCACGGCCTTCGGCGTCGACAAGCTGATGCTCGCCGCGGGCGGGCGGCCGGTCGCGCTGCTCATCGCCAACGCGGGTCACGGCCTGGGCCATGGCTTCCTGGACAAGCCGTTCAGCGAAGCCAAGCATGTCATCGACACCAACGTCTCCGGCACGCTCGACCTGATCCACCGCGTGGGACGCGACATGCGCCAACGCGGCACCGGCCGCATCCTGATCACCGGCTCGATCGCCGGCCTGATGCCGGGCTCGTTCCAGGCCGTCTACAACGGCACGAAGGCGTTCATCGATTCGTTCTCGTTCGCGCTGCGCAACGAGCTCGAGGACACGGGCGTCACCGTCACCTGCCTGATGCCGGGCGCGACGGAGACACACTTCTTCGAACGCGCCGACATGCTGGACACGAAGGTCGGCAGCGAGGAGAAGGCCTCGCCAGTCGACGTCGCCAAGGAAGGCTACGAGGCCATGAAGAAGGGCGAGGACCACGTGGTCGCGGGCTGGAAGAACAAGGTCAGCGCGGTGATGGCCAACGTGGTGCCGGACAGCATGCTGGCCGACCAGCATCGCAAGATGGCCAAGCCGGGCTCGGCGCGTCACTGAGTCCGCTCCGACCGGGGTCGCGCGCGCTCGGACGAGCCCGCGCGCGCCACGCCAAAGTCCCAAGCGACCGCCGACCAGGCGGCCGTTTCACGTCCGCCCATGCTCGACGGCAGACACCCCACCGTCGCCGTTCGTGACATGCCCCATACCGTATCCGCGAACAGGGGCAAATGCATGAAATTTGCAACTGCCTTGACCCGGCGAGCCAACAGCTTGGCTTCCGGTCCGGAGCGTTCGCTCACCGAGGGAATCCCCGCGTCTCGTCGGCGGGTGTCGTGTCTAGTCTGCGTCCACGCCTGCTCCGCGCCCACGAGGCCACGCGGGAGCCGGGCGCTCTCTGCGTTCCTGGACGACACACACACGACAACCCAAGGAGACATGGATGAAGATGACTCGACTCCCCGCGCTGCTCGCCGCCGCGTTGCTCGCGACAGGGCTGGCCTCCTCGGCCCATGCCAACACGCTGACGCAGAACGTCTCGTGGACCATCGACCGCCCTGGCACCTCGACCAAGTACCGCCTCGTCGCGTACGGCGACTCGATCTACGCGGGCTACAACACGTCGATCACCAGCGCCGCGAAATACTCTGCGCCGACCGTGGACGCCGAGTACCTCTCCGCGGCGTGGAACGCGGACATCGAGAGCGTGCGGCGCGCCAAGTCCGGCGCGGTCGCTTCCGATGTCTACACCAACAAGATCGTGGCCGAGAAGTCCTACATGCAGGACAGCTCGACGCGCGTCGTCACCTTCGAGATGTGCGGCAACGACGGCCTGCAGGCGCGCACCGCGTTCAAGAGCCAGTCCGGCACCTGCAACTACAGCGGCATGGACACGGCACTCGCCAACTGCAAGACCTATGTCGCCGCCGCGATGGACTTCATCAACGCCAACGCCTACTCGGGCGTCAAGGTGAAGGTGATCTCCAACCTGCACTACCCCGGCTACAACGCCGACAACGTGCAGAGCTCCTGCAAGGACGCGACGACCAAGGCCACCGTCAACCTGCAGAACGCGTTCCTGCCGCGCCTGGCGCAGATGAACTACTGGATGTGCGAGTACGCGCGCGAGAAAGGCTTCCAGTGCGCCGACAACTTCGCGCAGTTCATGGGCGCGGACTACGACAGCAACGGCGACGGCGTCGTCGACTCGGTCGGCCTGAAGTGGGTGCCGGGCGAGAGCGAGACCAGCTACGTCACGCGCGTGACGACGACGTTGCGCTCGACCATCCGCGACGCCAATACGCACTTCGCGTCGGCCAGCACCAGCTACGACTACATCCAGTCCGACGATACCCACCCGACGTATAGCGGCGCCACTGTCACCGCCGGCCTGTTCGGCGGCACCACGGGCTCGGGCGCGCCGCGCTACACCTCGTTCAGCGGCGGCAAGAACCCGATCTGGAACCAGTACGGGCACGAGCGCATGGGCTGGAACGTGTCGACCTCCAATCCCGCGACGCCCTGACGACGACGGCGCCACGTGGTCGAGCCACCTCGCTCCGATCCACCCGGCCGGTCCGGCCGCTGGGGCCCGTCCATCGGGTACCTGGTGGTCGCGCTGGGGCTGGTCGCGGGCGTGCTCGCGGCGTGGTGGCCGTCGACGGGCGGCACGCCACCGGCCGGGCCGCAGGACGTCGCGGCCGCGGCGGCCTCCGCGCCGGCGGCGGCCAGCGCCGCGCTGCCGACGCGAGTCGCCGTCGCGACGGCCACGTCACCCGCCTCGGCACCGGAGGCCGCGACCGCGGCCTCGCGCATCCCGCGCGTGCGCGCGGGCCGCGGTGACCAGACGCCCGACATCACCGACTACATCAACGACGGCGAGCGCCCCACGATGACCGACGTGATCACGCGGCTGCACGACGCCGGCGTCCACACCGGCCTTGGCGCGTTCTCGCCGCCGGGCACGCGTCCGCCGCTGGTCGGACTGGCGGTGCCCGAAGACTTCGCGCTGCCGCCGGGCTACGTGCGCCACTACCAGGCGACCGACGACGGCCAGCGCATCGAACCCATCCTGATGTTCGCACCCGACTTCCAGGCCGTGGGGGCCGACGGCCGGCCCGTCGCGATGCCGGCCGATCGCGTCGTGCCGCCCGAGCTCGCACCCGCCGGCCTGCCGATCCGCCGCATCGTGGTGCCCGCACCGATCGCATCGCAATGAACACCTCCTCCATCGCTGCGCGGACGCAGCCTCCTGCGCGCGCGTGGCGCGTCGCCGCGATCCTCGCGAGCGCGGCGCTGTCGTTCCTGTATGCCCAGGGAGGTATCGGCTGCGCGCTCGGCTTCGTCGCCCTGGTGCCGTGGCTGCGCGCGCTCGACGCGCCGCGCTCGCTCGCGGGCACGCTGCTCGACGCGTGGGCGATGGCCATCGCGTACACGCTGGCGGTCTTCGCCTGGTTCGGCGGGGCGATCGACGGCTATACCCAATGGGGTAACGGCTGCGGCCTGGCGCTGATGGTGTTGTCCGCGCCGCTGTTCCAGCCGCAGTTCCTGGCCTTCGCGCTCGTGCGGCGTCTCGCCGGCCGCCATCACGGCCCGGTGTTTCGCGCGCTGGCGGCGGCATCGGCCTGGGTCGCGGCCGAATGGCTCGTCCCGCGGCTGCTCGGCGACACGCTGGGCGACGGCCTCTACCCGTCGCGCCTGCTGCGCCAGGCCGCCGACGTCGGCGGCACGGCCGGCCTGACGTCGTTGCTGCTGTTGGCCAACGAGGCGGTCGCCGCCGCCATCGCGCGCCGCGCCGCGGGCTGGCGCGCCGCGGCCCGTCCGCTGGCGCTCGCCGCGCTGGTGCCCGTGCTGCTCGCCGGCTACGGCTTCGCCGTGCTGCACGGCCCGACGTCGAACGCGAACGCAGGGGCGCCGCTGCGCGTCGCGCTGGTGCAGTCCAACATCGTCGACTACGAGCGCCTGCGCCAGGAAAAAGGCGCGGCCGCGGTCGTGCGCGAAGTGCTCGACACGCATTACGCGATGTCCTACGACGCCGTCGAACACCAGCACGCCGACGCCGTCCTCTGGTCGGAGACCGTCTACCCGACGACCTTCGGCCATCCGAAGAGCGAGGCCGGCGCGGAGCTCGATCGCGAGATCCAGGGCATCGTCGACGCGGCCGGCGTGCCCTTCGTGTTCGGCACCTACGACGTCGACGCCGCCGGCGAGTACAACGCCGCGGCGTTCGTCGAGCCGCATGCCGGCCTGCTCGGCTTCTACCGCAAGACACGGCTCTTCCCGCTCACCGAACGCGTGCCCGCGTGGCTCGACGGCCCGCTGCTGCGCCGCTGGCTGCCGTGGGCCGGCACCTGGCAGCCCGGCAGCGGCGCGCGCGTGTTTCCGCTGCGGCTGAAGGATGGCCGCGAGATCCCGGTGATGGCGCTGATCTGCCGCGACGACGTCGACACCGGCCTCGCGATCGATGGCGCGCGGCTCGGCGGCCAGGCGATCCTCACGTTGTCCAACGACGGCTGGTTCACGGAACATCCGCAAGGCGCGGCGCTGCACCAGGCCGTGGCGGCCTTTCGCAGCATCGAGACGCGACTGCCGCAGTTCCGCGTCACGACCAACGGCTACAGCGCGGCCATCGACGCCACCGGCACCGTGGTCGCCGGCTCGCGCATGGACGAGCAGACGCTGGTGATCGGCAAGCTGTCCGTGCGCACGCCGCCGCGCACGCTGATGGTGGCGTGGGGCGACTGGGTCGGACGCGCCGCCGCGGCCTTCCTCGCGCTGCTGGCACTGCTCGCGGCGCTGCGGCGCCTCGGCGGCGCGCATACGGCCAACGGTATCCCGGCCGCGACGGCGCGGTTCCCGCTCGCCGTCGCCGTGCTGCCGCGACCGGCGCGCGCGGCGGCCGGTGCGCTGCGCGTGGTGTCGCGCAGCGGGCTGCTGTGGATGATCGCGGTGGTCGCATTCGGCGACGCGGGATGGCAGACCAACACGCTCGCGCAGATCCGCGAATTCATCGCCCTGTTCCTCGTGCCCGAAGCGGCCGCCTGGTGCGTGCTGCGCGCGTTCGCGGCCACGGCGACGCTCGTCGACGGCCAGCTGGTGCTGACGCGCGGCAGCCAGCGGCTCGAGCTCGCGCTGGCCGACATCGTCGCCGTCGACGCGTGGCGACTGCCCGTCCCCGGGCCGGGCGCGTCGCTGCGGCTCGCCTCGGGCGGACGCTGGCGCTACGAACTCGCGCTCGCCGACCCGGGCGCCCTCGCGCGCGCGCTGGCGGGCGTCACGCGGGCGTCCGCGCGCGACGCCGCGTCGACGCCGTCGCGCGCGGCGACCTATGCCAACGCGCACGTGGCCACGCCACGCGGCCTGCTCGACCGACCGCTCGCGAAGTTCGTCGGGCTGCCGCTCGCGCTCGCGCTTCCCGCGTTCCGGCTGCACCAGCACATCGCCTACGGCAGCGCGTTCGGCGAGTTCTACACGTTCGGGCTCAAGGCCTATCTCACGACGTTCGCGCTGTGGTGGGCCGAGTGGACGATCGCCGTCGTGCTGTGCGCCGCGGCACTGCGCGCGGCGATCGAGGCCGCGACACTGGCCGGGGTGCTGGTGTCGCCGGCGCAGACGCTCGACGCGCGTCGCCAGCTTGAACGCTTCAGCCTCGCGGCGCTCTACGTCGGCTTGCCGGCGTGGCTGGTGATGCGCGTCGTCGGCGCCTGAACATCGGACCGCCGCGGGAGCGGCGGTCGCGACGGCCCTTCGCCCGCACAACGGCGCCGCGTTCGCCATCGGTATTTGTGCCCCGGTGATCGCTCGTCCGGACGATGGCGCGCGTCCCTATACTTCGCGCGCCATTCAAACCATCAAGGAGGAACGATCATGAGAAAACCATTTGGCATCCTGGCCGCGTTCATCGCGGCGCTGGTCACGAGCGCCGCATCGGCGCAGATCTGCCCGCCGTCGAACGTCGTCGACACGGACATCGGCGACGGCTGCAGCACGGAGTACGTGACTTCGAGCAACTACAAATACTTCCTGCCGCAGATCGGCGCCTTCAAGAGCACGTTCACGCCCGCGTGCAACGGCCACGACAAGTGCTACTCCACCATCGGCACCTCGAGCGGCCAGTGCGATTCGGACTTCCTGTCGTCGATGCACAGCGCCTGCAGCTCGACTTACCCGCCGTTCCTGCTGCCCGCGGTCTATTCCGCCTGCGTCGCGACGGCCGACCAGTACTACGCCGGCGTCACCGCCAATGAGATCGTCAACCACCCGGTCGCGAAATACCAGGAAGACGCCCTGCGCCTCAGCGTGGCGTTGGCCACGAGCGTCAACAACGACCAGTGCGGCACCACGCCGCAGATGACGACGCTGTTCGCGCCGAGCCTCATCAACCAGATCAACTCGGCCTACCAGCTCTACGCGCACCGGCTGCCGACGATCTACGAGTTCCTCGACGCCGTGAACGCGAACGCCTTCACCGCCAACGACGTGGTCCAGAACCCGTCGGCCTGGAACGCCGTGATGGTCCAGAAGGCGATCGCGAACGCCGCGTTCCCGCCGCCCGTGGCCGCCTTCACGGTGACCCAGGGCGCCGGTCTGGACCTGAACCTGACGTTCAACGCCACGCAGACGAGCGGCTCGCAATACCTCTGGAACCTCACCTACGCGCCCACGTCCATCGGCCCGACGGCGTCGGTCATGTTCTACGATCCGACGTACGCGCAGACCGTCACCGTCTCCGGCTACCTGAAGGTGACCGGCAGCAACGGTGCGAAGAACATGGCGCTCTTCAGCAACACGTACTACTTGCAGGGCGAGTGCAACGCCAAGAAGGGCAATCCCTGCCGTTGAACGAGGGCGTCTTCGCGCCGGTGACGCGGCGCGTGCGCACGCTCCACGCCTGAGGGCCGGTTCGCCGGCCCTCTTTCCTGGTTGCGCCGGAAGGCCCGCCCGTTCAATCGAGCGAGGCGATGTCGACGACGACCTTGCCCTGCGCGCGACCCGATTCGACGAGCGCGTGCGCGTCGAGTGCGGTCTCGAGCGTGAAGTGCGCGTCGTCGAGACGCGGCACGATCTGCCCTGCTTCGGCCATGCGCGCGGCCTCGCGCAGGATGTCGCCGTGGTGTGCGCGGTGCTTGCCGGTGAGCAGCGGCAGCAGCGTGAACACGCCGGAATAGGTCGCCGCGCGGAACGAGAGCGGCGCGAGGCTGTGCGTGCCCCAGCCGAGGATGCTCAGCACATGGCCGCCGTACAGGCGCGCCGCGGCGAAGGAGGCGTCGAGCGTGGCGCCGCCGACGGTGTCGTAGACGATGTCGAAGCCCTCGCCGGCCGTATACCGTTGCACGTATTCATCCACGGTGCTGGCGCGGTAGTCGATCGGCTCGGCGCCGTAGCCGCGCAGCAGGGCGAATTGTCCGGCCGAGCCGGTCGCGTACACGCGGCCCCCGCGCGCGACCGCCAGCTGCACCGCCACGTGGCCGACGCCGCCCGCGCCGCCATGCACCAGCACCGCCTGGCCGGCGTGGACGTTCGCGCGGTCGACCAGTCCTTCCCACGCCGTGATCACCGACAGCGGCAGCGCGGCGGCCTCGCGCATCGTGAGGCCGGCCGGCTTCTTCGCGATCAGACGCGCGTCGGCGGCGACGTACTCGGCGAGCGTGCCCTGCAGCCCGCCGATGCCGCCGACCATGCCGAACACCGCGTCCCCGACGACGAACCCGTCGACGCCCTCGCCGACGGCGGCCACGACGCCGGCCATGTCCATGCCCAGCACCGCGGGCAGCGGCTGCTCGGCGTGGCCGGCCTTGCCCGCGCGCACCTTGGCGTCCAGCGGATTGACGCCGCTCGCGGCGACGCGCACGAGCACCTGGCCGGCACCCGCGACCGGCAGCGGCAGCGTCTTCGCGACGAACGGGCCGCCGGCTTCCTCGACGACGAGGGCGTTCATGGTGGCGGGCAGATGGGACATCGTGGTTCTCCGGGTGGGTGGTCGATGAGGAGAAGTCTGCGGCTATCGATATCGAATGGCAATCGACACCATTGAACGCCACCCATTCACTTTCGATGATCCACCCGGCCCGCGCCGCCGTTCCTCCACACCAATTCCGGCGCCCGGCCATTCCGGGTTTTCCATATACCTCATGCCGTATGTTGAAAAGACGCGCACGTCGGCCGCCACGTCACGCCGTTGTCATCGCGCTGGATTCCACTTCAGCGCTTCGCGGTGCGACGCGCGACGCGGACATCGACGCGCGTGGCGACGCGCACCGCCCAACCAACCCCACGCGAACAGGACTCACGCCCATGACACAAGAATCGCGACGCCGCTTCCTCGCGGCCTCCGCGGCGACCGCCGCCGCCGGCATGCTTCCTCTCGGACTGCGCAACGCGCTGGCCGCCGCGCCCGCGGGCACGTCGCTCTCGTCGGTGAAGCACGTCGTGGTGTTCATGCAGGAGAACCGCTCGTTCGACCACTACTTCGGGACGCTGCAAGGCGTGCGCGGCTTCGCCGACCGGTCGGCGCTGCTGCTGCAGAACGGCAATCCGGTCTTCAAGCAGTCGGGCATCCTGGGCAGCTACCTGCCGTTCCACATGGACACGGCGAAGACGAGCGCGCAATGCGTCATCGACCTCGACCACTCGTGGATCACCCAGCACCTGGCCGTCAATGGCGGCCGCATGGACGGCTGGATCAACGCGAAGACGCCGATGACGATGGGGGGGTTCCAGCGCGCCGACATCCCGTTCCACTTCGCGCTCGCCGACGCGTTCACGATCTGCGACCAGTACTTCAGCTCGATCCAGGGCCCGACCAACCCGAACCGCCTCTATCTCTGGACCGGCATGATCGATCCGCACGGCACCGGCGGCGGCCCCGTGACCGACAACAGCGAGACGGGCTATACCTGGACCACGTATCCCGAACGCCTGCAGGCTGCCGGCGTGAGCTGGAAGGTCTACCAGAACACCGCCGACAACTTCGACGACAACGCGCTCGCATGGTTCAAGCAGTACCAGTCGGCACAACCCGGCAGCGCGCTGCATGACCGCGGCATGTCGTCGGTGCCCGCCGTCACCGGCAGCACGGTCGGCGACATCGCCGCCGCGATCCGCGCCGACGTGCTGGGCGGCACGCTGCCGCAGGTGTCGTGGATCATCGCGCCCGAGGCGTCGAGCGAGCATCCGAGCGGCGCGCCGGCCGCGGGCGCCGACATGATCAACCAGGTGCTGGAAGCGCTCACGGCGGATCCGGCGGTGTGGGCGTCGACGGTGATGTTCGTCAACTATGACGAGAACGACGGCTTCTTCGACCACGCGATCCCGCCGATGCCGCCGGCCGGCACCGCCGACGAGTTCGTCTCGGGACTGCCGATCGGACTCGGTGTGCGCGTGCCGATGACGGTGGTCTCGCCGTGGAGCCGCGGCGGCCACGTCTGCTCGCAGGTGTACGACCACACGTCGGTGATCCGTTTCGTCGAGACGTGGACGGGCGTCCACGAGCCCAACATCTCGGCCTGGCGCCGCCAGGTCTGCGGCGACCTGACCGCGTCGCTCGACTTCACGAGCACCAGCGTGACCGTCCCCGCGATGCCCGACACCGCGACGCTCGCGCAGCTCGCCGCGACCGAATGCTCGAAGCTGCCGCCGCCGCTGCCGCCCGCGAGCGGCGCGTTGCCGCAGCAGGAAGCCGGCACGCGTCCGGCGCGCGCGCTGCCCTACCAGGCCAACGCGAACGCGAGCATCGACAAGCTGCTCGGACGCGTGTGGATCACGATGACGAACGCCGGCAGCCAGTCGGTGCACTGCGCCGTGCACGCGAACAACTACCGCATCGACGGCCCGTGGCAATACGACGTCGCCGCCGGCGCGTCGGTGAAGGACTATTTCAGCGCGCAGCTGTTCGGCGCGGGCAAGTACGACCTGTCGCTGTACGGCCCGAACGGCTTCCGCCGCCGCTTCGTCGGCAACATCGATACCGCCGGCGGCAAGCTCGAGGTGACGGCGTCGTACGACTTCGGCACGGCAGGCCACGCGAGGCTGACGCTGGCGTTCGCCAACAAGGGCACCAGCGCGGCCGTGTTCACGGTGCGCGCGAACGCCTATCGCGCCGACGGCCCGTGGCTCTATCCCGTGGCGGCGGGCGCGATGGTCAACGCGTCGTGGGACGTGCAGTCCGGCCCGCAAGGCTGGTACGACTTCACCGCCTCGGTCGATATCGACACGCTGTTCTCGCGCACCTTCGCGGGCCACCTGGAACTCGGCGGGCCGAGCATCACGGGCTGAGCGTCGATACCTCGGGACGTACCCGGCCTGCCTGCAGGATACGTCAACGGGTATCTAGACCAGCAGGCCGCCCGCGCGCGCGACGCGCCGCTCGACGGCCTGCTCCAGCACCGCCGCACCGTTGCCGGCCGCCGCGAGCGTGAACCAGTGACGCGCCCGCGTGATGCCGGTGTACACCAGCTCGCGCGTCAGGATCGGGCTCATGCGTTCGGGCAACAGCAGCGCGGCGTGGACGAACTCGGAGCCCTGCGACTTGTGCACCGTCATCGCAAAGACGGTCTCGACCGCCTGCAGCCGGCTCGGCAACACCCAGCGAACACCGGCGCCTTCCTGCCCGCCGGGGAACGCGACGCACAGCATCGTGCGGGTGCCGTTGATGACGCCGTCATTGCCGACGTCGTTGCCGCTGCCGCCGTCGCCGCTCCGCTCCTCGATCTGCGCGGTCGGGCGCGGCAGCGCGAGCGTGACGCCGACGTCGCCGTTCATCAGCCCGAGTTCATGGTCGTTGCGCGTGACCATCACCGGCCGGCCGAGCGTCCAGCCGTGGGCGCCGGGCAGCAGCCGTTCCTCGAAGAGCACCTGCGCGATGACCCGGTTCATCTCCTCGACGCCCTGTGGGCCGTTGCGCACGGCGCAGAGCAGCTGGAAGCGGCCGTAGGCGGCGAGCACCGATGCGGCCCAGGCGTCGAAGGCCGCGCGGCCGGCGGTCTCGGGCGGCCGCTGGTCGCGCAGGATGCCAAGGTAGTGGCGATAGCCGACCGGCGCGGGCTCGGCGCGCCCGCGGACGACACGGCCCTCGCCGCCACCCGGGAAGCCGGCGTGCGCGCCGTCGAGCACGAGACGGCGCAGGGCCTGCGCGTCGGCGTCGATGTCGACGCGCGCGAGGTCGGGATAGAGGCGCGCGAGCGCGGTGACCGCGGCGGCGGCGTCGCCGTCGTTGACCGCGGCCGCGAGGGCGCCGATGCCACTGTCGGCGCTGAAACGATGGCTCTCGCGCAGCTTGGCGATGGCCTGGTCGAGCGGGCGGCCGGCGGGGTCGACGAGCGCATCGTCGACACGCTCGCCGGTGACCGCGAGCAGCCAGTCGCGCGTGGCCGGCGTGTAGTGGCCGTCGTCGGCGCGCTGGCACAGGTCGCCAAGGACCGCGCCCGCCTCGACCGACGCGAGCTGGTCCTTGTCGCCCAGCAGCACGAGCCGTGCGTTCGGCGGCAGCGCCGCGAAGACGGCGGCCATCATCTCGAGGTCGACCATCGAGGCCTCGTCGATCACGAGCACGTCGAGCGGCAGCGGATTGCCGGCGTCGTGCCGGAAGTGGCGCGTGTCGGGACGGCTGCCCAGCAGTCGATGCACGGTGGTCACCTGCGTCGGGATCGCGGCGCTCACGAGCGCGCCATCGGGCAGGTGGTCGAGCGCCAGACCGTTCACCGCGTTCGCGATCGATTCGTTCAGGCGTGCTGCGGCCTTGCCGGTCGGCGCAGCCATGCGGATGCGCAGCGCACGCCCTGCCCGGCCATCGCCGGCGCCGCGCAAGGCCAGGTGCTGCAGCACCGCGAGCAGCTTGACGACCGTCGTCGTCTTGCCGGTGCCGGGGCCGCCGGTGACGATGCTGAACGCGTGCCGGGCGGCGAGCGCGCATGCGAGCTTCTGCCAGTCGGCCTCGCGCGCGCCGGCGCGCGCGGGGAACAGCGCGTCGAGCGCCTCGCGCAGCGCGCGATCGTCCACGGACGACGCCGCGTCACTCGATGCGCGTGCGACGCGTTCCTCGATCGCCCGCCGCACCGACTGCTCGTGCTGCCAGTACCTCCTGAGGTATAGCCGCGTGCCGACCAGCACCAGCGGCGTCGACCCCGCACCGTCGCCCACGAGACGCGGATGCGCCAGCGCGGCGCGCCAGCGGTCGATGTCGACGCCCGTCAGCAGCGCCGCCGGCGGCAGCGCGCGCTCCGCCGCTTCGGCCACGACAGTCGCGCGTTCGGGCGGCAACGCGAGCGAGCGCGCCGAGTCCGCGAGGGCGGCGTCGAGCTGCAGGCAAGCGTGGCCGCGACCGAGCTGGTGGCTGGCGAGCGCTGCCGCGAGCAGCAGC
>FTDG01000768.1_pt1 | contig 13578 bp, 15 predicted proteins | sample 1639751 | NCBI WGS metagenome assembly FTDG01 (sample SAMEA3914869, study PRJEB12502) | metagenome | biome: forest; material: soil | place: USA | collected 2012-03-12 | depth 0.1 m
AGGCGCGGCAGCAGCCACGTGCCGCCGCAGTCGGGGATCAGGCCGATCTTCGAGAACGCCTGGATGAAGTTGGCCGAGCGGGCGGCCAGCACGATGTCGCAGCAGAACGCGAAGTTCGCGCCCGCGCCGGCGGCCACGCCGTTGACCGCGCAGACGACCGGCACCGGCATCGCCTGCACGCGCTTGACGAGCGGGCGGTAGTTCTGCTCGATGACGGCGCCGATGTCGGGCTTGCCGTCGGCGCCGGCGGCCATGCCGGGGTCGTTCAGGTCCTGGCCGGCGCAGAAGCCGCGGCCGGCGCCGGTGATGAGCACCGCGCGCACGGCGACGTCGTCGGCGGCGGCGTCGAGCGCCGCACGCAGCTCCGCGTGCATCGCCTGCGTGAAGCTGTTCAACGCCGCGGGGCGGTTCAGCGTCAGCACGCGCACCGCACCGCGCTGGGCGATCTGGATCAGCGCGTCGGGCGACGACAGGGTCTGGATGTTCTGGATGTCGGACATCGGATGCGCCTTCGGTTTGAATGTCTCGTCGTCGCCCGCGCGCCTGCGCGCCGCGAGCCCCGCGCAAGGCCGGCGGCGCGTTCGTGCGCGCCGCTCGTGCCTTGCTCCACCAAGGGTTGTCTCCCCCACCAGCGCTCGGCTGGTTAGTCGATCGCGAACTCGGGTGAATTCTTTGACCGACCGGTCGGTTAATCTTAGACTGGTCGCTCGCGCCGTGCAAGCCCGGGCGTCAAAATCCCGTTCGATTCCAGTCAGTCTTTACCCTGAGGACACCCGCCATGCCCTGCTACGAGATCGACGGCCTGCGCCCCGTGGTCGACCCCAGCGCCTATGTCCACCCGACGGCCGTGCTGATCGGCGACGTCGTCGTCGGCCCCGGTGCCTACATCGGCCCGTGCGCCAGCCTGCGCGGCGACTTCGGACGCATCGTGCTCCAGACGGGCTGCAACGTCCAGGACACCTGCGTCATCCATGGCTTTCCCGCGTCCGACACCCTGCTCGAGGACAACGCCCACATCGGCCACGGCGCGGTGCTGCACGGCTGCGTGATCCGCGCGGACGCGCTCGTCGGCATGAACGCCGTCGTGATGGACGAGGCCGAGATCGGCGCGGGCGCGTTCGTCGCCGCGAGCGCGTTCGTGCGCGCCGGCCTCAAGGTGCCGGCGCGCTCGCTCGCCGCGGGCGTGCCGGCGAAGATCCTGCGCGAGCTCAACGAGCAGGAACTCGCGTGGAAACGCGAAGGCACCGCCACCTACCAGCGCCTGACCGAACGCTGCCTCGCGACGATGAAGGAATGCGCGCCGCTCGCGGCCGAGGAACCGGGCCGCCCGCGGCTCGACACCGGCAGCATCCAGCCGCTCGTCGCGACGCGGCGCGACAATGCCTGACCAACACCGGGAGATGCACCGATGAAGCTCGTGGTCGACGTTCACTTCGACAAGGCCGGCGGCGCCACCGCCGCGGCCGTGGTCTTCGACGACTGGGCCACGTTCGAGGCGACGAAGACGGTTTCGCTGAAGATCGACCACGTCGAGAAGGCCGCCAAGGGCGAACTCGACCTGCGCGAGCTGCCGTGGCTGATCCAGCTGATGAACGCCAACGCGCTGCAGCCCGAGATCATCGTCTTCGACGGCTTCGTCTTCCTCGATCCGCAGGAAACGCCCGGCCTGGGCAAGCACCTGTTCGACGCGCTGGGCGGCCGCGTGCCGGTGATCGGCGCCTCCAAGACGGCGATGAAGGACACGCCCGCGCAGTTCGAGGTCTACCGCGAGGACGAGACGCCGCCGCTGGTCGTCACCTGCGCGGGCATCGACCTCGGCGCTGCCAAGGCGCGGCTGCGCACGATGCACGGCAAGAAGCGCATGCCGACGCTGATGAAGCTCGCGGCGCGCGTGGCCAAGGGCAACGCGGGTTGACGTCCGGCGCGGCGCCGCGCGGATGCTAACGCCTCATTGCAGCGGACGGATCGCCTCGATCAGGCCGGCGATGCTGCCGACCTCCAGCTTCGCGTAGATCGTCTGGATCTGGTTGCGCACCGTGGCCGGCGCACGCGCCAGGCCTTGCGCGATCTCCTTGTGCGTCTCGCCGCGGGCGATCGCATGCGCGATCGCGCGTTCACGCACGGTGAGCGCGTCGGCGCGGCAGCGGGCGCGCGCACGCAGGAACAACAAGCCGTGCTCCACATGGCGCCGCACGACGAGCGTTCGCGCGACGACCTGTTCGTCGCCCGCGAGGAACCGGCTCATCAACGGCAACGGCAGCAGATCGCCCGGCTCGGTGCCCCATTCGTGGCACATGAGCGTCTCGAACAGGTCGTCGGCCTGGTAGATCACGCCGCGCAGGTCGACGATCGCGAAGCCCTGCTTCAGGCCCGGCGAGTGCGGCGCGAGCCTTTCCTGGTGGTGGCTGCGGTTCAACGACAACGCCTGCATCAGGTGCGGGCGCAAGGTCTCGACAAGATCGCGTTCGTCGGCGGTGCAGTGCGCCTCGCGATCGGTGCGGTACAGCGATATCCAGTGCAGGAAGCCGCTGGCCGGCGTCGTCTCCATGCTGACGAAGTAGTTCTCGTGCTCGAAGCGACGCAGGAACTCGCCGCATTCGGTCCGGGCGAAGAGCGTCTTGCTGTGGAAGGCGTCCGTCGCCGTCCCGCGCCGGTGCAGGGAGATCGCCGACACGTCCTCGTGCTTGACGAGCTCGTAGGCGTCCAACATCTCCTGCGAGGTCTTGTGCAGGTGGACCTGGTGGATGTCGACTCCGCCCGGCCTCATCGTCGCCGTGCCCCAGATCGACGTGTCGAACGGCACGTGCGGCTTGATCAGGTTCAGCGCCGCGTCCTGGAAGTCGTCGAGCGCCTTCTCGCGCGCCAGGCGATAGAGCTCGAGCAGCAGGTCGCTGAAGTCGGACAGATCGAAGGTCTTCATGCGCGAGACGGGCCTTTCGACAGATCGACTGTCCAGGGGGACGCAGCCCGACAGTGCATTTGCATCATAGGAGGAATCCGACACATGCAAAAAAATGTTTCCGTCTCCGCGCGTCCCGACATCATCACTCTTGAGCATGACAAGTCTCGGGATGCTTTTGAGAATCGGTTCTCGTTCAGAAGAAGACCCACCCCGTCGACGCATCGCGCGCCTGTCGGTTCGACACCTCTGGAGGTATCCCTTGACGACCAACAAGCTCGGCTGGCTCACGCTCGCCTTCGCCACGTCCATGATGCTGTCCGCCTGCGGCGGCAGCGACGACAGCAGCCCCACGCCGACGCCGCCCCCGCCGCCGCCGGCACCGGCCTCGCTGACGATCTCCGGCACCGCGTCGACGGGCCCCGCGCTCGCCAGCGCCGCGGTGCACGTCACCTGCGCCGCGGGCGACGCGGCCGACACGACCACGGGCACCGACGGCACGTTCCGCGCGTCCATCGTCAACGGCAAGCTCCCGTGCGTGCTGCGCTCGACGGCCGGCGACGGCGGCTTGCTGCACTCGGTCGCGGCCGGCGACGGCAGCGCGACCACCGCCACCGCCAACATCACGCCGCTGACCGAGCTCGTCACCGCCAACGTCGCCGGCGGCAGCCCCGACGCGCTGTCGACGACCTTCGACGCCGCCGCGCAGGCCAAGGTCACGCCGACGACGGTCGCCACCGCCATCACGACGACGTCCGCCGCGCTCCTGGGCACCGTCGACCTCACCGGCGCGAACCCGCTCACCGACGCGCTCATCGTCTCGAACGGCACCGCCGCCGGCAACGCCGCCGACCAGCAGATCACCGCGTTGACGACCGCGATCGCCAACTCGGGCACGACGCTCGCCGCCGTGACCACGGCCGTCGGCTCCGCGCTGCCGACGACGCCGCCGATCCTGCACCAGGTCGCCGCGCAGTCCGCGAGCTGCTCCGCGCTGCGCAGCGGCACGTACCGTATCCTGAACCCGCACGAATCGGCCGACTCGCCCACCGACGAGGCGCTGCGCGTCATCATCGACGCGCACGCGCTCACCGCGACGGACACCGGATCCGACAACGACACCTCCTCCACGCAGCTCACGCCCGTGGACGGCACGCCTTGCAGCTTCACCTACCCCGACGAATTCGGCACGGGCACGCTGCTGGTGTCGACAGGCGGCGTCATCGTCGCGCGCAGCCCGTCGTCGACCGGCCCGATCCGCACCTCGTTCATCATCCCGGAACAGACCACGCCGCTGGCACAGGTCGCCGGCACGTGGAACTTCCTGACCTACCAGCGCGACGACCCGTCGACGGCGCTCACGCCCGCCAGCGGCACGCTCGTCTTCGACGCCGCGGGGCATGCGACGTCCGGGACGCAATGCGACGGGTTGACGTGCAGCGCGATGGCGGCCGGCGACCTGCCGCCCGTGCTGACCGTCGACGCGCTCGGCGGCTTCGACGCGATGGAGGATCCCGTCCATCCGACGCGCCTGTTCCTCGTCACCGCCGACAACGGCGCCAAGACGATCTTCGTGCTGCTGCCCAACGAACTGGGCGTGACGATCCTCACGCAGACGCAGACGCTCACGCTGCCGACCGTCGGCACGGCCTCGAAGTTCTGGGACTTCACCGTGGGCTCCGGCGCCTTCGCGTGGGCCCCGACGAACGACGCCAACGGCGGTGCCTCGACGCTGCACGACTACATCGAGACCGTGACGGCCGTCGACGCCACCGCGCAGAGCTTCACGCGCGTGCGCACGTCCGACCAGAGCGTCGACACGTACGTCATCAACGCGCCGCGCGACGGCCTGCGGGACCGGACGGCGTCACCCGGCCGCTCGGCGACGATCTCGATGCCGCTCTCCGGGCTCGGCGTGCAGCTGGCGATCAGCGTGCTGGAGACGGACAACTTCTTCGACATCTCGGTCGACCACAACTGACCACGGCCGCCCCATGGCAAGAAGCCGGCGACGAGCCGGCTCCGTGATCAGACGACGCCCGGCCATGCCGGGCGTCTTCATGCAAGGTCAGGTACGTTCGTGCAGGCCGTCGGCCTCGACCAGCACCTTCTCGCCCACAGCCGGCGACGTCGACTGGCGCACGGTGCGCATGCTGCCGTCGCTCATGCGGACGTGGATGTCGTAGACGGTCGCAGTGCGCTCGTGCTTCTCGATCGCATTGCCGATCAGCCCGCCACCGACCGCGCCGACGATGCCGCCGAGCGTGCGGTTGCCGCCACCGGCGATCCGGTTGCCGATCACCGCGCCGCCGACGCCGCCGGCCACGGCGCCCGTGCCGTTCGTCTGGCCCTGCACCTTCACGGCATCGATCGATTCGACAACGCCGCAGTTCGGGCAACCCGCGGACGCGACCTGCTGGTGCTCGCGCCAGGCTTCCTGCTCACGCTGGTGCGCGCTCAGCGGGGGCGGCACATCGGCGTCGCGGTCGGCGCGCGGGGGCAGCGGGCGGGCTTCGCGCGCGAGGCGGTCGTCGTGGCGCTGCTGGTCGCGTCGGCCCTGTTCATACGTCGACTCGTTCTGCGCCACCACGATCGGAGCGCGCGTCGTGGCCACGCTGGGGTTCGGCGCGGGCGCGACGTTCGGCGCGGGGGCGGGCGCCATGGTCGGGTCGGGTGCCATGGCGACGGAGGTCGGCGCGCTGGCGACGGCCGACGGCGCGGCCGTGTCGGCGTCGTGCCTCGAGCAAGCGGACAGTGCGATCACGGCGGCGGCGACGGCGCCGAGCGCGGCACGGCTTCGATGGGTGCGGGTGGTGTTCATGTGGGGTCCATCCTGTGTGTGATTGCGCCGGCACAGCGCCGGCGGAAATTCCCTCCAGGATGCGGAGGCGATCCGCGTGCCTGCCCGCTCGACCACGCCGCGCCGTCGAGCGCGCGCGTCACGCCCGCGCGCGCGGGCGCGGCGTTTGCCCTGCGCCCGGGTTGCGCTCCGCGCCGCCGCCGCCGAACGTCACCGCGCGAGGAAGTCCATCACGAGCGCGATCGTCGCGACGGGGTTCTCCTCCATGATCCAGTGGCCCGAGTCGGGCACGATGCCTTCGGTCACGTCGTCGCCCGCGGCGCGCATGACGGTGGCCATCATCGGGCCGAACGACTTCGCGCCGCCGACCGCGAGGATGGGCATGTGCAGGCGGTCGTGCGCGAGGAAGGCGCGGTTGTCGAGCGCGTCCTGGTCGAAGGCCGCGAACTGCGCGAAGCCCGAGTGCATCGCGCCGGGCAGCGCGTACAGCGCCGCGTAGTGCACGCGCGCGGCTTCGCCGAAGTGGTCGGGCGAGGCGGAGAAGTCGTTCCAGAATCGGTCGAGATAGATCCGCTCGCGGCCCGCGACGAGGCGCTCCATGTCCGGGCCGCCGAAGCGGAAGTGCCACAGCAGCGGGCTCTTGAGGATCTCGTCCCACGACCCGACGCCCGGCTCCGGCGCGTCGATCACGACCAGCCGCCGCACGCGCTGCGGATAGCGCGCCGCGACCTGGAACGCCACCATGTTGCCGATGTCGTGCGCGACGACGTCTGCGCGCTCGACATGCAATGCGTCCATCACGCCGGCGACGTCGCCGGCCTGCGTCTTCTTGTCGAAGCCGCCCGACGGTTTCGACGACAACCCCAGGCCGCGCAGGTCGGGGACGATCACCGTGTGGTCCTTCGCGAGACGCACCGCGAGCGGCACCCACATGTCGCCCGTCTCGCCGTAGCCGTGCAGCAGCACCACGGCGGGCCCGGTGCCGCCGGATCGCACGTGGATCGTGACGCCGTTGGTGGCGATGTCGCTCACCACGAACGGCGCCGGGAAATCGAACGCGTCCGCGGCGGCGCGCGACGGCATGCCGGGCATCAGCAGGCAGGCGGAGATCAACAGTGAAAACAGACGCATGGCATGTCCTTCGCGACGGTGCATGTCCGCGGCGCGGACGGCGCGCGGGCCAGTGCAGAGTCTCACGCCGGCGTGGTCTCGCGACTAGCCTGAAAATGGCGCAATCAGCTTCAACCATCGGTTTAAAATCCGCGCATGACCGATCTGTCGCTGCTGACCTCGTTCATCCGCACCGCGGAGCACGGCAGCTTCTCGGCCGCGGCGCGCCACCTCGGCCTGACGGCGGCGGGCGTGAGCAAGAACGTCGCGCGCCTCGAGGCCACGCTGGGCGTGCGGCTGTTCCATCGCAGCACGCGCCGGCTCGCGCTCACCGAGATCGGCGACCGCTTCCTGCAGCAGATGCGCGAACCGCTCGCCTCGCTGCAGGACGCGATCGCCGGCGTGCGCCACCGCAGCGACGAACCGGCCGGCACCTTGAAGGTCAGCATGGGCCAGGCGCTCGGGCGCAACTTCATCGTGCCGCTGCTCGGCGAGTTCCTCGCGCGCCATCCGGCCGTGCTGCCCGACTGGCACTTCGACAATCGCGCCGTCGACCTCGTCGGCGAAGGCTTCGACGCCGCCATCGGCGGCGGCTTCGCGCTGACGCCGGGGATCGTCGCGCGCACGCTCGCGCCGGTGCACATCGTGGCCGTCGCGTCGCCCGCGTGGCTCGCCGGCCGCCCGCTGCTGCGCCATCCCGACGACCTCGCCGCCTGCGACGGCATCATGCGGCGCTCGTCGCCCACCGGCCGCGTGCGGCCCTGGACGCTGCGCACGCGCCGTCTCGTCGACCAGGCGGTACCGTGCCGTCCGCGGCTCGTCTTCAGCGACCCCGAGGCCATCGCGCAGGCCGCGCGCCTCGGGCTCGGCGTCGCCCTGGTGCCGATGCCCTTCGCGTTCACGCACATCGCCAGCGGCGAACTCGTGCGGCTGCTGCCCGGCTGGTACAGCGACGCCGGCCCGCTGTCGATCTACTACCCGAGCCGCCGCCTGCTGCCGGCCAAGACCAGCGTCTTCGTCGACTACGTGATGGAGCGCTTTCGCGAAGGCGAGTTCGCGCGGCTGGTCGACGGGCGCTGAGAACAGGCGAGACGGGCGACGCCGCGCAGGCGACGCACGGACGCCGCACGGACGCCGCAAACCCGTTGCACAATCAGCGCGCCGCCCCAGGATTGCGCATGGACCCACGCACCCTCGCCGCCTACGCCGCCGCTGCACCCGCCTACGCCGCCAACTGGGCCGGCCAGCCGTCGCCCGAGGACCTCCATGCGTTGCTGCGCGAATACTTCCGCAAGGGCCCGACGCTGGACGTCGGCTGCGGCGCCGGCCGCGACACCGCGTGGCTCGCCGCGAACGGCTTCGACGCGCGCGGCGTCGACGCCTGCGATGCGTTGCTCGCGCAGGCCCGGCTCGCGCATCCCGGCCTCGTCTTCCGCACCGCCGCGCTGCCCGAGCTGCACGGTGTCGACCGTGGCCGCTACCAGAACGTGTTGTGCGAGACGGTGATCATGCACCTCGAGCCGGCGCAGGTCGCGCCCTCGGTGCAGGCGCTGCGCGCGCTGCTGCGGCCCGGCGGCACGCTCTACCTCAGCTGGCGCGTGACGCGCGGGGCGTCAACGCGCGACGATGCCGGACGCCTCTACGCCGCGTTCGACACCACGCTCGTGACGGACGCACTGGACGCGCGCGACCTGGTCGTCTTCGACGACGAAGCCATCAGCGCCTCATCGGGCAAGCTCGTGCACCGGCTCGTCGTCAGGCGGCGATCGCACGACGATCCGAGCCGCTGAAGGTCTCGTCGAACGCGGCGCTGCGCTGCACGTCCGGCTTCGCGAAGCGGCCGACGAAGGCGAGCACGGTGTCGGCGACCTCGCGCCAGCCGGCGTCGATCGTCAGCGAATGGCCGCGGCCGGCGATCTCGACGATCTCCGTCAGCCCCGGGTTGCGCCGCTGCTGGCGGAACGACGCGTTCGCGATCGACCACGGCACGGTGTGGTCCTTCTCGCCCGAGACGATCAGCAACGGGCCGCGCTCGGCATTCGCGATGTCGACCTGCGCCTCGGTCCACGGGTTGACGTTGGCCACCGCGGCCTGGAACAGCGGCGCGCCGGGCGCGGGCACGGCGTAGGTGTCGTACAACTGGCGGGCCTCGTCATCGCCCACCGCGTTGGCAAACGCGTAGCGGAACTGCGGATAGGTCAACGGCACCGCGCGGTTGCGGTTGGCCGGGTTGCCGAGCACGGGCCACGCGGCCTTCAGCGCCGACAACGGCAGCGGCAGCACGCCGCGGAACGGCGCGGGGTCGATCGCCACCGTGACGGCCGACAGGCCGCGTCCGGCCAGGATCTGCGCGAGCAGGCCGCCGAACGAATGCCCGACGACCAGGGGCTTGCGTTCGAGCTGGCCGAGGATCGCGGCGAAGTGGTCGGCCACCTGGCCTACCGTCTTGCGCGCCATCGTGTCGGGCCGCGCCTTGGCCTCGTCGACGGTCGCCGGGTCGTCGGGCCAGTCGGGCGTCAGCGCGACGTAGCCGGCGTCCTCGAACAGCGCAGCCCAGCGCGCCCAGCTGCTGGGCAGCAGCCACAGGCCGTGCACGAAGACGACCGGCGTGCGCCCCGATTCGTTCGCGCGCTCGATCTGGCGCACCTCCTGCGCGGTGAGCGTCACCGGCCGCGCCGGGATGGAACCGAACGCCGAGGCAAAGGTCGATGCGAATCTCGAGTCGTTCATGGCGCGCTCCCGAAAAGCCGACGGTCCGCCTCGACATGAGGCGCAATCGACCGGCCCGAAACCATCGTATCCAGATGTAGCGCCGGGTCAATCCATGCGAGGGCGGATGCCGGCGCTGTTACACGCCTGCCCCCCAGGACGAGGTCGCGCGGTGCGATCGACGCACTCGCCTGCTTGCAATTGATAAACGAATGGATTTACCATTCACGCACGGGTTGACGACCTGTCGACCGATGTCCGGGAGCACGCGATGCACAATCCTCCACCCGCCGGCTGGCCCCAGATGGCCGCCTGCCTGTTCTATCGCCAGCCGGCGGCCGCCATCGATTGGCTCTGCGAGGCCTTCGGCTTCGAAGTGCGCCTCAAGGTCGAGGGCCAGCCGGGCGAGATCGTGCACAGCGAGCTGATGTATGGCCAGGCGATGATCATGGTCAGCGCCGGCGCGAAGCCTGGCGCCGCGCCCGAACCCGGCCTCGAGTTCAAGCGCGCGCACGCGAGCCCGCTCGACCTCGGCGGCCGCGTCAACCAGTCGCTGTGCCTGTTCGTCGACGACGTCGACGCCCATTGCGCCCAGGCGCGCGCGCGCGGGGCCACGATCTACGCCGAGCCTGCCGTGCACGACTATGGCGACGACTACTGGTCCGACCGCTGCTACGGCGCCACCGACTGCGAAGGCCATCCGTGGTGGTTCATGCAGCGCCTGCGCGAACAACCGGAGAAGGTGGACACGAGGCCGACATGACGCGCCGCACCGCCGCCACGCCGCCGGCCGCGCCCGCGCCGGACGGCGCGGCCCTCGACCGCACGCTCCAGGCGCTCGCCGAGCCGACGCGCCGCGCCGTCGTCGGCCTGCTGCGCGCCGGCCCGCAGCGCGCCGGCGACATCGCGGCCACGCTCGACATGTCGCGCCAGGCGATGAGCCGCCACCTGCGCGTGCTGCGCCAGGCCGGCGTGATCCTGGAGGTCGGCGCCGCGCACCCCGACGACGACGCGCGCGCCCGCACGTACCAGCTCGACGCGCAGCCGCTCGTCGAACTGCAGGACTGGCTGGGCGACGTGCAGGCGTTCTGGAACACACAGATGGCCGCGTTCCGACAGCACGCCGAGCGCGTCGCGCGCGCGCGGGCGACGCCGGTCGCTCCGGCGACGATCAGCGCCAGGCCGACGCGAACGACCCGCGCGACCCGGCCCGGGCGCACCAAGCCATGAGCCGCCCCGTCGACGACACCGGCAGCGCGCCGCTCGGCGATCGTGTCAGCGCCAGCGTGTTCGTCGCCGCGCCGCCCGACATCGCCTTCGAGGTCTTCACCGCGCAGATCGACCAATGGTGGCGCCACGGCCTGAAGTACCGCGTCGGCGCACGCGGGCTCAGCGTGCTGCACGTCGAGCCGAGGCTGGGCGGCCGCCTGTTCGAGACGATCGCCGGGGCCGACGGCGCGCCGCCGCACGTCGTGCAGACCGGCACCGTCGTCGACTGGCGCCCGCCGCACGCGCTGCGCATCGAGTGGCGCGGCATCAACTTCGCGCCGCACGAGAAGACCACGATCTCGGTCACCTTCGATCCGCACGCCGCGGGCACGCGGGTGACCTTGGTGCACGGCGGCTTCGCGTCGCTGCCGGCCGACCATCCCGTGCGGCATGGCCAACCGGTCGACGTCTTCATCCGCGAGATGGCCTTGTGGTGGTCCGGCCAGATGAGCGCCCTGCGCGAGCTGTGCACGCCGGCATGACGCCCGGCTCCGATACCCCACCCCGCATCCCCCGACGCGCGGTCGCGAGCGACGCATGAGCGACGTCGCGCGGTGGGCGGCCGTCGACGGCGACCAGTTCGTGCTGCTCGGCGGCAACCAGTGCGAGCAGGTCTGCGGACACGCCCATTCGCCGGAATCGGTGCTCGCGTGGCGCTGGACCGCCGGCCTCGCGCGCTGACGCGCACACGACGGGCGAATCGGCGAGGACCGGGAACTCCCGCCCGTCACGACGCCGGTCGATGGACGAGAATCGGTCGCGACGTCGTCCCCGTCCTCTTGCCCATGAGCCACTCGCCCCTCGCATTGCGCACCGAGATCGCGGCCCTGCTGCCGCGGCTGCGCCGTTTCGCGCGCACCGTCACGCCGCGGCGCCAGGACGCGGACGACCTCGTCCGCACGGCGGTCGAGCGCGCGCTGCATCGCCCGGAACTCTGGCAGGACGGCACTCGGCTGGATGCCTGGCTTTTCCGCATCATGAAGAACGCCTGGGTCGACGGCGCGGCCGCGCACGCCGGTGACACCGTTTCGCCGGATACGGGTGACCGTATCGGGCCGGCGCCGCTCGAAGCCGCGATGGCGCGCCTGCCCGAAGAAGAGCGGCTGGCCGTCGGCCTCGTGCTGGTCGAAGACCTGCCGTACAAGGACGCGGCCCAGGTGCTCGACATCCCGATCGCCGCGCTGGCGAGCCGCCTCGCGCGCGGGCGCGACGCACTGCAGCGCGGGATCGGCGAGGGGCGCGTCGGATGACGAACGCGTTGCACGCAGACGCCCGCGCCGCGTCGATGGCCTACGTCGACGGCGAGATGTCCGAGGCCGAGCTGATCGCGTTCGAGGCGCGCGTCGCGGTCGATGCGGCGCTGTTCGATGCCGTGGGCCGCGAACGCGCGTTGCGCGACGAGTTGGCCGCGCACTATGGCGCCGTGCTCGACGAGCCGACGCCCGCCGCGTTGCTCGACCTGCTCGGCATGTCGACCGACGAGCCCGCCGCGAGGAGCGCTCCGCCGTCTGCACTCGCGCCCGCCCGGCTCGCGCTCCTGCCGCAGGCCGCGCCGTCGCCTCCGGCGCCCCCGGCGCGCACCGGTGCATCGTGGCTGCCGTGGGGCGGCATGGCCGCGTGCCTGCTGTCGGGCGTGTTGCTGGGCGCGCATCTGGTGCCCACAGGGTCGGACGCGAGCCCGTTCGCCGTCGACGAGCACGGCGCGCTGGCCGCGGTCGGGCCGCTGCGCGACGCACTCGAGCGACGCCTGGGCGGCACGCCGGACGGCAATGCGCACGACGTGACCATCGGCATCTCCTTCCACGACCGGACGCAGGACTACTGCCGCACGTTCGCGGTCGATACGGCCAAGGGTATCGCGTGCAAATGGGACGGCCGGTGGACGGTGGCGAACCTCGAGCGCGCGCCGGTCGGCGTGTCGATGACGTCGGATGACGCCGCGCACGCCACCGCGTGCACGCTGAGTCCGACACTGCTGCTCGCGATCGGCGCCCTGCGCGACGGCGACACGCTCGACGCCGCCGCTGAATCCGCAGCCCGCGCGCAGGACTGGCAGCGCTGAATCCGGCGCTCTCAGCGCCGGCGCGCTATGCGTGGCGCGCGGCCCAGGCGGCGAACAGCGCGTGCAACTGCTCGAGCCCGTCGGTCAACGCCGCGGGGCCGGGCTGCAGGATGTCGCAGGACTTGATCTCGTGCAGTTCGCCGTCCACCACGGCCGGCACCTCGGCCCAGCCGGCGCGTGCGGCGACGTTCGCGCCGCGAAACTTCTTGCCACACCAGCTGCCGACGATGAGGTCGGGCGCGCGCCGCGGCGGCTCGGCGAGGTCGGCGACGATGCGATCCTTGCCGCCCGCCTTCAGGCCCAGCTCGGCGAAGACGTCGATGCCGCCCGCGATGGCGACGAGCTCGGAAACCCAGCGGATCGCGCTGATCATCGGCTCGTCCCACTCCTCGAAATAGACGCGCGGCCGGCGCGTCCAGCCCTGCGACGCGCGCGCGATCTGGGCGTGGCGCGCCTGGCACGCGGCGATCCAGTCCTCGGCGCGCGCGGCCTGTTGCACGAGGCCCGCGACGAGCCGCAGCGTCGCGAAGATCTCGGCGACGCTGCGCTGGTTCGTGATGAACACGTTGAGGCCGGCGCGGATCAGCTTGTCGGCGAGCGCGGCCTGCATGTCGGAGAAGCCGATCACGAGGTCGGGCTCGAGCGCGACGATCTTGTCGATCTTGCCGTCGAGGAAGGCCGAGACGCGCGGCTTCTCGTCGCGCGCGCGGCGCGGGCGCACCGTATAGC
>FTDG01001316.1_pt1 | contig 13565 bp, 9 predicted proteins | sample 1639751 | NCBI WGS metagenome assembly FTDG01 (sample SAMEA3914869, study PRJEB12502) | metagenome | biome: forest; material: soil | place: USA | collected 2012-03-12 | depth 0.1 m
CGGCCGCGCCTCGGCCCTGACCTCGCTGGCCGTCGGCCGCCTGCAGCGCTATACCCGCTCGGGTTTCAAGCGCAGCCCGACCGAGCAGATCGAGATGGCATTGGGGTTGCTGACCTGAGCTGGCTGGTCAGGCGCGTGCCTCGTGCAGCCCAAGGCGATGAAAGAACGACTGATTCCCTATGGTCCGAAGTGGACGACAGCGCTCTTTGGGCTGCTGCTTTCCGGGAGCCTCTTGAGCGACGGCGTCTGGCACAGTTTGCGGCCCGAGCGACTGCCAGGAAGCCTGCTGGCGATAGTGGGGCCTGCGGGTGCCATGGCCGTCATGCTGATCGGTGCGGTCGCCACTGCAACGATGGGCGTCCTGTGCGCCTATCTGCTGATCGTCTCGATCACCGGAAGACGCGTGATTGCCTTGCATGACGAATTCATGCTGTTTCCGCACGGAGTTCTGCGCTCGTCCTCGGCGCGAATTCGCTACGAGACGATTCGCTCCGTTCAGATTGAACCGCTGGGCACGCGGCGCGCGCTAAGAGTTCGAACGCATGACGCCACTTTGCTGATCGTGGAATCCATGCTGCCCTCGTCCGCCCAATTCGAATTGCTCGTCCGGACGTTGTCTCCACGGTCCACGAACGGCAATGCGGCCACGTCGTGACGGCGTCCTCCGGCGAACGGGCTCGGCTTGGTCAAATCTCCGACTGACTGCGGGAAATCCGATGTGCGGCGACGGATCCGGCCGCTCCCCCAAGATGGGGATGAGACCGCAGCGCGGTGCCGCTAAGCTCATCCATTGATAGCGTCGGAGGGTAAACGTCTTCCGGCCCCGTGCAACGCCGAAAGGTCGGATCGCGACCCCATGCGGCGGCTGCAACGCCTGCCTCCGGAACACCCGGACGGCCTTTCGGACTCCGGCCGACATCGAGCCCGGGACGGCGGCTTGAACTGCTGCCACCGCGTTCATCAGCCGATCTTCAACACTGACGCAAATCCAGGACCAATGATCCGCAAGCTCGCACTCGCCCTGTTGGCACTGACCTTCGTCGGGTCGGCAATCGCCCAGCCCACCGCGAAATCCGGGACCGGCGCGTCGCCGGAAACCTTCTTCCGCTACCCGGCGGGATTCGGCGTGCAGTTGTCTCCTTCGGGGCATCGGATCGCGATGACGGCGCGGCTGGGCAAGACCCATGCGGGGCTCGTCGTGATGGATCTGGAGCCGCGAGGCAACGCGCACTGGGTCGCCTCCTACAACGACGCCGACATCACCAGTTTCAAATGGCTGAGCGACGACCAACTCGTGTTCAGGACGTTCGACTACTTCGGGAGTGCCGAGGATGCCCAGATCTCATCCGGTCTTTATTCGGTCCGCGCCGACGGCTCCCAGTTGCGCCAACTGATTCGTCGCCAGGGTCTGCCTTTTCTCAGCAACGGCGAGGAGCACAGGCAGGTCCTGACCGGAAATCATTCCTTTCTCGGGACGATAGACGGAAATCCCGACGAGATCATCGTGGGCCGGTGGGAACCGCTGGGGCACGACTGGAACGTCAAGCCGCTCCTGCTGAATGTGCACAACGGCCATACGCGCTCGCTGGAGCTGATGAATCCGCCGGCGCCCGCGCTTGGCTGGTATTTCGATCGCGCGGGATTGCCTTACGCCGTGTTTACCCACGGCGACGGACACAATCGTATGTATTGGCTCGATCGCGCGAAGTCCGAGTGGAAGCTCCTGGCCGAAGAGCCTTTCGAAAAGTACCTGATGACGCCGGTCGGCCTGGATGCGAATGGCAGGCTGCTGGTCTCCGCGCCGCGGGGCGACGGCCGCTGGGAGGCACTGGTGCGTGTCGATCTGTCGACCACGCCGCCGAGCGAGAAGGAGATGATCTCGGCGCCGGGCTTCGACGTTCGGCCCGTTCCAATTTTCGACGACGAGCATCGGCTCCTGGGCGTGCGCATCGAGACGGATGCGCATGCGACCATCTGGTATGACCCGACGATGAAGGCGTTGCAGCATCGAGTCGACGAGTTGTTGCCCGACACCACCAATCAGCTGGAGTGCCGGCATTGCCTGGCGGCCGATGGCGTCGTCCTCGTGCACTCGTTCTCGGGCAGCGACCCTGGCCACATGTGGTTGTTCCATGCCGACAAGCCGGGTGCGCAGGCGCTCGAATCGGTCATGGACTTCATGCCCGGCATCCAGGCCGCGAAGATGGGCACGAAGGAGTTCGTCCGGATCAAGGCACGCGACGGCATGGAGATCCCGGTCTGGGTCACCTATCCCAACGGCTTCAGGCACGGCACGCAGTCGCCCGCCGGCGCGCCGCTGCCCACGGTGGTCCTGGTTCACGGCGGCCCCTGGGTACGCGGGGGGCACTGGACATGGGACGCCTGGTCCCAGTTCCTCGCCGCCAATGGATATCTGGTCATCGAGCCGGAATTCCGTGGCAGCGAAGGCTATGGCGATCGCCTCGTGGAAGCGGGATTCAAGCAATTCGGCCGCGCCATGCAGGACGATGTGACGGACGCGCTGCTGTGGGCCCGCAAGACCGGCATCGCCAACGACCGCGCGTGCATCATGGGCGCAAGCTACGGCGGATACGCCGTGCTCATGGGCCTGGCCAAGGATCCCGATCTCTATCGCTGCGGCGTCGAATGGGTCGGACTCGCGGACATGGATCTTTTGCTCAAGGGCAGCTGGTTCGTATCGGACGACAGCACGTCCGAGATCCGCAGCGTCTACCTGCCGGACCGAGTGGGCAAGCTGCCTGAAGACGAGGCCATCATCGAAGCCAACAACCCGGTCAGGCTGGCCTCGCGCATCCACGCGCCGCTGCTGATGGCCTATGGCGGCCGTGACCTGCGAGTCCCGATCGCGCATGGCGAGCGCATGCGCGACGCGCTCAAGAGCAACGGCCAGAACCCGGAATGGATCGTCTACGACGACGAAGGCCACGGCTGGCGGACGGAGGAGCACCAGATCGATTTCGCGCGCCGCGTGCAGAGCTTCCTGGCCGACCACCTGGGCGCGCAGTGACGGCCATGCCGCGACGAAGCGCCCCTGGCGTGATCAACGAGTCGACATCTCGATGAAGCCGTCGTAGCCGACTGCCAGGAAGGCGCCGTTCGCAAAGACGATGTCCTGCAGCCCGGCGGATGCCGCGCTGTTTCGCAAGGTCCAGTGGACGGCGTCGATGCTGGTCTCGATCAGTCCCAGGTCGTCGACGACGACCAGCTCACCCTGCGGCGAAGCGGCGATCGCGTTGAGCCACTGCGTCGTCGCGGTGGCGGCCACGCTCCAGTTCGAGCCGTCGGTGCTGGTCGCGACGTTGCCGCCCGCGCCGACCGCCACGAAGCGGTTGCCGGCGTAGACCACGCCGTTCAGGTCGACCGCCGCGGGCGTCTGCGCATGGTCCATGACGGTGGGCGCGACGGTCCAGTTGACGGCGTCGACGCTGCTGGCGACCAGCCCGCCGGGACCGACCGCGATGTACAGGCCATGGGCGTACACGGCCTTCTTGACCCACTGCGAATTCTGGACCGCGATGCTGCCCAGGTGCGACCAGGCGCTGCCGTCGCTGCTCGCGTACACGTCGCCGCCGGTGAAGGCCAGGAAGCGCGTGCCGTCGTGGAGGAGGGTGGTCATCTCGTCGGTGGTCGGCAGGGACGCGACGCTCCAGGAGATGCCGTCGTCGCTGTAGACGATGGCACTGGAGACGACGCCGGCGGTGTACGCCCAGCCCCAGACCACGATGCGTCCGGAGGCGGCGCTTGCCATGAGCGGGTCGGTCAAGGTCGCGGAGGTTCCGGGCCACGCGGCGGGCGCGATCGCGGTGCTGGACCAGGACTGGCCATCCGCGCTGGCCAGCAGGTTGCCGCGGTCGCTCAGCGCCAGGTATTTGCCATTCGCATAGCCGGCCTGGCTGAGTCCGCCGCTCGACGGGCCCACCGCCGTCTGCAGGCTGTTCACGTTCGGGCCGCTGCCGATCGAGCCGTCGTTGGAGACCACCACCAACTGACCTGCGCCCTGGGCGAAGCCCGACGCGATCCCGGTCGCCGTCTGGTTGCGATACGACCACTGCTGCCCGTCGGTGGACGCGGCGATGGCACCTGGCAAGAACGTGGTGGCGCCGACCGTCGCCGTGCTCGAGCCCGCCTGGTAGAAGGCGTTGCCGTCCGAGAACAGGGAATCCCACGTGTAGGCGGTAGTGCCCACGAGCGTCCAGTGGACACCGTCGGTGCTGCCCATGATGCCGTTGGCCGAGGTGCCGGCGAACATGCCATTCGCGTAGGCCAGGGAATTGAGATAGGCGCCCGGGGAGACCGGGCTCCAGTTCACGCCGTCGGTACTGGCGTAGGCATTGCTGCCTTCGATGCCGACCAGCGTGCCGCCGCCGGTGGCCAGTGAACTGAAGGAGTGCGCCGTCTGCGTCCACGACAGACCGTCGGTCGAGATCCAGGAGCCGGCGTTCTGGGATCCGACGACGTAGACGCCATCGCCGAACACGACCTGGGTCAGCCAGGTGTTCACCTGCACGCCTGGCAGCGCGGTGGAGTCCACCGCCCAGGCGAGCCCGTCGGTGCTGGTGGCCACGCTGCCGTCGGCGGCGATGGCGACCCAGCCCGCGGTGCCGTGCGCGACCGACTGCCACGAGTGCAGGCTGGTGTCGTGCGACGTCCAGTGCTGGCCGTCGGTGCTCGTCCACAGCCCGCCGCTGGTACCGATCGCCACGAAGGTGCCGGCGTCGAACGTCACGGAGTTCCACGAGGGCGCGACCGCGTGGCTCGTCGTCCAGTGCTGGCCGGCCACGCTGCCCACGCCCACGGAGATCACGACCTGGCTGCTCAGCCCGTCGGCAGACACGCCAACGGTGGCGGAGCTGGCCTGCGCGAGGCTCTCGCCGTCGGGCGGCGTGTAGGTGATGTCGGTGCCCGTCGAGGCGCTGAGCGATCCCGGGCCGGTGAGCGTCCAGGTGGGCGTGCTCGTCGAATGCGTCTGCGCGGCGTGCAGCGCGATGGATGCCCCGGCGGACGTGGTGCTGGTCGCGTCGGACGTGAGAGACAGCGTGGGCTGTGCGGGCGCGACGACGCCGTTGTCACCGCCGCCACTCGTGCCACCGCCACCGCCGCCGCACGCGGACAAGGTCGCCAGCGCGACGGCAACGGCTGCGCCGGGCGCAGCCAGACGACGCACCGTTGCGTTCCAGACCGAAAAGCTCATGATTTCCTCCGATATGTGCAATATCGGCGGATGCCCGTTGTTCACGAATGGGAGTTGTCGGTTTTCTTGAGCGATTTCACGATCCGGCCGCGTTCCGCCTGGCGTTCTTGCCTCCCCCTAGCTTGACGACGCGAACCTTTCGCGCAGGCACCGGATGCGTGGGCGCCCGTCGCGACAATGGTTCGCTTGGGGGCCATCGGCCCGCTGCCGAACCTTTCGATTTCCAGGGAGTCTCCATGCGTCTTTCCAGCGCCTTTGCCGCGGCCGCGACCGCCGCCGTCCTGATCGCCAGCCCGGCCGTGCACGCCGCCACGGAGCGCTTTGCGATCACCTGGAGCGGATTGCCTTACGGGAACGACGGGTCGGCCACGGGCGAACTCACGCTCGACACCTCGCTCGTCGGGACGGGCATGATCCCATCTCTGCCATTGACGACTTGAGCATCACGGTGAGCGGCACGATCTACGGCGACGGGACGTTCACGAAATCGGACTTCAGCCGGATCGATTTCGCGGTGCCGGGCACGCTCGACCTGACCCGGGAACTGATCGGGCAGCCGCTCGGCAATGGGCACGTCTTCGGCCAGACCGATGGGCTCGGCGGCGACTTCAACGTGTTCGGCATCCCGGCAGCCTCGCTCCACGTCCCCGCCGGCACCGGCTATTTCCAGATGGTGCCGGACGAGTACGGCGGCAACGGCATCGACCCGCTGCGGGTGACCGCCATCGTGCCGCTGGCGGCAGTGCCGGAGGCCAACGCGGCCGCCCTGTCGGTCGCCGGCCTGGCTTTGCTGCTGGCCTGCGCGCGACGGCGCCGGGAGACCGGCGGCGATGCCGGTGGCCGCCTCGGCCGCCAGCGCGACAGTCGACCACGTGCAGGTCGACGAGCGGGTTGAACGTCTCGGTCCGGCGTCAAGCCGCGAAGCGACGCGGCCGCTCGTGGAGTTAAGCCGCCGGCGGCTCGCGGCGAGTCATCCGCCTCGATGCACCGCCTCGATGTTGTTGCCGTCCGGGTCGAGGACGAACGCCGCGTAGTACGCCGGGGTCCGAAAGCCCGGCGCGCCGTTGTCCCTTCCGCCCGCGGACAGGCCGGCCTCGTGGAAGGCGTCGACCTCGCCGCGATCCTTCGCCGCAAAGGCCGTGTGCTGCCTGGCCGAATGCGGATGGAAACGATCGATCCAGAAGATTGGATACACCAGACCGTATCCGACCCCGTCCGTTGCCAGCCCCGGCGGCATTTCGGCAACCCGTCGCATGCCCAGCGCGCCAAGCAGCGCGTCATAGAATTTTGCAGAGACGCCGACATCCGCGACGCCGATTCCCGTGTGATCGATCAAGATGGACTCCCTTCGTTTCCGTGTCGTCGGTCCGGCAGGGCGAGCCGGTCAAGCGTACGACGATCGATCGGGCCGCGGATCGACATGCGGCCCGACGGATTTGACGGGACCGCTTGCGAGCCGAGACGACGGCGCGCGTGCGTTCCCGCCGTTCGACGACAGTGAATTCCTTCCATTGCCCAAGCCCATGCGCGCCGCCAAGTTCCTGCTGCTGTGTCTCGCCCTGGTGTCGACAGCGCAGGCGCGTGGTGCGACGTGGCTTTGGGCCTGGGACCGGACCGAGGACCTGCGAGGCCTGCCTCCGACGATCGGCGTCGCCTACTTTGCCGTCCAGTTCGAGGCCGATGGCCGGACGCTCGCGCCCACCTGGCGTCGCCCGCCGCTGCGCGTGGATGCCGGCTCGCCCTTGACCGCCGTGCTCCACATCGAGCCGTTCCGTCCGGGGCGGGCGCCGATGCTGGACGATGCCGCGGCGATGCGCTGGAGCGACGCCCTGGCCGAGGCTGCCCGTCATGTCGGCGTCCGGCGCGTGCAGGTGGACTTCGAGGCCCGGGCAAGCCAACTGGCCTTCTACCGCCGCGTACTCGACGGGCTGCGTGCGCGGCTTGCGCCCGGCACCTTCCTGTCGGTGACCGCGCTGGCATCGTGGTGCGGAGATCCTGCCATGGTCGCCGCGTTGCCGGTCGACGAGATCGTGCCGATGTACTTCAGGATGGGCGCGCGCGAACGGGGGTTGTGGCGGCAGCGGTCGCAGAGATCCGGGCGCCTGCCGCCGGTTTGCCGGCAGGCGGCAGGCCTGTCCATCGACGAGCCGCGCGAGGCCGTGGCGCCGACGGTGTACCTGTTCTCGCCGCGGCCGTGGCAACCGGCCGAATTCGAAGACTTGCAGATCACGCAGAGGAAACAATGAACACGATCCGGTGTGTCGTCACCGCCACCTTGCTGGCATGGGCGGCGTCTGCCGTCCATGCGTCGGGTGGCGAAGGCTCGAACGAGATCGTCTCGGTGACGAGGGGCCAGCCCGAGCCGACCGCGGTTGCGGCATACCTGCATGGGCATCTGGGCGTGCTGTGGCCGAGCTATGACCGCGCGTTCCTGATGATGGCCTATCGCCAGTCCATGGGCCATGCGGCGCTGACGCAGGCCGAGGCGGCTGCCTGGACCGATCCGCAGGTCGATGATGCGCCTGCCGAGGATTGGCTAGCGGCGCGCCGCGCCGCGGCGGCTGCCGGCAAAGTCGATGCGGTCCAGGCCGGAACGCGGTCCACGGGCCAGTTCAGCTATGCGGGCAATTGCCAGCCGGATGCCTTCCGCCTGGCAGCAGCCACGCTCCGGGCGCGGGCCAAGGCGCATGCCGACCAGCCGGCCGACGTGGCGAACTGGATCGTCGGGCAGGACGCTGTCTTCGCGGCCTGCGATCGCGCCGACGCCTCGCCGCCGCCTGCATTGCCGGCGGGCGCCCCGCTCTGGCTGCGCCAGGATCGCGCCTACCAGGTCGCGGCTTCATTGCTGTATCGAGGCCGAGGCGACGAGGCCGGCCAGGCTTTCTCGTCGATCGCCGCCGACGCCGGATCGCCGTGGAAGGAATGGGCTTCGTATCTCCAGGCTCGCGTGTGGTGGCGCAGCACATTCCAGCAAACGCCGGACTACAGGAGCTTTGCGGCACAGGCCAAGGACTGGCGCCGCGAACCCATGCCCGCGCAACTGGCCGCACTGTCCGTGGACGCCCGCGACCCGCAGGTGCGAGAAGCGGCTGTCGGGCTCCTGCGGACGATGCAGGCGCGCATCGAGCCGGTCGAGGTGCATCGCGCGCTTTGGCTGCGCATCGATGCCGCCGAACCGCCCGCCGATTTCGCCGCGTGGATTGCCGATGAGCGTTTCCTGTGGGCCCTGATGAAGGACGGCGATGTCGTCGACGACTGGCTGTTCCAGATGCGTTCGATCAGCATGCTCGACCCGGTGCCCCGGCAGTCGGCCGACCTCGCGGCGGCATGGAAGAGGCATCCGACACCCGCCTGGCTCGCGGGTGCGCTGATGGCAGCGCATCCCGGAACGCCCGAGGTCGGTTCCCTGCTGGCGGCGTCGCGCGCGCTCAAGCCGGACGATCCGCTCTACCTGCATGCCGCCTGGCAACGGGCCCGGCTGGCGGTGGAGGCGCGGGATTTTGCTGGCGCCAGGCGCGAGCTGGACGTCGCCGGCCGGCACTTCGACGGCGAGGCCACGGGAACGCGCCAAGCCTTCGATCAGCTCGAGATGATCGCGGCGGCCTCACTGTCGGCCGTGGGCGAACACCTGCAACGGCTTCCATTGGCCCGCGAGCAGGACGACGATGGCCTCATCAGCGAGGTGGCGCTGACTGCCAAGGAGCGAGCAATGCCCTTCATCGACACCGAGACGCGCCTCTGGCTGGCCTCGAAATTCGAAGGGGCGGAGATGCTCGAACTGGCGCGCAATGCGAAGCTGGCCAAGCCCGTGCGGGAGAGTCTTGCGGGTGCGGCGTGGATACGTGGTGCGCTGCTCGGTCAGACCGACCTGGAGACGGGCGCGCAGAAGCTGTTCGTCGCTTTGGGCGACGTCCCCGATGTTGCCCGTGCCGCGACGCCGGACGAGCAGCGGTTCCTCATGGCGCGCCACCTGTTGCTGAACGAGCTTGCCAATACCGGTACCGAGACCCAGTCGGACGGATCGACCGCCATGTGGTGGCGCACGGCACCGGCCTTCCACGATGGCGACGAGCTCGCGCGCGTCGAGCAGGTGCGCCGCGACTTCGCGGCGGCGAACCAGACGACGTGGCTCGGCACGGTCATGCTGCCGTGGCTGCGCGCGCACAAGTCCGGCGACGGTCCTGCCCTGCTCGAGAAGCTGGTCCGTGCGTCACGCTATGGCCCGAGCGACACGGACATGTCGCGCAAGGCGTTCCAACTTCTGCACCAGCAGTATCCGAACAGTCCCGAGGCGCGACGCACGCGCTACTACTACTGAGCCTGGAGATGCCCCCGGCGGTGCCTGCGCGACGGCGCGCTGCCGAGGACTATCGATGTCCGCCGGGGTCGGCGGAGCGGCCTGATCAACGGGCTTGCTGCCCCGCCCGGCGCGCCAGCATCTCGTCGAACGCCGTCTTGATGCGCGCGATGTACGGGTTCTTGAACAAGAACGGGCCGTCCCTCTCGTCGTGGACCAGCATCGCGGCGTTCGATTCGAAGAACACCACCCGGCCGTCGGCGGCGACGCCGACGTCGACGCCGCAGTAGTCCAGGCCGGTGGCGCGTGCCATCGCGAGCACGGCTGCCTGTTGCGCGTCGTCGAAGACTTCGTGCGAGCGTGCCAGGAAGGCCTCCTCTTCCTGCTGCATCCACGCCTGGTTGGCCATGTCCGTGCGGAAGTGGTGCACCATCCAGTCGGAATGGATCGCCAGGTGGTAGGGCAGCAGCTGGCCGTCGATGCAGATGAAGCGGTACTTGCGGAAGAAGCCGTCGGCCGAGCGGTAGTCGACGTACTCGATGACGTACAGATCGTTGCCCGCGTGCCGGGCGGCGAAGGCGGCAACGGCGGCGGCGTCGTGGCATTTCTCGAAGTCGTCGCCCCCATGGGTGCCGGTCGTGCGGACCAGCACGGGCAGCGACAGGCCATCGGGCAGGCCTTCGGACTCGACCTGGGCCAATCTGGCCGCTGGCAGCCGCATCGTCCTGGGGATGCGGGCGTCCGGCGTGCCGGCCAGCCGGTCGGCCATGGCGTCGCGGCTGGTCGCCTGCACCAGGCGTGGATGGTTGACCACGGGCAGTCCGAGCGAGTCGGCCAGCTCGATCGCGTGCGGCAGGATGTCCGTGCCGTTGTCGGCGTCCCCGATCATGTTGAAGACGACCGAGCCGCTGGTGCGCAGCAGGTCGACGTGGGGGCTGCTGCGCTTCATCACGCCATAGAAGTTGCGGGCGTAGCGCGCCTTGCCGCTCAGGTAGTCCATGGGCGTGCAGCCGGCACCGCCGGTATCGAGCATGAGCACCGTGAAATCGGGCGTGTGCTGGATCGCGGGCTTGTGCAACAGCGGGCGCAGGTCCTGCGCGGCCTCGAACATCCGGTTGGCGCCTGCCGTGTCCTTGGTGCGCAGGAATTCGTTGCCCAGGGCGATGTAGCCGTCGGCATTGGCCGGCTCGAGCTCGATGCAGCGTTGCAGGCAGCGGCGTGCCTCGTGCTCGTCGATGCCGAATCGGCTCAGCATCGAGCCCAGGCCCAGCAGGGCGAGGTGGCTGTCGGGACGCAGCGCCGCGGCACGGCGATGGTGGACGAGCGCTTCGTCCAGCCGGGCAAGTTCCGCCAGCGTGTGGCCCAGGAAAAGATGGCCTTCGAAGCTGTTTGGCTCCAGCTCGATGGCGCGTCGATACGCCGTCTCGGCGTCGCGCAGTTGACCGACGTCGCGCAGCGCGTGGGCGACCGCCAGGTGGGCCTGCGCGTTCTGGGGATCCGCCGCGAGTCCCAGCCGTTGCTGGGCGAGCGCCTCGTCGAGCCGGCCCAGGCGCGACAGCAGCGCGCCCAGCGCGTGGTGCGACGACGCGTAGTTCGGATTGACCTTGAGCGCGCGCCGGTAGCCGGCTTCGGCCTCGGCGTGGCGGCCCAGGGTTTCGAGCGCGAGCGCGAGATTGTGGTGGCCGGAAACATCGGACGGCACCAGCCGCACGAGGCGCGTCAGCGCCGCGACGGCATCGCCGAACTTGCCCTGGTTCAACAGCGCGTTGCCCAGCGCCTTCCAGCCGAGCGCCTGGCCGGGCTGGCGCGTGGCGAGCGCGCGTGCGCGCACCTCCAGCTGGTCCCAGCGGCCGTTGTTGGCCAGGGCGATGATCTCGTCGGCATGCAGCGTGGGCGTGGCCGTCTTGCGGGCGGCCGCGGGTTGAGCGGATCTAGACATGTTGGAGTGCCGATGTTGAAGAATGGGATTCGGCGGCCAGGCAGGCCACCTTGTCGAGCACCGCGAGCGCACGCGCGACGACCTGCCCGGCACGCGCGCCGCCGTCGGCGAGCGCCTCGGCCATCAGGCGGGCGCTCAGGCACAGGCGCAGCGCGCTGACGGGCGTGCCGGCGATGCCGCCGCACGCGACGGGCTGGCCCAGCTGGCAGCGCGGGCCGGCGTCGTCGTCCGCGGACAGGCGCTGGTAGAGCGCCTGGGTCTGCTGCCGGGTCAGGGGTCGCAGCGATCCGTCGGCCGCGGTGGCGTGGACGACGAAGGGGAAGATCGTCGGCACGGTGTCCCACTCGCTGCCGTCGACGCCGCGGTCGAGCGCGTGCGCCGCGAGCGGCACCAGCGCGTGATGGACACCCAGGCGTTGGCGCACGGCCTGCGCGAAGGTCTCGGCGAACGCGCGCAGCGGCGCGGCGGGCAGCGCGGCGAAGGCGCGCAATTCCTCGAGCGCGGCTTGCCATCGCAGCAGCAGGCCGAAGTTCGTGGCGTCATCCAGCCGCGCGGTCGCTTTCCAGTCGCGCGGCCATTCCGCGCGGGCGCTGTAGACGCTGAGCGCACGCGGGAGCGGGTGGTCGCGCAGGCGCCTGGCCATTGGCTGGGGCATGAACAGGGCGCCGCAGAAGGTGGGACCCGTGAGGAACTTCGACCCGGTCATCGCGACCAGGCAGCCGCCGTCCAGGTAGCGCCGCAGCGAGGCCGGCGACAGGCGGAACTGGCAGGCGTCGACCAGCACGTCCAGATGGCCCGGCCAGCGCCGTTGCAGGCCCGCGACCCAGGCCGGCGCGGGCACCAGCAGGCCGGTCTTGGAGACGTCCAGCGCGATCAGCAGCGTGCGGCGGTTCGCGGCCGCGGCGCGCGCGACCTGCGCCTCGATCTGGGCATGCACGTCGGCCAGTGCGCGCGGCGTGCTGTCCTCGTTGCGGATGGCGATCTGCACCACTTCCGGGGCATGCTGGTGATCCAGCGGCGAACCGGCCTGCAGCATCGCGCCTTGCGGCGAGGCCGCCGCGAAGTGACGGCCACCGAGCGCGGCGACGACGCCGCTGCCGGTCTCGCTGGCTTCCATCATGAGGATGAGCGGCGCGCCCGTGCCGGCGCCGCTGATCCACTCGGCGGCGATCAGGTGCAGGTCGGTGCCCGAGGCGGCCAGCGCCACTTCGAGTCCGGGCAGGTCGGCCACGCCGCACAACTGCTTGAGCGTCGCGCGCACGCGCTGGCATTCGCGCGTGTAGATCGCCTCGGCGCTGAGCGAACCCGCTTGTGCCAGCAGCCTGGTGCGCAGGCGATCGGCGGCGGCGAAGCCGGCGTCGGAGACGGACGTGGCGGTCGACGACCCGAAGGCGGCCAGGCTCGCGTCGGGCGATGCCGAGCAACCGTACTTGTTCAGGGCACCGGGCGCCGCGGGCGTGATGCGCTCGTCGCCACCCTGGGTCAGCAACTGCGTCGTCGGCAGCAACGTGAACGGCACGCGATCCACCGGCTTGGCGAATGTGCGCACGAAGCGGTCGCCCAATTCCAGCGTGGCGTCGAGCAGGGTATCGATGTCCTCGCGGCGCGTGCGGTGGTTGACGAGCGCGGCGCGGATCGCGAAGCGTCCGGCGATGGTGGTGGACGACGGCGCGCACACGCCCGACTCCTGCAGCGCGACCACGATGTCGGCATTGACCGCGTCGGCCCGGTCGCAACGGTAGCGGAAGCAGACGATGTTCAGGCCGACCGGCGCCAGCAGTTCGAGCCGGGGCTCCGCCTCGATGCGGCGTGCGAGGTAGCGCGCCAGTTCGCAGCTGTGGTCGATCGCGCGGCCGATGCGGTCGGCCCCGTGGACCTTGAACGTGAACCAGGTCTTGAGCGCACGGAAGCCGCGCGACAGGTCGGGGCCGAAGTCGCACGGCCACGGCGAGCCGGCCGCCAGGCCGCGGCTCTCGCGCCGCAGGTAGGCGGCGGGCGCGGCGAACGCGTCCAGGTGCGCGCGGCCGTCGCGCACGATCAGGAAGCCGGCGTCGTAGGGCACCTGGCCCCACTTGTGGAAATCGAACGCGATCGAATCGGCCCGCTCGATGCCCGCC
>FTDG01000465.1_pt1 | contig 13531 bp, 6 predicted proteins | sample 1639751 | NCBI WGS metagenome assembly FTDG01 (sample SAMEA3914869, study PRJEB12502) | metagenome | biome: forest; material: soil | place: USA | collected 2012-03-12 | depth 0.1 m
GCGACGGGGATGGCGGTCGTGATCGCGTTGATCCGCGGGTTCGTGGCGCGCGGGCAGGGCAAGCGCGAGGGTGGCGGCGCCGTCGGCAACTTCTGGGTCGACATGACCCGCATGACGTTGTACGTCCTGCTGCCGCTGTCGGTCGTCTTCGCGGTGTTCCTCACGAGCCAGGGCGTCATCCAGAACTTCGACGCCTACAAGGACGCGACGACGCTGGAGGCCAACGCGTACCAGAACCCGAAGAACGGGCCGGACGGCCAGCCGCTCAAGGATGCGAAGGGCAACGCGGTGATGGAAGACGCGAAGGCGACGACGCAGTCGCTGCCGATGGGCCCGGCCGCGTCGCTGGTCGCGATCAAGCAGCTCGGCACGAACGGCGGCGGCTTCTTCAACGTGAACTCCGCGCATCCCTACGAGAACCCGACGCCGTTGTCGAACTTCCTCGAGATGTTGGCGATCCTGCTGATCCCGGCCGCGTTGTGCTTCACCTTCGGCAGCCTGGTGCAGGACAAGCGCCAGGGCGTCGCCGTGTTTGCCGCGATGACGATCATCTTCCTGGCCGCGGTGTTCGCGATCGCGCCGCTCGAGCAGGGCGGCAACCCCCGGCTCGCGGCGCTGGGCATCGACCAGGCGCAGAGCCTGACGCAATCGGGCGGCAACATGGAAGGCAAGGAGACGCGCTTCGGCATCGCCTCGTCGACGCTGTGGGCCGTCGCGACGACCGCGGCCTCCAACGGCTCGGTCAACTCGATGCACGACTCCTACACGCCGCTCGCCGGCGGCATCCCGATGCTGATGATGCAGCTCGGCGAAGTGGTCTACGGCGGCGTCGGCTCGGGGCTGTACGGCATGCTGATCTACGCGATCCTCGCGGTGTTCATCGCGGGCCTGATGATCGGGCGCACGCCCGAGTACCTGGGCAAGAAGATCGAGCCGTTCGAGATGAAGATGACGGCGATCGCGATCCTCGCCACGCCGCTGCTCGTGCTGGTGGGCACGGCCGTCGCGGTGGTCAGTCCGCCGGGCGTGGCCGGGGTCGCGAACCCCGGCGTGCACGGCTTCTCGGAGATCCTCTACGCGCTGAGTTCCGCCGGCAACAACAACGGCAGCGCCTTCGCGGGCCTGTCCGCCAACACGCCGTTCTGGAATACCTTGCTCGGTATCGTGATGTGGTTCGGCCGCTTCGCGATCATCGTCCCGGTGCTCGCGATCGCGGGCAGCCTCGCGGCCAAGAAGCGCATCCCCGTCGGCGCCGGAACGCTGCCGACGCACGGCACGCTGTTCGTGATCCTGCTGATCGGCTCGGTCGTGCTGGTGGGTCTCCTGAACTACGTGCCGGCGCTGGCGCTCGGCCCGGTGGTCGAGCAATTGACGCTCGTCGCGCCGCGCTGAACGCCCTCGAAAGCCATTCATGAGCAACGACAACTCTCTTTCCCTGTTCGATCCGGAACTGATCCGGCCCGCCATCGTCGGCGCCTTCGCGAAGCTCGATCCGCGCGTGCAATGGCGCAACCCGGTGATGTTCGTCGTCTTCATCGGCAGCCTCATCACGACGGGCTTGTGGATCCAGGCGCTCGGCGGCGGCGGCGAAGCCGCGCCCGGCTTCATTCTCGCGGTGGCGCTGTGGCTGTGGTTCACCGTGCTGTTCGCCAACTTCGCCGAAGCGCTCGCCGAAGGCCGCAGCAAGGCCCAGGCGGCCTCGCTGCGCGGCATGAAGAAGAAGACGGTCGCCAAGCGGCTGAGAGAGGCCCGGCACGGCGCAACGTGGATCCCGTGCCAGCCCGACGAGCTTCGCAAGGGCGAGTTCGTGCTCGTCGAAGCCGGCGACGCGATCCCGCTCGACGGCGAAGTCGTCGAGGGCGTCGCATCGGTCGACGAGAGCGCGATCACGGGCGAGTCCGCGCCGGTCATCCGCGAGTCCGGCGGCGACTTCTCGTCCGTGACCGGCGGCACGCGCATCCTGTCCGACTGGCTCGTCATCCGCATCTCGGTCAACCCGGGCGAGTCGTTCCTCGACCGCATGATCTCGATGGTCGAAGGCGCGAAGCGCCAGAAGACGCCCAACGAGATCGCGCTGAACATCCTGCTCGTCGCGCTGACGCTGGTGTTCCTGGTCGTGGTCGTGACATTGCTGCCGATGTCGATCTTCAGCGTGAGCGCCGCGGGTGCGGGCACGCCCGTGACCGTGACGGCGCTGATCGCGTTGCTGGTGTGCCTGATCCCCACGACGATCGGCGCGCTGCTGTCGGCCATCGGCGTGGCCGGCATGAGCCGCATGATGCAGGCCAACGTCATCGCGACGTCCGGCCGCGCGGTCGAGGCCGCGGGCGACGTCGACGTGCTGCTGCTGGACAAGACCGGCACCATCACGCTCGGCAATCGTCAGGCGAGCGCTTTCCATCCGGCGCGCGGCCAGAGCGAGCAGGTGTTGGCGGACGTGGCGCAACTGGCCTCGCTGGCCGACGAGACCCCCGAAGGCCGCAGCATCGTCGTGCTCGCCAAGCAGAAGTTCAACCTGCGCGAGCGCGAGATGGCCGGCCTCGGCGCGACCTTCGTGCCGTTCACCGCGCAGACGCGGATGAGCGGCGTCGACCTCGAGTCCGACGGCGTCCGTCGCATCGTCCGCAAGGGCTCGGGCGAGGCCGTGCGCAAGCACGTCGAGTCCCTCGGCGGACACTGGTCGGCCGAGATGCAGGCGATCGTCGACGACGTCGCGCGGCGCGGCAGCACGCCGCTGGTCGTCGCGGATGGTTCGCGCGCGATCGGCGTCGTCGAACTCAAGGACATCGTCAAGGGCGGCATCAAGGACCGCTTCGCGCAATTGCGCCGCATGGGCATCAAGACCGTGATGATCACCGGCGACAACAAGCTGACGGCCGCCGCGATCGCCGCCGAAGCCGGTGTCGACGACTTCCTCGCCGAGGCCACGCCCGAAGAGAAGCTGCGCATGATCCGCGACTTCCAGTCCGAAGGACGCCTCGTCGCGATGACGGGCGACGGCACCAACGACGCGCCGGCGCTCGCGCAGGCGGACGTCGCGGTCGCGATGAACTCGGGCACGCAAGCGGCCAAGGAGGCCGGCAACATGGTCGACCTCGACTCGAACCCGACCAAGCTGCTGGAGATCGTCGAGATCGGCAAGCAGTTGCTGATGACGCGCGGCTCGCTAACCACTTTCTCGATCGCCAATGACGTCGCGAAGTACTTCGCGATCATCCCGGCCATGTTCATCACGACGTTCCCGCAACTCGCGGCGCTCAACGTGATGCGCCTGGCCAGCCCGCAGTCGGCGATCCTGTCGGCGGTGATCTTCAACGCGATCATCATCATCTTCCTGATCCCGCTGGCGCTGAAAGGCGTGAAGTACCGCGCGATCGGCGCGGCCGCGCTGCTGCGTCGCAACGTGCTGATCTACGGCCTCGGCGGACTGGTCGTGCCGTTCGCCGGCATCAAGGCGATCGACCTGCTGCTCGTGGCGATCCACGTCGTCTGATCCGCTCAACGCCATCCGCACTCCATACACCAGGAGGTTCGACATGAACTCCGTCTTTCGACCCGCGCTCGTGCTGTTCGGCGCGCTCACCCTCGTCACCGGCGTGGCCTATCCGCTCGTCGTGACGGGCATCGCGACACTCGCCTTCGCCGACCGGGCTGCCGGCAGCCTCGTCGTGCAGGGCGGCAAGGTCGTCGGCTCGACCCTGATCGGCCAGACCTTCACCGACCCGAAGCACTTCTGGGGCCGTCCGTCGTCCACCAGCCCGATGTCCACGAATGCCGGCAGCTCCGGCGGCTCCAACCAGGGCCCGACCAATCCGGCGCTGGTCGATGCCGTGAAGGGCCGCATCGCGGCGTTGCATGCCGCGGACCCGCACAACACGCTGCCCGTGCCGGTCGATCTCGTCACGGCGTCGGCGAGCGGCCTCGACCCGGAGATCAGCGTCGCCGCGGCGCAGTACCAGGCGATGCGGGTCGCGAACGCGCGCGGCCTGTCGGCGGTCAAGGTCTCGGCGCTGATCGGCGCGCAGTCGCAGGGCCGCGTCCTCGGTTTCCTGGGCGAGCCGCGCGTCAACGTCCTGGCGCTGAACCTCGCGCTCGACCAGATGCACGACTGATCCGAAAGCCCCGACCTTGGCCAGCGACGACCACCGACCCGACCCCGACGACCTCCTCGCGCAGATCCGCGAGGACGAACAGCGCGCGGCGCGCGGCCGGCTGCGCATCTACTTCGGGTCGTCGGCCGGCGTCGGCAAGACCTGTGCGATGTTGCTGGGGGCGCGCCGGCTCCAGGCGGCCGGCGTCGACGTCGTGGCCGGCGTCATCGAGACCCACGGACGCGCCGAGACGAGCGCGCAGGTCGGCGACCTCGAGTTGCTGCCGCTGGCGGACGTGGCCTGGCGCGACAGGACGCTCAAGGAGTTCGACCTCGACGGCGCGCTTGCGCGCCGGCCGGCGCTGTTGCTGGTCGACGAGCTGGCGCATTCCAATGTCGCGGGCTCGCGCCACGCGAAGCGCTGGCAGGACGTCGAGGAATTGCTGGAGGCCGGCATCAGCGTGTACTCGACGCTCAACGTCCAGCACCTCGAAAGCCTGAACGACGTCGTCGGCGGCATCACCGGCATCCGCGTGCAGGAGACCTTGCCGGATACGTTCTTCGACGGCGCCGACGAGGTCGTGCTGGTCGACACGCCGGCCGAGGAACTGATCGCGCGGCTGCAGGCCGGCAAGGTCTACCTGCCGGCGCAGGCCGAACGCGCCGGGCGGAATTTCTTCCGCAAGGGCAACCTGATGGCGCTGCGCGAGCTGGCCTTGCGGCGCACGGCGGACCGGGTCGAGGACGACGTCCAGGCCTACCGCGTCGATCGCTCGATCGACCACGTCTGGAAGACCGAGGCCGGCATCCTGTGCTGCATCGGGGCGCACGAGAATTCCAACCACGTCGTGCGCAGCGCCGCCCGGCTCGCGCAGCAATTGGCGATCGGCTGGCATGCCGTCCATGTGGAGACGCCCGCGCTGCAGCGGCTCGAGAGCGCGCAGCGCGAACGCATCCTGCGCACGGTCAAGCTGGCCGAGGAGCTGGGGGCGACGACGGCGGTGCTGTCGGGCCAGGAGATCGGGCCCGAGCTCGTGGGCTATGCGCGCCAGCACAACCTCTCCAAGCTGCTGCTGGGACATACGCGCAACGAGGCGTGGTGGAAAGGGCCGACGCTGGGGCACCGGCTCACGCGGCTCGCGGCGGATCTCGACCTCATCGAAGTCGGGCGCGGACAGCCCGTCCGAACGCAGCCCGAGCGGCCGCCGCGCGTCGAAGGCGCGGTCGACGAGCAACTCGGCGCGCGGGCCGTGCCGTACCTGTGGAGTGTCGGCGCGTGCGCGCTCACCACGTTGGTCGCGCACCCGCTGCAGCCGTACTTCGCGCTCGCCAACACCGTGATGCTGTTCCTGCTGGCGGTCGTCGGCGTCGCGGTGCGCTGGGGTCGCGGACCCGCGGTGCTGGCGGCCTTCCTCAACGTCGCGGCGTTCGATTATTTCTTCGTGCCGCCCACGCTGTCGTTCTCCATCTCCGACGTCCAGTACCTGTTCACGTTCGCGGTGATGCTGGGCGTGGGCCTGATCGTCGGGCAGCTGACCGCCGGACTGCGCTTCGAGGCGCGCGCCGCGACGCATCGCGAGCGGCGTTCGCGGGCCTTGTTCGAGTTCGCGCGTTCGCTGTCGAGCGTGCTGATGCGCGAGCAGGTCATCGAGGTCACCGAGCAGACCGTCGCCCTCGAGTTCCGCGCCAAGGCGAGGATCTTCGCGCTCGACATGCAGGACCGCCTCGAGCTGCCCGTCCTCGGCGCGGACGGCGACGGCATCGATCTCGGCACCGCGCAATGGGCCATGAGCCACAACGAGGCCGCGGGGCTCGGCACCGACACGCTGGCCGGCAGCGCCTGGCTCTACCTGCCGCTGAAGACGCCGATGCGCGCGCGCGGCGTGCTGGCCGTGAAGCCGGAGGACGCGCGCCTGCTGCTCGTGCCCGAGCAACGCCAGCAACTGGAGACCTTCGCGGCGTTGCTGGCCGTCGCGCTGGAGCGGGTCCACTACGTCGAGGTGGCGCAGGTCGCGACGGTGCAGATCGAATCCGAGCGGCTGCGCAACTCGCTGCTGGCCGCGGTGTCGCACGACTTGCGCACGCCGCTCGCGGCGATCTACGGCTCGTCTGAACTGCTCGTGCAGCAGACGCTCGGCCTGGCGCCGGCGGCGGTCGATCTGGCGCAGGGCATTGCGTCGGGCGCACGGCGCATGAACGCGATGGTCGGGAACCTGCTCGACATGGCGCGGTTGCAGAGCGGCTCGGTGCAGTTGAACCTGCAATGGCAACCACTCGAGGAAGTCGTCGGCAGCGCGCTGCAGGCGCTGGCGCCGGTCATGGCGAGGCACGAAGTCGTCACTGCCATTGCGCACGACTTGCCGTTGTTGGACTTCGACGCGGTGCTCGTCGAGCGCGTGCTGTGCAACCTGCTGGAGAACGCGGCCAAGTACACGCCGCCGGGCAGCCGGGTGACGGTCTCGGCGCGGCAGGACGGCGACGAGGTCGTCACGACGGTGGAAGACGACGGCCCTGGCCTGCCGCCGGGCCGCGAAGAAGCGCTCTTCGAGAAGTTCGCGCGCGGGGAGCGGGAGTCGGCGACGCCGGGTGTCGGCCTCGGACTCGCGATCTGCCGCGCCATCGTGGAGGCGCATGGCGGCCGCATCTGGGTCGATGCGGGCAGCGGCGAGCGGGATCGGCACGGCGCTCGCTTCCATTTCACGCTGCCGGTCGGCATCCCGCCCGAGCCGCCCGCGCCGGAATTCGACGACCCCGGCCCACTCGGCGAACCGGGAGACGCCACGTGAACGAAACGCCCGTTGCCGTCATCGTCGAAGACGAAACCCAGATCCGGCGCTTCGTGCGCTCGGCGCTCGAGCCCGCCGGCTGGCAGGTCTTCGAGGCGGACACGGTCCGGCAGGGGCTGGTGGAGGCCGGGACCCGGCATCCCGACCTCGTGATCCTCGACCTCGGCCTGCCGGACGGCACCGGCATCGACTACCTGCGCGACCTTCGGCACTGGTCGAAGGTGCACGTGATCGTGCTGTCGGCCAGGTCGCACGAGAACGACAAGATCGCGGCGCTCGATGCCGGGGCCGACGACTACATCACCAAGCCGTTCGGCGCGGGCGAGTTGCTGGCGCGCGTGCGCGTGGCGCAGCGGCGCTCGGCGCAATTGAACGGGCAGACCGAATCGACTTTCCATTTCGGGGACGTGCAGGTCGATCTCGCCGCGCGGGTCGTCTCGCGCGCCGGACACCCCGTGCACCTGACGCCGATCGAGTACCGACTGCTGGCGGTCCTCGTGGCCAACGCAGGCCGCGTCATGACGCACCAGGCCTTGCTGCGCGAGGTCTGGGGGCCGAACCGCTCGGACAGCGCGCACTACCTCCGGATATTCATGAGCAACCTGCGCCAGAAGCTCGAAGCCGATCCGTCGCGTCCGCAGCACCTGCGCACCGAGACGGGGGTCGGCTATCGGCTCGCCGCCGGGCAATGAGCGACGAGCGTGCTTGACGCCTTCTTTGCGGCAACGGGCTGACTCTTTGCACCGTCTTGAGGCGGACATCGATCCAATGAAGACATGCCAGCAACGGGACGAGCCGCGAGCGGCTCACCACCACGCGCCATGATCGACTTCTCCATCCGCCGTCTGCGGCCAGGCGACTCGCTCGACGACCTCACGACCCTGCTGCACCGGGCCTTCGCGCCGATGGGGCGTCGAGGCTTGAACTGCCCGTCCGTCGACCAGACGTCCGCGACGACGCGACAGCGGGTCGAGCGGGGCGACTGCTTCGTCGCGGTGGCGGATCGCCAAGTCGTGGGAACGATCACCTTGGAGGTGTGCGATCCGTTCGCGGAGATTCGACGCTACCGCTCGCCTGACGTCGCCAGCATCCACCAGTTCGCCGTCGATCCTGCTTACCAGGGCGCCGGCATCGGTCACGCGTTGCTGCAGGTCGCCGGGGCGTGGGCCCGGGCGCGCCGGTTCTCCGAACTCGCGCTCGACACCCCGGCCCGCGCCAGCGAACTCCGCCGCTACTACGCGGCGCAGGGTTTCGAGTGGGTCGGCCTCGCGCGGCTCGCGGGCCGGACGTACGCGAGCGCGGTCATGGCCAAGCCCGTGGGCGACACGCCGAAGAGCGCCGCGATCCATCCCTGGCCGGCACGCCGTCCGGCGGAGATGGCGGCCATGGCCCAGGAGGCGAGCGAACGGGGCGTGCGGCCCAAAAAGACAAAAGGGTCAGCAAGCGCAAGCCTGCTGACCCTCGGATCTGGTGCCGGAGAAAGGAGTCGAACCCTCGACCTTCTCATTACGAATGAGCTGCTCTACCAACTGAGCTACACCGGCGTTTCAACAACATCCCGTTTGGGGTGCCGCGAAGCCTGCCATTCTAGCGCAAAAAAATCGAGGATGGGAAGGGGGTCGTGAGGTTTCTTCGCGACATCGTGGCGCGGGCCTCGTCAGAGCGCGGCGGTCAGCACGATCGAGCTCACGCGGCGCGTGAAATCGAACGGCGTCAGCACCGAGCTGCGGTGCGACCAGCCGAAGTTCAGCGTGACCTCCCACGCGCGCGACACGTCGGCCCGCAGCGACAGGTCGATCGCGCGGACATCGTCGTCGCGCGGCACCGGCGAGTCGACGTAGCGGTCGTGGCTCGCCGACGCCGTCACGGTGCCGTGCCAACGCGCCGACCAGTCCTGCGTCGCGCCGAGGGTGAAGCGGCGGATGATGGCCTCGTCGACCTCTTCGCCCGGCGCCTCGACCGCCGCGCGGCTCGCGCCGGCGGTCAGCGTGGTGTCGGCGCGCGGTTGCCACTGCGCGGAGGTTTCCCAGGTCAGTCCCGAATAACCCGGCCGCGCGCGATCGAAATTGCGATGCTCGAATCCGACCACCGCATTGCCGCTGAACGGCCCGGACGGGTCGACCTGCAGCGTCGCGAGCCCGCGCAGCTCGGTGTTGCTGATCAGCGCGAGATCGGTCGGATAGGTCGTGCGGATCGCGCGCAGTTCGCCGCCGTAGCGGTGCGCGGCGTCGGCGAGGAACAGGCCGCGCGCGACGAGGCTGGCGGTGCGCGCGTCGGCTTGCGACGTGGTGTCGCGGTGGTTGACGTAGACCTTGTCCGAGATCGTCGGCTCGAGTTCGAGACGCTGCTGGAAGGTGTCGCCGCCGTCGTGCCGCCAGACGGCGCCAAGGGCGAACGCGTGGAAGTGATCGGGCGTCGGCGACACGGCCTCGGGCGCCGTCAAGCCCAGCGCGTCGTGCCAGTCCTGCCAGCCGCCACGCCACGCGAGCGCGGTGTGCTCGCCGTAGACGTCCAGGCCGGAGGCCGCGAGTTCGGTGTTGAACGTGTCGTCGGGGCGGCTGGTGGCAAAGCGCGTCCAGTCGCTGCGCCACGTGAGCTCGTAGCTGTCGTCGCCGACGGGCCGGTCGGCGGTGATGCCGGGCAGCAGGGCGGTGAAACGGCTCGCGATGGGCGCGCTCGCCTGCGAGCGCAGGTTGTCGTTGTAGCCGACGGCCAGTCCCAGCTGCGGCGTGATCGACCAGTCCCCGGCCTTCCACGCGCCCGGCTGGAACAGCGCCGCGGGGACGGCGTCCGAGGCCGCGCCGGCCGGCGTCGGCGCGCCGGTCGACGCCGCGCTGCCGACCGGCTCGGCCGGCGCGTTGCCGGGGGCGGATGAGGTCGTCGGCGTCGCCGGCGTCGCCGATGTCGTGGGCGACGGCGGAACATCCGGCGCCGGCGGCGCCTCTTGCGCGGCGGCCGGGCCGCCGTTCAGGGCAATGACTGCGACCAACAGGCCGAGGAGCGTGCGGCGCGCGCTCATCGGCTGCGGGTGCGTGACAGGGTCGTCGCTTCAACGCGCACGCAGACCCCCGCCGATTCCGGGCTCGGCCAAGCCGTTGCCTGCGCCGACATGCACGATCGCCGGACGCGTCGTCGCTGCATGCGTCGCCGCCGGGCTGGTCGCGGCCTGCAGGCGCGCGACCAGCGTCGAGCCGGCCATGCCCGGCGCCAGGCCCGTGGCGACGGCGCGCGGCGCGTTGGTCGTCGCGATGCTCGCGATGGTCGCCTTGCCGTCGACCGCGCCGCGTCGCACGAGCGTGCTGGTGCGGGTGTTGGCGTTGCGATCGGCCGCGCCGACGTTGGCGGTCGCGGTCGACGGCGTCGCCGTCCTGGCGGCCGACGTGATGGGCGCGAGCGACGACAGCAGGTAGCTCATGTCCGCTCCCTTGGCGCTGTTGGCCACCATGTCGAAATCGACCACCAGCGACGTCGAACCCGCCGCGAAGTTGCCGAGGTTGAGCGCGTGGTCGTTGAAGAAGGTCTGCGCCGCGGCGAGCGTCGTGAAGGTGTCGGTGACGAGCGCGGTCGTGCCGTTCTTCACCGTGAACGTCAGCGAGTTGAAGCCGCCGCCGTAGGCCGTGAGGTTCAACAGGCCGAGGCTCACGTTGCGCGAGCTCGCGAGCGTGAAGTTCCATGTCGCCGACTCGTCGAACGAATGCGAGCCGACGCTGGTCGCGCCGTAGTTCGCGCCGAGCGCACCCAGGCCCAGCGTCACGCTGCCGGCCGCCAGCGACGCGGCGACGTTCGCGTGCGTCGTCAACAGCCCGGCGACCGTCTGCGTGCTCGGCGCGCCGTTCGAGAACGCGAAGCCCTGCAACCCGTTGGTGCCGTTGTTCAGGTTCGGGAAGAGGGGCGCGGCGGTCGGGTCGTACGTGGACTTGCTGTCGGCGATCCCCGCGACGGAGACGACCGCCGACGCCTTGTCGACGACGCTGCTGCTGCCGCTCGTGGCGGTCGCGGTGGCCGTCACCGAGCCGCTCGTGCCGTGGCCGGTGGCGAGCGCGTCGAGCACGGCCGCGCCGACACCCTGGCTGCTCGCCGTGGCCGTGGCGCTGCCGGACGTCGACGTGGACGTGCTGGACGCCTGCGCGGAGCCGCCGCTCGCCGTCTCGATGGCGTGCGTGGTCACGCTGGCCGCGCCGGTCACGCCGCCCGTGCCGCCGGTCGCGGAGCCGGTCACGGTGGATTGATGCACCGCCGTGCCGGTCAGCGTCGTGCTGGCCGCGCCACCGGTGCCGGATCCGCTGGTCGTCCCGCCGACGGCGCTGCCGTTCAAGGTGGAGGTGCCGGTCGATGCCGTCAACGCGACGGTGCCCACCGTCGACGCCGAGCCGCCGCTGCCGTTGGTGCCGGTGCTCGTGGCGCCGCCGTTGCCGCCTTGCGCGAGCAGCACGGTGTTCAGCGACAGCGCCGTCGCGTTGGTGACGCTCAGGCTGCTCGTCGCGTTGCCGCCGACGCCGCCCGTCCCCGTGGACGCGTAGCCGCCCGAGCCGCCGTACGCGAGCTGGGCCAGCGTCAGCGTGCCGGTAGTGGAGCCGGACACCGCGTTCGTCTCCGTCACCGACGCGCCCGCGCCGCCGTTCGCGCCCGCGGAGCCGGAGCCGCCCGCGCCGCCGGTGGCCGACGCGTTGGCGTTGGCATTGCCGCTCGCCGAGACGGCCGCGGAGGTGGCGATGGCGGTCGCGCCGGCGCCCCCGACCGAGCCGACGCCCGATCCGTAGCCACCCGCGCCGCCGATGGAGGTGGCCGTGACGATGCTCGCGTGGCTGCCGGTCGTGGTGCCGCTCGCATGTGTCGTGGCGCTGCCGCCGATGGCGCCCGTGGCGGCGCTGGCGCCGCCCCCGGCGCCGCCCAGCGCGCCGATGCTGATGCCCAGCGTGCCGACGCCGCTGGTCGTGTCGGACGACGTCGCCGCGCCGCCGACGCCGGCGGTTGCGCTGGCGGTGCCCGCGCTGCCGCCGGCGCCGCCGCGAGCGTCGAACGAGACGTTGATCGTGCCGGTGGTCGCGTCGGTGGTCGCCTGGCTGGCGCTCGCGCCGCCGCCGGCGCCGGCGATCGCGCTGTCCGAGCTGCCGCCCTGGCCGCCCGCCACGAGCTGGTCGAGGTTGGCGATGCCGGACGTCTTGCCGGAGATCGCATTGGACAAGGACGCGTGGCCGCCGTTGCCGCCGTTCGCGCCGCTGCTGCCGCTGCCGCCCACGCCGCCGTAGACGCGGTCGGTGACGTTGACGGTGCCCGAGCCCGAGATCGCCGTGGCCGTCGCCGTTCCCGACCCGCCGCCATTTCCTGCGGTGTTGCCCGTGCCCGCCGCGGCCCCGCCGTTGCCGCCCTGCGCCTGCGAGAGCAGGTTCACGGCGTTCGCGCCGGTCGTCGTCGCGCTCGCGGTGGTGCTGGCCCCGCCGCCCGCCTGGCCGGCCGTGCTGCTGCTGCCGCTGCCGCCCTGGCCGCCGTTGCCGTAGACATTGAGCGTCACCGAGCCGATGCCGCCGAGCGTGCCGCTCCCGATCCCCGAACCGCCGACCGTGGCGGTGCCGCTGATCGTCGACCCGCCGTCGCCGCCGTTGCCCGTGACGTTGCCGACGAGGGCGCTCGCGTGCGAATCCGACACCGTCATCGACGCGGTGGCCGCGCCGGCCGTGCCGGCCGTGCCGGTGTAGGAGAAGCCGCCCGCGCCGCCGTTGGAGGTCATCCCGAGCGTCAACGAGCCGGTGGTGCCGCCGGTGACGGTGGAGGTCTGGGTCGCGCTCGCGCCGGCGCCGCCGTTGGCCCCGTTGAGGCCGATGCCTCCCGAGCCGGAGTTGCGCACCGCCGACACGTTCACTGCGCCGCTGACCGACGTCGCGCTGGCGGTCGCGACGGCGGCCCCGCCTGCGCCGGCCGTCTCGCCCGCGCCGCTGGCCGAGCCGCCGCTGCCGCCATAGGCCGTCGCCGTCACCGTCGTGGCGTGGCTGCCGGTCGTCGTGGCGCTGGCGTGCGCGGTGCCGCTGTTGCCCGCGCCGCCGTTGCTGGCGCTGGCGCCGCCGCCGTTGCCGCCCGAGCCGGAGACGGCAAGCGTCACGTTGCCGACGCTGCTGGTCGTGTCCGAGTTGCTGGCGCTGCCGCCGCTGCCGGCCGTGCCGCCGGTCGTGTTGCCGCCCGTGCCACCCGTCGCGGCCAGCGAGATGTCGAGGGCGGCCGCGGAGGTGTCGGTGGTCGTCAGCGTCGCGGCGACGTTGCCGCCCGCACCCGCCGTGCCGGTGTCGGATCCGCCGCCCTGGCCGCCGTTCGCGTGCTGGTTGAGGTTGGCCGTGCCGGCCGTGCTCGCGACGATCGCGTTGGTGAGCGAGACGTTCCCGCCGCTGCCGCCGCTCGCGCCGCCGTTGCCGCTGCCGCCGGCGCCGCCGGAAGCCGTCGCGGTGATGGTGACGGTGCCGCTGCCCGAGGTGCCGCTGGCCGTCGTCACATTGGACGCCGCGCCCGCGCCCGCGGCCTGGCCCACGCCGGCCGCCGATCCACCGGCGCCGCCGCTGGCGATGGTGTTGATGTTGACCACGTTCGATCCGGTGGTGGTGCCGTTCGCCGACGCGGTCGAACTGCCGCCGGCATGGCCGCTCGCGCCGCTGCTGGCCGAGCCCCC
>FTDG01002017.1_pt1 | contig 13458 bp, 6 predicted proteins | sample 1639751 | NCBI WGS metagenome assembly FTDG01 (sample SAMEA3914869, study PRJEB12502) | metagenome | biome: forest; material: soil | place: USA | collected 2012-03-12 | depth 0.1 m
CGCCGACGCTCGCCGCGCTGTGCGCCGACGAGTCGACGCGCGCGCACGACGCCGTGCAAGCTTTGCTGGAGACGCTCGATCCCGCCGCGACACGCCCCGCCGCCCTGCTGCTGCCCGCCGCCTTGCTGCCGCGCCTGCCGGCCGCGCTCGCGTCAAGCGTGGGCGCGTGCGTGACGTATGGCGATCGGCCCCACACGTTGCGCCTGCTCGCCGAACGCCACGACTCGCCCTGTCGCTTCGTCTCGCGCCAGGGCATCGAGCGCTGGATCGGCCCCGTCGTGTTCGAGTTCGCCGGCGGCGACGACTGGCGCCTCGTCGAGTCGCGCCGCGGATACCCCATTCCCGTATGTCTGGGCGCGACGGACGATCTCGCCGCGACCGCACAAGCGGCGCGCCTGCATCTCGTCGTCGACCACGCGGCGCCGGATGCCGCCGCGCCCGACGCCGTCGCGACGCGCCTCGCGCGCCATCGCCACCAGCCCGACCTCCTCGGCGCGCTCGCGCTGCACGAGGTCGTCGAACTGCCGTTCGCGATGGTTCGCCGCGCCGACGGCGCGCTGCACACGCGAGATGCGCGCGGCGAGACCGCGTCGCATCGCGCCACAGCCGTGGCGCTCGGCGAGATCGAGGCGGCGCTGTCCGGTCTGCCGGGTGTCGTCGAGGCGAGTGTCGATGTGCGCATGATCGGCGACGCGCCGGCGATCGTCGCGTGGGTGCGCGACACAGCGGCGGCCGATGCCGATGCCGATGCCGATGCCGACGCGGACGGCGCGATGCCCGTCGCCGTCGAACGGCGCGAACGCGATCTGCTGCGTGCGTTGAAGGTGCGGCTGCCCGAATCGCTGCATCCCGATGCGGTCGTGGTGCTCGACGGCCTGCCGCTCGCTGCGGACGGCACCGTCGCGATCGATCGCCTGCCGTCGCCGCGTGAGCGCACCGAAGGCACGCGCGCCGCCTCCGGCGCGGTGCAGCAGAGTCTCGTCGAGATCTGGCGCGAGGTGCTCGGCCGCGCGGACGTGGGCATCGACGACGACTTCTTCGCGCTCGGCGGCGACTCGATCCAGGCCGCCGTGATCGTGTCGCGCGCGGCGACGCAAGGCCTGTACTTCGAGCCGAAGGACTTGTTCGAGAACCCGAACATCGCCACGCTCGCGGACGTCGTCGGCCACACGCCGCGCATCGACGCCGAGCAAGGTCTCGTCACCGGCGACTTCGAGGTCGCGCCGGCCGCGGGCTGGTTCTTCGACCGCGTCACGGTCGATCTCTCGCACTTCAACCAGGCCCTGCTGGTGGGCCTGAACGAAGCGCCCGACACGGCCGCGATGCAGGAGACGCTGCGTCGCATCGCGTGCCGTCACGACGTGCTGCGTTCGCGCTTCGTGCGGCGCGGGGATCGCTGGCTTCAGCACTTCGACGACGAGGCCTCCGCCATCGCGCCGAGCTGGGCTGTCGTCGACACGCGCGACGCCGCTGGCCAACTCGACGAAGGTCGCTGGCATGCCGCGATCGCCGACGCACAGGCGACGCTCGACATCGAGCGCGGTCCGTTGTGGGCCGCGCGATGGCTCGTGGGACCGACGCTGGCCGAGAGCCGCTTGCTGATCGTCGCGCACCATCTCGTGATCGACGGCGTCTCGTGGAGCATCCTGCTGCAGGACCTCGGCGAGACCTACCTGCGCCTGCGCGCCGGGACGGCCGATCGGGCGATGCTGAAGACCAGCTCGGCGCCCGCCTGGGTCGCGCACTGGTCCGAACATGCGCAAGCCGGCGGCCTCGACGCCGACCGCGCGTACTGGCGCTCGTTCGCCCACCGTCTCGATACCGCGCTGTCCGAGCGCGGACCGATCGCGTTGATGAAGCACAGCAGCGGACGGCGCGACGGCACCGCGTCGTCCGCGCCGCCGCCGCCGATCGGCCTGTCCTCGGTCACCTTCGATCGCGAGCTCACCGCCGCCTTCCGCACGCAGGCGCACCAGGCCTACGGCACCGATGCCAACGACCTGTTCGCCGCCGCGTTGCATGCCGGCTTCCGGGCCTGGGGTGGCAGCGACGGCCTGCTGCTGGATCTCGAGATCCACGGCCGCGACACGCTCGCCCACGTCGCCGATCTCGGCCGCACGGTCGGCTGGTTCACGGCGATCTTCCCGGTGCTGCTCGAAGCGCCCGCGCTCGAGGACGGCGTCGGCGCGCTGGTGAAGCACGTGAAGGAGCATCTGCGCGAGATCCCCGCCAAGGGCGCCGGCTTCGGCGCACTGCGCCATCTCGCGGGCGTCGCCGGTGCCGGCGACGACGCGGACGTCGATCTCCGCGAACGCCTCGCGGCGCTGCCCGATTCGCCGGTGCTGTTCACCTACCTCGGCGCGCTCGACCAGATCGCCGGCGGCAACGGCTTGCTGACCGGCGTCGTCGAACCGGCGCCCGGCATTCGTAGCCCGCGCCAGCGCAGCACGCACCTGCTGGACCTGTGCGCCTACATCGTCGACGGCTGCCTCACGATCGAAGGCCGGCATCCGGGCGGCGAGGCGGTCGAGGACAGCATCGGCGGCCTGATGCACCACATCGCCGAGGCGCTTCGAACGATCGTCGCTCACTGCGGCGCGACCGGCGCCGGCGGCTTCACGCCCTCGGACGTCCCGGCGCTCGGCCTCGACCAGGACGACCTCGATTCGTTGATGGACGAACTCGCCGCCCTCGACGCCTGATTCATTTCCCGACTTCACGACCGATCCGATGAGCGCCAACAACGTCGACACGATCTGCCCTCTCTCGCCGCTTCAGCACGGCATGCTGCACGCCGCGCAGCAGGCTCCGGCCTCGGGGCTCTACGTGGAACAGTTCTCGTGCGTGCTCGTGGGCACGCTGGATGTCGACGCATTCCACGCCGCGTGGCAGTCGGTGGTCGATCGCCACGACGTGCTGAAGACGCTGTTCCTGCGCCTGGACACGGCCAGGCCGGTGCAGGTGGTGCGCAAGTCGGTCGTGCTGCCGTTCGTCGTCGACGACTGGACGGCGGACGGCGAGTTCGCGAGCGACGAGTCCGCGCGCTTCGCCGCGTTGCTCGCCGACGATCGGCGCGCAGGGTTCGATCCGGCAATCGCGCCGTTGATGCGCGTGCGGCTCGTTCGCACCGCCGCCGATCGCCATCGATTCCTGTGGACCTACCATCACGCGATCCTCGACGGCTGGTCGATGCCGGTGCTGTTGCGCGAGGTCTTCGACCATCTCGCCAACCCCGCTCGCGTCGTGCCGCCTCGGCGCGCCGACTATCGACACTACCTCGCGTGGCTGGCGCGGCAGGACGTCGATCGATCGCTCGAGTTCTGGCGCGAACGCCTGCGCGGCTTTCGCGTACCGACGCGCTTCGCGCCGTCGATCGTCCCGCGCGAGTCCGATCCCGCCGCGCCGCGCCGCTTCGCGACCCGGCGCACGGCGCTGTCGCCCGCCTGGGCGGACGCCGCCACGGCGCGCTGTCGCGCGTCACGCATCACGCTCAACACGCTGTGCCAGGCCGCATGGGCGTTGCTGCTCGCGCACTACGGCGACACTGACGACGTCGTGCACGGACTGGTCGTCTCGGGCCGCACGGCCGACGTGCCGGACATCGAACGCATGGCGGGCCTGTTCATCGGCACGCTGCCAGCGCGCGCGACGCTGGATCGCGAGTGCCGCGCTTCCGACTGGCTGCGCCGACTGCAGGCCGACACGCAGCAGCTCGAACGTCATGCGGCGACGCCGCTGGCGCGCGTGCTGTCGTGCGCCGATGTTCCGCGCTCGCAGGCGCTGTTCGACACGCTCTACGTCTTCGAGAACTACCCCGGTCAATCGGCATTCGAAGCGCTCGTCGAGAGCCGCGGCCTGCGCGTGGAGGACGTGCACGCCGTGGAGGAAACCGGCTACGGCCTCGTGCTGATCGTGTTGCCGGTCGACGGCCTGAAGCTGCAGCTGACGTACGACACGTCGAAGTTCAGCACGCCCGCGATCGAGGAACTGCTCGCGAGTTACCAGCGGCTGCTGGATCGCCTGCTCGCGATCGGCGATGCGCCGCTGGGCACGACGTTCGCGTGCCTGGTCGACGAGTCGCCTTCGAGCGCGACGTCGTCGTCCGAACATCTCATTGCATCGGAAATGTCGACGAGGGCGGCAGCCGCGCCCGGCGAAGCGCCGCTGCTGATCGCAGGCGACACCGCCGTCGATCCGCCGTCGTTCACGCGGGCCATCGCTCGAGCGCGTGCGACCTGGGCGCGGCTGGGCGCTCGGGTCGGCGATCGCTTCCTGTTGGTCGCAGGGGCGCAGCCGCACGCGGATCTCGTCGCGATGATGGCGGGTGCGGCATCCGGGCTCGAGATCGTCGTCGCCGCGCCGACCGACAGCCGCGACCAAGCCCACGCCCACGCAATCGACGCGTTCGGCGCCACCGCGACCTGGCGTTGCGTCGTCGCGATGTCGGATCCGCACGCGGAGGTTCCGGCGGGATCCACGCTCTGCGAACGATTTGCGCTCGACGACGATGCATCGAACGACATGGCCGCGATCGACGCGGCGGCCGAGCCTGGCGGCGCGATCACCTGGCTCGTGCGTTCGCCACAGCGCGAGACCCTCGCCGTGCGCCATGCGTTCAGCGACTTGGCGGCGCTCGCGCAGGCCGCGGAGCAGGCCGTCGCGCGGGTCGCGATCTCCGCGTTCTCCGGCAGTCCGATCGTGCTGGCCGCGCTCCTGCGTGCGATGCGCGCCGGCACCGGCGTGTCGCTGTCCCCTGCTGCGCATTCGCCGAGCGCGCTCGCGTCCTGGCTGCACGTGTTGTCGACTGCGAAAGCCCCGTGGGGCGAAGTCCACCTCGACCCGACACAGACACGCGCCCTCGCCGCATCATTTGACGTGCTCGCCAAGCTCGGCGACCTGCCGCGCATCGAGACCGCCTGCTGGGTGGTCGATGCGCGCAGCCTGACGACCCGCGGCGCATGGGCACTCGCGCAGTTGGCGCCGCGCGCCCAGGTTCGACGCGTCCTCGACGACGGTCTGGCCGGCGGCATCATCGCCACCGCGACGTGCGAGGGCCGCCTGCACGTCGAAGGCGGCCCCGGCTTGCTCGTCGTGGGCGCCGGCGGCGATGCGGTCGCGCCGCATGCGCTCGGACGGCTGGCCGTGGGCGGCGCCGTCGTGCCCGAGGCGATCTGGCGCCGCGGCCGGCCGGATCGCCTGCGGCGCGTCGTGACCAAGGCCGGCCCGTTGCTGCTCTTGCCGATGGTCGCCTGGCGTGTCGAGGACGGTGCGGCGACGACGCTGCCGGATCGCGGCGCCGCGCTGCGCGGCGATCCGGTGATCGACGTCCTGGAGCCGGGGTTGGCCCACGTCGAAGGCGTGCGCGAGCTGGCGGTCGCCGCGTGGCTCGACGACGACGGTGAATGGGGCGTGCGGATCCACGTCGTCGCGGACGATGGCGCCGACGGCGAAGCCGTCGTCTCGCGTCTGCACGCCGCCGTCGAAGCCCACGACGTCCTTGCCGCGTCGATCGAGCGGCTCGCCCGCCTGCCGCGCGATACGGCAGGCCGTATCGACCGGATCGCGCTCGACCGGGGCGACGTCGAGCGCCCCCGCGGCGACACGCTGGTCGCACCCCGCGACGAAACCGAGTCCGCGCTGCATGCGATCTGGTGCTCGCTGCTGCAACGCGAAGGCATCGGCATCCATGACGACTACTTCGACCTCGGCGGCGATTCGCTGCTCGCGACCGTGATGCTCGCGCAGGTGCAGGCGGCCACGGGCTCGGTCGTCGAGATCGACGCCTTGCTGCAGGCACCCACGATCGCGGGCCTCGCGCGCACCCTGCGCGAAGGCGCGCGGCCTGACGACGACATCGCGACGACGCTGTCGCGCGACGCGGCGCAGGCGCTGCGGATCGCGCTGCCCGAATCACCCGAATCGCCTGCAGGGGCGACGACGCCTCGCGCGCCGGAAAACGTGCTGCTCACCGGCGCCACGGGATTCCTCGGTGTCCACCTGCTGGCCGAGTTGCTCGCGACGACGACCGCGCGCGTGCACTGCCTGGTCCGCGCGGCCGATGGGCAGGCGGGACGCGCGCGCCTCGTCCAGGCACTGCAGGCGCACGGCCTCTGGGACGCGACGCACGCGGCGCGCATCGTCGCGATCCCGGGCGATCTCGGCCCTGCGCGTTTCGGGTTGTCGCCCGAGGCCTTCGATGCGCTCGCGCGCGAGATCGACGCGATCCATCACAACGGCGCCGCGGTGAACTTCGTCCTGCCGTATGCAAAGCTGAAGCCGGTCAACATCGATGCGACAGACGAAGTCCTGCGGCTGGCGAGCCTGCACCGCGTCAAGCAGGTGCACTACGTCTCGACGGTCGGCGTGCTCGACCGCGCGGCCGACATGCTGCCCGAAACCCTCGGCGTCCCGCTGCACGGACGTCTCATGGGCGGGTACGAGCAGAGCAAATGGGTGGCCGAGCAGCGCGTCCGCATCGCGGGCGAACGCGGCCTGCCCGTCACGATCTATCGCCCGTCGCGCATCGTCGGCCATTCGCGGACGGGCCGTGTCAATGTCGACGACCTGTTCTGCCGATTGATCCGCGGCGTCGTGATGCAAGGCCAGGCGCCATACAGCACCGGGTATGACAACATGCTGCCCGTGGATCTGGTCGCGCGCCTGGTCGTCGAGGCGTCATTGCACCCCGACGTCGCCGGGGGTGCGGTGCATGTCGTGAATCCGCGGGCGCACACCTTCGATTCGCTGATCGACTTCATCGCCTCGCGCGGTCACGCCATCGATCGCCTGCCCTATGGCGATTGGCTCGCCGCCGTCGCGACGTCGGCCAAGGCGCGTACCGACCACCCGCTCGCGCCGTTGCTGCCCGTGCTGCGTCTGCTGGACGCGTCGAAAGACCCCACGCTCGCACGCGCCATGCCGCTGGGCCACGCCAACCTTGCACGATTCGCGCCCGTTGCCTTCGCGGCGATCGGGCCGGCCGAACAGTGGCTTCCCGTCATGTTCGAGCATCTGTACGCCAATGCGACCCTGCCGCGTCCCGTGGTCGAGCAGCACGGCTAGCCAGCGATCCCCACGATGGGGGTGAACGCGTCGCCGCCGACGGTCCGCACGCCCCTAGATCGGCAGGGCGACACGCGCAAACCCCCGTCGCTAGGGATTTCTGAATAAACCCAGGGGGGGTATGGTCACGACCATCCGATGCGTCGAGGGTCATGACGCGGGAAGTGTCCGCAAGCGACGCTCCCGCCATGTGAGACGCAGTTCGACGGCGGCCATCCCCAATGTGAATGGTCGAACGGTATAGCACCGTCATGCAGTCGACACGGCTTCACAAGAACATACCCCGATAGTCAGGCAAAGGTTGCAGGCATGAACACGTCCGTTTTTTCAGTCGAGAGCGGTGAGCTGGAAGTCCTGTCGCGCATCGCGACCGACGTCCGCTCCCCGTCGGATCTCGAGGAGCAGGTTCGCGAGCTGATGTCCAAGGTGGCGGACGTGATCCCGTTCCGTCGCAGCATCGTCGTCCACAGCCGCGAAGGCCGCGCGCTCTCACGCAGCTTCATCTACCGCGGCACGCGCGGCGGCGAGCCCGGCGACACGTCGTCCTGCGGCGCCGCGTTCGACGTCGGCGAATACCTGCGCTGCTTCGGCGTGCACGCGCGCCATGACCACGGCTTCCGCTGGTACCACACCGGCCGTCTCACGGACGAGGCCGACGCCCGCGGCATGGAACTCGCGATGTTCATGCGCGGCGCCGAAGGCCTCGCCGCGGAAGTGCATTCGTGCACCGTCGACCGCGTCGTGACGATGCTGCAGCTCGAGTGCGAACCGCAGGTCTGCACACGTCGCAAGACCCTGCTGCTCGGCTGCATCGCGTTCTGCCTGCATTCGCGCTTCATGCTGCAGTCCATCAGCCCGGAAGTGCAGAGCCACCTGCTCGGCGTGAGCCTGACAGCCAAGGAGCGGGACGTCGTGCGCTGGGTCATCGAAGGCAAGACGTCGTGGGAGATCGGCAAGATCCTCGCGACGTCCGAACGCACGGTCAAGTTCCACCTGAAGAACGTGTACGCGAAGCTCAACGTCTCGAATCGCGCGCAGGCCGTCGCCGTGGTCAACCGGTTGAACCTCCTGTCGACGGCCGATTGATCATGCCGACCGCCGATACCCAAACCCGTATCCCGACTCCGCAGGCGACGCTGCCCGCGGGCGGCGGCTCGCCGCGTCCCGCCGCCGCGCGCGGCTATGTCGTCGCGGTCAGGCCGATCGAATTCTTCCGGCCGTCGGAGGAAGTCGATGTCGACCACGTGCGCCGGCTCGCCGAGCAGGTGCGCATGTCGGGCCACTGGCTCGCGCCCCTGCCGGTCGAGGCCGCGTCGGGTCTGGTGATGGACGGCAACCATCGGCTGCAGGTCGCGCGGCTGCTGGGCCTGCGGCGCCTGCCCTGCATTCCGCTGCGCTACGACGACCGGCGGCTGTGCGTGCAATGCTGGAAGACGGGGCGCCCTTTCAGTCTCGACGAGCTCCAGGCGATCGTGACGGTCTCGGCGTTGCTGCCCTACAAGACGACGCGCCACGCGTTCGATCCGCCTTTGCCCGAGACGGAGATTCCCTTGAGCCTGCTCGGGGACGGGAGCGCGGCGAGCTTCTGAGTCGAGCGTCGGCGATGCGCGGCCACTGTCGCGTCGGAGCCGTGCGACTCGCGACGCCTCCCCATTGCGGTGACGCGATGTCGGCGCTAGTCTTTGCCCGCTCGAACGACACAGGGAGCTTCGCCATGACCCGGATCCGTCGCCTCGCCCGTCCCATCGCGTTCGCCGGCCCGCTCGCGCTGTGCTGCGCGCTGCCGGCCCACGCGTCCAGCGCCTGCGAGCGCGTGCTGCAGCAGCTCGGCCGCGAACTCGCCGACGCCACCTGCGTCGACAGCCCCGACCTGACCACCACCAACCCCGACACCACGCCCGCGAACAACGCGATCGCCGGCCTGCCGCCGTTCGCATTCACGCCGCAGACCGACCGCGCGACGATCGCGCCCAGCGCCGGCAAGCGCCCCCCCGTCGCAAAGGCCGTTCCGGGGCTGCAGATCCAGGCGCGCATCGCCTCCGACCCGACCGGCCAGGCCCGCTTCCTGTTGCGCCTGCCGACCGATTGGAACGGCCGCCTCGTCGTCGCCGGCGCGTCGGGCACGCGCAGCGAGTTCAACGGCGACTTCGCGTGGAGCGACTACGTGCTGCAGAAGCGCTACGCCTACGCATCGCAGAACAAGGGCGTGCTGAACCTCACGCTGTCGACCGCCGCCGACCCGCTGGCCTGCCGTCTCAATCCGAGCTCGGCGACCTTCGTCGAGTTCTACGACGACGGCCCTAACCAGCAGTTCGGTCGCTGGCGGGAATTCATGGTCAGGGCCGCGCAGCTGGCGCGCGCGGGCGCGTCCGCGCGCTACGGCCGCGCGCCGCGCTTCACGTATGCGGTCGGGACGTCGAACGGCGGCTACCAGGTGCGTCGCGCGGTCGAGACCGCGCCCGAGTTGTTCGACGGCGGTGTCGACTGGGAAGGCACGTTCGTCGATGCGCATGCGCCCAACCTGCTGACCGACCTGCCCGCCGCGGTGCTGAACTTTCCCGACTACGTCGCCGCCGGTCTCGACGCGAACAGCACGGCCGCGAAGAACATCCGCGCAGCCGGCTACCCGCCCGACATCGTCGCGAACCCGACGACGTCGCTATGGTCGAACTACTCGGCGCAGTTCTGGGAAGTGACGCAGTGCCAATGGCAGAAGCGGCTCGACCCGGCCTACGACACCTACGGCGCCGGGCCCGGCGACTACCACTATGTCGCGCGGCTGTCGGCGTCCGACGTGGGCGCGCAGATGGACTCGTTCGCGACCACCGGCCACATCCAACGCCCGCTGATCACCGTCGCCGGCACGATGGACGGCCTGCTGCCGATCGACCACCACGCGCGCGCCTACGCCCGCAAGGTCGCGGCCGCGCAGGACGCATCGACCGACCGCGACGCCGGCCACGACCGCGATCGCGGCGTGCCGTACCGACTCTACGAGATCCAGAACGGCAACCACATCGAGACGTTCCAGGACACCTTCCAGCAACTCGCGCTCATCGAGCCGCACGCGCAGGCGGCGTTCGACCTGCTCGTGGCGCACGTCGAGGCCGGCGCGCCACTGCCGCCGAACCAGTGCGTGCCGCGCGGGGGCGCGATCTCGCGTGCGCCGACGCAGCCCGGGCATTGCGCGAACCTGTTCGAGCCCTGAGCGCGCGCGTTCGCGTCGAGAGACAATCCGGCGCGAATCAGCCCAGCCTTCACGCCGTGCACTACCTCTCCTTCGACCTCAGCGACAACGGCGACGCCGTCACAACCATCGAGGCCCTCGCGTCGACCGGCGCGGCGCAGCATGCCGCCGTGATGGCCGAGGTGCAGCAGGTGATGGACTGGGCATGGAAGCACTTCCCGCACACGCACGGCACGGCCGACGACGGGATGGACTGGGATCACGACCTGCAGGTCAACGTCGAGGCCGGCGGCTGGCATGCGGTGACGTTGACGCTGACGGCGTCGCCGGCGTTCGCGGGCGAGTTCATGGCGGCGTTCGGCGAGCACCTCGAGTGAAGCGGCGTCCCACGCGCGCGTGACGCGCGCGCCGGCCGCTCACGCCTTGGCCTTGACGTGGGTCTTGGCCTTCGGCTTGGGCTTCGCCGGCCGGCGCTGCCGCTGTTTCTCCGCGACCATCTTGATCGTCGTCGCCAGCTTCGGCGCGCCCGCGAGCGCCTCGGCGCGCGACGCGATGGCCTGCGCGATCAAGGCCCGGACGGCGGGCTCGTCGAAGGTCTGCGGGCCGTGCACGCGCAGGCCGCGGATCTGCTTGCCTTCGCCTTCGAGCAGGCCCTGCGGGTCGTCCAGCGACGCGCCGTCGAGGAAGAACAGCGTCACCCAGCGCGGGTAGCCGGCGATCGAGAGGAACGACTCGCGCGACGAGGTCGTCGGGCTGATGCCGAAGACGAGCGCGTTGGTGTTGTCGAAGACGAGCTCGTGGCCGTGCGCGAACAGCGAGCGCAGCGCCGCGCGCGCGGCGCGCAGCCGGGCCTCGATCTCGGGCGTGTATTTCGCGAGGAACGCGTCGATGCGCGCCTCGGTCTCGGCAGTGGTCATGTCGACAGCCTAGCGGCGCGGCGGACGACGCGCCACCGGGACAGCCAGGGGTGGGCGCACGCGCGCCAAACCGCCACATCCGAGCGCCGCATGAGGATATGCGAGGGTACCTTCACATTCATTCACGTCAACTTACTATGATGTCGAGTTGTCCGTCCACGTTGAGACCGCATTCCCATGTCCATGATCCAGCTCGCGCTGCGCCGTCCCTACACGTTCATCGTCATGGCGATGCTGATCGTGCTCGCGACGCCGTTCGCGCTGCTCAAGATGCCGACGGACATCCTGCCCGAGATCAACATCCCGGTGATCTCGATCGTCTGGAACTACACCGGCATGTCGGCGCAGGAGATGGGCCAGCGCATCACCTCGCAGAACGAGCGCAGCCTGACGACGACGGTGTCCGACATCGAGCACATCGAGTCGCAGACGCTCGCCGGCATCGCCGTCATCAAGATCTTCTTCCAGCCGACGGCCAACATCCAGACCGCGCTGGCGCAGGTCACGGCCATCGAGCAGGCGCAGCTGCGCCAGCTGCCGCCGGGGATCACGCCGCCGCTGGTCATCAAGTACTCGGCGTCCAGCATCCCGGTGATCCAGCTGGGCCTGTCGAGCCCGACGCTGCCCGAGCAGGCGATCTTCGACGCGGCCGTCAACACGATGCGCCCGCAGCTGATCAACATCCCGGGCGTCGCGATCCCGTATCCGTACGGCGGCAAGAGCCCGGTCGTCTCGGTCGACCTCGACACCAACGCCCTGCAGGCGCGCGGGCTGTCGCCGTCGGACGTCGTCAACGCGATCAACGCGCAGAACCTGATCCTGCCGTCGGGCACCGCCAAGTTCGGGCCGACCGAGTACACGGTGAAGATGAACGCGTCGCCCGACACGATCGCCGCGCTCAACGACCTGCCGGTGCGCACCGCCAACGGCGTGACGACGACGATCCGCGACGTCAGCTTCGTGCGCAACGGCTTCTCGCCGCAGACCAACATCGTGCGCCAGGACGGCGCGCGCGGCGTGCTGCTGTCGGTGTTGAAGAACGGCGGCGCGTCGACGCTGGACATCGTCGCCAACCTGCGCGCCCTGCTGCCGCACGTGGCCGACATCATGCCCAAGGAGATCACGGTCAAGACGCTGTTCGACCAGTCGGTCTTCGTGAAGGCAGCGGTGGTCGGCGTCGCGATGGAAGCACTGATCGCCGCCGGCCTCACTGCCGCGATGGTGCTGCTGTTCCTCGGCAACTGGCGCAGCACGCTGGTCATCGCGCTGACGATCCCGCTGTCGATCCTGACCTCGGTGATCATCCTGCAGCTCCTGGGCGAGACGCTCAACCTCATGACGCTGGGCGGGCTCGCGCTGTCGGTCGGCGTGCTCGTCGACCAGGCGATCGTCACGATCGAGAACATCGAGCGCCACCTGCACAACGGCACCGAGCTGGAGCAGGCCATCATCGTCGGCGCGGGCGAGATCGGCGTGCCGGCGTTCGTGTCGACGGTCTGCATCTGCATCGTGTTCGTGCCGATGTTCTTCCTGTCGGGCGTCGCGCGCTTCCTGTTCGTGCCGATGGCCGAGGCCGTCGTGTTCGCGATGGCCGCGTCGTACCTGCTGTCGCGGACCTTCGTGCCGACGATGACGATGCTGCTGATGCGCGGCCAGCCGGTGCACCTGCCGGGCGCGCACATCGAGCGCCCGAGCCTGCTGCAGCGCCTGAACCGCGCGTTCGACGCGCGCTTCGAGCAGGTGCGCCGCTCGTACACGCTGGCGTTGTCGGTGCTGCTCGCGCATCGGCGCAACTTCGCGCTCGGCTTCATGGCGTTCTGCGTGCTGTCGTGCGGCCTGTTCCTCGTGCTCGGACGCGACTTCTTCCCGAGCGTCGACTCCGGCCAGATCCGCCTGCACATGCGCGTCCCGACCGGCACGCGCATCGAGGAGACGGCGCGCGCGGCCGACCAGGTCGAGGCCGTGATCCGCAAACTCGTGCCGCCCGACCAGCTCGAGACGGTGCTCGACAACCTGGGCGTGCCCAACTCCGGCATCAACCTCTCCTACAGCAACGCCGGCACGATCGGCACGCTCGACGGCGAGATCCAGATGTCGCTGAAGGAAGGTCACGCGCCCACCGACAAGTTCGTCACGATCCTGCGCCGCGAGCTGCCCAAGCGCTTCCCCGGCATCGAGTTCTTCTTCCAGCCCGCCGACATCGTCACGCAGATCCTGAACTTCGGCCTGCCCGCGGCCATCGACGTGCAGTTCACCGGCAACGACATCGTCACCAATTCCGCGCTGGCCGCC
>FTDG01002175.1_pt1 | contig 13442 bp, 11 predicted proteins | sample 1639751 | NCBI WGS metagenome assembly FTDG01 (sample SAMEA3914869, study PRJEB12502) | metagenome | biome: forest; material: soil | place: USA | collected 2012-03-12 | depth 0.1 m
GGGCGAGTCTAGCCGGGCCCGGAACGGGGCCGCGCACAGTCGAAATGCGCATGTCGTCGCTCGAATTCCGTTCGACGGCGCAGCGGCCCTCTCGCGGCCCGCGGGCGCCCGGCGCGGCGGCCCGCGCAGGCCCGCGGCCGAGCCACGCGCAAGGCCCGCAATCGCGCGATACTCGCCGCGATCCGACCCTGCGCCGCCGGTGCCGGGTCGCCTGTCCACCCGCGCACGCCACGGAGAACGCCATGTCCCTTCGCATCAACGACACCGCCCCCGACTTCACCGCCCAGACCACCCAGGGCGAGATCAAGTTCCACGACTGGATCGGCGACAGCTACGCGATCCTGTTCTCGCATCCGAAGGACTTCACGCCGGTGTGCACGACCGAGCTCGGCTACCTGGCCCGCATCGAGCCCGAGTTCACCAAGCGCAACGCCAAGCTGATCGGCCTGAGCGCCGACGCCGTGGACCGCCACGACGCCTGGGCCAAGGACATCGAGGAGACGCAGGGCGCCGCGGTCAAGTACCCGCTGATCGGCGACAACAACCTCGAAGTGGCCAAGCTGTACAACATGCTGCCCGCCGACGAGGTCGCCGCCGACGGCCGCACCCCGGCCAACAACGCCACCGTGCGCTCGGTGTTCATCGTCGGCCCGGACAAGAAGATCAAGCTGACGCTGACCTACCCGATGACCACCGGCCGCGACTTCGACGAGATCCTGCGCGTGCTCGACTCCATCCAGCTCACCGCCAAGCACCGCGTGGCCACGCCGGCCAACTGGAAGCAGGGCGACGACGTGATCATCACCGGCGCGGTCTCCAACGAGGAGGCGGACAAGGTGTTCCCGGGCTACAAGACGATCAAGCCCTACCTGCGCACCACCAAGCAGCCTTCCTGAGCCCGCCCCGCCCGCCGGCGCCGCGGCCGCCATGGACCGCATCCAGGAGATGACCGTCTTCGCCGCCGTCGCCGAGGCGCGCGGCTTCGCGAAGGCGGCGCGCGCGCTGGGAGTGTCGGCGGCGACGGTCACGCGCGCGGTCGCCGAGCTGGAGCGCCGCCTGGGCACGCTGCTGGTCGTGCGCAACACGCGCCAGCTGCGCCTGACCGAGGCCGGCACCCGCTTCGCCGCCGACGCGCGCCGCCTGCTGCAGGAGCTGCAGGAGGCCGAGGAGGCCGCCGCCGGCCTGCACGCCAGCCCGCGCGGGCTGCTGGCCGTCACGGCGCCGCAGTTCTTCGGCGAGCTGCACGTGCTGCCGCTGGCGATGGACTACCTCGCGGCCCATCCGCAGGTCGAGCTGCGCGCGTTGCTGGTGGACCGCGTCGTCGCGCTGCTGGACGAAGGCGTGGACGTGGCCGTGCGCATCGGCGAGCTGCCCGATTCGTCGCTCACCGCGATCCCGGTCGGGCACATCCGGCGCGTGGTCGTGGCCTCGCCCGGCTACCTCGACCGCCACGGCACGCCGCGCCATCCGCAGGAACTGCCGCAGCACGCCACCGTGTCGGCCTACGGCTCGCCGTTCGCCGCGCAATGGAACTTCGCCGATGCCGACGTCGCGGTGCGCTCGCGCCTGACGGTCACCTCGTTCCGCGGCGCTGTCGAGGCCGCCATCGCCGGCGCCGGCCTGACCCAGGTCGCCTCCTACCAGACCGCACGGGCCGTCGCCGAGGGCCGGCTGCGCTGCGTGCTGGAGGAGTTCGAGCTGCCGCCGCGCCCGGTCCACATCGTCTTCGCAGAGGGCCGCCACGGCTCGGCCAAGGTGCGCTCGTTCGTCGACTTCGCGACCCCGCGGCTGCGCGCCTCGCTGGCGGCGATTGCAGGTCCTGCAACAGACCATTGAGCGGCACGGCCGTTCCCCCGGCGGCCGCCGGCAGTCACGATGGAGGCCCGTTCCAGTCGAGAGCCTCCGATGCCGCGCACCCCCGTCCGTTTCTACCGTTTCCGCCTGTCCGGCCACTGCCAGCGCGTCGAGGCGCTGCTGTCGATGCTGGAGGTGCCCCACGAGGCGATCGACGTCGATCTCGCGGCCGGCGCCCAGCGCCAGCCCGACTTCCTGGCGCTCAACCCGTTCGGGCAGGTGCCGGTGATCGTCGACGGCGACGTGGTGCTGGCCGATTCCAACGCCATCCTGGTCTACCTCGCGCGCCGCTACGGCGACGAGCGCTGGCTGCCGCAGGACGCCGCCGGCGCGGCGCGCGTGCAGCGCTGGCTGTCGGCGGCCGCCGGACCGGTGGCGTTCGGCGTCGCGGCCGCGCGGCTGGCGACGGTGTTCGGCGTCCCGCTCGACGCCGGCGCGGCCGTCGCCCGCGGCCACGACTTCCTGCGCGTGATGGACGCCGAGCTCGCCGGCCGCGACTTCCTGGCCGCCGGCCACGCCACCATCGCCGACCTCGCCTGCGCGTCCTACGTGGCGCATGCGCCCGAAGGCAACGTCTCGCTGGCCGACTACCCCCACGTGCGCGCCTGGCTCGAGCGCGTGCAGGCCTTGCCGGGCTACGTGGCGATGCCCGCCTCGCGCGCCGGGCTGTGCGCCGCGTGACGCCATGGCCGATGCCGCCGTCTCCAGCCCGTGGCACCGCGGCGAGCTCGCGATGCAGCGCCGCGCGGGCGTCGCGCCCGAGCACGCCGCCCGCGTCGCGCCCTTCCTGCGCACGGTGCTGACCGACCAGCACCGCGCGTTCTATCCGCTGCTGCCGTTCATCGTCGCCGGCGCGGTCGACGACGCCGGCCTGCCGTGGGCCACGATCCTGGAAGGCACGCCCGGCTTCCTGCAGTCGCCCGACGACACGCACCTGCGCGTCGCGGCCACGCCCGCCGCCGACGATCCGGCGCGCGCCGGCTTCGCGAGCGGCCGCGCGATCGGGCTGCTGGGCATCCAGCTCGAGACACGGCGCCGCAACCGGGTCAACGGCCGCGTCGCGAACGCCACCGGCGCCGGCTTCGATCTCGAGGTGGACCGCGCGTACGGCAACTGCCCGCGCTACATCACGACGCACGAGCTCGCGCGCGGCACGGCCACGCCCGCGCCGGCCGACTACGCCGACGGCCTCGACGCGCAGGCCCGCGCCGCGATCGCGCGCGCCGACATGTTCTTCGTCGCGAGCTACGCCGACGAGGGCGCGCGCGGCGTGGACGTGTCGCACCGCGGCGGCCGGCCGGGCTTCGTCGACGTCGACGGCGACTGGCTGACGGTGCCCGACTTCGACGGCAACGGCTTCTTCAACACGCTCGGCAACTTCCTCGTGAACCCGCGCGCCGGCCTGCTGTTCGTCGACTTCGCGCGCGGCGACCTGCTGCAGCTGACCGGCCACGTCGAGCTGGTGTTCGACGGCCCGCTGCTCGCGCGCTTCGCGGGCGCGCAGCGCGCGTTCCGCGTGCGCGTGGCGCGCCTCGTGCGCCGGCGCGGCGCGCTCGCCTGGCGCGGCCAGGCGCGCGAGGCCTCGCCGGCGTCCATCCCCACGGGCAGCTGGCGCGAGGCGCGGACGCGCCTGGCCGCCGACGCCGCGCCACGCTGAAACCCCTGCCGCCCAGGCGGTCCGCGGTTACATCGCCGCGTCAACCTGGGCCCGGCAAGGGTATGTCTGGAATCGATTCCACTTCCTTGCGTTCCTAGAATCCTCCTTCAGCCAAAGCAAGGCCACGCACCGGCACAGGTGCGGACATCGAAGAGGACGGCGCGCGCGCCGGAAGGTTGCATGATCCAGAAAGACTTGCCGCGCCTGACCGCGGCCGTGCTCGCGTGCGCGCTCGCCGCCTGCGGTGGTGGGGGCGGTGGCAGCGGTGGCGGAAGCACCGGCCTCGACAGCGTGAACGTCGACGTCGACCACACGAGCATCTCCATCATCGGCGTCAACGGCGGGGCCACGCGCTCGCCCGCCGTCAAGTTCACCATCGCGGGCGGCAGCGGCACGTACTACGCCGACGCGAAGTCCGACAACGACGCCTTCACGTACGACTTCGACCAGCTGTCGGGCACCGAGGCCCTCGTCACCGTGCACCCGGCCGGCAACGTGGCGGCAGGCAGCCGCAGCAGCGGCCACATCCTCTACCGCCTCTGCACCGACGCGCAATGCGCGCACGTCGCGTGGAGCCGCTCGCTGCCCTACACGCTCACGAGCTACTTCGTGGCCAGCACGCCGCTGGCGCTGAGCACCACCGAAGGCGTGGCGCTCGCGCCCGTCACGCTGGCCGTGATCCCGGCGGACACCGACCACGACCTGGTCGTCGGGACCAGCGACGCCAGCGTGCTGTCCGCCGACCACACCGCCGCGGACAGCATCGTGGTGACGCCGGTCACGCCCACGGCCGCGGGCTCGCTGTCGGCCACTGTTGCCATCGGCTACCGCAACGACGGCGCGACATGGAGCCCGCAGAGCGAGATCGCCGTCGCCGTGACCGTCAACAGCGACATCGTCGCGCCCGCCGCGAACCCGCTGACGGTGACCGGGACGACCAGCGGCGGCCTGTCGGGGCAATTGCCCGTCAGCTTCGTCCAGGGCCACGACAAGGCCTGGACCGCCACCAGCGACCGCGACTGGCTGGTGCTGGACTCGGCCAGCGGCACCGACGCCGGCAACATCGCGTACCACGTCGACCCCGCCAAGCTCGGCGCGGTCACCGACTGGACCAGCGACACTGCCACCATCCACATCGCCTCGCCGGGCCTGAGCACCGTCAGCACCACGCTCAGGCTGGACCTGCAGCTGCCGCAGGTCAACTTCGTCACGCCGTCGGCCGTCCTGCCTGGCCGCGCCACGACGGTGCACGTGACCGGGCGCGGCCTGTCGCAGCTGGCGGGCGTGCAGGCGTTCTCGATCGGCGGCGTCGCGCCCACCGGCGGCAGCATCGACTCCGACACCCGCGCCACGCTGCAGCTGCCCGCGCTCGCGGCCAGCCCCGCGGCGGTCACCGCGACCAACCGGCTGGCGATCGCCACGCCCGGCGCCGCTCTGGGCGTCACCGCGGCGGGCACCTTCGCGGCCGCCACGCTGGCCCACACCGGGCAGTACCGCGCGGTCGTCTTCGATCCCACCCGCAACGCGCTGTTCGCGAGCGACGTCGGGACCGACACCTCCGGCAGCGGCAGCGCCCTGGTGCGCTACCGGCTGGTCGGCGGCGCCTGGCAGGCCAGCGAGATCGCGCTGCCCAAGCTGGGCCGCCTCGCGCTCTCGCCGGACGCGCGCAAGGTCTACGTCACCAGCGATTCGCAGGTCCTCGCCATCGACCCGGACACCCTGCAGGTGCTGGCGACCTACACCGCGCCGGCCCCCGTCAGGAACTCGGCCTACTTCGACTTCCCGCTGCCGCTGACCACCGACCTGCGCCTGTGGGTGGGCGGCGACGTCGTCAACTACCTGCAGTACCTGGACCTGCGGACCGGCACCTTCGGCAACCTGTCGTCCGCCGACATCCAGATGGGGACCAGCCTCTACCAACCGACCCTGTACGGCCCGTCGGGCGGCTCGGGCCTGTTCGCGGCCAGCTGCACCTGCGCGTCGCCGACCTCGCCCGGCGCCTGGTACGACGCGTCCACCGGGCAGATGACGCAGTCGGCCGCCTCGCCCATCAGCAGCCAGGACGCGTTCGACGCCGCCGGCGACCTGATGCTGGCCGACGGCGCCACGCTGTACCGCACGGACACCTTCGCCCGGGTGGGCAGCGCGCCCAGCACGGCCAGCTACACCGTGCAGGGCGGCACGATCTCGCCCGACGGCCAGCGCATCTACCAGGCCGTCTCGCTGGGCTACATGCAGCCGATCGACCACCTGGAGGTGTTCGACACCGCCACCGTCGCCCACCTGGGCACGATCGCGCTGCCGGACAAGGCCACGACCTGCCTGACCACGGGCGACTACTTCTGCGACGGCGCGGGGCGGCTGGTCGTCGACCCCACCGGCAGCACGCTGTTCTGGCTCGGCGAGCACGGCCTGGTGGTGGTGCCGATCCCGGCGGCGCTGTCGGGCGTCTCGAGCGCCCCGCGCGCGCAGGCGGCCGCCACGAGCCGCCTGCGGGCCGCGGCGCACGCGGGCCGCTGAAGGGAACTCAGCCGACGATGCCGCAGACCGCGTTGGCGCGGGCCTGGATGACGAGGCTGCCGCCGTCGTCGGCGATGCGCCGCCGGACGTTGGCCTGCAGCGTCGCGACGCGCTCCGGCGGCTGGCCCTGCAGCACCGGACGCAGGCTGTTGCTGGCCGTGGCGGCGTCCCAGTAGTCCTCGAAGCACTCGAAGCGCCGGTGCACGGAGATCGCGGTGACGCGCACCTTGCGCAGGCCGGCGGCCTCCCACAGCTCGGCCGACGCGGCGAGCGTCGACGCGTCGGCGCTCGGGGGCAGGCGCGGCGGGATGTCGAGGGCGCGCATCTCGCGCCAGATGTCGGCGATCGGGAAGCCGCCGCCGGCCACGTCCCAGTGGTACGCCGCGACGCAGCCGCCGCGGCGCACGGTGCGCCGCATCTCGGCCACGCCCGCGGCCGGCTTCGGCAGGAAGAACAGCACCAGCGCCATCGCCGCCACGTCGCAGCTGCCCTTGTCCACCGGCAGCGACTCGGCGCTCGCCTGGCCCCAGGTCACCGGCGCCTCGGGCGGCAGGCGGCGGCGCGCGTAATCGAGCTGGCCGGCGGCGGGATCGAAGGCGCGCACCTCGGACGGCGCGCAGCGCTGCACCAGCAGCTCGGTGAACGCGCCGGTGCCGCAGCCCACGTCCAGCCAGCGCTGGCCGGCGGGTAGGTCCAGCCAGTCCAGGAAACGCTCGCCGGCCAGCAGGCTCCAGCGGCCCATCATGCGTTCGTAACGCGCTCCGTCGTCGAAGCGGATCCCGTTGTCGTCCATGGCAGCTCCCGATCTTGCGGACGACATGATGCACCGGCGCCGGATACCGCGCGTCACCGACTTGTCGGCCGCGACACAAACCGACTAAATTCCCGCGTGCTTGGCTCTCCACACTGCCGCCCAGGCATCGCCCGCCGTCGCGCGGCCCGATGCGCGTCGAGCGACATCAACCTGGAGAACCGCAATATGAAGAAGGCCTGGACCTGCGTCGGCATCGCCGCCCTCACCGGCGGCACGCTCATCGGCCTGCAGGGTTGCGGCGGCGGCGGCTCGAGCAGCAGCAGCACCACCACCACCAGCTCCGGATCGACCGCCAGCGCGCCCACCATCGCGACGCAGCCGTCGGCGGTGTCGGTCGCCAGCGGGTCGTCGGCCACCTTCAGCGTGGTGGCCACCGGCAGCGGCACGCTCAGCTACCAGTGGTACAAGGATTCGGCCGCGATCTCCGGCGCCACCGCTGCCAGCTACACGATCGTCAGCGCGGCCTCGGGCGATGCCGGCACCTACTACGTCATCGTCACCGACAGCGCGGGCAGCACCACCAGCAGCAGCGCGGCGCTGACGGTCAGCACCACCACTTCGGCGGCCTGCGACAGCACCTACGTCAGCAACGTGATGTCGGCCGTCACCACGCTCGAGACGGCGCTCGGCACCTCGCTCACGTCCACGATGCAGCTGGACAGCAGCACCAAGACCGCCGCGCAGCTGAAGGTCTACAAGACCGACTGGTCCAACCTGCCGCCCGGCGCGATCTCGTTCAGCCGGCCGGGCATCACGATCTCGCAGCTGTCCGGCTCGACGGCGATCGCCGCGTTCAACGCGCTCGCCAAGACCGCGCTCGGCACCGCGGGCTACACCGACTTCCAGGGCGTGCTGGCCGCCGACGACTACCTCGGCTACACCAAGAACGCCAACGGCTACGGCGCCGCGCTGTACCACGTCGCGGTGGTCGGCACGCCGTCGGCCACCGGCAGCTGGACGCTGATGTTCGGCGGCCACCACATGGCCTTCAACATCAACTTCAACGCCGCCTGCGCATACCCCACCCCGCATCACATCGGCGTGGAGCCGCGCACCTCGTTCACCGCCAACAGCCAGACCGGCTACAACTACTACGACTCCGGCAGCTACCAGGTGCTCGCGGCCAAGGGCGCGGCGATGCTGGCGATCTTCACCAGCCTCGACACCACCGCGCTGACCAGCGCCTTCCTGACCGGCCAGACCTTCGGCGACATCCTGATCGGACCGGTCGAGGCCAACACCGGCAGCTACGCCAACGTCACGACCAAGTTCAACGCGATCGCCAGCAGCAGCAGGCGCGGCGTGCTCGTCTCCAGCCTGACTTCGGCGCAGCAGGCGCTGGTGACGGCGGCGATCTCGGGCTGGGTCGGCGACTACGACAGCGCCACCGCGAGCCGGCTGCTGGCCGACTACCAGGCCGGATACGGCAGCACGTATGTCGCCTGGGCCAACGCAGCCGGCACCTTCAGCAGCGCCGGCCCGGACATCACCGCCAACGCCACCTACATGCGCATCGACGGCCCGCGCGTATGGATCGAGATCGCGCTGCAGAACGGCGTGATCATCCAGAGCCAGACCCACTACCACATGATCTACCGCGACAAGACCTACGACTACTACGACCAGCTCGCGAACTGATCGCACGCCAACGACAGGGCCGGCCGCCATGCGCACGAGACCGCTTCTTTTCCTGTGGCTCGCGCTGCTCGCCGCGCTCGCGTGCGGCCCGGCCGCCGCGCACGACGTGCCGCCCAGCGTCGTCATGCTGGACCTGGGCCGCACGGCGATCTCCGCCGAGCTGCAGCTGCCCATGAGCGAGCTCGGGCTGGCGCTGGGCCTGCCGCTGGCCGACAAGCCGTCGACGGCGGTGCAGCGCCACGGCGCGCGCATCGCCGCCTACGTCGGCCAGTGGCTGCACGCCAGCGCGCCCGACGGCCGGCCCTACGCGCTGCACGTGGATGCCGTGCAGACCCGGACCACCGCCAACGCCAACTGGACCAGCAACGACTGGATCGTGGTGCGCGCGACGCTGGCGGCCCCCCAGGGCGCGGGCACCGAGGCCTTCGCGCTCGACGACCAGGTGATCGTGCAGCGCGTGCTGTCGCACCAGATCCTTGTCTACGTGCGCAAGGACCTGCGCCACGGCCTGGTGGGCGACCAGCCGGTGGCCATCGGCACGGCGGGCTTCGGCAACACGCGGGTCGCGATCGATGGCGCCGGCGGCAGCTGGTGGCAGGGGCTGGAGCGGCTGTTCGCGCTCGGCCTGCGCCACATCGCCGAAGGGCCGGACCACCTGCTGTTCCTGCTGGCGCTGCTGCTGCCCGCGCCGCTGCTGGCGCGCGCCGGCCGCTGGCGCGAACCGGTGCCCGGCCGGGTGGCGGCGCGCCGCATCGTCACGGTGGTCAGCGGCTTCACGCTGGGCCACTCGCTGAGTCTCGCCGCCGCGGCCACGGGCCTGGTGGCGGCGCCGACGCGCGTGGTGGAGTCGCTGATCGCGGTGTCCATCCTGGTGTCCTGCGTTCACGCGTGGCGGCCGCTGTTCGCCGGCCGCGAGCTGTGGATCGCCAGCGGCTTCGGCCTGGTCCACGGCCTGGCGTTCGCCGAGACGCTGGCCGGCCTGCGCTTCGACGCCACCACGCTGGCGGTGAGCCTGCTGGGCTTCAACCTCGGCATCGAGGCGATGCAGCTGGCCGTCATCGCGATCACGCTGCCGACCCTGCTGCTGCTGGCCCGCACCCGCGCGCGCGGGCTGGTGCGCGCCGCCGGCATCGCCTTCGCCGCGGCGTGCGCGGCCGGCTGGCTGGCGGAGCGCGCGTTCGGGCTGCACAACCCGCTGCAGGCCGTGTCGGACGGGCTGTCGCCGCCGCCGTGGTGGCTGGCCGCCGCGCTGGCACTGGCGAGCGCGGCGTCGCTGGCGCGGCTGGCCTGGGCGGCAGCGCGGCCCACGGTGGTGCGGCTGGGCGCGAGTCCCGAGGCCAGCGCGCTCGCGGCGGCCCGCGTACCATCGATTCCATGAACCCGGGCCCGCCGCGCAGCATCTGCATCCTCGACAACGACAACCTCGATCCCGCCGTCGCCGACACCTACGTCAGCTACGGCGCGATGACCGAGAAGATGTTCGCCGCCGCCGGCGTGCCGTGGCGGTTCGAGCGCTTCGACACCACGCGCTTCGAGTACCCCGCGAGCTTCGACGCCTACGACGCCGTGCTGCTCACCGGCAGCAAGGCCGACTCGTTCTCCGAAGAGCCCTGGGTCGCCACGCTGCGCGAACGCGTGCGCATGCTGATCGCACAGCGCAAGAAGCTGCTCGGGATCTGCTTCGGCCACCAGCTGATCGCGCTGTGCCTGGGCGCCCCCGTCGGCCGCGCGCCGCAGGGCTGGGGCATGGGACGCCTACAGTACGACTGGGTCGGCCCCGACGCGCTGGCGACCGAGGCGGCCGAAGCCGCCACGACGATCGCGCTGCTCGCCTCGCACCAGGACCAGGTGCTGGCCCTGCCCGAAGGCGCGACGCTGCTGGCGCGCAGCGCGTTCTGCCCGGTCGCGGCGTACAGCGTCGGCGATGCCGTCTTCTGCGTGCAGCCGCACCCGGAGTTCGTGCCGGCCTACAGCGCCTGGCTCCTGGACAGGCGCCGCCACCTGGTCGGCGAGGACGTGCACGCACGCGCCAGCGCCGACCTCGCCGAGCGCCACGACGGCCTGGCCATCGCGCGCTACATGCAGGCCTTCGTCGAACGCGCCTGAAGTCGGCGACTTTGGGAGATATCGACGGCGACGCATTGTTGCCTTCGCTTTACCGCTGGATGCGCTCGGGTTGTCGAGCGTTGTCATTAGTATGACATTACGGCCGAGTACCTTGGCGGGCTTCCATCGCCCACCGACTCGACCCATGACAACGAAAAACACCGCCCGCCACGCCCTGTTCGCGCTCACGCCCCTGGGCCTGGCGCTCGCCCTCGCCGGTTGCGGCGGCAACTCGGCGGACACCCCGCAGGTCTCGATCACCGCGCCCGCCGGCACCGGCGCCGCCGACACCGCGCCGGTGCAGGACACCACCGCCGTCCTGCCCTACGTCGACTACGCCTACACCAACCAGCGCGGCTACGCGCAGTACGCCACCGCCGCCACCAACGCCGGCGTGCGCGTGGCCGCCGGCTTCCTCGACCTGTGGAAGCCCAGCACGGCGCTGGTCGACGCCGGCGTCACCGCGCCCGCGGTCGGCACCTTCGCGGCGGTCGCAACCTCGACCTGGACCGGCATCCCCGGCAGCGCGAGCGACGGCACCATCCTGAACGCCAACGTGCTGGCGACCAACCTGCAGATCGCCGCCGAGGAGACCGGCAACCGCACCGCCGCCCAGGCGACGGCCGCCTACCTCGACGACCGCCGCCAGAAGGGCTACAGCGTGACCGACGGCCTGGGCCCGCTCACCGCCGCCTGGCGCACCGCGGCGCAGCAGACCACGACCATCACCGCCGTCGCGGCCGACGCCACCACCGTGGCCTACAACGACACCGGCAACAATCTCGGCGTGGGCGTCTCCGGCGGCAACACCACCTTCGGCAGCGTCGTCGACTTCGTGAACTCGCCGCTGTACGGCTCCACCGAACCGGCCAAGCGCTTCTTCAAGTACGCGCGCCCGTTCCGCTGGAGCGCCGCGGTGCAGGTGCTGCCGACGCTGGTGCCGGCCGAATCGAGCACGCCCACCACCGACGGCGGCTACATCAGCGGCCACACCGCCGAAGCCGTGCGCGACGCGCTGATGATGGCCTACGTGATGCCCGAGCGCTTCCAGGAGCTGCTCTCGCGCGCCATGGAGCTGGGCGAGAACCGCATCATCGCGGGCATGCATTCGCCGCTGGACGTCATCGCCGGCCGCATGCAGGGCACCGCCGTGATCGCCGCCTCGCTGAACGCGCAGGCCAGCAAGTCCACCAAGACGCCCGCGTCGCCGGACGGCACGACCGCCGAGGGCACCGCCACCGTCGCCGACCTGCGCTCGACCGCCTACACGCAGGCCCACACCGCGCTGATGGCCGCCGCCGGCACCACCACCGAGGCCGCGTTCATCTCCTACGCGCATTCGGCCACCACCAGCGCCGACCGCTTCGCCGACCACGCCACCAACGCCGCGAACTACCTGCGCCGCAGCACCTTCGGCTTCACCCAGGTCAACGACGCCACCAAGTCGGCCGTCGTCCCCAAGGGCGCGGAAGTGCTGCTGGAGACGCGCCTGCCCTACCTGAGCGCCGACCAGCGCCGCGTGGTCCTCAAGAGCACGGCGCTGCCCTCCGGCTACCCGGTGATGGACGATGCCGAAGGCTGGGGCCGCCTGAACCTGTTCGCGGCCGCCGACGGCTACGGCACCTTCGCCGGCGACGTCAGCGTGACGATGGATGCCACCCAGGGCGGCTTCGCGGCCGAGGACAGCTGGCGCAACGACATCTCCGGCAAGGGCCTGCTCACGTTCGCCGGCACCGGCACGCTGCACCTGACCGGCGCCAACACCTGGAGCGGCGGCACCATCGTCAACGGCGGTACGCTGGAAGCGGACTCGGCCAGCGCCTTCGGCACCGGCGACCTCTACCAGACCGCCGGCACGGTGGTGAGCGCGGCCAGCGGCGGCGTGCTGGCGCTGGGCGGCAACTACTTCGAGCAGTCGGGCGCGACGCTGAAGCTGAGCCTGAGCGGCGCGGCCAAGGGCACGCTGCAGGTCGCGCAGTCGGCCAAGATCGCCGGCTCGCTGGCCGTCTCCTTCGCCAACGGCTACGCGCCGGCGGTGGGCGACACGATCACCGTGTTGTCCGCCCACCAGCTCGCGGGCCAGTTTTCGTCGGTGACGGTGTCGGGCTTCAAGGTGACGACGTCGTACAGCGGCACGGCCGTGACGGTGCACCTGGACTCGGCGGCCTGAGGTCGGACACGACGCCGGAGGTCTCTGGCCTCTGCGCCGTCCGCGCAGCGATGCAGGCCGAAACAAGGCCATGGCTCGCGGACGGCGGCAAGGCCCGACGCCGATCGCTCGGGACGATCCCGCCCGATCGGCAGCCCGTCGTCAGACCAGCTCGTCGCGCACCTTGTCGCGCAACTCGGCCGGGACATCCGCCTCGGGCACCTCGACCGACTTGCCGCTGCTGGCCAGCGTGAGGCGGTAGCGGAAGCCGTCGGCCGCGCCGGGCACGGCGGCGGCCCGCGGCGCATGGCCCTCGAGCAGCGAGGCGACCTGTGCGCGCACCGCGGGCGCGAGCTCGCGGCCCTGCGCCGACCCGCGGCTGCGCAAGTGGCCGCCGCCGAAGCCGGCGAAGCCGCCCAGGCGCTCGATGTCGACGCGGTCGTCCTCGTTCATCGGGCCATCATAGGCCGACTTTCTTCCAGCCAGCGTCGACCGCCGCGGCCACCGCCGGCTCCTTCGGATAGAGCTGCGCCGCGACCTGGCGGCAGCGCGCCGCGAACTTGGGCATCGTGATGTTGGGCTGCGCACCCGACGTGGTGAGGACCGCGTACCAGACCTGCCCGATGCGCTCCCAGCTGTTGCCACCCAGCGTCTTGCAGGCGACGCAGAAGGCCAGGTTGGGCGGGCCGCTGCTGTAGTGCGGA
>FTDG01002779.1_pt1 | contig 13350 bp, 8 predicted proteins | sample 1639751 | NCBI WGS metagenome assembly FTDG01 (sample SAMEA3914869, study PRJEB12502) | metagenome | biome: forest; material: soil | place: USA | collected 2012-03-12 | depth 0.1 m
CAACCACGAGGTGTTCGGCGTGCTGTACCTCGATTCGCAGCACCGGCTCATCGAGATGCAGGAACTGTTCCGCGGCACGCTGGCGCAGACCAGCGTCTACCCGCGCGAGGTGCTGCGCCAGGCGCTGCTGCTCAACGCCGGTGCCGCGATCCTGGTGCACAACCACCCGTCGGGCGTCGCCGAGCCCTCGCGGGCGGACGAGACGTTGACGCAGTCGCTGGTGGCCGCGCTGCGGGTCATCGAGGTGCGCGTGCTCGATCACCTGGTGGTCGGGGCGGGGTGCGTGACGAGTTTTGCGGAGCGCGGCTTGATGTGAGCCGCAGAACGGGCGCCGGATCCGGCCATCCCACGCTCGAGGGATCGCACGATTGATTGCCGTCATCGGCCGCATGCACACTGCGGGCGGGGGAATCCAGCGCCATGTTCCACGCACCAGACCACAGCACGATCGGCCAACGGGGTCTCATCCGCGCGACGACCGGGCGCAAGGTTCGCGAGGCGTTCGCGATCGCGCACCGACGAACGATCGCAGCCGCCTTTTGGGGCGCAGTGGCCGCACTGGCCGTCGTGCCGATGTCCGCCAAGGCCGGTCCGGGCGACGGCGCGATGACGGGCCGCTGGGTGCCGCCGAACGGCGGCTGCGTCATCATCTTCTCGTACGACGACGGCAGGCATGTGCAGGCCTCGTGCATCGGTGGCGGCTACAGCCACCTGATCGACGGGCACTACATCGCGCCAGGCGTCGTCGACTACGACACCACGCGCATCGACCCACAGGGTTGCCGCACGAGCACGACCGGCCGCATCCACCAGGTCGGCCCGCTCGACCTGGAGACGCGGCAGGAAGGCTGGAACGGCTGCGGCGTGAAGACGGACGCGGTCAGCGGCAAGCTGCACAAGGTCGGCGCCGTGGTCGCCACCGCGACGCCTGCGCCGTATCCGCCGCCATTGCCGGCCTCCGCGCCGTCGCCCGCGCAGGTTGCAGCCGCGGCGCCGGCGGCGAGCCCGGCGACGGCAGTGGAGGATCCTGTCGAAGCGGCGATCGTGCTGGCCCAGAACGGCCACTGCGAAGAAGCCGTCGCGCGCCTGCAGGCCTTGTCGGGCACCGACCCCGGTTCCGCGCGCGGCCGCATCGCGGGCTCGTTGATGACGATGTTCGGCTGCCGCCCTGGTGGCGGCGTTCCGTCGGTGGCAACCGCCGCATCCGCCTCCGCGACCATCATGACCATGGCACCGCCCGGCGGCCCCACGCCAGCGCAGGCCGTGGCGCACAACGGCGGCATCCGGCCCGGCGCGACCATCGAGTTCTATGGGCCGAGCACGCAAGCCACCAACCTGTCCCAGAAGATCGGCGAGGGCGATTGCACCAAGGTCAAGGACCTGCAACGGCTCGCCGAGTCCGGCGACGGCGATGGCCAGGCCTGGTTGGGGGTCGTGCACATGCAAGGCATCTGCGGGCCGGCGGATGTCGCGCTGGGCCTGCGCTGGCTTCGCCGCGCCGCGCAATCCAAGTCGGCAACGGGTCAGCACGACCTGGGCGCCGCGTATTTCGAGGGGCTCGGCGTGCCGGTCGACAAGGTCGAGGCCGCGCGCTGGTTCCGCCTCGCCGCAGACCAGCACTACCCGCCCGCAGAAGGCAACCTGGGCAACGCCTACATCAACGGCATCGGCGTGGACAAGGATCCCGCGCAAGGGGTGCGATGGCTGCGTGCCTCGGTCGAACACGACGGGCCGCCCAACAGCGCCGACTCGCTGGGCATCGTCTACCTGCAAGGCCAGGGCGTGCCACGCAACGATGCCGAGGCCCGCAAGTGGTTCACGGCGGCGGCGGCACGTGGCTTCGATGCGGCGCAGTTCCACGTCGCGCTCATGGACTGCCGCGGCAACGGCGCGCCGCCCAACCAGGCGCGTTGCCTGATGTGGCTGCAAGTGGCCGCGCGTGGCGGCAACGCGTCGCTCGTGCGGCAACGCGACCAGTTGCGCGCGCAGCTCACGCCGGCCCAGCGCGACCAGGCCGACGAACTGGTGCGCCAGTACGACCAGCAGACGCCCGTGCAACGCCTGCAGACGGAGATGGACACCGCCGAGGCCGCCGCCGCCGCGGCCGCGCGCAAGCCAGCCGTCCTCAGCTGGAGCCAGATCGGCGCCCTGATGAACCGCAAGTCGCCCTCGGGTTTCACCATGGGCGAGGTGCTGTGCACCATGGGCAACGTGACCAACTTCAGCGAGGACGACATCGCCGAGCAGAGGCACGAGCACGGCCTGACGCGTGAGGAGGCGATCGGCGCATTGTCGGAGAGGAACTTGGACCGTGCGTCCGATTGCCTGGCGCGATAAGGTCGGCGCCACCTTGCCGGCCGCAAGCTCAGGTTAGGGGGTACCTCCCAAGTCGCGTGCGCCGCAAAGGATGCACGCTATCGCCGCGAGGGCACGCGGTGTAGTCTTGCGCCAAATCAATTTTCGGGCCGGTGCGCGGGATTGCGTGCAAAAGCCCGCACGGGAGGGCGCAATGCCGACGCAAGAAGCCAAGGGACCGCGCGACACGATCCGGCACTTCCTGGACGACTGGCCGCACGTGCCACGGTACCTGCAGCAGTCGCTCGACCACAAGCTGATTGCCCTGCATGGCGAGGCGATCCTGCGCAGGTCGCTGAACACCGGCCGCATGATCTGCTTCGTGGGTTCCGGTGTCTCGATGAGCTACGGCCGGCTCGGCTGGGGCGAGATGGTCCGCAGGCTGCTCGACCTCGATCAATACCCGCTGAACGAGGTCACCGGCAATGCGCCGCTTATCAAGCGCCTGAAGGACACGCTCCAGCAGATCGATCTGGACAAAGTTCTTCCCGTCCGCTACCCCGCCATCTTCCAGCTCGGCGAAGAACTGGCCCAGGCCGACTCGAAGGACGGTGACGAGAACACCTTCCGCAAGCGGGCGCGACAGTATCTTTTCGACGACCTGGGGCATGCCCACGTCCTCTACGAAGGCCTGGCCCAGGATCTCAGGAAGATCAGGCTCGACGGCCGCCCTGAGGCATCGGTGCCGGACGAACTCCCTCTTCCGTTCGAGCTGGCGGACTGTTCGGAGCTCACGCGAAGCAGCGTCCTGGGCGCCGAGTCCGCGCACAAATCGGCCTCGCCGCCGACATGGCACACCTTCTTCATGATCTCGAACGAAGATCTCGAACACTGGGAAGGCCGGGTCGACCAGCGGCATCCGTCCGGATTTCCGCGGTCCAAGGCGGGGAAGTTGATGGAGATCGTGCGCGAGTGCCATCTCGCCGGAAAATCCAAGCCGAGCGAGCCCACGCATCTGCGACCGCTGCATCGATTCGTGCTGCCGGCGCTGCTGCGCCTGGTCATCGACGAAGGCGACCTGAAGGTGCGGGGCAAGGTCGCCGCCGCGCCGTCCGAACGACCGAAAAGGCCTCGGCCGGCACGGTGCGATGCGTTCGCCCATCCCCTGGAGGTCTGGCCGCCGGCCGTGCGTTCGCAGATCCTGCCCAAGGAGCTCGATCCCCTGATGCTGCTGGCCGACGGGCTCTCGATATCGCGGTTCATCACGACCAACTACGACCTGGACCTGGAACGGATGATGCGAGACCGCGGCTTCGCCGTCGACCCGCGCCACCCTGACGATTCGCCCGAGGGCGACGCGCAGCCCGAACCGAAGGACGCGCTGGGCGCCGGCGCGCGCGACGCCGTCTTCCAGGCCGACCGGGCGCTCGAGCTCGTCGATTTCGCGGTGCGCAATCCGGATCACGCGATGAGCGTCATGCACCTGCACGGACGCGCCACCCAGGGCGACGACATGATCGTCACCGAACGCGACTACCTCGAGCGCTACCTGGGCCGAGGCGACGCCGCCGATCTGGTCAACACGTCCATCTCGCTGGCGTTCGGCGCGAACCCGCTGCTGTTCGTGGGAAGCGGCATGAGCGAAGACGACATCCTGCGCCCGCTGCGCCAATTCCTGGCGGAACGGAAAAGCCGCGTGGATCGGCAGGCGGTGGTGCTGCTGCCCGCGGATGCCTCGCGCGGACGCCGGATCGAGGAGACCATCGCGCACTACAACCGCTATGGCGTCTTCACGATGCACTTCGGCCTGGCGACGCTGGCGCAGGACAGGTCCGGCAGACGCGCCAGCACGCCGCCCCCGGACGCACCGGACCGCGAGCCCGGCCACGAGCCGGAATCCGAACTGCAATGGCTCGCGCTGGCCCGGCAAATGTGCAGTGACCTGAAGCTTTGCGTCTCGGCGCTAATCGGCTACCTGGACTGTGAACTTCAGGCCAAGGCCAAAGCCAAGGCAAAGGCAAAGGCAAACGCCGAAGCTCTCGCGAACGAAAGGGGATCGACCGCGACGCCTCAAAGCGCGAAGACCCCGGGCAACGACGAGGCATGGCGCGCCCTGGCGGATGCGACGCGCACGCTGGCAGCGCTGCGCACCGGCACGGCGGCCGATGCGCAGCCTGACAGTGTCCAGTGGCCAAGCCTGCTGGACATCGAACATGACGCGGTCAAGTTGAAGCCGCTGGAACGGCTCGACGGCGTGCCGCTGGAACATGCCGCGGCGCTCCGGCCAACGCTGGAAAGCCGCCTGCTCGCGTGGGCTGCCGACGTGGTCATCGCGGCCGTGGCGCACTTCCTGAGCCTGGACCTGCGCGAGACCTGGGAGTTGCGGGACTGGCCGGAACACAAACTCGCCTGGCAACCAGAGGAGGGCACGGACCTGATGTCATGGCGACGCCTGCTGACCTGCACGAAGGCGCTGTTGGACGGCATCCCGAGCGCACTGGCCGGCCTCTGCCTGTCGGCCAAGCTGACGCAGATCAGGAACGGGTGGCTCGAATGGAAGGTCGACTCCGAGGAGTTGCCCAAGCCAAGGCCCAACGGCGGGCCGCGCTGGCTGTTGCCGCAAGGAACGTCGCGCGGCACGGCTGGGACGGCCCACCTCGCCAGGCAGATGCCGATCCTGATGCGCCATGGCATCGCGCTGAAATCGCATCGCGACGACGAGGCGACGTTGCCGTTCGGCGCGGAAGTGCCCGAGACGGACCGGTTCCTGGACAACTCCCCGTCCCACACGTTCCGCGTCTTCTGCCGGGCGCTCCAAGCCGAGCGGAAGCGGAGCGAATCCTCGCTGGGGACGCCGGCACAGGAGGCGGGCCGACGAGTCTTCGTGCTGCACGCCGCGCGCGGCGTGGGCAAGGGGCATTTCTTCGAATGCCTCTCGCGCGGGAATCGCCTGAACGAATTCGCGCGAGCCTCCTGGCCGGAAAAGAAGGCCGCACGGTACTGCGCGCAGGCCTCGTTCAACCTCAGCTTCTGCCACGAGGTCGCTTCGGTCTTCGATCGCCTGGCCAACCTGCTGGTCGAACGCGCGCACGTCGTCTTCGCCCCGGGCCGCGGCGCGCCGGGCCCGGGGCCTGCCGAATGGATCTACAACGCCAACCTGCAACTGGGCAACAGCCGCGTCGGCCGGCTCAAGAGAATCCTGGAGCTGTACGCGGAGCATCACGAGGCCGCCAAGGGGCGCCGCATCTTCATCGCCATCAACGGATTCAACTTCCTGTTCGACGAACGCGGCTACCCCAAGAACGCGCAGTTGCATCGCGTGGTGATGGCGATCCTGGGCAAGGAGTCCGCGTGGGCGCCGGTGGACTTCGTCCTGGTCTGCACCGAAAGCGGCTTCCCGCGCCTGTTCAGATCAAAGGCAGAGCCGCAGCCCGAATTGAAAAGCGGGTTCCGGGACGAATGGGCCAGGCTTCCGCCGTTGAAGCTGCAACACCTGCCCGCACACGCAGAGTCCGAGAAGCAGCACAACCAGGTGCAAGCCGTCTTGCGCAGGCTGCGGGTGTCCTTGACGAGCAGCGCGGCCGACGACTCGTCCGGCGACCAGCCGCAACAGGCCGCCGAAAGCGGCGATCGGGCGGATCAGATCTTCTTCCACGTTCTCCAAGGCGCGCTGGCATCCACCACCGTCATCAAGTATTTCCCGGAAGTCGCGCTGGCCATCGCGGCGCGCGCGGGCGTCATTCGGGCAAAGGGCAACGAGTTCTGCGTCGGCAAGGGAGATCTTCCGCTGGTGGTCGGCATGGAGCAATTGCGGCGCGCGATCTTCGAACAGACGATGCGCAACGACCAGGTTGCAGACCGCGCGATCCGCGAGCTGCCGCGACTGATCCGCTGGCTGGCGGTGGTCGCGGCACGAGACGTCAAGCCGGCCGACCCTGCGCCTGATCCGGCAGGCTTCTTCCCGAAGGACGGCGAGACGGAAAAGTCTCGCGAGCGGCTCGGCATCGAAAGCGTGCCACCGGCGGCGACCGAAGCCGTCGATCAGGATTTCGCATTTCTTTTCAAGGAGCTGGGCAGCAACCGCTTCCTGCTGACGATCTTCTGCGCGGCGGCCAGCGAGGCCGCGACCGCGCACGATTCCAGGACTCCCGGCATCGCGGTCGATGCGGTCATGGCCTGGATCCAGACCGCGCTGACACGGCGGCTGAGCGACACGCCCAGCCAGCGCGAGGACGCGATCATCGCCACGGTGCTCAGCGCCTATCGAGAACGCCACGAGCGCCAGGCACCGCTGCCGCAACGCCAGGTCATCGAAGAATGGCTGCGCAAGAGCCGCAGGCGGTTGAAGCTGGAATTGCCGAAGGATTTCCGCGGCCGGGTCGAGCAGATCCCCGTCGCGTTCTGCGACGTCATGGCCGGCCCGTTGGGTTGGGCGCTGCAGCAGGAAGTGCTCTGGCACCTGGCGGTGGTGGGCCACCCCGTCGAAGCGGATGTGCTGGCCGAGGCGCCGAAGATCCAGGCCGCCGCGATGCGGATCGTCCGGCTCGTCGGCGGCATCATCAAGAAGGCGCAATACCAGCCGGCCAAGGAGGATCGGCAACTCTATCGGCGTCCCCTGACGTTGCGCGTCGTCCAGATCGCGCTGGACATGCTGGCCCATCGCTGCCTGGTATTCCGGCTGCATCCGGTGTCGCTCGAGGTTCCGGAGGCGCTCGTGGCCGACGGCCGGCCCTTCGACGTCGATGACCAGGAGCAGCTCCAGGCACATCGCGACAGCCGCGCGGAGTCCGACCGGCTCGAGCGGGCGCGGGCGACCAAGGCGCGGCGTCACGTCGCCAGCGGTGCGCGGGCATCCCCGAACTGGCGCTTTTCCCTGCATCGATTCGTGCAGCGCGCCATCTTCCGCCGGCTGCACTCGCCCTTCGTCGAGTATCCGCAGGTCGACCAGTTCAGCCTGTCGATGTGGGCGACCCAGCCCGACGATCTTCCACGGCCCAACGCGGCCGCGGCGCGCGACATCTCGGAGCTGATGGCCGACTGGACGGGCTATCCGCGCAGCGTGCGCCGGGTCGATCGCCAGAGCGCCTATCACTCCGCGCTGCACGCGGCCTTCGACGCGCCGCCGCCGCCGGACGACAAGGATCGCGAACGCATCGCATCCCTGCCGGCCCGCATGCTGCGCGCAGCGTTCGGCGTCGCCAGGTCGGTGTTCTCCGTGGGCGTGGTGTCTCGGTACCACGAGTCCCAGACCGACGGCCTGAGCGCGCCCGAAGAAGGCTACTTCGAACAGCACCGGCTCCAGATCCGATGGCTGCTGCGCAACGCCGTGGAGCTGATGCGCAAAGGCCGCAACAAGGACATCGCGGGAACCGCCGATGCACCGTTCTTCGCCGAAGAGATCGTGTGGCTGTACAACGAGTGCGGGCTGCTGTGCCTGGTCGAAGGGCGGCTCGAGGCGGCTGCCGGGCTGTTTCGCCGCGCCTGGCGCGCCGCGCAGAGACTCGAACCCAACAAGGAACACGGCGCGCTGTGGTGCCGGATCCACCTCAATCTGGCGATCGTGGAGGTCGAGCGCGGGCAGATCCGCGCGGCTCGACACAACCTGGAGGCGATCCGGGCGATGCCGGACGAGAACCCGATCCTGCGCCTGCTCGCGCACGGCCTGTTCGGCATGACGGAGCAGCTCATGGGCGACCTGTCCGGCGCCGAGGCCATCTATCTGAACGTCATCGCCGACCTGCAAGCCTACGGACAGTCGCGCGCGGTGGCGATCTTCGCCCGCCAGTTGGGCGAGCTGTATCGTCGCCAGGGCACCGCCAGCAGCTTCGACAAGGCCGAAGACGCCATCGAGCGCGCGATCGAACGCGCGCACCAGGGCGGCCACGAAGACATCCGGCAGCTCGCCAAGCTCTCGCGGGCCCGGCTTCGCATCGATCGCTTCAACGAGAACCAGGTGGTCGGGCGGGTGCAGGAAGAGCTGGACGCCGTCGAGCGCTACGGATACAGCATGGGCATGCCGCGCATCGTGGCGGAAGTGGCCTATGCCCGGTAGTCCTATCTTCTCGGCCTGGGCGAGACGCACTACGCCATGACGCTCGCCGCCGACAGCCTGGAGCTCGCGACGGCCAACGACCTGCGGCTGCGACAGGTCACCGCGCTCGCGCTCCTGGCCAAGAGTTGCGAACATCGCGGCATGGAGGCGGCGTCCGAGCCGCTGCGCATGCGGGCCGCCGAATTGGCCGAGGCCTGCGACTACACCGGCGTGCGCCTCGGGACGGTCGGCCTGTGAGCTCGTCGATGGCGGGCCGCGCCAACGGCCCGAATCCAGCGCCGCCGGATTCGGCTACGCTTGAACCTGCATCCTTGGCCACGCATCGGCGCGCTCGCCGCATCCACCAGACACCCTGACGGGAAGGAAACGAAATGACGAAGGTCCGAGTCGCCGGCCTCGGCGTATCCCTTGACGGATTCGCCGCAGGGCCCGAACAGAGCCTGACGGACCCGCTGGGCAAGAACGGGCCCGACCTGTTCCAGTGGTTCTTCCCGACGCGCACCTTCCGCGCCATGACGGGCAAGGACGGTGGGACGACCGACGTCGACGACCAGTACGCGCAACGCGCGATGGCCGGCTTCGGCGCCTTCATCCTCGGCCGCAACATGTTCGGACCGATCCGCGGGCCCTGGCCGGACGACGGCTGGAAAGGTTGGTGGGGCGACAACCCGCCGTATCACGCGCCAACCTACATCCTGACCCATCACGCGCGGCCATCGATCGAGATGGAGGGCGGCACCACGTTCCACTTCGTGACCGACGGCATCGAATCGGCGCTGAGGCAGGCGCGCGCCGCGGCCGGCGACAAGGACGTGAAGATCGGCGGCGGGGTCGACACGGTGCGGCAATGCCTGCGCGCCGGACTGGTCGACGAGATGCACCTGGCGCTCGGACCCGTGGTTCTGGGCCGGGGCGAAGCGCTGTTCGCCGGACTGGACCTGCGCGAGCTGGGCTTTCGCGTCGTCGAGCGTGCGACGACGCAGGCGGCGACGCACCTGGTCTTGACGCGCTAGAGGACGACAAGCCTGCGTGCCTGACCGCAAGCGACCCGTTCACGCCGGTCTCGCGCGTCGGTCGTGGGATAGGCCGGGAGCGGCCACGCATGTCAAGCTGCTCGCCTCACCAAATACCGCAATCCTTGTAGTCGAATGAAATCAACATCCATCTTTCTTGTCCTGGCGTTCTTGCTGGTCGCCACGGGTTGTTCAACGTTTTGGGGCGAGGTCAACGCAGTCATCGAGCCGGCGGACGACACGGGCCAGAGCGCGGTCCGCTGCAACAGCAGTTCCAGCGGGACCTGCTTTCTCCTCTTGGGCGCAGTCGGATCGGCCGACCTGCAGACCTATTCGGTTCCGGTCGGTTCTTCACTTCTCGTCGCCATGCCCGCCGATCCGACGCCCTACTGCGTCTCCTATTCGGAAAGCTCGGTATGCGCCAGCTCCAACGGAGTGACAAGACTCATCTCCAGGTCCGGCACGACCATCCGGTTCGTCCAGACACCCTGAGGCCCGAAGCGGTGCTTCATTCCGAAATCACGTAGGGCGGGATAGCCGAAGGCGTAACCCGCCGTTCGCCGGCGTTGCTGACAAGCCTGTTCAGGAGATGCCATGCGTTGCCACCAGCTGGTTCTGATCTTCGTTCTTGGTCTGTCGGGTTGCCAGAACGTCGTCGACGACTCCGCTCCCGTCGGCCAGCGAAGGTCCTATCTGGGTTTTGGAATAGGCGAACGCGACTCCCTCCGCACGGCACAAGTGGTTCAGATCGCGAAAAAGGAAGCGGTCTTGCGCGGCCTCCGGCTGGAGCGCTATGAAGAGCCGGCCGTCAGCGGTCCCAAGGACAAAATATGGTTCGTCCATTTCGCTGGAAAGCCAAGCTGCGACGGGTGCGCACCAAGTTTCGGAAGTGATTTCAGCATCGACGTCAATGAAAATGACCAGACGACTTTCTACAGTCCAGGCCGGTAGGGCACCGGGTCTGTTCGTTCCGTCTCGTTGGCCAGGCGCTTGAATCAGCGCAATCGAAGTCGAATCGAATCCACCCGTTTTGCCGTCGCATTCGGGGTCTTCTCTTCACAGTTGCCCTGCCGCCATGTCGGAGCTTGGCTTCCACAGTTCGCATCGAGTGTTCTCCGAGGCATTGGAGAGGCTTGCTGCTGAAGCAGACGCGCAATGCGATGCGATGGGTGACTTCAATGTGGCGTGTCGCGCTCGACGCGGTACCCACGACCACGCTTCCGGCGGGCACAGGCAGGGCTGCGAATCTGGCCGCGATGCATCATCCATCGTGGGTGCCGATTCGCGTTCTGGCCGAAGCCGCACTCGGCGCGCTCTCGGGCGCCACCGCCGGCAATGCCAGATGCCTGGGTCTGGCGTAGCCGAAATCGGCCCGCGGCAGAGCTCCGTGCGTGGCTGTTATAACGAAGTCCCATGAGCGCGAGATATCACTTCAGCTACCAACCCGACTGGCGCGCGGCGCCTGTCGCATTCTGGGTTCATCGCCCGGTGGATGGCTCTGATGCATTCGACCCTCCTGCTCCGCGAGCCATTCCGCAAAAGGGATTCGCGTTCCTGCACGTCGAATTCGACGCGACCGAGCTTTGGTTCAGCGCGCCCGCGCAGCTGGATCATTTCATCGACGTTCTATCGAAGAAGCCGCTCCCGACGTCGCGTGCCCTGTCGTCGGCACGCGGTTCGCGGGTCGGGCCCAATGACCATTGGCTCAGTCGCTTGCCCGCCAGGCTGAAGTCTCCACGCCATCGGATGCGGCTCGTCGACGCGTTGAAGGCGATCAGGGCCGATGTCATGGCCCCGGGCCACGGGGCGTCCTTCAAGATCCCGGAATCGGCCAGAACCGGCGCTAGGAAACAGATCCATGCAGGCAGGCCGTAGCGGGCGGCACCGAGAAGTCGCTGCGCGTGGCCAAGGCAGTCCGTCGCGGCGCAATGCTTGCTATTCCTCCGCCAGCCTCGAAAGATGCCATGAAGAGAAAGTCCTGCTTGATCTTGCTCGCAGCCGCGGCGCTTGCCGGCTGCGATGCCGCCTTTCTTCAGCAGATCGAGGTCGACCAGCCTCCGGGCACGGTCGTGTCGGTCTCGTCGACGCTCGATGAAGAGGTCTCGACCGCGGTTCGCACATACGCGGCGCAGAACGATCTCTCATGTGACACCGCATCCGGACTACCGGTCACGTGCGCCAGGATCCCCATGCGAGTGTTCGCATTCCACTCACCCGGCGGCGCCACGGTCTGCTACGCCGCTGGAGGCATTCCAACCGAGATGAAGAAAAATGCGCAGCGGGCGGCGGCCCTCAAAGAGGAGCTGGTCCGCAAATTCGGGAGCGCGAGGGTGCTTTCAGCGCCCATGTCCGGCACCTGGTCCGATCGGTGTCTAGCTGGCGCACGCGGATGAGGGCTGAATGCGCCGCGCGGTCGAATCCGGCCACTACCTGCCGCTCACCGTCAACGGTTCTGGGCATGACTGCTTGCCTGCAGACTGCTGTCCCGGCAGGATCCCAGACAATTGCACGCAGGCTTTCGCTGAAATTCCGAAGCCTCGCCACGGCATGGCTCCGATAGCTCCAACCGCCCTGAAATTTCCGATCGTCACGGCTGTGCACGCGGTGCTGAAACCCCTCGGCTATAGAAAGTCGTCCGCGACTTTTCGGCGTGTGATCGGGGACGTGGTGCATATGGTCGAAGTGCAGGGATCCAGCGCCAACACCTCAGGCGATGCGAGCTTCACAGTAAACATCGGCGTCTTCGCGCCGGCACTGGTCGACGAAGACGTACGAAAGTTCACCAAGGCATCGATCCCGGAGGCCCATTGGCGAATGCGGCTCGGCGAGCTTTCGCCGTCCAGGCAAGACCTGTGGTGGCGGGTTGGGGCGTTGACCGGCGCCGAAGCGGCAGCCGTGGAAATCAGCAAGCTGATCGAACGGAGTGCGCTGCCTGCCTTGGCTCAACTCCCTGATCTGGCGTCGCTGGCATCCGTCTGGAAATCGGGTCACAGCCCAGGCCTGACGGAACGCCAATGCGCCAAGTTGCTGAGTAGAGTACTCATCTCTGCTGCGTGAGCTGGCGACGCTCTCGGTCAACGCCCGTCAGGCGTCGATGTCCGCTTCGGAGCAAGGCAACGGAACTTGCCGACGAACTTTCTGTGGTGACTTGCACTTCATCATTGCAGGAGAAAAGGGATTTTTCTCTTCTGACCAGCACCTCCGCATAGCGCGTGCAGCTGACGTGTCCATGTGGGCCGATTCGGGTGCCCCCCATCGACTAGCGGTCTCGAATACGCGGCCCAGGCCCGGCTCCCGTCGTTTCGGGGGAACGCAAGTCGTCGCAACCAAGGACATCCCCACATCGGCGAAAATGCCGCCAACGACGAACGAGGCCCGTCGCGCACGCCGGCCTCCACACGAGGGTCTTGTCTTGAAAGTGCGCAGCCTCCAGGATCTGGGCCATCTCCGCGAGGCGCTCGCGCGCGCGCAGCGCGAGGCGGCGGAGGCGGCGCGGCGTGCGGCCGAGGAGAAGGCGCGGCTCGATCGCGAGCGGCGCCAGTTCGAGCTGGCGGTGGGGGTGGTCAAGCCGGTCAAGGCCGCGCCGCGCGCCGACCTGCGGCCCGTGCCGCCCGCGGCGCATCCGCGCCAGAAGGAACTCGACGAGGCGCGCGCGCTGGCCGAGGCGATGTCGGACGAGGTGGACGTCGAATCGCTGCTGCTGACCGATGACGGCCTCGGCTTCCGGCGCCCGGGGGTCTCGCTGGACGTGCTCGGCCAGTTGCGCAAGGGCAAGTGGGCGATCCAGGAGCAGCTGGACCTGCACGGCCTGCGCCGCGACGAGGCGCGCGAGGCCGTGGGCGCCTTCATCCGCCAGGCCGAGCAGCGCGGCTTGCGTTGCCTGCGCGTGATCCACGGCAAGGGCCATGGCTCGCCGGGGCGCGAGCCGGTGCTCAAGTCCAAGGTGCACAAGTGGCTGGCGCAGCGCCAGGAAGTCATCGCCTTCGCGCA
>FTDG01001588.1_pt1 | contig 13132 bp, 13 predicted proteins | sample 1639751 | NCBI WGS metagenome assembly FTDG01 (sample SAMEA3914869, study PRJEB12502) | metagenome | biome: forest; material: soil | place: USA | collected 2012-03-12 | depth 0.1 m
CGAAATGCCCATCCTGGCGGATGGCCAAGCGACCCGTCCTGACGTCAACTTCGTGTTCCTCAACCAGGGCGATACCGGGGAGCAAGTCGAGACGTTCCTGCAGTCGCACCGCCTGGCCCTGCAGAACGTGCTTCTCGACCCGAAGGGCGAGGGCACGTTGGAATACGGCCTGGGCGGCTTGCCGACAACGTTGTTCTTCGACGCTGAGGGGCACCTCGTCGACGCGCAGCTGGGCGGACTGACCCGCGCTTCACTCGCCAGCAAGCTGTCGAAGATCGCGTCGGCAGCGGCAACGCAGGCCCCGAAGTCGCCTTCGGATGCGAGCAGGCGGTGATTGCAAGGTGCGAGTTGAACGAGCCAGTAGCTCGCTCCGTGAACTCGTGCAGAGCCCCAATCTCGTTGGTTGCCGGCCTGAGGGAGCGAGGTCGTTCCGAAAACCCAGTTTTCGTTGAACAAACCTCCCGAAAACCCGGTTCTCGAGCCTGGACGAGCGACGGCTTGTCGGGCGCCCATCTGGCCGACTGTCGGGCTCGAGGACATTGCCGAGCAACAAGCTGGCCGCGATACGGGCGGGGCACGCCTTGCCTCGCCGCAAGCCCGACAGCTTGCGGCGCAGCTTGAAGCGCCCATCCACGGGATACGGAGCGCCGCTTGCTCAGGTGAAGCAGCTGTCATTGGCTCCTCGGCCGAGGTTTCTGCGTAGCGCTACCGCGGCCAGGTTGGTCCTGGGCCGGGCGCTCGAGCACGCCCGCCCCTGGCCAAGGACACCGGCTCAATTGTCCAGATGCGAAGCGTCGAATCATGGGACTGCATTTCATCAAGGGCCTTGCGGCGGCCACGGTCTGCGCCACGGCTTCAGGCGCCTGGGCAAGTGTCACGACCCAGATCACGGTCGCAGATTTCCGTGTCCAGCTCACTACGCTCGCGCCGGGAGTCGCGCCGGCGGCAAGCTTCGCCAGCGTCGAGGGAAGCACAGCCGAATGCGAAAGTTCTTCCGGCGACCCTTTGACCGACGAACATCGTTTCGTCTCCAGCGGGCAGCCCTTCGGAGTGGCCACGACCGCGGCGTCGACCGACCCATTCGCCGGGAGCACGGCCGAGTTGGATGGCAACGTGTTCGGGGCCGGGGCCACTGTGCAGACATCGGCTTACGCCAGCAGTCTCGCCCCGCAGGCGACAGCTCAGGGCACCATCGGGCTGGTCAACGGCGTCTCTGCCGCGTCCTTCACGCTAGCGCCATGGACGGTGATGACGATCTCGGCGAGCGTGCGAGCGTCGGCTTCCTCCACAGGCGCAAACCCGCTTGAATTGGCCGACAGCGGCGTTCTCATGTCGATCGGTGACAGCGAAGGCAGCGGCCCCCAGTGGGCATACGTCAATTTCAATGCCTTCGCCTTCGGCGGCATGGGCGCTTACAACGACACGGAGACGGCATTCGTGAGCCTGAGCTACGAAAACGACACCGCGGCCTTTGCCAGCGGCCTCTTCAGCGGCTACGTATCGTCGTTTGCGAGCTCAGCAATCCCGGTAGTCTCGATACCGGAGCCGCCAGAATCCGCGATGCTTGCCGCGGGATTGCTTGCCGCAGGCCTCGTGTACCGACGGCGCGGCCGCCGCAATTGGTAGAGCGGCCCAAGAACACCCGGGCGCCTTCCTGATCCACGCCGGGCACGGACGGCCTCCTTGCCGTTCACCGAGTTCCAGCAATCCGATGCCGAGCGCTGCCATGTGTCTTCCAGACTGCCCGCTCACCGACGAGCCACTTCGCGTGCGCCGGCGCGCCCGTCTTCAGGCGAGCTTCCCGGCGCCGGTCCTTTTGCGGGAGACGTCGCCACTCGTCGAAGCCTGAAGGTGCGGCTGCCGTTCAGCGTTTCGAATTCGCCCTCTGCGCCGGTGGGGCGCAGGCGCTCGCCAGTCGCCAGGCTGTACGCCGGCTCGGTCCCGCCATTGGGCAACGTGACGTTCCTGAGAATGATGATGCAGGCCTCGCCACGCTGACCGACGGCCTCGTGTTTCTCGATCTCCATGCGGCATATTGTGCTGCGGCGCCACTGTCGAGCATGCCTTCGCGTCCGCCGCCATCCGCGCATGCCAAGGGCAATTGGGAGGAAGTCCGTTGCGGCCCCGACCTTGGCGACCCCGGTCATGGGTTGGCGCTGACGAGCCCCAGGTCACCGGGCAATGGTTGATCGCACTGACTCGGCAGCAAGCGCGCCAAGATCGGTCGAATGGCGTCGTACGTGATCGATGAATGCACGCAGTTTGGGAAGTACCTGCCGGCGTCCAGAGTGGTAGAGGAAGACGCCGGGCGATCTCGACGCGTGAGCGGCCAGCACTTCTTCGAGTTGTCCTTCGGAGACCATCTTGGCAGCGATCGGTTGCGGCACTTGGGCCAGTCCGACGCTGCCGAGTGCGGCGCCCAGCATGGTCGGGAAATCGTTGACGACCAATGGACCGTTCACCGCCAAGTCAGTGGGCAGCCCACCAATCTCCACTCGCCAGGGCGCGAGCACACCGCTCGATCGCCGCATGCGGACGCACGAATGATGCTGGAGGTCCTCCGGCGCGGCGGGTCGCCCATGGCGTTCCAGGTAGCCGGGACTCGCGACGATCGCATAGCGAAACGAAGGGGTCAGCCGCACTGCGACCATGTCGGCCGCGATGAACTCGCCCAGACGAATTCCCGCATCAAACCCATCCTTCGCCAAGTCGACGAGTTCTTCGCTGGCGACGATCTCGACCACCACGTCGGGATAGGCCTCCGCGAACGAGGCCAGCACGGGCTGCAGCAACAGCGGCACCACGGCGCGCGGTACCGCGAGACGCAACAGACCTGACGGCCGTTCCGCCAACCCGCGAGCCGCATCGCCCGCGGCAACGATCTCGTCGAAGGCCGGCCGTGCGCGTTCCAGGAATCGCTCCCCGGCCTCGGTCAGGCCCACGCTGCGCGTGGTTCGCGTGAGCAGGGGGACGCCGAGCCGCTCTTCAAGGCTGCGGATGGTTTGACTGATCGCGGAGGGCGTGATCCCGAAGTCATCGGCGGCCTGGCGGAAGCTGCGACGAGCCGCCACCCGCAGGAATGCCTCGACGCCTTCCAGTACACCGCGCGCTACTGTGTAGGACCGCTTCATGGTTCATGAAGATTATGCGTTCTTATCGCCGGAACGAAACCACCCTATCGTCGTGGCGAAGGAGTTCATCAACATGTCCGAGACCCTGCTGTTCCAAACGCATCTCTTGCTGGGCTACGTCGCGTGGCTGCTTTGCTTCGGCGTCTATGTCTGGCCGAGGCTCAAGGCGATGGATCATTTCGACGCCCAACGTGCCATTGCCACGTTGCACAGCTTCCGCTTCTTCGGCCTGGTCTTCATCCTGCCCGGCGTGGTGGGTCCCGATCTGCCTGCCAGCTTCGCCACGTCTGCGGCCTACGGCGATCTGGCGACGTCAGCCCTGGCAATGCTCGCGCTTCTCGCCGTCAAGAAACGTCCGCTGTTCTGGTTGCTCGTCGCCGCGTTCAATGTCGTTGGAGTCGTCGACCTTGTCATGAACTATGCGCACGCCATTCAGGCTGGTGTTCCCGCGGCTCCGGGAGAGCTGGGCGCCGCCTATGCGATCCCGGTCCTCTACGTGCCCTTGCTGATGATCACGCACGTTGCCGCGGTCGCTCTGATGGCGCGTTCGATGGGCCGACGCAGGGCGGGAACGACACTGCATGCATGAGGACGCTCGGCACAGAAGCGCGCATTCGCCTGACATGCCTCGATGCCGGTGGTAGACCGTCCGACGATGTATCGGATCTGGTGCCAAGGATCGAAGATTCGCTGGCATTGTTTGTCCCGGGACCGGCGAGCGTTCGGGCGTGGATGAGGCGCACTACCTGCTGTCGACCGAGGATAGGGGATGGGCTGCGCCCACCGATCACGGCATAGTTGCCAGCCTCGCAGGCAATGACGCGCAACAGGGAGTGCCCAAATGCCGGACTGGAACCTCAAGTTCAAACCGGAGTACGACTACGCGCGTGGCTGGCTGCGTGACGCCGGCTTCGACGCCAGCTGGCTGCCGCTTGTGCGCGAGCTGGCTCAGTTGATGACCGATGGCGGCTTCGAGCCAGCTCACGCCGAGGCACTGACGCGCCTGCGAGTGCGTGGGCGGCAGGGCGCAAGCGGCAGGTTGGTCACGCGCGACGTCGGCCTGCTCTCGGCGCTCGACGGCGCCGGCCCCACGCTGACCAGTGAGCAGCGCATGCGGGTCGCGGCGCTCAAGATGCTGAGTCACGTGTATCTGCTCAACAGTGCAGGCAACCGCCAGATCTGGCTGCACAACCTGCCCGACGACTTCAAGCAATGGGCAACCGACGCCATCAACGCTTGTGGCAATGACGACGACGTCAAGAAGTTGCTGCGCTCTGCCAACGAACGCTTCGGATTCGACGCACGCAAGCACTTTGCCGTCGCGCCGCAGCAAGCGATGGCCTGGTGCCAGAAGACGTCGATCACGCTGGCCACCGCGAAGGCCGTGGGCGCCTCGCCTGCGCGTGACGCGGCGCGCGACGTGGTCAAGCGGTGGTTCGCCGAGCCGGGACTGCCGGAGCCTGACCTCGACGGCTTCATCGAGACGCTGAGCGACGGGTTCAAGAACATCACGGCGGCGATCAATGCGGGCCACATCGTGTTGACCGATTGGGCGCCCCTGCGCGGAGCGACCACGCAGGAGGACCTCGGCTGGCTCGGCGTCAAGGCCTTCACCTTCGCGGGCCGGGGCGAGGGACTGGACGTGGTCTACATCGAGGAAGGGTTCTTCAAGCAGTCGGCCCTGGACGTCTTCTCCGGCCAGAAGCACTACACCCGGATCTTCGTGCACGAACTCACCCATCTTGTGGCGGGCACCGACGACGTCGATCGCGGCGGCCTTCGCTACGCTTTCAACGGCTGCGGCCCGCACGCCGGCTACCCGGGAGTGGACTGCATCCGCAATGCCGACAATTGGGCGTGCTTCGCGGCCGACTGCGCTGGCGTGATGACGCCAGGCGAGCTCGCGAAGGCGCGCAAGAATGTCCCTCGTCCCTGACTCGCGCCAGACCTTACGATGTTCCGGGTCGCACCCCTGATGTTGACCGCCGTTGCGATGGCGGCGTGCGGCTGGCCTTCCGATTCTTCCTCTTCGCCGATGTCCGTCGTTGCGCTGATGGCGGCCCAAGGAAACACCATGAACCAATCCCCTTCCGCCGAACCCGTGCCCTTCAGCCCGGCGGCTCCCCTGGTGCATCGGGGCGTGCGCTACGAGGAGGACTTGACCAGCCCGACGCCTGCCGGCCAGATCGCGGGCGGCCTGCTGGTCGCATTCGACACCTCCAGCGGTCAGCGCCTGTGGCAGTTGCAGGTCTACCGCCTCGAGGACAAGCCGGGCGCGCCGACAGCGCATCCCGGCGTGCACTTCAAGTCCATCGCCGTGGTGCCCGGCCAGGACGCCTTGCTGGTGGAGAACCAGTCTGGCGGGCAGTACCGTATCGACCTGTCGCAGCGCCAGGCGCGCCAGGTGGGTGGACCGCCGGAAGAAGCCTCGCCGGCATCGCCGGCGAAGCCGAAGCCAAAGCCCTGAGTGCACGCTGGTTGGCTGCCCGAGGCGGCGTGGCGACTTGATGCAGCTCTCGAGTTCCAGATCCGGTGGCGTTTCTGCGCCTGAATTCCACCATCGGAGACCTTCCAGTGGCTCGCGGTCGGATGTCACGCGCCGATCCAGAAGCGGTCGGCCGTCAGCGTGTCACCGATGAGGACGAACGGTGCGCGCCGGGCAGCCGCCGCATCGGCCCACTCGCCAAGCTTGGACATGCCGTCAGTTTCGCTCCGAGAGAACTCGCCCGCAGTGCCCCCTAGGCGAAATTCTCGGCATACACCGCCCGGTCGCTGGCATAGCAACTGCACGCGGCGAGCTCGAGGCCGGCGCGATCGACGATCGTCATCTCGCCGCGCTCGTAGGCGATCAGACCCCGGCGCTGCAGTTCGCCGGCAGCGACGGTCACGCCCACCCGGCGCACGCCCAGCATGTAGGCGAGGAATTCCTGCGTCAGCTGGAAGACGTCGGACAGGGCCCGGTCCTGGCTCATCAACAGCCAGCGCGCGAGTCGCTGCTCGATCATGTGGAAGCGCAGGCATGCCGCGGCTCGCGCATGCTGCGCCAGCAGCACGACCACGTAGCGATCCAGCAGCGCGCGCAAGGCGGGACTGGCCGCGAGTTCGCGCCGAAAGGCCGCGGCATCGATCCGCAGCGCCTGGCCCTGGCCCTGCACGAGCGACTTCAGCGGCTCGCTCGTCACGCCCAGCGCGAGCTGGACGCCCAGCATGCCTTCACGGCCGACCATGCCCACTTCGATGACGCGCTCGCTGTCGACCTGCGCCAGCAGCGACACGAAGCCGTCGATCGGGAAGTGCACGTGCTTCGTCGGAGCCCCGGCCTCGCCGAGGATCTGCGACAGCGGCAGGTCGACGACCTGTCCGATCGTGTCGAGACGCGTGCGCGCGGCCTCGGGAAGCCGCGCGATCAGCTGGTTGGACGAATGGGGCAAGGGACGACTCCGTGGTGCCGCGCCCCTCGACTGATGCGAGCGATGAAACTGCGTCGTTCGACAACCGCATCGACCGGGCCGCCGGCCACTCTGGCACGGCGCGCGTTCGATCACCGTGCGCCACCGCACGCAACTTCGGGAGTGTCCGTGCTAGCGCGCGGCGATCGCGGGCAGCAGCCGGTCGTATTCCTTCTTCACCACGGCGTAGCACTCGCAGCTGCGGCTTTCCAGGCCGACGCGATCGAGCACCGTGATGTGGCCGCGGCTGTAGCGGATCAGGCCCGCGCGCTGCAACTTCGACGCGCCTTCGGTGACGCCCTCGCGCCGCACCCCCAGCATGTTGGCGATGAGCTCCTGCGTCATCACGAGTTCGTTGCCTTGCAACCGGTCTAGGCTCAGGAGAAGCCAGCGGCAAAGTTGCTGGTCGAGGGAATGGTGGCGATTGCAGACCGCGGTCTGCGCCATCTGCGTGAGCAGCGCCTGCGTGTAGCGCAGCAGCAGGTGCAGCACCGGGCCGGCGAGATTGAATTCCGTCTTCATGCGCGCGGCGCCGAGGCGATAGCCCTCGCCGGCGCTCTGGACGACCGCCCGGCTCGGCGTGCTCTCGCCGCCCATGAACAACGACACCCCGACGACGCCCTCGTTGCCGACAACCGCGATTTCCGCCGACGCGCCGTCCTCCATCACGTACAGCAGCGACACGATGGCCGTGGTGGGGAAATACACGTGGGTGAGCGCGACGCCGGACTCGTAGAGCACCATGCCGAGCGGAAAGTCCACCTTCTCCAGCACGGGCTCCCAACGCTTCCACTCCGCTTCGGGCAGCGATTCGAGCAGGTGGTTCTTCTTCGGCTTGGGCATGGGAACGGCTGGACTCCAGCGCACCCGGTTCCCGGAGCAGGAAATGAACGAGCGGTCGCAGCCTCCGACTCTACTCCGTGCGGAACGAGCGTTCTGTTCGGTACCGTACACACACCGGCCAGCGCTCAGGCGCCCAGGCGCGGCCGCTCGAAGCCTGGAGCAGGTTGGGCAGGCGACCCGGAATTCGCTGCCCGGGGCTCGAGGGAACCCTGGTCTCAGCGCAAGGATGCGACCAGGCCCGCGTGGACGAAGTTCGCGCAGACGCCGGCTTCGACGGCGATGTCATCGACCGCCCCGGACTCGCGGGCCATGCTGCATTCGATGAGAGCCGCCTGCATCGCGGCTCGCGCCAGCCTGAACGCCCGGCCTCTTTCGGTCGGCGTCGCATTCGGCGCCGCGAGCATCAGCCCGTGCAGGACGACGGGTTCCGAGCAATCCAGCGTCTCGCGAAGGCCCGGGCCGATGTGCTCGTCGTTCATGAGCTTCACCAACAGGCGAAGGTAGTCCGCGCCGCCCTCGCCCCGGAGGAGCTCGAACTCATGGCGTGTCCAGACGGACGCCAGTTGCGCCAGAGAGGCGGCGTGCCCGTCGACCAGGAGCGTGGTGCGGAAACCGGCCATCCGTTGCTTGCAGGTCTCGTGATGGCTGGCGACCACGGCCTCGAGAAGCTGTTCCTTCGATCCGAAGTGGTGATCGACCAGGGTCAGCGAGACCTCGGCATCGGCCGCGATGTCACGAAGACCCGCGCCCTTGAAGCCGCTCGCGGCGAAGGCGAGCGCCGCGGAACGCAGGATCCGCGATCTGCGATCGTGCATGGCTTGCGGCGCCTGAAGCGGGAGGTGAAGTGTGGACATGCCGCAGCTCGTTGATGCGTTCGTGACACCCTAGGCTCGCGACCGGACGAAGTCTGTGCGGTACCGAACGCAGCGCCCTCGAATGGGCCGGCGATGGCCGCCGGGCTTTGGCTTCGCACGCATGTCGCACGGGACTCATGCCGAGTCCGACCTCTCGTACGGTACGGCATGCCTTGAAGATATCGTCCCGAAAGAGGTTCGAAGTCTCCGACGGGACCCCGGGTTGCCTGTTCATGAGTCCACCCAAAAAGGACCCCATGAGCACCATCTGCCGCGTGGTCGTCGCCGACGACAATTGCGACGCCGCCAACATGCTCGTCGAGATCCTGTCGCGCCTGGGCTATCGAGCTGTCGCTGTCTACGACGGCCAGGAAGCCGTCGACGCGTGCGCCCTGTGGGAGCCCGACCTGGCGATCCTCGACGTGCAGATGCCGTTGCTGGACGGGTGCGCCGCGGCTCGCCTCATCCGCGCGGGCGTGCATCCGCCCGGCACGATTGCCGTGCTCTCGGGATTGCGCCATTGGGAGGAGCCCATGAAGTCGCAGGGCGGCGTGTTCGATGTCCGACTCGCCAAGCCGCCTCGCATGGATCAATTGGTCGAGCTCCTGTCCAGGGCGCTGGGAGACTCGACAGGGTGACGAGCGGCGCATCGCGGGTTGGGGCGCCCGATACGAAAGCGGCCCGTTCTCGAAGCGGGATCGGATCAGGTGCGCGGCAACTTCCCGGCGCCCGCATCCTCGCGACCGGACACGGAGTACACCGCGCCGGGCGCATTGCGCGTCTTCTGGAAATCGCCCAGAGTCTGGCCTCTCATCGCGGCATAGACATGCAGGTTGGACAGGCCGCTCACCGCCGCCAGCTTCTCCAGCAGGAAGAAGATGACGCCGTAGTGCATCAAGGCGCGCCAGTCGCGGCGCAGCAGCAGGTCGCGCTCGACCTCCGACAGTCCCGCGTCGCGCATCGCCAGGGCTTCGTCCGCGCGGAAGGCCGCTCGCGCCGCCGGATCGACCAGCGTGTGCAGGAACTTGTTGATCCGGTAGGCCTTGACGCTGCGTTCCAGCGTGAACGGATACGTGCCCTCCAGCGCCTCGAGACCGCGTGTCTCGCGTTCGACATGATCGAGATGCCGCTGCGTCTCGGCGGCACTGGGCGGCGTCGCGTGGTTCTCGAACACCAGCGTCGCGATGCCCGTCATCGACGGCAGGTAGTACGCCTGGTGGCGAGGCGTGACGTTGGCGGACAGCGCGCCGCGCATGACGAGCCACATCACGACTTCGGCGCTTTCGTAGCCGCCGAGCGCGGCGAGTTCGGCCACCGTCATCTCCGTCAAGCGCACGGGGTCGTTGACGATCAGGTCGAGGAACCGCGCGTCCCACTCCGTATTGTTGAAGCCGGCGCGTTCGCCGTGAACCTGGTGCGAGAGTCCGCCCGTGGCGATGATGGCGACGCGGAGATCTTCGGGATAGCTTTCGACGGCGCGCCGCAACGCCTGCCCCAGCTTCCAGCAGCGGCGCGCGTTCGGGCCGGGGGTCTGCAGCACCCCGACTTGCAGCGGCACGATCGGGAATGGCCAGCCGTCGGCGTGGTCGCAGAGCACGGACAACGGCGAGAAACAGCCGTGGTCCAGCGCCCGATCCTGGAAGAACGACATGTCGAACTCGTCGGCCACCAGCGACGCGCCGACATGCGCGGCCAGCGCCGGGTGCCCTGCCGCGCCGGGCAGGTCGCGTGGGCCGCCCCCCTCGTCCGCCACCTCGAAGCGCTCGCCGATGCCGAGCGCGAACGCCGAGTAGTGGTCGAAGAAGAACGAGGTGACGTGGTCGTTGTAGACGATGATGGCGACGTCCGGCTGCTGAGCCTTCAACCAGGCCTTGACCGGGGCGAAGGCGCTGATGATCGGGCCCCAGACCGGGTCGTCGCTGCCGTGCTTGTCGTGCGCGAAGCCGATGGTGGGCGTATGCGAGCAGGCGACACCGCCGATGATCCGTGCCATGAAATGCCTTTCAGGTGCGTGCGAGAGGACGCTCGCCCCCGGGTGCGGGATGGTCGGCGGCGCCGCGAGCCTTCAGCACCGCGGCCCCGGCCAGCAGTGCCGGTACGGCCAGCAGCGCAATGATCGCTCCGAAACCCCAGCCCGCGGCCAGGAACACGCCGCCAATGGTCGAGCCGAGGATGCTGCCGAACCGTCCCATGCCCAGCATCCAGCTCACGCCCGTCGCTCGCGCGACCGTCGGGTAGCAGTTGGGCGCGAAGGCGTTCAGGCCGGTCTGCGCGCCGCTCATGAAGAAGCCGGCGGCGCCGACGAGCAGTCCGAGCGACGTCGACAGGGGCCCGCCGCTGGCCAGCCCCAGGATGCAGACGGCACCGAGCGCATACGACAGGCCGATGACCCACGTCGGCCGCATGCGATCCATCGCCCATCCCACCAGGATCGCGCCGACCGTGCCGCCGATCTGGAACAGCGCGGTGATGTTGGCTGCCGTGGAGATCGGCAGGCCGGCGTCCTTGATCAGGGTCGGCAACCAGCCCGTCAACAGGTAGATCACCAGCAGGCCCATGAAGTAGGTGACCCACAGCGCGGCCGTCATCAGGCCGAAGCCGGGAAGGAACAGCACGCGCAGCGAGGCCTTGGACTGCAGCGCCGGCTCCGGCGCGACGAACTCGGTGCCGGGCTCGAAGCGAGTGCGGCAGACACGCCCGAGAACGGCGCCGATGCGCTCGGACGCATGGCGGCGCACGACCATGAAGCGAGCCGACTCGGGCAACAGCACGATGAGCAAGGGGACCAGCAGCAACGGCAATACGCCGCCGGCCTGCAGCACCGAACGCCAGCCGAAATGCGGAATGAGCCAGGCGGCGGCGAAGCCGACCATGCCCGACCCCAGGTTGAAGCCCGTGAACATCACCGCGATGAGCAACGAGCGCGAGCGTTGCGGCACGTATTCGGACAGCAGCGTCGTCGAATTGGGCATCGCGGCGCCGAGGCCGAGTCCGGTGAGCAGTCGCAGCGCGGCCATCTCGGTGAGGTTGCCGGTCAGCGACGTGAGCGCCGTGAAGATGCCGAACAGCAGCACCGAAGCGACCAGCACGGTCTTGCGGCCGATGCGGTCGGAAGCCGGTCCGGCGATGAGCGCGCCCAGCACGAGGCCGATGGGCGCCGCGCTCATCACCAGGCCGAAGTTGGCCCGCGAGGCGTGCCACTCCTGCAGGATGGACGGGGCGAGGAAGCCCATGATGGCGACGTCCATGCCGTCGGCCGCCACCACCAGGAAGCAGAGCGCCAGCAGCAGCCACTGCATCGGGCCCATCGTCCGTTCGTCGATGAACGCCTTGACGTCCACGCGTGCGTTGTCGATCATGAATTTGTCTCCAGTTCGTGGTCTTGCGATGGCCGCCGTCGATCTCAGTCGACGTAGCGCAGCCCCGCGGCAGCCAGCTTGCCGCGCATGTCGTAGATGTCCAACCCGAGCTCGCCGGCGGCGAGTCGGGCACGCTTCTTTTCTTCGTTGGCTTCGCGTGCCGCGGCAAGCCCGGCGACCTCGGCGGCGCTGGCCGCGGGCACGATGACGACCCCGTCGTCGTCGGCGATCACCACGTCGCCCGGATGCACCAGCGCGCCGGCACACACCACCGGCACGTTGACCGAACCGATCGTGGCCTTGACCGTGCCGCGTGCGTTGCGGGCACGCGAGAACACCGGGAACCGCATCTTGCGCAGCTCCTGCACATCGCGCACGCCGCCGTCGATCACCAGGCCGGCGCAGCCGCGTGCGCGGAACGACGTGGCGAGCAGGTCGCCGAAGAAGCCGTCGGCGCTGGCTGTCGTGCAGGCGGCGATCACGACGTCGCCTGGCCGGATCAGCTCGGCGGCGACGTGCAGCATCCAGTTGTCGCCCGGTTGCAGCAGCACCGTGACCGCCGGACCGCAGGCGCGCGCGCCCTCGTAGATCGGCGCCAGCACAGGCTGCGCGAGGCCGGCGCGGCCCATGGCCTCGTGCACCGTGGCCACGCCGAATGCCTGCAGTCGCGCCACGGCCTCGGCCGGCGCGCGCTCGATGTTTCTCTTGACGATGCCCAGCGTGCTCATCGTGCGGCTCCGGGTCGGCGCGCGTCCAGCGCGGTGGCGAGCCGCGGGTAGACGCGGCGCGCGTTGAGTTCGAAGATCTGCGCGCGGTCTGCGGCGCTGAGGCCGGGGGCGGCCTCGACGAAGCGGCGCGTGTCGTCGAAAGCGTGGCCGGTCTCCGGATCGATGCCGCGCACCGCGCCGATCATCTCGGAGGCGAACAGCACGTTCTTGACCGGCATCACTTTCGTCAGCAGGTCGATGCCCGGCTGGTGGTAGACGCAGGTGTCGAAGAAGATGTTGTTCAGCAGGTGCTCGTCCAGCAAGGGCTTCTTGAGTTCCTGCGCGAGCCCGCGGAAGCGACCCCAGTGGTACGGCACCGCGCCGCCGCCGTGTGGAATGACGAAGCGCAACGTGGGGAAATCCTTGAACAGGTCGGAGGTCAGGCACTGCATGAATGCCGTCGTGTCCGCGTTCAGGTAGTGCGCGCCGGTCGTGTGGAAGCACGCGTTGCAGCTGGTGCTGACATGGATCATCGCGGGGATGTCGTGCTCGGCCATGCGTTCGTAGATCGGGTACCAATGGCGATCGGACAGCGGCGGCGAGGTCCAGTGGCCGCCGGATGGATCGGGGTTCAGGTTGAGCGCCACGAAGCCGAGTTCGTTCACGCAGCGGTCGAGCTCGGGCAGGCAGGTGCGCGGGTCGACGCCCGGCGACTGCGGCAGCATCGCGGCGCCGATGAAGCGATCCGGATACAGGCCCGCGACGCGCGCGCACAGGTCGTTGCAGATC
>FTDG01002115.1_pt1 | contig 13057 bp, 14 predicted proteins | sample 1639751 | NCBI WGS metagenome assembly FTDG01 (sample SAMEA3914869, study PRJEB12502) | metagenome | biome: forest; material: soil | place: USA | collected 2012-03-12 | depth 0.1 m
CCATTCGAGCAAAGACCTCCACCAACGCCTCGTTTCCGATGCGTCCTACAGCGAAGACCTGGAGTTCGCGGTGGCCGTCGCGCTGGCGAAAAACCCGGCTGGCGTCTTGCGCCTCCAGAATTTCCCGCTCGACAAGGAGTGCGACGTGCCGTACCTGGAGCCGACCGACGCGGTCATCCACGGCTTTCAGGCCAAAACATCGAGCGCGCTCGCGACCGTGAACGCCCCGGAGCTGCAAGACCGCAAGAAGCAATGCCTCGCCATCCTCATGGCACCGTAGCGGCAGCGACGGATTGAGACAACGGGCCGCACCTCACCGCTTGACCGCGTCCCCCGCCCACAACTCGTCGAGGAACGCGAAGTTCCAGCGCTCCGGCAGCTCGCGGCCAACGATACGGTCGCTGGTCCCCGCGGAGAGGTCGACGCGCTGCAGCGAAACCGGCATGTTCGACTTGACCGAGAAGAACACGCGCACGATGGGCGCCGTCAGCGCGTGGGCGTTCTGCTCGAGGACGACGGCCAGGCGCTCGGACTGCAGGCGCACCAGCGAGCCGGTCGGGTAGATGCCGACGCTCTTGACGAAGGTCGCGAACAGCGTCGGGTCGAAGTGGCCCTTCCAGCTCGCCATCTTGCCGATCGACTCGGCCGGATCCCAGCCGCTCTTGTACGGCCGGTTGGAGGTGATGGCGTCGTAGACGTCGCAGATCGCGCCCATGCGCGCGAAGCGGCTGACCTGGTCGACCGGCAGCTTGTGTGGATAGCCGCTGCCGTCCATGCGTTCGTGGTGATGCAGGCAGACGTCCATCGCGGCCGGGTCGGCGCCGCGCGCCTCGAGCAGCAGTTCGTGGCCGCGCACCGGGTGGCTCTTCATGACGTCGAACTCTTCGTCGGTCAGCTTGCCGGGCTTGTTGAGGATGTCGAGCGGCATCAGCGCCTTGCCGACGTCGTGCAGCAGGCCCGCGGTGCCGGCCCGGCGGCACTCGGCCTCGTCGAAGCCGAGCTCGCGGCCGAGCGCGACCATCAGCGCACACACCGCCACCGAGTGCATGTACGAGTAGTCGTCCTGCGTCTTGAGGCGCGCGAGGCTCACCAGCGCGCCGGGGTTGCGGATGACGGAGTCGGAGATCTCCTGCACGAGCGGCTGGAAGGCCTCGGCGTCGAGCGCGCGGCCGAGGCGCGCCTCGCTGAACATCTTCTCGACCTGCGCCTTGCCCTTGTTGCAGACATTGGCCGCCGTGCGGATCTCTTCGGCGAAGCTCTTCGACGGCGCCGGCAGCGGCGCGCCGGATACCGGTGGCCGTACCGCCGAAGCGGCGGGCATGGCCGGCGTGGCCGGGAGCGAGGGCGGCGCCATCGTCGGCACCGGGCGCGCAGGCGCCGCGACGGACGCCGCCGTGCGCATCGGCGCGGGCAGCGACGGCGCGTCGTCGACGACGTCCAGGCCCTTCTCCGGGTCGATCCACACCTCGACGATCACGCTGTCCTGCAGCTTCTTCAGCTGCTCCTGGTCGCGGATCACGAACTTGGTCTTCCAGAATGGATGATCCATCCAGGCGCCCTCCAGCGAATGGAGGTGCATGCCGAGACGGACCTGGTCGACGCGAATCTTCTTGAGCATGGAAGGGGCGGGAATCCGGGAGGCCGGCGACGAGCCGGGCATTGACACCTATTCGGCCTGGCCGGCACGAACTGTAGCGTTCGAGCGGCGGGCGCTTCCATGATCGACGAAAAAAAACCGCCGCGGGGCCCCGGGCCCGACGACGGTCGCTCCGAATCCGGCGCGCTCCGGGCCGACCCTGCACAAGCAAGGTGCGCGCCCGGATGGCGGCCGCTCGACCTACTTGAACTTCGGTTGCGGCACCGTGCGCAGCTCGCCCGGCAGCGACGCGAGGTAGGCGCTGATCTGGTCGATGTCGTTCGCGTTGAGCGCCTTGGCCATCGGGGCCATCGTCACGTTCTTGCGACCGTAGTGCGGATTGCCTTCGACCTTGTACGACGTCAACGCCGCCTGCAGGTAGTCGGCGTACTGTCCGGCCAGGCGCGGGATGGTGCCGTCGGTGGGCGTCGAGAAGTTGACGCCGTGACAGGCGATGCAGGTGTCGAGCTTGTGGCCGAGGCTGGCCGGGATCGGCTCGGCGGGCGTCTTCGGCACGTCGCCGTCGGGCTTGCCGAGCGTCGAGTAGTAGGCCGAGATGTCGGCGATGTCCTCGTCGGTGAGCGACGCCGCGATGCTGCGCATCGTCGGGAACAGGCGGTCGCCGCTGCGGTATTCGGTCAGCGCGGCCGCGATGTACTTCGCGTCCTGGCCGGCGATCTTGGGCACCTTGTAGACCATCGGGAAGTCGGCCTGGTAGCCCACGATGCCGTGGCAGCCGATGCACATCTGAACCTTGGTCGCGCCGCGTTGCGCATCCTGCGCCTGGGCTGTGGAGAGAACGCCGGCTAGGGCGAGAAGCAAGGTCAGGGTTCTTGTCATCGTCTCGTCTTTGTTGGACTTGAAGGCTGCAATCCTGTGAGCCGGTCGCTGTGCCGGGCATCCAAATGATTATAGGGACGTCCCTTTATACTGAGACGCGTCCGCCTGTCCGGCAAAACCCGCCCCCCGCGGGTCGTCCGACAGCCCGCGTCCACCCGCTTTCCCGCTTCGTTTTTCGTCTCATCTTTCGCCAGGCCACTCCATGAAGTTCGAAGGTTCCAGCCAGTACGTCGCGACCCCCGACCTGATGCTCGCCGTCAACGCCTCGATGACGCTGCGTCGTCCGTTGCTGGTCAAGGGCGAGCCCGGCACCGGCAAGACGATGCTGGCCGAAGAGGCCGCGTCCGCACTCGGCCTGCCGCTGCTCGAATGGCACATCAAGAGCACGACGAAGGCGCAGCAGGGCCTGTACGAATACGACGCGGTGAGCCGCCTGCGCGACAGCCAGCTCGGCGATCCGCGCGTGAAGGACATCCACAACTACATCGTCAAGGGCGTGCTGTGGCAGGCCTTCACGAGCGAGACGCCGTGTGCGCTGCTGATCGACGAGATCGACAAGGCCGACATCGAGTTCCCGAACGACCTGCTGCGCGAACTCGATCGCATGGAGTTCCACGTGTACGAGACCAAGGAGACGATCCGCGCGATCCAGCGCCCGGTCGTCTTCATCACGAGCAACAACGAGAAGGAATTGCCCGACGCGTTCCTGCGTCGCTGCTTCTTCCACTACATCAAGTTCCCCGAGGCCTCGACGATGCAGCAGATCGTCGACGTCCACTTCCCGGGCATCAAGCAGGACCTGCTCGCGGCCGCGCTCAAGAGCTTCTACGACGTGCGCAACCTGCCCGGCCTGAAGAAGAAGCCGTCGACCTCCGAGCTGCTCGACTGGCTCAAGCTGCTGCTGGCCGAGGACATCCCCGTCGCCGCGCTGCAATCGAAGGACGACAAGGTCTCGATCCCGCCGTTGATCGGGGCGCTTCTCAAGAACGAACAGGACGTGTCGCTGTTCGAGAAGCTGATCTTCATGCAGCGCAACAACCGTTGACTCCCACGCTCCCTTGGTTGGGCCTGCGGCCGGCCAACCCTTCGCTGATCGACGCATGCTGAACGTCCAACCTGTCACGCTGACCGACGGCCGCATCCGCCTCGAGCCGCTGTCGCTCGATCACGTCGACGCGCTCGGCGCGGCGGCGGCGGATGGCGAGTTGTGGAACATCCGCGTCACGTCGGTGCCCGATCCCGGCGACACGCGCGGCTACGTCGAGCGCGCGCTCGCCACGCAGGCGCAAGGCACGCGGCTGCCGTTCGTGGTCGTCGATCTCGAGGACGCGAACCGCATCGTCGGCACGACCAGCTATCACGACATCGTCCCCGCCATCGACCGCCTCGAGATCGGCTGGACCTGGTACGCGAAGCGCACGCAGCGCACGCACGTCAACACGTGCGCGAAGCTGCTGCTGCTGACGCATGCGTTCGAGACGCTCGGCGCGCAGCTCGTGGGCTGGCGCACCGACAACTACAACTTCGCGAGCCAGGCCGCGATCGAGCGGCTCGGTGCGAAGAAGGACGGCGTGCTGCGCCACCACGCGGTGCGCCGCGACGGCACGGTGCGCGACACCGTCATGTACAGCGTGAGCGCGGGCGAGTGGCCGGAAGTGCGGGCGCATTTGCTGCATCAGCAGCACAAGCCGCGCTGAGCCTGTCCAGCGCAGGCCCGTCGTCGTCCGCACGGACGACAGTCCGATCGACCCACCACGAGCGTCGACGCCTTCGCGTGATTCGAACGCGATCTGCTTCGACGCGCGCGCGAGCAGCCCCTGCAGGCCGTCCGAAGCTTGCGTCTGTCTGAACGGCTTTTCATGGCCGACATCGCTTTCGAGCCTCATTCGGCGGTTAGATCAGGGATACCCCCTAACCGTATATGACTCGTGTATGTCATGCGAGTCCGCGACGCATTAAAAAACTCGAAAAATCAAGGTCGACTCGCTTGTCGCGTTACACCTTGACAGATATGCTTCGCCGCGTTGACCGTGCCGTGAGAGATGGCTTTGTCGCACCGGGAGTCAGAATAAATGTCCGCAAGCAAGACCTTTCCAGGCTTGATTCGTGTCGTCATGTTGGCGACCGCCCATGACGCATTGACCCAGCACACCGGCACCGCGACAGGCGCCGCAACCGGCATCTTCGCCATGCCCTCGCGCGGCCTGGACGCCATGCGTCCGCATTAGCCGGCATCGACGACCGATTCGTCGGCGCGCGGTCGGCGCGCATTTCCTCGAAACCATTTGAGTCGGCCCGGCAGGACAGCGGGCGGCGTCGGTGCGCGAGGCTGCCAATGACCGACGCCGTCCGTGGTCTCGCTGGCGGCGATCCGATCGACAACCCGCGCGCTGGGAACCGGCACTCGAACTTGAACAAGACACTGGCCGCGCGGCCGGTCGCGCTCCGGCGCGCCACCGCGGCGGCCCGATTCCAAGGCAGATCCCCTTTCCCGTCTCGTCGTCATCAAACCAATTCGAAGGACTCATCGTGATCGATCGTCGACAGCTGATGCGCGGTGCCGCCGCGCTTGCCGCCGGTAGCTTGGCCAAGCCCTCGCGGGCCAACGTGGAGACAGGCGTCACGGACAGTGTCATTCGAGTGGGACAGTCCGCCGTGCTGTCGGGAAAGTCGTCCGGGCTCGGGCTGGAGATGCAGCAAGGCATCCAGGCCTACTTCAAGACGGTCAACCGCTCCGGCGGCGTCTTCGATCGCACCTTCGAACTCGTCTCGCTCGACGACGGCTACGAGCCGCGCCAGGCGGTCGAGAACACGAAGAAGCTCATCGGCGAAGCGCGCGTCTTCGCGTTGCTGGGCTACACCGGCACCCCGACCAGCAAGGCGGCGCTGCCGGTCTTCACCGATGCGCGCGTTCCGTTCTTCGGCGCGTTCACGGGAGCCGACGTCCTGCGCACGCCGTTCAACCGGCTCGTCTTCAACTGCCGCGCGTCGTATGTCGACGAAGGCCCGCCGATCATCAAGCAGCTCACGACCTACAGCGAGGATCCCAAGGTCGCGCTGTTCGTCCAGAACGACGCCTACGGAGACGCGGTGCAGGCCTCGATCGAGCGCGCACTGCATGCACGCGGGCTCGCGCCGGTCGTCGTCGCCAAGGTGCAGCGCAATTCCGAGAACGTCAGCGACGCCGTCGAGGCCATCTCGAAGTCCGGTGCCACCGCCGTCGCCATGGGCAGCGTCTACGGCGCCTGCGCGGCCTTGATGCGCGGACTGCGAGGCCGCGGCGTCTACCCGGTCTACGCGAGCGTCAGTTTCGTCGGGACGTCCAGCCTGCTCGCGAACGTCGGCGACGACGCGAAGGGCATCGGAATCTCGCAGGTGATGCCTTATCCGCTGTCCGGCACGATCCCGCTGACCCGCGAATACGGCCAGGCGATGGCCGCGGAGGGATACCCCCTGAGCTATGGGTCGATCGAGGGCTTCGTCGCGGCCAAGATGTTCGTGGCGGGCGTGCGCCACGCCGGCGCGACGCTCACGCGCGAGCGTTTCATCACGGCCCTCGAGTCGATGGGCAACCACGACCTCGGCGGCTTCAACATCGAATTCACGCCGACCAACCACAACGGATCGCGGTTCACCGAGATGACCGTCGTCGGCGACAACCGCCGCCTGCTGCGTTGAGGCCCGCATGCGCAAGCACATCGCCACCACGCTTCTCATGTTGCTCGTGTCGTTCGCCGACGGCGCTGCCAGCGCGGAATCGCCGACAGCCGCGGCGGCCAAGGCGTCGCCGTCGGGGTACCTCCAGGTCGACTACGCCGATACCCTGCTAGGCATGCAGGCCAAGCTCGCGGTAGCCAAGTGCGCGAACGAGGAGGCGCCGCGCACCGCGGGCATCGTCGTCCGCGCGACCCTGGCGCCGGTACCCGAGGACATCGTGGTGCACCTGATCGGCGCCGATGGCCGCGAGATCTCCCGCACCATCGGCGCCGCGGCGGTGTGCCAGTACGCGCGCTTCGCCGCGGCGTACATCGTCCGGACATGGCCGCAACCGGTCGCGAGGGCCCGATGATCGACGTACCGGCCAAGCGCGCCGCGCCGCGCGCCGTTGCGGTCCTCGTGCCGCCGACCGCGGCGCCCGCGCCTGCCGTCGCCGCGAACCGGTTCGACCGCGCGTTCGCGGCGTTCGAACGGGTGCTGCCCAATCCGCTGCAGATGGGCATCGCGATGCTGCTGTTCCTGACGCTGCTCGCCTGGACCGGCGATTTCGGCGCCGACGACGACCTCCTCGCGACGCAGCAAGCTGCTGCGCAAGCCGCGGCCGCCGCCCCGGGCTACGTCCCGTTTTGAGGCCGCGCATGCCCCAGAACCGATTCGTCTTCGACGCGCACACGACCGCGACTGACGGCCGGTTCCCCATCCCGCCGCTGGGCGCCGACGCGACCGAACTGCTCTGCGCGCTGCTGGAGCACGCCGTCGCGCGGTCGCCAAGGCTGCAACGGCACGATTTCCGGATCGAGCTTGGCACGCTGGACGCCGTCTCCGCGCCGGTGCTGCACGAAGTGCTGGCGACGCCGTTCAGCATTCCCATGGAGGGCTGCGAGATCGCCGTCGCGACGTTGGAACACGCGTCGATCGTCGGTGGCGAGCTGCGCTACGCGATCCATCCGACCTATGCCGCCTACCTGATGTTCACCGCCCCTGACCACGCGCTGCTGCGAGAGACCGTCCCTGTCGCCGGCCACGTGCTCGCCGGGACCGTCCTGACGGATCGCGAGCACGCCTTGGTCATCGCCGGACTGCAGAGCCTCCACCGGGAGCGCGTCGTCGCGTGGAACTGCCACGCGGTGCACGCGCTGAGCAACGGCTCGAACCCGTCCTCGCCCGACGAGTTCGGCATCGCCGAAGCCGCCGGCGTGTTGCGAAAGCTCGGCGCCAGTCCACATCCGTAGTCACGAACGCGCGGGGGGCCGCTCGCCGGCTGCGCCTTGCCGGGCCGGCGCACCGTCATCCCACCAGAGGCTTGAGCGCAATGCCCTTGTCGTGGAGCCGCTGCCAGACCTTTTCCTTGTACTGGAAGATCGGCGAGCTGCGTGAGGGCGCCTTGTTGGCGAGGGACAGGCTCAGCGGATCGCTGGCCCCGCCGTTCTCGTAGTCGAAGCGCGCGCCGAGCTCCATCAGGCACCAGACCACGTCCCAGTTCATCGCCACGGCGGCTTTCGTGATGATCGGATCGTCGGTGCGGTCACGGATATCCAGGTTGGCGCCGAACGACTTCATCAACCGAAGCGCGTCGCAGTCGTGCGCCCGCACGAATTTCATGATGACCGGGTCGCCGTTGGGCCGGATCGTGTTCGGGTCGGCACCGGCCTTGAAAAGGGCCTGCATGATCGCGTCGCCCGCCGGCTGCGCCTTGTAGTTCTCGACCGCCAGGCTCACCGCGCTCGCGCCATCGATCGCCACCGGCTTCGTATCCGCACCGGCTTGCAGCAAGGCCTGCACGGCGCGCAGCTTCTGCCGGTCGACGGCCACCATGAGCGGGGTGACGTCCTTGGGACCCCGCGCATTCACCTGGGCGCCGGCGGACAGCGCCTGCGCGATGGCGCCCGCATCGTCCGCCGCGATGGCCTGGTCCAACGACGCCTGCGGCCCGGAGACTGAAAAACTCGATGAAGCCATGCTCGTTCCTGATTGAAGTGGCGCTCGCTCGCCGAAGGCGGGCAGATGCGTCAGCGCGATTGCGAAGATGACGATTCGACATGCGGATGCCACCCAGGCGCGCCTCGGCCCGAACGCCGAGACCGCTGCGTTCGACGTTGCATTGGGGTGGAAGAGCGCCGTCATCCGGGCCTCAGCCGCATTTGCCCAAGAAGCTCTGCAGCGTCTTGCGGTCGTCCTTGACGTTGCTTTCCAGCGAGCCGAGCACGCCGTCCATCTTGTGTTGGTACAGCTTGCCGAGGGTCGGCTGGTCGCTGTTGGCGCCCAGCAGCGACCCGACGAAGGAGCCGCTGTCGTTGATGGTTTCCTTGGTCGCGGCACGCACCGGCGGAAACCCTTCGACAGCGCGCCCTTCGTCGAGCGCGCTCTGCATCGTGGTGATCTGGTTGTCCAGCTCGCCCAGGTAGGCCTGCTTCTCTTGAGCAAAATCCGCGTCGGGTGTCCCGCCGCGAGTCAAGGGATTGGTCGTCTTGATGTTGATCGGATTGATGCCGGGACCCTGTCCCGCCAATTCCTGGCGCAGGAACTTCGCATTGGTAATGTTTTGGGCAGGGTCGGTCGTCGAATTCATGTACGTCAGGAAGTCGCCCTTGGCGCTGAACGCCTGCGTCCGAGACTCGAGCGACGAGAAGTCGTCCGTCCCGGTCCGCGTGAGCGAGTTGTCGTGCAGGCCCGCGGAATTGAAGACACGCACCTGCGCGTCCGTATTGACCAGCCCCGCTTCCTGCGCCATTCCGCCACCCTTGGAATAACCCGCCACGTCGAAGTCCACGCCTCGGTTCGTGAGCTTGCCGGTGAGTTCGCGCATCTGCTCATATTGTTCCGTATCGACGCCTGTCCCGTTTCGGGTATTCGTCTCCCAATCGACGAGGCTGTCAGGCTGGGTGTCGCGTGGAACCAGAATGAGGTTGCCGGTGGTGTCGTCGCGATACATCGCGGCTCGGAAACCCGTCTGGTCGTCCCGCAGCATGCCATCCTTCAACGCATCGGGCGGCAAGCCGAGCGCCTTGCTCAAGCCCTCTCCGTCCGTCGGCAAGCGCGTCAGGCACGGCTTGTTCGACGGCGTGTCGCCCGGCTTGTCGCCCAACTGGTTCAGGTCGGTCGCGGCCCGTGCCGAGGGCAGCACGTCCCGGTAGCGGTTGAAGCGTTGCAGCACCGGCGCGAGGGTGCTCGCCTTCTTCTGGCAGTCGCTGGCGTCGGCGGGCGCGGGGGCTTGCGGCGGCGCGTCGGGACCCGCGTTGGCCGCCACCGGCTGGCCGGTCAGCGACTCGATGCGCGCCGCGCTCGCGGCGGACAACTGATCGTCGGAAGCTCGCCCCGCCGCGCAGGGCGTCGTGCAGCCTTGCTGGGCCGAAGCGGGAGCGGCAGTGTCGAATCCGGCCATGGTCAGTCGGCGCCGAGGCGCGTGAGTTCGGGGGTGTCGAACGCCGAGAAACGCATCAGGTCGCGCTCGGACAGGAACGTCTTGATGCTGAAAGCCGGGTCGGGCGCGCTGCGGGCGAGGGCCACGCCACGTTGCGGATCGAGGCCCAGCGCGGCGCAGGCGAGCACGAAGCACATGAACATGGCCGCCCGCTGTTCGGACTCGGCCGCGAGCCACGGCCATTCGGCGAGCCACAGCGCCCGTCGGCGCGACGAGTCGGACGCGAGCGCCCGCAAGCCCGCATGCGCGCTCTGATCGAGGATGAACGAAGCGACGCGCGCGAAGAAGTGATCGCGCGTCAGGTCGGCCATCTGGTCGTCATCGATGCGCAGCATGTCGCGTTGAAGTCGTCGCCAAGGGAAGCCGATCATAGCGACCCGGGGCGCGCGGTGCCGACGCGGCGTCCATCCGCCGCTGGCGCATCGCATCCCGTCGGCCATGCAGCTCGTCGCCTTCGACGCGCATCCCGGCTCGTCGGCGGCAACACTGCGCGCCATGCACAACACACCCGCCCATCCGATGACCATCGACACCGCGCCGCCCGCGGCCGTGCCGACGCGCACGCGACGACTCCTCGACCTCACCGTCGTCCGCATCGTCCTCGCGCTGCTCATGACCGGGCTCGCCGGGGGACTGGCGAACTCGCTCGTCTTCCGGTTCAGCCCCGAGCGCCTGCACACCGGTTGGCCCAGCCTGTGCGGTGCGATCGCGGCGCTCGCGGGCTATGCGCTGTACGTCCGCTGGATCGAGCGGCGCGACGTGAGCGAGTTCGGACGGCGCGGCGCGCCGACCGAACTCGGCGCAGGGATCGTCGGCGGCGCGGCGATGGTCGCGGCGGTGATGGGCGCGCTCGCGCTGGCCGGCGCCTACCGCTTCGGCGGCTTCGACGCCACCCACGCCACGCTCGTCTCGGGCGCCGCGAAGACGGCGTTCGTCGCCGTGTTCGAGGAACTGTTGATGCGCGCGATCCTGTTCCGGCTCGTCGAGCGCTCGCTCGGGACGTGGCCGGCGTTGGCGATCTCGTCGCTGCTCTTCGGCTTCGGCCACATGCCAAACAGCAGCGCCGACGCGCTGTCGGTCGTCATCGCGATCGTCGCCGGCGCGTTCTTCGCGCTGGCCTTTCTCGCGACACGCCGCCTGTGGCTCTGCATCGGCCTGCACGCGGGCTGGAACTTCACGCTGGGCTACGTCTTCTCGATCGCCGTCTCCGGCCACCCGCGCACGCCGGGCATCCTGACGGGCGACCTCGTCGGGCCGTACTGGCTCACGGGCGGCGCCTACGGCATCGAGGCGTCGGTGTTGACGCTCGCCACCCTCCTGGCCGTCGGCGCGTGGCTGCTCCAGCGCGCCGCCGCGCGCGGCCACCTCGTCGCGTGGAGCGCGCGCGCGACGCGGCGCCGCCCCGCAGCGGACAACGTGCTCTCCGCCGCAGCCTGATCGACGCCGGCGTCGCCGCGCCCTCAGACCGCCGCCAACGCCTGCTCGAGATCGGCGAGCAGGTCGTCGATGTGCTCGATGCCGACCGACAGGCGCACCGCGTCCGCGCCGACGCCCGCCTTGTCGAGCTCGGCCGGCGACAACTGGCGGTGCGTCGTCGATGCCGGATGCGTGGCGAGCGACTTCGCGTCGCCGATGTTGACCAGCCGCGTGAACAGCTGCAACGCATCGAGGAAACGCGCACCGGCCACGCGGCCCTCGCCCGCCGCCGACTTCACGCCGAACGTCAGGATGCCCGACGCCTTGCCTGACAAGTACTTCTTCGCCAACGCGTGGTCCGGGTGTTCCTCGAGGCCCGCGTAGTTGACCCAGCCGACCTTGGCGTGCGAGCGCAGGTACCGCGCGATGGCCAGCGCGTTGTCGCTGATGCGGTCGACGCGCAGCGCCAGCGTCTCGATGCCTTGCAGGATCAGCCACGCGTTGAACGGCGAGATCGCCGCGCCGATGTTGCGCAGCGGCACGACGCGCGCCCGCCCGATGTAGGCCGCCGGGCCGAGCGCCTCGGTGTACACCACGCCGTGATAGCTGACGTCGGGTTCGTTCAGCCGCCTGAAACGCGCCTTGTGGTCGGCCCACGGGAACTTGCCCGAGTCGACGATGGCACCGCCCACGCTGGTGCCATGCCCCCCGAGGTATTTGGTGAGCGAGTGCACGACGATGTCGGCGCCGTGCTCGATCGGCCGGCTCAGGTACGGCGTCGGCACGGTGTTGTCGACGATCAGCGGCACGCCATGGCGATGCGCGATGGCGGCGATCGCGGCAATGTCGGTGACGTTGCCCTGCGGATTGCCGAGCGACTCGACGAAGATTGCCTTCGTGTTGGCGTCGATCAGCGGTTCGAAGCTCTCGGGGCGGCGATAGTCGGCGAAGCGCGTCGTGATGCCGTATTGGGGCAGCGTGTGCCCCAGCAGGTTGTACGTGCCACCGTATAGCGCGCTGCTCGCGACGATGTTGTCGCCGGCTTCGGCGATGGTCAGGATCGAGTACGTCACCGCGGCCTGCCCCGACGCCAGCGCGAGCGCCGCGATGCCGCCTTCCAGCGCCGCGACGCGTTGCTCGAGCACGTCCTGCGTCGGATTCATGATGCGCGTGTAGATGTTGCCCGGCACCTTCAGGTCGAACAGGTCGGCACCGTGCTGCGCGTTGTCGAACGCGTAGGCCACGGTCTGGTACAGCGGCACGGCCGCCGCCTTCGTGGTCGGCTCGGGCGTGTAGCCGGCGTGCACGGACAACGTCTCGAAACGCAACGGGCGGGGTGAGGTCATCGGGTCTCCAGGCTGGGATGCGAATGCAGGTGCCCGAGCCTAGGGGGACGCGGCGGCGATGCGAACTGAGGTTTGCGCATATCGATGCGCAACGGCCGCCCGGCAATTCTCTCGATCGATCGGTGCCCGATCGAAACCGCCCCTCTTCAAGCCGCTACCGGCCTGTCGACGAGGACACCGTCATTCGATGGCCGCAGGCTCGTTCTCCGCGTGCCGGTCAGGCTCCGTCGTGCGGAGGATTTCGTTCAGGACGGACGTGGCGTAATTCCCGGCGCGCAACGAGAACGCGAGCACCAGGCGATCGTCTTGCGGCCATTCCCAAGACATGTCCGCCGGGCTCGCCACCAGGGCACGGCGCTCCTGATCCAGACCGGCGTGCTCCAAGCCGTCGCACAAGATGGCGTGACGTTCGGCCACGCCCATTTCCAGGGCCTGCGCTTGATCGGTGGAGGTCACGCGGCCCCGACCCCAGAGCGGTCCGGTGGGCCGGCCCGCCTCGTCCATCACGTCGCCGGGCAACGTCGTGTCCCACAGTCCCTGCCGGATTCGCAGCGCCAGCACTTCATTGAAGACGAAGGAGCGCGCGGCTGACAGGTAGATTCCCTTCTTCTTCGGGTTGCGCACGCGGATTTCGCGCGCCAGCATGGCCCGGCCCTGTTCGACGTTGCCGCCGTCGTGGCC
>FTDG01000539.1_pt1 | contig 13055 bp, 13 predicted proteins | sample 1639751 | NCBI WGS metagenome assembly FTDG01 (sample SAMEA3914869, study PRJEB12502) | metagenome | biome: forest; material: soil | place: USA | collected 2012-03-12 | depth 0.1 m
CGGTAGCGCTTCACGCGATTGGCCGTCTCGGGCATCACGTGGTTCATGAACTGCTGCGCCTGCTCGAAGATGTCGTCGGTGTCGATCAGGATCTCGCCGATGTCCTGCGTGAAGTAGTCGCGGATCGCGCGGATCACCAGGCTCGATTCCTGGTAGATCAGGAAGGCGCCCTTGCCGCCCTTGGAAGCGTCGTCGATCGCCGTCCAGAGCTTGAGCATGTAGTTCAGGTCCCACTGCAGCTCGGCGGCGGAACGGCCGATGCCGGCGGTGCGGGCGATCAGGCTCATGCCCTTCGGGTACTCGAGCTGGTCGAGGTTTTCCTTGAGTTCCTCGCGGTCCTCGCCCTCGATGCGACGGCTCACGCCGCCGCCGCGCGGGTTGTTGGGCATCAGCACGAGGTAGCGGCCGGCCAGCGAGACGAAGGTCGTCAGCGCCGCCCCCTTGTTGCCGCGCTCTTCCTTCTCGACCTGGACCAGCAGTTCCTGGCCTTCCTTGATCGCTTCCTTGATGGTCGCGTTCTTGACTTCGACGCCATCACGGAAGTATTGGCGCGAGATTTCCTTGAACGGCAGGAAGCCGTGGCGGTCTTCGCCGTAGTCGACGAAACAGGCTTCGAGCGAGGGCTCGACGCGGGTCACGACCGCCTTGTAGATATTGCCTTTGCGCTGCTCGCGGCCTTCGATTTCGGTCTCGAAGTCCAGCAGCTTCTGTCCATCAACGATGGCCAGGCGACGCTCTTCTTGCTGCGTCGCATTGATCAGCATGCGTTTCATCAAATCACTCCTCGCGCACGGCTCGTTCTATCGAGCGCGGTGCGCCACATCGCTTATCCCGATGCACGGGCAATGGAGGAGAACCGAGGAAGGAATCGCCCTGGACTGACCTCGTTCGGCGAAAACGCCGCGAGAGGAGATCAGCGTTGGCGCGTGCGGCCGGGCAGTTCTGGCGTTGGCTCCGATTCCCCAACGCGCTCTTGGCGCGGCCCGACCACGGCGGGCAGGCGACGCGGCATGAAGCCTGCGTCGCCACAGCGAGCGGTGGGGGTGGGGGAAAGACTGGAGTTCATCCGCTTCAAGACTGCTGGACGCTGGCAAGAGGCTCTGTGACAAGCCTCCCGCCGTGAAACCTTATTCGTGCCGCCGAGACCATCAAACAAAATGGCGCTCGACTCAGCGTGGTTCGTTCTACATTGCTCTGCCGCGCCCGCCTGGAGGCTGCCTGGTCACTTGGGGACAAGGCCCGAATCCAAACAAGCGCGTTGCATCACCCTTGTTGACGCGGCCTGGGAACACTCCTCGGCCCGCATCGCACCTCACGCCGCCAGCGTCATGGCTGGGTATACCCAGCTAAAATCAGAAAAATCAAACACTTACGGCGTGAATGTGGTGACCAACATTATAGGGGCGAAAGCCAAGGCATCTGCTGCCGGCAAAGCCTCGCAAACCGCTGATAGACCTCGGGTGAAACCCGAGGTCAGGCGCGTCACCATCGATGAAGGCTCGGCCGGCCAGCGCCTGGACAACTTCCTGCTCCGCGAGCTCAAGGGCGTGCCCAAGACGCATGTCTACCGGGTGATCCGGGCGGGTGAAGTGCGCGTCAACAAGGGGCGCGCGCAGGCCGATACCCGGCTGGAGCTGGGCGACGAGGTGCGAGTGCCGCCCGTGAGGTTGCCTGAAAAAGCGGCAGTGCCGCCGGCTCCGGCGCGCGAGTTCCCGATTCTTTACGAGGATGAGCATCTTGTTGCCATCAACAAACCAGCAGGCGTTGCTGTGCATGGGGGATCCGGCGTCAGCTTTGGCGTGATCGAGCAGTTGCGCCGTGCACGCCCCCAGGCCAAGTTTTTGGAACTCGTTCATCGGCTCGACAAGGAGACCTCGGGCTTGTTGCTGGTCGCCAAGAAGCGCAGTGCGCTGGTCGCCTTGCAGGACCAGTTCCGCGACCGCGAGACGGGCAAGACCTATGCAGCCCTGGTCAACGGGGCGTGGCCGGCGAACAAAAAAGTGATCGACGTGGCCTTGCTCAAGTTTGTGGGCAGCGACGGCGAGCGCTGGGTGCGGGCGGTTGAAAACTCGCATGATCCGCAAGCCGAACAAGCCAAGCGCTCGATCAGCCTGGTGCGTGTGGCCAAGGCATTTGCCGGACATTCACTGCTCGATGTGACCATCAAGACCGGGCGCACGCACCAGATTCGCGTCCATTTGGCCCACGCCGGTCACGCGATCGTGGGCGATCCCAAGTACGGAGACTTTGAGGCCAACCGCGCTCTGGCGCGCGGACCGCTCAAATTCGACCGCATGTTCCTGCACGCCAAGCGGCTGGCCTTCACGCACCCGGCCACGGGCGAAGAGATCGAGTTGCTGGCGCCGCTGCCTCCTGAGTGCGAGGCCCTGATCGCGAAACTATGAGACCTCAGCAGTTTGACCTGATTGCCTTCGATTGGGATGGCACGCTTTACGACTCGACTGCCTTGATCACGCACTGCATCCAGCAGTCGGCCGTCGATCTCGGCCTGCCGCGTCCGTCTGATGAAGATGCCAGTTATGTGATTGGCATGTCGCTGGCCAAGGCGTTGCAGCATGCTGTGCCCACACTGCCGATCGAGCGCTACGACGAATTGGCCAAAGCCTATCGCCACCACTACCTCTCCGCGCACGACAAGGTGATGCTTTTCGGCGGCACGCGCGAGATGCTGGAAGGTTTGCGGGCGCGGCACCACTGGCTGACGGTCGCCACGGGCAAGAACCGGCGAGGCCTGGACGAGGCCTTGCGCCTGTCCAAGCTCGATGCGCTGTTTGACGGCAGCAGGACTGCGGATGAGACGGCCGGCAAACCCAATCCGCAGATGCTGCTGGAGCTGATGCGTGAATTTGGCACCGAGCCTGAGCGCACGCTGATGGTCGGTGACACGACGCATGATCTGCAGATGGCGCACAACGCGGGCGTGCCCAGTGTCGCTGTCAGCTTCGGCGCGCATGATGTCGAGCTGTTTGCGGAGTTCAATCCTTTGTTTGTCGCGCATTCGACCGCCGAACTGCATCATTGGCTGATCGCTAACGCCTGAAATGAACGAACCCGAAAAAGCCGCTGCACAGCCGCTGTGCGAGTCCACTGAGCTCGAAGAGCGCGGCAAGGCGCACACGTTCGACGTGCTGCAATACCGCCAGCCTGCGCGAGCTTTTGCGTTGCGCTTCGAGGGTCAAGTCGTCGCTTATCTGAATCGCTGTGCCCATGTGCCCACCGAGATGGATTGGCAAGAAGGCGAGTTCCTCGACAGCGACAAGCAATTCATCATGTGCAGCATCCACGGCGCGGTGTATGACCCGCGCACCGGCCGCTGCGTGACCGGCATGTGCGGCCGCATGGGGCTGACCAAGATTGAAGTGGAGGAACGTGAGGGCAAGGTGTATTGGTACCCTTCCCGCGACACGCGCCCCGTATTTGAAGACTGAATATGAGTACTGAAGACCAACTGCCGCCGCCGATGCCTGATCCCCAGCCCGCGGCGCCTCCTGTGGCGTCAGCCCCCGTGAAGTCTGGCTACGAGGCCGTGCTTGCGCAATTCGCCCATGAGTACATGCGCGACCGCCGCAGTGCACGGCGCTGGAAGCTCTTTTTCCGCCTGGTCTGGCTGACGCTGATCGTGGGCTTGCTGTGGGTCGTGCTGGCGCCGCGCTATCACATGAACCCGCCGTCGTCCCCGCACACGGCACTGGTTGAAGTGCGAGGTGAAATTGCTGAGGACACGGATGCCAGCGCCGAGCTGATTGTCTCGGCACTCAAGGACGCGTTTGCCGAACCCAACGCGCAAGCCATCGTGATGCGCTTCAACTCGCCGGGCGGCAGCCCGGTGCAGGCCGGCATCGTCTATGACGAGATCAACCGGCTGCGCGCCCAGTATCACAAGAAGGTCTACGCGGTCTGCGAGGAGATCTGCGCTTCGGGCGCCTATTACATGGCCGCCGCAGCCGACGAGATCTACGTGGACAAGGCGTCGGTCGTCGGATCCATCGGCGTGCTGATGGACGGCTTCGGCTTCACGGGTGTCATGGAAAAGGTCGGCGTAGAACGCCGCCTGCTGACTGCCGGCGCCAACAAGGGCATGCTCGATCCGTATTCACCTTTGCCGCCCAAGCAGCGCGCGTATGCGCAGGCGATGCTCGACCAGATTCACCAGCAGTTCATCGACGTGGTGCGCGAAGGACGTGGCAAGCGCTTGAAGGAAACGCCGGACACGTTCTCGGGCCTGTTTTGGAACGGCGAAGAAGCCGTCAAGATGGGCCTGGCTGACGACTTTGGCAATCTCGACTTCGTGGCCCGCGAGGTGGTCAAGGCTGAGGATGTGATCGACTACACGCCGCGCGACAACGTGGCCGAGCGCCTGGCCAAGCGCTTCGGCGCGGCCTTTGGCGAGAGCGCGGTCAAGTCGCTGCGAACACTGCCGTCGATCCGTTGAGCATCAGCTGAAATGCAGCGTTATGTCTTCGCGCTGATCCTGGCGGCAGGGCAAGCCTCGGCCCAAGTGCCAACGCTGACCCTGGAGTCCTTGCCGCGCCCGGCCACGCCGCCAGCGGAGGTGGGCCCCGTGGTGCCCGCGCAGGTCCAGCGCTGGCGCCAGGAGGGGGAAGCGGCAGAGAACGGCGACAGTCAGCCGCGTGATCCTGTGCTGGCCGCACAGCTCTATTGCCGCGCCGCGCGCTACGGCGATGCGGTGGCGCAGTACAACCTGGCCTGGATGCTCACCAATGGACGGGGCATCCAGCAAAACGATGCCGAGGCCGCGCATTTGTTCGCCGCGGCGGCCGAGCAAGGCATCGTGCAGGCGGAAAATATGGCCAAGCGCCTGGGCACGCCGCTCGGGCCGACGCCGCCTTGCCTGCGCCCGCCTGAGGCCGATGCGGTAGCAAAGCCCCAGGCTGCCAAAACGGCGCGGGCAGCGACGGGCTTCGTCACGCTGCCGCCGCCCGCCAACGCGCCGGCCGTGATCGTGCGCTTCGTCAATATCGTGGCGCCCGACTACAAGCTTTCGCCCTCGCTGGTGCTGGCGCTGATGGCGACCGAATCGAACTTCGATCCGCTCGCCGTCTCGAACAAGAACGCGCAGGGACTGATGCAGCTGCTGCCCGATACCGCGCTGCGTTTCAAGGTCACCAAGCTCACCGATCCGACGCAGAACATCCGCGGCGGCATGGCCTATCTGCGCTGGTTGCTGGCGTACTACCAGGGCGATCTGCCGCTCGTGCTGGCGGCGTACAACGCGGGCGAGAAGGCGGTCGATCGCTACCATGGCGTGCCGCCGTACGCGGAGACACGCAACTACGTGCGCCTGATCACGGCGCGGCTGGCGGGCCAATATTGGCATCCTTTCGATGCCTCGATCACCGATCCCTCGCCGATCATGGCGCGATAGCCGTCAGGCGTTCCGGGTCTCCAGACCACACCGGGTGCGTTGCAGGCTGCTGGCTCTGGATTTGTCAGCGAACGCGCATTGCTTGCTGTACCTGGCTGTATTTGTACCAGCGATCCGGATGCCGTGGCGAGTCGCCGAGCAAGTGCAGGAAATACGCTCGGGTCCGGCGAGGCAGCGGCTTTGCAGCCCACCCGCTCGATCGGCGCCGGCAGCCGAACGCGAGGTGTCCGGCGCACAGCGATCATCCAAGGGCAATGCCGGCCAGCCAGCGGAGGCGCAGTCCGGACATTGCCGGCGCTTCTAGCACTGGTGAAAGCATCAAGCTGGCGCGCCTCGAGCGTCCGATAGCATCGAGCCATCAAGGCCAGAACAGGCGTGAGGGAGTTGGTGAAGTGAGAGAAATGGCTTGGCGCACCGCGGTGCTGGGCGCGTGTGTGCTGAACGCTGCAATGATGATGTGCAGCACCGTATGCTGGGCCGCCAACGACGCAACGCCGTCTCTGACGCCGCGCATGACCATGACGCGTGCCCTCATCGCGCAGATGACGGATCCCACCGGCGTCACCTCGATGGCGCTCGCGCCCGACGGCAAACACATCGCCGTGATTGGGTGGACAGGTCGAGCCAAGGCCTTGCTGCTGACGGACGCCGACACCTTGAGCACCCGGATTCTCGTCGCACCCGAGGCCAGGCACGCCGGGGCGGGTCTCGTCCAGCCGCTCAGCGCGCACTGGATCACGAATGAAACGCTGGCCGTTGACTTCAGTGACGGTGATTGCGTGGTTGTCGATTTAGATGGCCGGCACAAGCGTGTGCTGGGCGATCGCTTCTTGCGCGTGATCCCGTCCGACAAACCAGACCAGGCGCCCGAGTGGGTCATCGTGGGCACAAGAGGCCTTCTGTACGGCACCAATCTTCACCGCGTTAACGTGATCACGGGGCAGTCGGCCGACGTGCCCATCGATCTTCCCGGCGACCTGGTGTATGCGGTTTTCGACCGGCGCGGCCGCTTGCGCGCGGCGAGCACACGCGAGACGAAATGGTCCACACCCGGTGCCAAGATCACCAACTGGTACCGGCATGACGAGCACTCGCCGTGGCAGCAGATCGCTCAGGCAGCAGTGACGGAAGATCTTTGGAAACCGCTCGGCGTCCCCGACGACTCCGACACCCTCGTTGTATTGTCGCGCGAGGAGCGTGACACCTGGGCGATGTTCGCCTACGACGTTGCCTCTCGGCGCACAACCGAACTGATTGTCGGCCACCCAAGTGAGGACTTGATCGGTACGGAAGAGGATGCAAGTCAGAACATCATCCGCGCGATGACGCACGGGCTGAAGCCCAACACGTACTGGTTCGATGCGCGCTGGGATCAGTTGCAGCGTTCCATCGATGCGGTCATGCCGGAGACCGTCAACATCCTGCGCGGAGACCCGCAGCGCAAGGTGCTGGTGTTCTCCTATTCCGACCGCGACCCTGGGCGCTGGCAGCTCTTCGATGCTCGCAAAATGACGCTGAGCCCGCTCGGCGAGCGCAATGCCCGCGTCGATACGAGAGCCATGAGACCGATGCAGGCAATCAGCTACGCGGCTGGTGACGGCATGAAGATCCCCGCTTATCTGACCCTGCCCGAGGACGGGCCGACGAAGCCACGCCCGATGGTTGTCTACATTCACGGCGGTCCGGTTGCGCGCGACGAATGGGGCTGGGATCTCGATGTGCAATTGCTCGCTGCCTCCGGCTATGCAGTGCTGCAGCCAGAGTTCCGCGGCTCAGCCGGCTTCGGTCGCAAGTTCGAACAGGCTGGCTACCGCCAGTGGGGCTTGGCCATGCAGGACGACGTCACGGCCGGCGTGAAAGCCATGATTGACCGCGGCATCGCCGATCCGGACCGCATCTGCATCTACGGCGCTAGCTACGGCGGCTACGCCGCGTTATGGGGGCTGGTGAAGACGCCAGAGCTGTACCGGTGCGGCATCAGCCTGGCCGGCGTGACCGACATCGGCGAACTCTTTACCGATTGGTCAGATACCAACGCGAGCAAGGTTGGCCAAGAGTGGATGCGGTTCAGGGTGGGCGACGTCAACACGATGGCCGCGCAGTTCGCTGCCGTATCGCCGGAGAAGCACGCCGCACAGATCCGCGTGCCGGTCTTGCTCGCACACGGCGATGGCGACGAGCGCGTGCCGATCGGCCATTCCAAACGTATGGCATCAGCACTGAAGGCCGCGCATGCCAGCGTTGAGACGCATTGGTACGAATACGAAGGGCACGGTCTGAGTCAGACCATCCATATCCGCGACTTCGAAGCCGCGCTGATGGATTTCCTGGATCGCAACATCGGACCCGCGTCGCCCGCGGCGGCAAAGGAGGCCGCGATGCCGCCCGCTGAGGCGGCGAGCGCGGTGCCGGCGCAGCAGTAGCGGGGCATGGTCATCAGCGGATGGAGAGAAAGTGCGAAAGCATCAGCAAGAAGTTTCTATTTTGGGCCGATGAAATTCGAGCCATCGCCCCTGGTCTGGGCGCCTGCGGTGCATCCGGCCACATCGCCGTCGAAGGCCTGAAGGCTGGATTCATGTGCTGTGAAGATCCAAACAGCGAAATTGACAGCGGGTGGCGCTTCCTGTCTGGGCCCGAAAAAGCCAGGACCACCTTGACGATCCCAAGAATTTGGAGATCTACGACGTCAATACCGCCGCGAACTATGAAGAGCTTGTTGCGTTCATGCCGCCTCAGATGGGACCAGCCTGGGCGCGTGCGGCATCTGGCACGTCTGCGGAGCCAGCATCACTCAGAGTGGCGAGGGCTCGACTGAGACCGCTGGCGCTGGGATTTGCAACAAAAACACACGTCTTGCCGTGGCGTTTGCAATGATCCTTCACCCGCCAATACGCATCATGGCTGATGCAGCCGGTCTGGCAGATCACCAGATCGGCTGCCGCCAGGCTCGCGTCGAGCTTGGCCGGCGCGTCTTCTTCGCCGCCGTCGTGGTGCAGGAAGCGCCCGCCCGTGCGCTCGATCAGCTTGCGGTAGATCGGCACCACGGACTGCCGGCCGCCCACACAGAGCACGGCCTGCTCGCCGAGCCGCGGTAGCTGCCGTTCTTCAAACACCATCGCGGTGCTCGCGTCGGGCTCTGCCTGAGCCTGCCCGGCGCCACGGCGGCATTCGAACTCCAGCTCCCGGCGCGCGCTCAGCAAAGCATGCTCCAGCTCGTTGATGCGAACCTGCTGGCGCGTGATCTGATCGACCTGCTGTTGGCGATGTCGCAGACCTGGCATCGAGACTTCAAGCGCTTGCATGTGCTCGCGCAAGCCAGCGATGAGCGTGTCTCGGCCGGCCAGCGCGGCGCGCAGCTGGAGCAGCTCGGCGGCTTGCCTCTCGATTTGCGCCGAGCGCTCCTGGAGCAGTCGCGTGCTGCGTTGCTGAATCTGCGCCAGCTGGCGTGTCAACACCAGGTTCTCGTCGCTGAGCGCCTCCATGCGCTGGAGATCTGCGCGGTTGGTGGCGCCAACCTGGTGCTGGACCATATGGATGTCGCGCAGCACGCGCTCTTGGAGGGGCTCGTCGCAGCGCGGGTGGGTGAGCGTTGCCCAGAGCGTGCCGGCAATCGTGCTGCCGCTTTGTCCGGCGCTGCATTCAGCCTTGCGCATGGCCTCCCACCACAGAGCCAGGGCGAGCGTGCTCTTGTGCTGCGCCGCCAGACGGACCGCACGCGAATAGCGCTGGTCCAGCTCGCGTTGCAGCAGCTCGGCCACCGGGCTGCGGTGGCCGCACTCACCAATGGCGCCGCAATGCAATTCGTAGTCGGCGGCCTGAATATTGCCGCCGGGCATGTTCAATCGTCGGCGCAGGAGCGGCATCGGGAGGCACACGCCAATCACCGGGCACAAGGCTTGTGGGGGCAGATCCCACAGGCGGCGTCGTCGTGATCCGCGCGGTTGCTTGACCGGATCCGCGCTATCAAAGGGCGGCGTTTTGACCGCTGCCGCGCTGGGTTGGATCAGACCGCTGAAGACATTCGTTGTATTCGGCTTGCTGCACATGGATGCGTCTCGTGAGCCTTGTGGATGGAAGGCGGCACGGGCTGGCAAGCGCTGGCTGGTGCGGAAGGGAAGGGGTCGAAATTTGAGGAGTGCGACAAAGCCTCCGCCTTATTTGGTCAGGATCAGCTTGCCCAGTGACGTCAGGCGCAGCCGATAGAGCTGCCCGGCGTGGTCGATCTCGATTTCCCGGTCGTTGCCCAGCAGGGCTTGGCTGGTGAGCCGTCTGCGAGATGTCGGGCTGGCGACCGGCGGCGTGGCCAGCACGCGAGGCGGCTGGAAGGTGTCTGGCTGGGGCGTGGATTTCATGAGTTCATGCTAATGCGAATACGTCGCAATTGCAATTGTTTTGACGCGCGGCCGGATCGCTGGACTGTGTCTGAGAACGCTTTGCATGCCGAACGCTTCAGCGCGGACTTTGGCGGGTGAACAGCAGCGGAGCGAGCACAATGCACGCCGAAAGACACCCATCCAAGGAGCAAAGACATGAAGGGCGACGCCAAGGTACTCGAATATCTCAACGCGCAGCTCAAGAACGAGCTCACCGCAATCAACCAGTACTTCCTGCATGCACGCATGCTCAAGAACTGGGGCCTGGAGCGCCTGGCCAAGCATGAGTACGAAGAATCGATTGAGGAGATGAAGCACGCCGACAAGCTGATCGAGCGGATCCTCACGCAAGAGGGCCTGCCCAATCTGCAGGACCTCGGCAAGCTCTATATTGGAGAGACCGCGATCGAGACTCTGCACTGCGACCTGCGCATCGAGATGGGTTCGCACCCACTGCTCAAGGAGGCGATCGCCTATTGCGAGAGCGTGCGTGACTACGTCTCGCGCGAGATCCTGGAAGACATCCTCAGCGATACCGAGGAGCACATTGACCATCTGGAAACCCAGATCGCCCTGGTGGCGCAAGTGGGTGAGCAGAACTGGTTGCAAACGCAGATGGGCTGAGGCCCATTTGAGGAGAAACCTCACGATCTCACGGTTTGATGCAAACTTGATTGAGAAGGGTTCGCATTTGCGTTAGTATTGGCCTCAGAGCACCTAATCTCTGTGAAGCCGCCATGATCGTTTGCCTCTGCCACCGAGTTTCCGACCGCGACATCCGCCGCAGCGTGGAATCGGGCGTGCGCAACTTCGACGTGCTGCAGGACGAAACGTGCGTGGCCGCCGGCTGCGGCTGCTGCCTCGACTGCGCCCGCGAAGTCTTCGATGAAGCGCTCGCGGCATGCCCCGCCGAAGCACCCGCGCGCAAGGTCTTTCCCCTCGTTGCGGTTTGAACCTGATGCACGGCTGAAGCCGTGCAAAGCTGCGGTTACGACTTGGCCCAGTTCTTTGCCAAGAGTTCTAATTCTTCATCCCCACGAAGCGAGAGCTTCAAGGGGGCTCCCGATGCTGTGAGTGCGCAAGAGCAATCGAGCGCATTCTCAGAAAAAGGAGTTCCTATGAAGAAAATGGCATATGCCCTGCTGGCTTTGGCTGGCATTGCGGGCTTGGCTCAAGCAGCCGATTCAAACGACGCCTCTGGCGTTTATGGTGGTTTGTCCGTTGGCGCGGCGCGTGATCGGTCGGACTCGCCGATCGCTCCAACGGACCGCAGCGCCACCAGCTACAACATCTACGGCGGCTACAGCTTCACGCCGCACGTCGCCATCGAATTGGGTTACACCGATCTCGGCCGCTTCGACACCCCGAACGGCAGCATCAAGGCACGCGGCACTTACGCCGACCTCGTGGGCAAGCTGCCTATCGCTGACAAGTTCTCCCTGCTGGGGCGCGTCGGTGCATTCAACGGGCACTTGAAGGATGTCGACAACGTCAACGGCAATGCGTCGGACAGCGGCACGCGCTTCAAAGTGGGGGCGGGCCTGCAATACGATCTCACCAGCAACATCGCCTTGCGCGGTGAGTGGAACCGCTACAAGTTCAACACCTCGGCCGGAGACCCGGCCATCAACGACGTCTCGGCCGGTCTGAACTTCAAGTTCTGATCGATCCAGCCGCCCCGGCTCAGGCTTTGAGCAGGCCCTTGGTTTCGATGAAATCGATCACCTGAGCCAAGCCTGCGCCGGTCTTCAAGTTGCTCATCACAAAGGGGCGCGCTGGGCGCATGCGCTTCGTGTCGGCTTCCATCACCTCCAGATTCGCCCCCACATGGGGGGCGAGATCGGTCTTGTTGATCACGAACAGATCGCTCTTGGTGATGCCCGGTCCGCCCTTGCGCGGGATCTTCTCCCCGGCCGCCACGTCAATCACGTAGATCGTCAGATCGGACAGCTCGGGGCTGAAGGTCGCGGCCAAATTGTCGCCGCCTGATTCGATGAAGACGATATCGGCATTGGGATACAGACCCAGCATGCGATCGACGGCTTCGAGATTGATCGACGCATCCTCGCGGATGGCGGTGTGCGGACAGCCACCAGTCTCCACGCCCATGATGCGCTCGGGCTCCAGCGCGCCGGCCACCGTCAGGAGCCGCTGGTCTTCCTTGGTGTAGATGTCATTGGTGACCACCACCAAGTCATAGCGATCACGCAGTCCCTTGCACAGCACTTCCACGAGCGTCGTCTTGCCCGAGCCCACGGGGCCGCCCACGCCGACGCGCAAAGGAGGCAGACGTTTGGTGCGACCGGGAATGGAGTGAAGTGCCGAGCTCATAGATGCTTCTCGAATGCTTTGCTGTCAGTGGAATAGCAAGACTAGCAAATTGTGAGCCGGGCACGAAAAAACCGCGTGGGGCGAGAGCCCGACGCGGTTTCAAGCGGAGTGAGAGCGAATTACTTCGAGGCGGCGGCAGCGGGAGCCGCGGCTTCCGTCTTCTTCGCGGCCTTGGCGTGATGCTTGTGCGCCTTGGCGGCCGGCGCGGAGGCTGCGGGAGCAGCAGCCGTGGCGGCAGCAGGAGCTTCGGCCGCCATGGCAACGCCGGCGCTCAGGGCCAGCAGGGCGGGGATCAGGGCGGTCTTGATTGCGTTCATGAGGTGTTCCTCCGGGTTTGCGAAAGTGCCCCGTCTCAACGAGGCCTGTAAAGCCTGCGTTGACTGAGGGCGCAGCCTTTGCAATGCGTTACACAATGTCGGCTTCAACCCTTCAGAATGCTGACGCTATGTTTGATTGGCAGAGCTCTTATCCCAGCGTGCGCAGCCCGCTGTTCGCGCGCAATGTCGTCTCCACCTCGCACCCGCTTGCGGCACAGGCGGGCCTGCGCATGTTGGCGCAAGGCGGCAACGCAGTGGATGCGGCGATCGCTGCCGCGGCCTGCATGACGCTGCTCGAACCTTGCAGCAACGGTCTTGGCTCGGATGCCTTCTGCATCCTCTGGGACGGCCTGCAACTGCACGGTCTCAACGCTTCGGGCACGGCGCCCGCGGCCTGGACACCTGAGTTTTTCTTCAAGACGTATGGCGCTGGTGCTAAAGCCCCCCCGCAGCGCGGCTGGGGCGCGGTGACCGTGCCGGGTGCGGTGGCTGCTTGGGCGACTCTGAGTGAGCGCTTTGGCAAGTTGCCTTTTGCCGATCTGATGGCGCCAGCCATCGAGATTGCCGAGCGCGGCTACGCCGTGCCTGTGATCGTCCAACGCAAATGGGCGATGGCCGCAGCGCTGC
>FTDG01002897.1_pt1 | contig 12895 bp, 10 predicted proteins | sample 1639751 | NCBI WGS metagenome assembly FTDG01 (sample SAMEA3914869, study PRJEB12502) | metagenome | biome: forest; material: soil | place: USA | collected 2012-03-12 | depth 0.1 m
AACGGCGGCCAGTACACGCACGGCGCGATCTGGGCGGCGATGGCCTTCGCGGCCGCCGGCGACGCGCGGCGCTCGTGGGACGTCGTCGACATGATCAACCCGATCAACCACTCGCGCACGCCGGCCGAGGTCGCGGTCTACAAGGTCGAGCCCTACGTGATGACGGCCGACGTCTACAGCGTCGCACCGCACACCGGCCGCGGCGGCTGGAGCTGGTACACCGGCTCGGCCGGCTGGATGTATCGCCTGCTCGTCGAGGCGGTGCTCGGCCTGAGGCGGGAGTTCGTCGATGGCCAGGCGTCGCTGCTGCTCGACCCGCGCATGCCGCCGCACTGGAACGGCTTCGAGGTCGACTACATCCACGGCTCGACGCTCTACCGCCTGCAGTTCAGCCGCGGCGGCGACCAGGCCGAACCGCAGGTCACGCTCGACGGCCAGGCGCTCGGGTCGAGCCGCCTGCCGCTGGTCGACGACGCGCGCCAACACAGCGTGCAGATCGCGCTGCCGTCGACGGCACCGGTGGCGGCGCCGGCGTCGTCGGAGTTGCTGTTGTAGTTCAGGGCTGCGCCGAGCGCAGGCGTCCCGGCAGGGTCGGGACGCCTGCCGGCGGCCTCGCTTCTCACGCGCGGCGGCGGGTCCGAGCTCCTCGTCACGCCACCGGATAGACGGTCACGGATCGGCGCGGCGGACTGCCGATCAGACGCAACATCCACTCGGCGTGCGGCACCGATCCGGGAAGAAACCGTTCGATCGCCTTGCCGGCCTCGTCCCAGCCGGGCGACCCTTCGTCGATCTCGAGCAACAGCCCCGCCGTCGTCTGGATGGCCAGGCAAAGGCAGTCGCCGACATACGCGTCGCGCTTGCAGGCTTCCAGCCGGCGCACCTCGCTCCACGCGACGACGTGGCTGCCGATCCGCAGGCCGGAGGCATCCGCCGCGACCGCAGGCGGGCCAGGGCGCCGGCCCCGCAGCCGCGCCGAGAGCCGCTCGACGTAGCGCGAGATCATTCCCATCGCAAGCGTGCCGCGTTCAGGCCGTGCGGTGGTCCCGAGATTGCGGCGATGCCGGGCGCGCGCGGGTCGAGCACCTGCCATCCCTCGCGTCGGGAAGTGCCATCGGTGGTCACTGCGGGCCGCACGCGGCAAGGACCCCCTCGCGATCTTCCGCCGCGACATCGGCGGCGAACGCCTGGAGCGCCGCCTGCGAGATCGCGTCGTCCGCATCGACCTCCGACCTGGCCTTGCAATACCAGGCATGGGCCGATGCCACGTCCTTGTCGACACCGCGACCGCGGGCGACCATGCCCGCGAGGTGCGCTTGCGCGGCTGCGTATCGATCGTCGGCACCGCGCCGATACCACGTCACGGCCTGCGCGTCGTCCTGCGCGACACCGTGCCCCAGTTCGAACAACCGGCCCAGGCCGTCCGCCCCCTGAGGATTGCCTTGGCCGGCGGCCTCGCGATACAGGGCGGCGGCCTGTGCGTCGTCGCGCGGCGCGCCGCGCCCGCTTTCCAGCATGCGCGCGAGATAGGTCTTTCCCATCGACGATCCGCCCTCGGCCGACTTGCGGAACAGCGCGATGGCCGCGTCGTCGTCGGGTGCCACGCCTCGGCCGGTCATGTACAACGCGCCGAGATGCACCTGTCCCCAGACCGCCCCGCCATCCATTGCCTGCCGATACAGCGCCGCGGCCCGGACGAAATCCTTTCCGACGCCGCGTCCGCCTTCGTACATCGTCCCGAGATTGTCGGCGCCGTCGGCGGAGCCGCCGTCCATCGCGGCCCGGAATTGACCGACCGCCTGGGCATCGTCCCGTGCAACGCCGCGGCCGTCCCGGTACAACACGCCCAGATCGTTCTGCGCGTCGGCGTTCCCCTGCGCCGCGGACTTCCGATACCACCCGAGGGCCGCCGTATCGTCCTTCGGGCCGGCCCGGCCGTTCTCGAGCATCCATCCCAGGTTGCACTGCGCCGTCGCGTTCCCGTGCTCGGCGGACTTGCGATACCAGGCCACGGCCAGTGCATCGTTCTGTTCGACACCTCGGCCGTGGTCATACATGTAGCCGATGTCGCCTTCCCCCTCGGCGTCGCCCTGCTCCGCGGCTTTACGAAACAGCGCCGCGGCCTGAATGTCGTTTTGATCGACGCCGACGCCCGTGAAATAAAGCATGCCGAGCTTGCGCTGGGCAACGGCCACACCCTGGTCGGCCGCCTTGCGGAACCAGCGGGCTGCTTGTCGATCGTCTGCGTTCACATGCGTGGCGCTTTCGTAGGCGAGCGCGACGCGCAGTTGCGCGGCCGGATCACCGTGCTCGGCCGCTTTCCGCAACGCGATCGCGGCGCGGGTCTGGTCTTGCCCGATGCCTTCGTCGGCCGTCGCGCCGGATGCAACCAACGCCGCGACCTTCTCCGCCGCCGCCGTGTCGGCCTGAGCCCCTGCCTCGTCGCCCAGGGCCGACCTGACGCGCGATCTCGCGTTCAGGTAGTCGGCCGAGTACGGCGCCTCGCGCACCGCCGAGCCATAGGACGCCAGGGCAGCCGGCCAATCCTGCTTCTCGACGTAGGCACGACCTTGCAGCGCATAGGCGGCGGGCAGCATCGTGCCCAGTCGAAAGGGTTCGGCCTCGAAGTCGACGTCCGGACTGCGCGTAGTCCAGACGCGCGGATGCTGGTCGTACTTGAGTGCGTCGGCAATATCCGCCAGGGCGTTGTCCGGCTGGTTCAGGCCCACCCACGCCTGCGCACGCGCGACGAAGACGGTCGGAAACACCGGCGCGATCTCCATGATCGACGACAACGTGGATTCGGCAAGCTGGAAGTCCCCGCGCGCGAGCGCCTGCTGCGCGTCGCCGAACCTCTCGATCTGCCGGTCGAAATTTCCCACGGGCTTGTCCGGGGTCGCGCTGCGATCACCCTGCCCTGCGACCGCCGCATCGGCCTTCGCCGATGACGAAACTGGAAGATCGGCGCACCCCGACAGCAGCAACGATGCCGTCGTCAACGCGACGAAGGCGTTCCGTGGAAATCGATGGGGTGTTTTCCTGGTCATGCGCGACGGATGAGTGGGTTGCCCGCATTGTCTCTTGCCGTAGCCACGCATCGCGAAGGGCGCGATGCGGTGAGCGTGCTTGACCCCGAGCTGATCGACCTCCGCCCCCAGCCGCTCGCCATGCCGCGATGCCCTGACCTGGAATCGCACTGCGTACCAAAATAAAACCAATACGCGACGCGCGTCGAACAGTTCCGCAAGCTTTCACCTGGGAAAGCCCGCTCAGGGAATGCCTCCACGCGGCGCGAGGGCGCGATTGATACCATGGTGGTACTGTCACCGACCGCCCTCATCTGCCGCTTCGCGACCCATGGATTCCCCTGCCTCCGTGCTCCTGGTGGAAGACGACGAGCCGCTCGCGCAACTCGTCGTGCAATACCTGGGTGGGCATGACATGGCGGTCGAGGCGGTGCACCGCGGCGCCGACGCCATCCGCGTGATCCGGGCGCGGCCGCCGCAGGTCGTGCTGCTCGACGTCGGCCTGCCCGATCGCGACGGCTTCTCGGTCTGCCGCGAGATTCGGCCCTGGTTCGATGGCGCCATCGTGATGCTCACCGCGCGCGACGAGGACGTCGACCAGATCGTCGGCCTCGAACTCGGCGCCGACGACTACCTCGTCAAGCCGGTGCAGCCGCGCCTGCTCCTCGCCCGCCTGCGCGCGATGCTGCGTCGCGCCGCCGCGCCCGTGTCGCGCCCCGCCGCGTCCGACCGGCGCATCGACATGGGCCGCTTCTCGATCCACAGCGACACCCGCGCCGCGCTGCTCGAAGGCGCGCCGCTCGAGCTCACGAGCGCCGAGTTCGACCTGCTGTGGCTGCTCGCGAGCCACGCCGGCACCATCCTCTCGCGCGACGACCTGATCGGCCGGCTGCGCGGCCTCGCCTACGACGGGCTCGACCGCTCGATCGACTCGCGCGTCTCGCGCCTTCGCCGCAAGCTCGGCGACGCGCCGACCGCCCCGGTGCGCATCCGCACGGTGCGCGGCAAGGGCTACCTCTTCAGCCGCGTCGACGCGTGAGGCGCGCCATGCGCCGCCCGTACGACGCCGCCGTCTCCCGCCTCGCGCGCGCCGCCCTCGTGCTGGCCGGCGTGTTGGCGTGCTGGTGGCTCGTCGGCCTGGCGCTGACGCGCATCTACGACGAGGGCCGCAGCCAGACCGACGACCAGTACTTCGCGCTGATGCGCGGCCCGGCCATCCTCATCGAAGCCGAACTGCGCCGCACGCCGCGAGCGCAATGGTCCGCCGTGCTCGATCGGCTGAAGCAGGACTTCGACTACGACATCAGCGTCAAGCCCATCGCCGGCGTCAAGTTCATGCCGGCCGAGCGCCTGCGCGTCCTGCGCGGCGAGATCGCGCGCGGCGACGAGGAACAGGTCGACACCGTGCACTACCGCATCGCCGGCACCGACGAGGTCATCGCGATGGGCCCGATCTGGGCCACGCCGGTGAAGTCGGACTACGTCAACTTCCTGTCGGTGCGCCTGCTGGGCACGTTGACGCTGCTGGTGCTGCTGTCCTTCCCGCTGCTCGCGGGCTGGATCTGGCTCGCGCCGGTGCGGCGCGACGTGCGGACGCTGCATGCCGACATCCTGGCGCTCGCGAGCGGCGAGCGCGCGATGCGCGGCGCGGCGACGGAGTCGCGCCTGATGGCGCCGCTGGCCGATGCCGTCGAGCGCATGGCCGCGAGCTGGCGAGCGCTGGTGGACAGCCAGCGCGAGTTGTCGCGCGCCGTCTCGCACGAGTTGCGCACGCCGGTGGCGCGCCTGCGCTTCGGCCTCGCGCTGCTCGACGAGCAGTCGCGCGCGGGCAACGAGCGCGTGCTCGACTCTCTGGAACACAGCCTCGCCGACCTCGAGGATCTCGTCGAATGCAGCCTCACCTACGCGCGCTACACGCAGGCCCGGCCGCTGCTGGACCTGCACGAGCACGCCCTGCTGCCGTGGGTGCGCGACGAGCTCGCGGCGCTCGCGCCGCCGGCGGGCGGGCCGTCGCTGCGCGTCGTCGCGACCGCGGACGGCGACTCGCTCGAAGCGATGTTCGATCCCACGCACATGAAGTTCGCGTTGCGCAACCTGGTGTCCAACGCGCTGCGCTTCGCGGCGACGCGCGTCGACGTGACGGTTTCGCGCGAGGCGGGCGGGCGTCTTGCGCGCATCGATGTCGACGACGACGGCGACGGCGTGCCCGATGCCGACCGCGTCCGCATCTTCGAGCCCTTCGTGCGCGGGCGCCAGCCCTCGCCCGGGCGGGCGGCCGGCGCGTCGGCCGGCCATGGCCTCGGGTTGTCGATCGCCTCGCGCATCGTCGACTGGCACGACGGCCGCATCGAGCTCTCGCGCTCGCCGGCGGGCGGCGCGCGCTTCAGCCTGGCGTGGCCGATCGAGCCGGGCGCGCCTGTCGACAAGCCCTGAAACGCGCTGACAAGAACCGACACAAACGGGGACGAATCCGCCACAGACGCGGGCCGGCGACGGGCCGTAGTCTTGGGCCGGACTCGTCGCGTGCGCGCTCGCACGCTCCTTTCTTCGTCATCTTCCGCTGGAGACCGCTCTTGAAAACATCGCCTCTGACAATGAGAGTCTGCGAATTGACCGCGTGCCTGATCAGCGCGGGCGTCCTGAGCGCCTGCGGCGGCGGCGGAGCCGACGACGGCGCGACCGCGCAGGCGCAGGCCGCGTCGCCAGGCCGCGCCACCGCGATGGCCGCGGCCGCCGCGACCGTGCAGGCCGCCGCGCCGGGCACCGTCGTCGCACCCTACTTCGCCACCTGGGCGTTCAACGACCACAGCTACAACACGTGGAGCCTGATGGACGCGAAGAGCAAGGCCGGCCTGAAAGCGGCCACGCTCGCGTTCGTCGTCGCGGGCAACGGCTGCGGCTTCGACGACGGCGGCACGACGATCGACGTCGACATGAAGTCCGACATCTCGTCGTTCCAGGCCGCGGGCGGCAAGGTCATCGTCTCGTTCGGCGGCGCCGACGGCACCTATCTCGAGGCCCGGTGCACTGCCTCGCAGATGAGCACGCTGATCGACGGCCTGATCCAGCGCCACGCGTTGCGCGACCTCGACTTCGACGTCGAGGGCGACCAGGCCTCCAGCACCTCGCTCAACACCGTGCGCAGCGCGGCGATCAAGACGCTGCAGACGAAGTACCCCGACCTCAATGTCTCGTTCACGCTCGCCGTGATGCCCGACACCGGGCTCGACCCGACCGGCATCGCCATCCTCGAGAGCGCGGTCAAGGCGGGCGTGAAGGTCGGCGTCGTCAACGTGATGGCGATGGACTATGGCTACAACGGCGACATGGGCCAGCTCGCCATCGAGGCCGTGCGCACGACCGCGCAGCAGCTCGCCAACGTGTTTCCGGGCAAAAGCAACGCGCAGCTCGTCTCGATGATCGGCATCACGCCGATGATCGGCCACAACGACGACGCCGGCGTCTTCACGCTCGCGCATGCGACCGAGGTCGTCGACTTCGCCAAGGCCAACGCCACGCCGCTGCTCGCGTTCTGGGACCTGCAGCGCGACGCGACCGGCGCCTCGGGCGACCAGGGCTCGGGCTCGAATACCGCGAACTTCCAGTACATCAAGAACTTCGACCAGGCCGCGACGGCCGCGCCCGCGCCATCGCCTGCGCCTTCCCCGTCGCCGGCGCCATCGCCGCCGCCCGCGCCGGCGCCGTCCTGCAGCAAGGCCGTGACGTGGGTCGCGAACAAGGACTATCCGAAGGGCACGATCGTCAAGTTCACGAACGGCAAGTACTACCTCGAGGTCAACAACGGCACGAACGGCAGCGACGGCACCGACCCGACCATCAGCACCTGGTACTGGCAGCCCACGACCTGCGCCGCACCCCCGGCGCCGGCGCCTTCGCCGGCACCCGCGCCGAGCTGCAAGGCCGTGACGTGGGTCGACGACAAGGACTATCCGAAAGGCACCGTCGTCAAGTACTCGAACGGCAAGTATTACCTCGAGGTCAACAACGGCACGAACGGCAGCGACGGCACCGACCCGACCATCAGCACCTGGTACTGGCAACCCACCACCTGCAATTGAGCCGGCGACGGCCCTGGTGCCGGCACAGGTTTGCCATCTGCCTGCACAAGTGATTCGTCGCCTCCGCGGCGTTCCAATGGGAGATCACGCCGTGAAGAACAACTTTCCGATCGCCACCCCGCCGCCCTCGCTCGAGCGCGACCGTCGCCAGGCGAGCGCGACGCCCACCGACGCCGAGAAATACCGCTGGATCCGCGCCCACCGCGGCAACTTCGAGATCTACGACGCGCTCGCCTGCGCCGATCGCGACATCGACTTCGACATGCGCATCGAGCGTGAGATGGCGATGAGCGCCGCGGGACGCCACTCCTACGTGCGCGGGAGCCCGCTCTTCGCCTGAGCCTCGCGCGCGCCTGGAGGCCGTGTACCTCGGGCGTCCACTTTCGCCCCGCGCCGCCCGCGCGGCGGCGGATCCTGCTCGACGCAAGGGCTTCTTCACGGCCTCGTGCTTGTCGCCCTCTGCGCGACGTCCTCTCTCATGCGTTCGGCCTGCCTGCGGCATCCGCGCGCAGGCGCGCCAAGTGCCTGTACGGACGATCCGTCGTTGCTGCAAGTCCAGGGAGTCACAACCAATGAAGAGAAACCTGCCGATCGTTCCTTCGCATCACCCCATGGACAGCCATAGCCGGCGTTTCGCGAAGCCAGTGTCCTGCGATTCCGACAAATACCGCTGGATCCGCGCGCACCGCGGCAATGCGGCGATCCACCGCGCGCTCGCGAACTCCGCGAGCGACACGGAATTCGACTCGCAGATCGAGCGCGAGATGTCGATGACGGCACCGGCGCCGCGCATCTGTACCTGCCTCAATCGGCGCGGATAGAGCCGCAGGGGCTCGCCACGGCCGGAGACACGCCGATTCCATGCCAGGCGCCATGAGTTCCGCCCGGCGGGTCATGAATTCCCCTCCGACAGGAATTCATTCCACCGGCGGCCCCGTGAGTTCTTCTCGGCGATCCGCCAATTCCGTTTCGAATGAAATTGACGGCATGCGGCGTCAAACTCATTCCCCGGCGCGTGGAATCCAATCCACGTGGAGACGCATGAATTCCCTTCCGGATGCAATGAGTTCGACTCGGAAGGCAATGAATTCCACATCGAGAGGAATTCATTCCACTCCGAGAGGAATTCATTCCACTCCGAGAGGAATTCATTCCATTCGCGACCGAACGAGTTTCCGCGGTCGCGTCGCTGACCTCGATGACGGCATCTCGCGGCCGCCTCACAGTTCGCGCAGCGCCGCCGTCACCGGCATGCGCGCCGCGCGCACGGCCGGGAACAGGCCGCCGATGAAGCCGATCGCGAGCGCCCATTTGAGGCCAGTCCACATCAGATCGGGCGTGACGCGCAGCTCGAAGCTGAGCTTGCCGACGGCTCCGCCCGCGAGCGTCGAAGCCTGGTAGCCGTTGAAGATCAGCCACGCGATCGCGCCGCCGGCGAGACCGCCGATCAACGCGAGCAGCATCGTCTCCAGCATCACCGCGACCACCACGGGCAGGCCCGCGAAGCCGATGGCGCGCAACGTGGCGATCTCGCGCGCGCGCGCCGCGACCGCCGCGAACATCGTGTTGAGCGCACCCACCATCGCGCCGATCGCCATGATCGCGCCGACGACGATGCCGATGATGTGGATCACCTTCGTCATGCCTTCGGACTGCTTGGAGAAGTAGTCGATCGTGGTCGACACGTCGACCTTCAGCTGCGGGTTCGACTCGAGCGCGGTCTTGAACGCGGCGAACGCCTTCGGGTCCGCGAGCCGCACCGTGACCGACGCGCGGCTCGGGCCGCGGCGGTAGGTGTCGGCGACGACGGCGGCGTCGGCCCAGATCTCCGACTCGAGCGCATCGCCCGACGCGAAGACCCCGGCGACCTTCCACACCTGGTTGCCGAGCCGCACGTCGCGCCCCGGCACGAGGCCGGCGAACTGGCGCGCCGCGCCCTTGCCGACGATCAGCTCGCGCAGCCCGTCGCCGTAACGCCGCCCCTCGATGATCTTTACCTGAGGCCGGACCGCCCAGGCCTGCGCGCCGACGCCACGCAGCTGCACGCTGCTCTCCTCGTCGGCCGAGCCACCCCTGACCGGCAGGTTCGCGGCGACGACCAGCTCCGGCGAGGCAAGCGGTTCGCCCTTGGCGTCGCGCGCGATGCCCGCCGACTGCATCACCTGCGTGACGCTGTCGCGGTCCATCACCGACATCACCTCCGACGCCGACGCCCCGCGCAACACGATCGCCGTGTCGGCGCTGCCGGTCTTGCGCAGCGTCTCGCCGTAGCCCTCGGCCATCGACAGCAACGCCACCAGCACGCCGACGACGCCCGCGATGCCGACGACGATCACTGCCGACGACCCGAGCCGTTGCGTCAAGGTGCTGATGCCGACGTTGGCGACCGAGAGCGCCTGGCGTCCGCCGCGCGTCAGCAGCAGCCAGACGGCGATCAGCGCGGCGAGCACCGCGACGACCCATGGCAGCAGGATCCAGCCGAGGATCACGACGACGACGAGCAGCAACAGTCCGAGATTTCTGAGGAAGTTCATCGCGACCCTTTCAGCGACGCAGCGCGTCGACGATGTTCAGGCGCATCGCGCTCGCGGCGGGCACGGCGCCCACCACGACGCCGAACAGCGCCATCAAGCCCACACCGACCTCCCAGCTGCTCGCCCCGACCGGCGGCAGGTTGAGCATGCCGCCGCTGCCGGCGCTGACGATCGGGATCAGCACGCTCGCGAGCCCGAGTCCGATCAGCCCGCCCAGCATCAGCAACATGACCGACTCGGCCAGCACCATCGCGAGCACGCCGGCGTCGGTGAAGCCGATCGTCTTCATCACCGCGAGTTCGTTCGTGCGCTCGCGCACCGCCTGCATCATCGTGTTGCCCGACAGCAGCAGCAGCGTGAAGAACACCGCCCCCATGATCGAGCCGACGATGAGGCCGATGTCGGCCAGCTGCTTGACGAAGCTGGACATCTGCGCCTCCTCGGTCTGCGAGCGCGTCTCGTGGTCGGAGTTCGCCGACAGCGCGTCGATGCTCTTGGCCACGGCGTCGGCGCGGTTCACGTCGGCCACGTGCACGACGTACCAGCCGGCCTGGCCGCGGTTGTACGGCGTGGTGTCGTCGAAGTACTTCCAGTTCAGCAGGAACATCTGGTCGAAGAAGCCGGCCGTCTTCTTGTCGGTCGAATGGATGATGCCGACGATGTCGAACGTCCAGTTCTTGCTGCCTTCGCGATCAGGAAAGATCGTCGATTGCAGCGGGATCCGGTCGCCCACCTTCCAGTGGAATTTCTGCGCCAGCCGCTCGCCGACCAGCGCGCCGGTGCGCGTCGACAGGAAGGCCTTCTTCTCGGCGTCGCTGACCGACATCTCGGGATAGAGGTCGAGGTAGTTCGGCGCCACCGCGAAGCTGAAGACGGCGTTGTGCGGATCCTGGTACGCGCCGCCGAACCAGTTGGCGTAGGTGACGTCCTTGACGCCCGGCACCTGCGCGATCTGCGCCCCGAGCGACGACGGCAGCGTCTGGATGAACGACAGCCTGGAGCCGACTTGCAGCCGCTGCGCGCCGTTCGCGCTCTGCCCGGCCTGCGCGAACGACAGGCGCACGGCGTCGAGCATGCCGAACAACAGGAAGGCCGCGGCGATCGAGACGATCGTCAGGATCGTGCGCGTCTTGCGGCGGAACAACGCCGCCCATACGAGGTGGAGGTATTTCATCGCACACCTCAGGCGGTCTGCCGCTGGACCAGCGTGCCCTTGTCGAGCTCGAGCGTGCTGTTCGCGTACTCGGCGGCCTTCGGGTCGTGCGTGACCATCAGGATCGTCTTGCCGTGGTCGCGGTTCAGCGCGCGCAGCAGCGACAGCACTTCCTCGGCCGACTGGCGATCCAGGTCGCCGGTCGGCTCGTCGCAGACCAGCAGCGTCGGGTCGGAGACGATCGCGCGCGCGATGGACACGCGCTGCTGCTGGCCGCCCGAGAGCTCGGTCGGCTTGTGGCTCGCGCGGTCGGCGAGCCCGACCAGCTGCAGCGCGATCGACGCGCGCTTGCGCCGTTCGCCCGCCGACAGCTTGGTGAGCAGCAACGGCAGCTCCACGTTGCGTTGTGCCGAGAGCGTGGGCATCAGGTTGTAGAACTGGAACACGAAGCCGACCTGCGACGCCCGCCAGCGCGCGAGCGCCGACGAGCCGAGCTGGTCGATGCGCTGGCCGCCGACGGCGATGCTGCCGCCGGACGGCACGTCGAGGCCGCCGATGAGGTTCAGCAGCGTCGTCTTCCCGGAACCCGACGGCCCCATCAGCGCCAGGAAGTCGCCCTCGGCGATGTCGAGGTCGATGTGGTGCAGCACCTCGACCTTCTGCCTGCCGCGCTCATAGAGTTTCGAGACATCGCGGATTTGGATCAACGTGGCCATGACATTCTCCAGGTCGTTTTGTGATGCGCGTAGCGCGGCTCGTGGCGCGCGCTCGCCGGGGATGGAAATCGATACGTCGGTACGTCAGTGCGCGCCGTCGTCGGTCGACACCGCGGCGCCGTCGGCCAGCGTCCCGGCCGGCGCCAGGATGACGCGGTCGCCGAGCTCGACGGCATCGGGCAGCAGCTTCATCCCGCCGACATCGTTGGCCGCGGGCGCGACGCGGCGCAGCAGTGCCTTGCCGTCGCGCACGACGAACACCGCGGGATGGCCGTCGCGCTGCACGATCGCCTGCGCCGGCACGAGCACGCCGTGCGGCGGCGCGGCAGCGGCGCCGCTGGCGGCGCTCGCGGCGGCCGGTTTTGCGGCGAGGAAGGACACGCGCACACCGATGTCGGGGACCAGCCGCGCGTCCTTCTGTTCGAGCGCGACACGTACCTTCACGGTGGCCTTGCCGCGATCGGCGGTCGGCACGACCGCGATCACGTGCGCGGGGATCTTCCAGTCGGGGTAGGCGTCGAGCACGGCCTCGCAGGGCATGTCGGCCTTGACCTGGCCGATGTAGGCCTCGTTGACGTCGACGTCGACCTCGAGCGAGTCCATGTCGACGATCGTGCCGACGCCGGTGCGCGTGAAGCCGCCGCCGGCCGACAGCGGCGAGACGATCTCGCCGACCTGGGCGGCCTTGTCGGTGACGACGCCCGAGAACGGCGCGCGGACGACGGCGTAGTCGAGGTTGACCTGCGCCTGCGCGAGCTGCGCGCGCGCGGCGTCGGCGTCGCGGCGGCGCGTCTCGAGCTGCGCCGCGTCGAGCGCCGCCGTCGTGCGTGCCTGCTCGCCCGACTGGCGCGTGGCCATGCCGCTTTCGGCCAGCTCTGTCTGGCGCTTCTCGTCGGCCTGCGCCTGCACCAGCTGCGCCTGCGCCTGCGCGATCTGCGCCTGCGCGCTCTGCACGTTGGCCTGCGCGGCGTTCGCGGCGGCACGCAGCGCGTGGTCGTCCAGACGCGCGAGCACCTGGCCCTTCTGCACGTGGTCGCCCTCCTCGATCAGCACCTCGGTCAACGTGCCGGTGATCTGCGCGGAGACCGTGGCGCTGCGACGCGCCGTCACGTAGCCGGTCGCCTGCAGCACGGCGGCGGCATTGTTGCCGGAGGCCGGCGCGATGGCCACCGCGGTCTGGACGACGATCGGACGCGCGCCGAGGAACCACCAGGCGGCGCCGGCGGCGAGCGCGACCACGACGACCGTCGCGGCCAGCGGCCAGACCCATCGCGGCGGGCCACCGCCGTCGTCGCGGTGGCCGTCGTCGATGCGCAGTTCTTTCAGCAGGTTCGCGTCGATTTGAAGACCTCGCAAGGGCTGGAGTTCAAGGGCGCCGCCATCATAC
>FTDG01002820.1_pt1 | contig 12893 bp, 12 predicted proteins | sample 1639751 | NCBI WGS metagenome assembly FTDG01 (sample SAMEA3914869, study PRJEB12502) | metagenome | biome: forest; material: soil | place: USA | collected 2012-03-12 | depth 0.1 m
CGTGCGGAGATCGTCTGGAACGATCCGAGCACCGCGGAGCCCAGCAGTCCCCCGACGTTCTGCGACGTGCTGAACACGATGATGAACGTGACCAGGAATTCGCCGCCGCCGCGCCGGAGCATCTGCAGGAATCCGAAGACCATCGCCGGACCGATGAACAAGGTCGTGCCGAAGCCGAGCAATGCCTGGTTGGCGGACACACCTTCGAGGCGCACGCGTTGCAGGTACATGCGCGCGTCCTGCGGCTTGTCGGCCTTCAGCGCGGCGAAACCGAGCGCGACGTTGGCCTTGTCGCGAAGCGCGCGGCGTTCCTCGTCGGGCATCGTGCGGCGGCCGATGTCGTCCAGCAGCGTCGTGCCGCGCTGGGTGTCGCCCTTGCGGATCAACGCGACGCCGAGGTTGTAGCGCGAGTACAGGTCTTCGCCGTTGCGCACGGTCATCGGCGTGAGCACCGTCGCGGCGCCGGCGTTGTCGCCGAGCGCCATCATCACGTTGGCCTGCAGCAGGCGGCGGTCGTCCTGCAGCGGGGCGGCGAGCGGGTGCTCGATCCGCGCGAGCGCCGCCGACGCCTCCGGCATCAGCCCGCGCTGGTAGCGGATCTTGGCGAGGTAGTACCACGCGCGGTCGCGCACCGACGGCGCGGCGCCGCGCGCCAGCAGCGCCTCGAACACCTCGGCCGCCTGCTCGTGCAGGCCGTACGACAGCAGCATCCCGCCGCGCAGGATCTCGGCCTCGTCGGCGTGATGCGGCAGGCGCTCGAAGTGCTGCGAGACCTCCAGCTTCGTGATCGCCGGGAAGTACAGACCTTGATAGAAGTAGAACAGCACGTCGCCGTAGTGCGGATCGACGATCGGGTGCAGCGGCGGGTCGGCCGGCACCTTGTTCGCGTCGTCGGCCGCGAACGCGGCGCCGCCGTGCAGCAGGCCGAAGGCCGAGCCGCTCGCCATCGCGATCGCGAGCGACACGCTGCGCAGGCGCGCGAGCGCACGCTGGCCCGCGCCCGCGCACGGCGCGACGTTGCTGGAGAACCCCGGGCGCTGGCGCATCGTCGTCACTGCCACTCTTTGACGACGAATTCCGGCTGCAGCTTCTGCTGCACGTCCTTGATCTGCAGCTCGAGGTATTTCGGTTCGGTCGACTTGTCGAACTTGATCGTCGTCGCGCGCTTGTAGTCGCGATCGTGCGGCCCCTTGCCGGTGAAGTAGGCGACGATCTCGTGGTTGCCGGCGCGCAGGTCGCCGAGGTAGACACGCTGGACGCCGCCGCGATGCAGCGCCTGCACCTCGAGCGGCGTGTACAGGTAGGTCGACACGACCTTGTCGTCGAGCTTGATCTGCACCGAGTCGAGGTCGAACAGCAGGCCCACGTCCATCGACACGAACAGCGCCACCTGCGTGTTGGCCGGGAACAGCAGCTCTTCTTCCAGCACGAGCAGGTCGCGGTTCAGCGCGATGACGTCGGCCTTGGCGGACTGGATGCGGTCGTCGAGACTGCCCGCGGGCTGGCTCGCGGCCGCGTCGGGCGCACTCGCCGCGGCGGCCGGCGCGCTGGCGGCGTCGGCGGCGTCGGCGGACGCCGCAGGTGCGGACGCGCCGGCAGCCGGGCCGACCGCGGTGGTCACGGCGGGCATCGCCTGCGTGACGGCGGGCGGCAGCGGCGTCGCGGTGGAAGCCGGCGCGGCGACGGGCGCGCTGTCGGCCGCGCGGGCCGGGGCGATCGCCGAGAAAGCGCAGATCCCGAGCGCGATCAGGGTCGCGCGAGTTCGATTCATCATGCTGCGAGCTCTCAATGTTTTCTAGAACGTGGCCGACAGGACCGTCTGCACGATGTTCGCGTTGAACGAGTACGGCCTGTTGTTGCGGGGATCGGTGAAGTCGGCGTAGTGGAAGTCCATGAACTGGTACGCACCGCTCAGCTTGACGTCGTACTTGCCCGGGACGCTCTTGAGCGTGTACGTCAGCGTGGCGCCGAGTCCGACATCGTGGAACGTCGAGAGCTGGCGGTTGCGGTTGACGTAGAGCGTCTCGGCGTTGAAGTTGTCGCTGTAGAAGATCGCGTGCTCCTGGCGGTAGTAGCGCAGGAAGGTCTCGCCGATCAGGTTGGGGCCGAAGTAGCGGTTGTAGCCGAGCTCCAGCGTGTGGGCACGCACGCCCCAGGTGTCCCAGAAGTAGCGGTATTCGGCGCGCACCGAGCTGCGGTTGGTCGCGCCTTCGCCTGTGATGTCGCCGGTCGTCGACAGCTTCAGCGCCTTGCTCTCGCGCGTGCGCGGGTCGCGTTCGTGGACGAAGGTGTCGAACACGCGCGCGAGGCGGTACGGGCTTCCGAGGTAGCCGTCGTCGTCGACCGCCTCGAGGTTGGCGCTCGCGGTCCAGCGCGGCGTGAGGATCTGCGTGGCGCCGAGGCGGTACTGCCAGTGGCGCGCCGAGTCGATCCAGCCGTCGACGCCGTGCTGGCCGACCTTGTCGGCGCCGCGGCTGAAGCCGAGCGCGATCGTCGTCATGCCGCCGAAGACGTCCTGCGACAGGTCGAGGCTGAAGGTGTCGGCGAGGTAGTCGGGTTCCTTGCTGCGCGAGGTCGACAGCTTGATCAGCGTGTCGCGCACGACGTAGTCGAGGCCGAGGTCGATCTCGTCGCGCGTCTCGCGGTACTTGCTCGCCTGCGTCACGACGTCGATCGACGCGTTGCTCACCGAGTCGACGTAGTAGCCGGCCTGCAGCGACACGCGATCGAGCATGCTCTTGCGCACCAGCACCGCGGGGCCGGAGGCGATCGTGCCGCCGCCGTCGTACAGGTGGTACATCGTTTCGGCGCGGTCTTCGGGCAGGTCGACGGCCTGCGTCGAGCCGACGGCCAGGGCGCCCACCGCGCCCGCGATCAGCTTAGTTGCATCCACAGCCGCCTCCTTGCACGCCGGTCGCGCCGCGCGCGCCTTCGCGCACCGAGTAGATGTGATCGCGCTGCTTGGCCGGCAGCTCGTCGAGCTGCGCCTTCATGACCGCGTCGGCCAGGCGCTCGCGCTCGTAGGGCTTGACCCAGGGCTCGATCGGCTTGATCGCGCAGCCGCTGGCGGCGCCGATCGAGGCGAGCGCGAGCACGGCGGCCAGTGTGCGGAGAACGGACATCGTCATTCCTTCAGCAATCCGCGGATCTTCTCGTCGTACTCGGCCTCGGCGCCGTCGCGGTAGCCGCGATGGAGCAGGCGCATCTTGCCGTCGCGGTCGATCACGACGGTCGACGGCATGTCGGTCAGGTTGTAGAGCTTGCTGACCTTCTTGTCGGTATCGAGCAGGATCGGGAACGACACGCCGAGCTTCTGAGCGGTCGCGAGCGCGGTCGCCGGGTTGTCGTCGATGTTGATGCCCAGCAGCACGAAGCCCGACTTGTGGTACTTCTGATAGAGCTGGTCGAGGTGCGGCATCTCGGCGCGGCACGGGCCGCACCACGTCGCCCAGAAGTTGACCAGCACGACCTGGCCGCGCAGTTCGTCGAGGCGCACGTTGCGGCCGTCGGCGGCGTGCAGCGTGAAGTCGGGGGCGGTGGCGGCCGCGGCCGCGGCGGGCGCGGTGGCCGCGGACGCGCCGTGCGACAACGGCAGGGCGGCCAGCGCGCAGAGCGCGGCAGCGTGGCGGAGCGGTCGGGCGATGCGGGCGATGCGAAGGGATGACATGGTGGAACTGGCGACGAGGCCGTGACGACTTGGAGAGGGCCGCGGCAGGCGCGGAGCGTGCTGCTTCATCGGCCCGGGCCTCAGTAAAAGAAGGAGACGCCCAGCGTCAGTTCGGGGTTCTGCGTCGACGAGCGCTTGCCCAGCAGGTCGAGCGAGAAGATGTGGTCGCGGACGTCCGCGCGCAGCGCCACCCAGTCGGCGAGGAACAGCCGCGCGCCGGCGCCGAAGTTCCAGGTCTGGTTGCGCTGGCCGTCGAAGGTGGTGTTGCCGATGCCGCCCACGATGTACATCGTCGACGCCTTCGCCCAGTTCTTGCCGATGAAGATCTCGCCGGGGAGGAAGTTGTAGCCGACGTCGATGTCGTAGTACGACAGCGTCTCCTTCTCCTTCGAGAAGATGCCGCCCGGCAGCACTTCGCGGAAGGTCTTGTCGCTCACCTTCGTGCGGCCGTAGGTGGCCTCGACGAAGAAGTCTTCCGTGATGTCGTAGCCGAGGCGGCCGCCGAACGCGCCGGCGGTGCCGAAGTTCTGCGTCGAGTAGGTGCCGCCGAACAGGCCGAACTCGAAGTCGTTCGACGGGTACTTCGGCTTGCGCACGTCGCGCCGTTCGACCTGCGGCACGATGACCTGGTCGGTCGGCGCGTTGCTGGCGCTGCCGGCGCTGGTGTCGGGCGAGACGTCGGCGGCGTGCGCGGTCGTCGCGGCGAAGGCCGTCGACGCGAGGGCGGCGGCGGCCAGCATCGAACGGACGGGAGTGCGGTGGAAGGTGCGCATGGTTCTTTCGGTGCGGCCTGCGAGGACGGCGGTGGCTGCGTCAGAAGAAGAAGGAGATGCCGACGGTGCCCGCGCGGTACTCTTGCGAGCGTTGCTCGGACACGAACGCCGTGTAGATCGCGTAGTCGGCGCGCAGCATGAAGCGGTCGGTCAGGTGATAGCGCGCGCCGACGATCGCGTCGGACATGCGGGCGTTGGTCTTCTGGTTCTCGACCAGGCTGTGGTTCGGGATGTTGTCGAAGCGGCCGATGCCGATGCCCGCGAACGGCGAGAAGCGCTGGTCGGACCAGGGCTCGGCCTGCAGGTTCACGTGCCACAGCGTCGTGCCCGAGAACACGCCCTGCACCTGGCCCAGCGTCGACTCGAAGCTGAGCGTGTCCGACACCCGGTACGACAGCCACGCCTTGACCATCGGCTCCGAATGGAAGCGGCCGTAAGCCGCGCCGAACTCGACGCGGCGTGCAAGGTAGTCGGCGAGCAGGATGTCGCGGAAGCTCTGCTGGTCGCCGCCTTCGGTGATCGTGGTCTCGAGGTCGGCGCGCGTGACCCAGCCTTCCTTGCCGGCGGCGGTGCGCACCTTGAACCAGTCGGTGTGGCGCAGCTCGATCGACAGCCATTCGCCGCGCGCGACGACGAAGAAGACCGGATAGCCGCGGCCCGGGAACGTGTGCAGTTCGACGAACGGCGCCGTCACCTGGACGCGCTCGACCTTCTCGCCGCCGGGGACGCTGTCGGCGACCGGCACCGTCGGCGGACTCGTCGTCGCGAGCGGCGCGGGGATCTCGACCACCTGGTCGGAGCCGCGCACCTTCACGCTGGCCGTCAGCGGCGCCGAGGCGACGTCGGCGGGCGCGACGGCGGAGGCCGGCGCGTCGGGCGTCGCCGCGGCCGGCGCGGAAGCTGCGGATGAGGCCGGGACGGGCGCGGCCGGCGGCGCGTCCGCGGCGACCGCGCGCGTGCAGGCGAGCGCCGCGGTGAACGCGAGCAGCGCGAGCAGCGCACCGGCGCGCGCGACGGGGGCGCGCGGTGTCGACACGGACGAGGCCACCCTCATTGCGTGTTGCACGTGACGTTTGCCAGCGGGTCGGTCTGCGTCAGGTCGGGCTGCGGTGTGAACATGGTGGAAGCGGAGGAATTGAGCTCGCTCTGGCCGTTCGGCATCGGATGGCTGATCCAGTACGAGATCACCTTGACGTTCGGATCGTCCAGGCCTGCGAAGACCTGGCCGCCGCCGTGCAGCACGTTCAGCAGCAAGGGCTTTTCGATGAGGCGGCTCTGCAACGGACTGCCCGGGATGGTGACGCCTTGCGCCGAATAGAAATTCTTGTACATGTCGGCCGCATGGAGCGCGGTGACGTCATCGGCGTTCGCCGGCTCGCCCGACGCGGCGTAGCTCGTCGGCAGCGAAGCCGCGGGCGCCGCCACGATGACGCGCAACGCGCCGCCCTTGCCAGTGTTGCTGTCATGGCAGCCGGCGCCGGAGCACGTGTTCGTCGAGGTCACGCCATTCTGCGTGATGGTGAGCTGCTTGAGGAAGATCGGCTCGACGCATTTCTGGAAATAGGCGAACGAGAGATTGCTCCCGCTCGCACCGGCGCCCGTCGCCACCGGGTTCGTGACGGTGGACGGGTTGGTCAGCGGATCGCCGCCGCCGCCGCAGCCGGCGAGCAGCGCGGCACCGACGGACAGGACGACGAGGCCGAAGGCGCTGCGGCGGGAAGTCAGCTTCAAGATCGGGATCCTCAGGGATTCTGGCAGCCCGCGGCGATCCAGTTGGCGATCGTCGTGTAGTTGGCGCTGCCGGCAGGCAGGACGGCCGTCGTCTGCGTCGTCGCGGCATCCGGGTGCGGGATGGTCGACGGTTTGGCCAGCAGGTAATCGATCGGCGGATGGCAAGTATCCGAGATCATCGCGAGCGTGGCGCCGTAATCCCCATCGGCGTCGCCGGTCATCACGTAGCGGTTGTTGTGGAACGACGTCGCGCCGGTGGTCGTGTTGTCGCTGCCGTGCGCGATGTGGCAGTTCGAGCAGGTCGAGTTGATGATCGGGTAGACCGTCGCGGCGAAGCTCGTCTCGTCCAGCATCGGCACCACGACGACGCCGCCGGCGGGGTCGAACGGATCGTTGAAGTACTTGCTGCCGGTGTCGATCCATTCGGCGAGCAGGCGCATCTCGGCCTTGTTCATCATCTTCGAGTGGTCGGGCGCGGTCGACGGCGGGTTCGGGTGCGTCGTCTGCGCGGTGCCGTCCGACATCAGCGTCGTTCCCGCCAGGATCTCGATCAGCCGGCTCTTGCGCGCCAGGCCGGTCGCCTCGCCTTCGCTCGCCGCAGTGTTCACGAGGGCGTCGAGGCGCTGCACCATCGGCACGCCGTCGTCGAAGAAGATCACCGGGCGGCCCGACGAGTCGAGCTGCGGGTCGCCGATCATCAGGCTGTCGTACGACGCCACGCGCCCGTCGCCGCCGATCGTGCCGAGCAGGTTCAGGTGGTCGGACAGGTTGTGGCAGTTCGTGCAGGTGTTGGCGCCGCGGTCGCGCGTCCACAGCGGCTGGATGTGGGTCGGGTAGTTGATGATGCCGTTGGCCGGCACCGGCGTCTTCAGGTCGTCGGCGGCGCTGGCGTTGCCGGTGTACAGCAGCGAGATCGACGGGCGCGCGGTGACGCCCGCCTTGGACGTGTCGGCCCAGATGTCGGTGGTGACGGGGTCGGCGGTCAGTGCCAGTGCTTCCGGGTGCAGGCGTGTGCGCGTGTCGGCCATCGTCTCGCCGGACTGGTGGGCGGACTGCATCGAGGCGAGCCAGCTGCCCGGCACGCTGTTGGCCACCGCGCCGGAGTTGATCGCACCGCCGCGGCGCGGGCTGTGGCAGCCGTCGCACGTGCGACGTTCGCCCGGGCGCACCTGGATCCAGTTGGTGTGGACCTGGAACGCGCGGCCCTGCGCATCGACCACCGACAGCGCGAGCGGCGTGTCCGCCGGCACGTTCAGCTTGATCGAGCCGTCCGGCTCGATCGGCGCGTAGCCGAGGACTTGCTGGGCCTCGAAGTCGGTCTCGCCGAGCGAGCTGCGCAGCTTCATCATGTTCGACGGCGGCGCCACCGCGCGCACCACGCGGATGAAACGCGCCGGGCCGCAGGCGTAGGCCGGGCTGGACGGATCCTTCATCTTCGCGAGGTCGGCGATCTGCGCGCGCGTGTCGTTCGGGTCGCTCGGCGTCGTCTTCGCGATCGCGGCGGCGCAGCCGGCGGCCGTGTCGATCGGCGCCAGCATCGGGTCGCCCATGCGGCCGAGGCCGTCGGTGTCGTAGACGCTGGCCACGGCGAGCGTGCCCATGTGCTTCGCGGCGAGGTTCGTGTCGATCGACGCGGACGGCGGCGCCGTGGCGGGCTCGGCCCGCGCGACCAGCGGCACCGGGTTCACGTACATGAAGCCATCGGGCGGGGCGGCGACGTTGAGCATCGTCTGCGCGGCCGGATCGAACATGTAGATCGCATACGGCGGCGGCACGTTGTTCTGGATCGGGTCGGCGGCGACGTCGGCGACCGAGCGATCCATGTCGGACACGCGCGCCAGCTCGGCGTCGGTCAGGTTGGCGCAGGACGTGATCGCGCCGTTCTTCGTGACCTCGCACGGGCGATAGGCGACGAGCACGCGGTCGGTGCCGTCCCACAGCGGGTAGGGCGTCGTGACGCGGCCGTAGCGCGACAGGCCTTCGCCGATGTTGAGCTGCTGCGTCATCGCCTGCACCTGGCCGCCGCTGGCGGGGACGTCCGCCGTCGCGGGCGTGTTCTGCTCGGAGTAGTGCGTCGCGTCGATGAACATCAGCGCGCCGCCTTCCTGCGTGCGCTGCAGCGGCATGAGGTCGGAGACCAGCTGGCCCGCGTACTTGCCGCCCGGATCCATCTGGCGCGGATGCAGGAAGCTGTTGCCATCGCTGTGCGCGCCGTACAGAACGAACATGTTCGTGCCGTCGGGGTTGACGCTGAAGATCTTGAAGTGGTTGCGGCCGCCGACGTGGTCCCAGCGCGAGAACATGATCTGCCCGGCCGTCGCGTTCGCGCCGATGCTGGTCTGCAGGATCGTCGGATGGCGGTCGTGGCTCTGGTTGAACGAGATCTGCGTGACGTTGCTGCCGTCCAGCCCCATCGTGTGCAGGTTGAACACGCGTTCGCGCTCGTATTCGTCGAGCGCGTAGTAGCTGTGGCCGAGGGCCTGGTTCGCGTGCGATCCGGTCTGGCGGTTCGACGAGAACACGATGCCGCGGCCGCCGGGCAGGTAGACCGGATCGACGTCGTCGCTGTCGGTCGCCGACGTGATGCGCCGGAACGTGCCGCCGGTGATGCCACCGGTGGTCATGTCGTATTCCCAGATGTTCCAGTGGCCCGTGCACGCGGGGCCGCCGTTGATGGTCGACGCGTTCGACGCCGGGCAGTTCATCGCGAACAGCAGCTTCTTGCCGTCGTACGAGACCTCGGGCGCGCTCGCGTCGCCCTTGCCGAGCGTGAACTGCGTGGTGATGTTGTGCTCGGGCGCGCTCGGCGACGCCTTCTCGCGGATCATCAGGTCGCCGCCCGGCGCGCTCGGCGCGCCGTTGGTCGGGTTGAAGCTCAGGCCCAGTGTGCGCACGCGCTTGGTGTAGGCGATGGCGATGTCGCCCTGCACGGTCACGGTCGACGCGTCGGTGTTGTGAGAGGTGCCGCCGCCGCAGGCGCTCAGCGTGAGGACGCCGACGCCGGCAAGTGCCGCGGCGCTGCCCAGCAGGGCCCGCGTCGAAAGGAAATGCGGAAGCTTCATGATGTTTCCTCGGATGTTCTTGTGACTCGGCCTAGCCGACGAGTCCGGCGGAGTAGTGCAGTGCGCCTTGCGCGTCGACGATCACCGCGTCGACGCCCGGATGCGCCTCGACGAAGCGCAGCCCCTGCTCGACGCCGAGCACGAAGACGGTCTTCGAGAACGCCTCCGATGTCAGCCCGTCGTCGGCGATGATGGTCACGCTGCGGACGCCGTCCGGCGACTTGCCGGTGCGCGGGTCGAGCAGGTGGTGGCAGCGGATGCCGTCGCGCTCGAAGAAGCGTTCGTAGTCGCCGGACGTCGAGATCGACACGTTCTCGAGCGGCAGCACCGCGACGACCGCGCCTTCGCGGCGCGGATCGCGGATCGCGACCGTCCACGGCCGGTTGCCGCGCGCGCCCATCACGTGGCTGTCGCCGCCGGCGGCGACCATCGCGTGCTCGATGCCCAGGTGGCGCAGGATGCGGATCGCGTTGTCGACCGCGTGGCCCTTCGCGAAGCCGCCGAGATCGATGCGCACGCCCGGGCGCGCGAAGCGCACGCTGCGCGTGGCGGGGTCGAGCTCGAGGTGGCGCCAGCCGACCAGCGGGCAGGCGGCGGCGAGTGCGGCGGCGTCGGGGGCGATGCCGGCGCGGTAGTCGTACAGGTGGCCGGCGCCGGCGTAGGTGACGTCGAACGCGCCGTCCGACATCCGCGAGAACTCGAGCGCGCGGCCCAGCAGCGCGAACATCTCGGGGCTGACCGCCATCGGCCCGTCGGCCGCGCCCATGTTGACGAGCGACAGCTCCGACGTGACCTTGTGCGGGCTCATCGCGGCGTTGATGCGGTGCATCTCGGCCATCACCGCGTCGATCGCCTCGTCGGCCAGCGCACGGGTGCGGGCGAGCAGTTCGACGCTGATCGACGTGCCCATGATCGCTTCCTCGCGCCGGTACCAGCCGCCCGCGGCCGGGTTCGCGCTCGCCGCGACCGCAGCCGTGCCCGCGGCGGGGCGCTGCGCTTCGTCGACGTTGGCGGTGACGTTGCTGTGGAGGCTGGACATCTGATCGACCCGCGGCCTGGGCGGCCTGGGTACCCGACGATCTTGGACTGTTGTGGGAGAGGCTGGCGACGTCTGGAGGCATCGCTCTTTGCCGGGCATGCCAATTGCACATTCCCGCGCTTCGGGCGCATCTTCGCAGTGAAGATGCGCGACCAAGTGTGAAAAATGTCCGGTAAATCGACCTAGACGTTGCGGCTGCCCTTTAATCGGTTACAAGTTGTTTTGTAACGGCGAGGGATGAGTCAGTTGTGTGCAAACGCAACTGCCCGGGCATGTTTCTGTTGCTCGTCAATACCGCACGGTCGAGCGAAGTGCGGCAGATTTCCGCTTTCGCCCGACTTCGAACGTTTCGCACCGGGGGGGCCGTGCGCCTGGCGGCGGCCCCGAAAAGCACGACGGCGCCCTCGGCGCCGCTGCGTTGTGGCTCGCCCGTGGCTCGGCTCAGCCGGCCGGTGCCGATGCGGCGCCCGCCGCGGCGGCGCGCAGCGCGTCGAGGCGGCGCTTCAGGAACACGGCGATCGGGTCACCCGGCGGCGCCACCTCGAGCGCGTGGTTCCACGCTTCGAGCATCGTGCGGAAGTCGCGCTGCGTCATCGCGTACTGGCCCTTCAGCGCCAGCGCCTTCACCTGGTTCGGGTTGATCGCCAGCGCGCGGTCGACGAGCGCGATCGGCTCGCCATCGAGCTTGCGCTGGATGCTTGCCAGCAGGTCGGCGAGCTCGGCCATCAGGTCGGCGTCGTTCGGGCGCAGCGCCAGCGTGCGGCGCAGGTCGTCGGCCGCGACGTCGAGGTGGCTGGCGTCGATCTGCATCTGCGCGGCCTGCATCCAGCCGGCCGGGTCGGTCGAGTGCTGTTCGGCGCGTGCCTGCAGCGTCGCGACCTGCGCGTCCAGCGCCGGCCCGGGGCCGGGCGGCGCGTCGGGCGTCACGGCCAGCATGCGCGGCGAGCCGACCCACGCGTAGCCGCCGCCGGCGACGGCCACGACCAGCACCGCCAACGCCAGCACGAGGCCGCGCGAGGGCCGCGTCGCGGCGATCGCGGCGGTGGCGGGGTCGGTGACGTGGGCCGCGACCGGGCGGCGAACCAACAGGATGGCGAGCGCCGCGGCGGCCAGCACGAGCGAAAGAAGGACGAACAGCGTCATGCGGGCGTTCCGGGGCGGGCAGTCGTGGGAAGGACGTCGAGGTCGGCGTCGTCGTCGCGCCAGTCGGGGTCGGGCTCGAACGCGTCGTCGCCGAGCTTGCCGCGGCGCGCGATCACGACCATCAAGGCGATCAGCGCGACGGCCAGCAACAGCGCCGGGCCCAGCCACAGGACGATCGTGCTCGGCTTGAACGGCGGGTTGTAGAGCACGAAATCGCCGTAGCGGTCGGTCATGTAGCGACGGATCTGGGCATCGCTGCGACCTTGCTTGAGCAGCTCGCGCACTTCCTGGCGCAGGTCGACGGCCAGGTCGGCGTGTGAGTCGGCGATCGTCTGGTTCTGGCAGACGAGGCAGCGCAGCTCGCCCGTGATCGCGAGCATGCGCGCCTCGAGCGCCGGGTCGGCCGCGGTCGGCACGGCCTGCGGCGCGCCGCGTTTCGCATCGGTGGACGCGGAGGCCGAGGCCGAACCGGATGCGGACGACGCCGCCGAAGCCGCGGCGACCGCCGGCGCGGTGTCGGCAGCCGAGGCCGCGGATGCCTGCGCCCCGGCGGCGGGCGCGCCCGCCAGGCCGATGGCCAGCGCCGCGAGCGCGCTGGCCAGGCGCGCGCGAACGGATGCATCAACCATTGAGCCTCCGCAGCAGCGGCAACACCTTGCCCTGGAGGACGTCGGGCGTCAGCGCGCCGATCTGCTTGAAGCGGATCACGCCCTGCTTGTCGATGATGAAGGTCTCGGGCACGCCGTAGACGCCGAAGTCGATGCCGACGCGGCCGTTGGCGTCGAACAGCGACGCATCGTACGGATTGCCGCGCTCGGCGAGCCATTGCTGCGCGGGCGGGCGCTGGTCCTTGTAGTCGAGGCCGTAGATCGGCACGGCCTTCAGCTTCGCGAACTCCACGAGGTACGGATGCTCGTCGCGGCAGGCGTCGCACCACGAGGCCCAGACGTTGAGCATCCACACCTTGCCGAGCATGTCGGTGCGGCGGATGGTCTGCGTCGGGGCGTCGAGTTGCGTCAGCGCGAAGTCGGGAGCGGGCTTGTCGATCAGCGGCGACGGCACCTCGCGCGGGTCGAGGTGCAGGCCGACCGCGCAGAAGGCCACGAGCGCGCCGAAGATCACGAGCGGAATGGCGAAGCGCAAGGACAACTTCATGCCGCGTCCCCGCTGGCGCCGAGCGGCCCGACGACCATCGCCGGGGCCGTCTTGACGGGTGCGACGTCCTCCGCGCGGCGCGGGCGCTGCCGATAGCGCCGATCGCTCACCGCCACCATGCCGCCGAGCGCCATCAGCAGGCAGCCTCCCCAGATCCAGTCGACGAAGGGCTTGACGTGGATGCGCAGCGTCCAGGTGTTGGGCGAGACCATCTCGCCGAGCGACACGTACAGGTCGCGCGTGATGCCCGGCTGGATCGCGGCCTCGGTGGTGGGCGTGCGCTGCACGCGGTAGATGCGCTTCTCGGGATGCAGCTCGGTCAC
>FTDG01003620.1_pt1 | contig 12826 bp, 12 predicted proteins | sample 1639751 | NCBI WGS metagenome assembly FTDG01 (sample SAMEA3914869, study PRJEB12502) | metagenome | biome: forest; material: soil | place: USA | collected 2012-03-12 | depth 0.1 m
CCGCCAGACGATCGACTACGCGGTGACCTGGGACAGCGTGGGCAACGTCGCGACGCGACTGGACAATCTCGGCAGCGGTACCGGCTCGGTCAAGGAGTCCTTCGGCTACGACGCGTTGAACCGGTTGTCCAGCTACGGAGTGCAAGGGCCGGATGTGGCTGGCTATGAACGGACGGTTCAGCTCGGCTACAACGCCCTCGGCATGCTGTTGTCCAAGTCGGACGTCGGCAACTACAGCTATCTCGCCCAGGGAGGGCGGCATCCGCACGCCCTGCAGACGCTCGCGGGCGCGACGAACGCCGGCTACGGATACGATGCGGACGGCAACTTGCTTTCCGCGACTTCGGGCAAGTACGCGGCGCTCACGTACACCAGCGAGGATCTGGTGGCCACGGCCGGCAACGCCGATCAATCGATCCGATACAACTGGCTGTACGACCAGGCCAGCGCGCGCGTCCGCGAGACCCGCGTGAACGCCACGGACACGCGCAAGACCTGGTACGACAACACCACCGACGGGCTTTTCTTCGAGAGCGAGTACGACAGCGACCTGGGCGGCACCACCAACCGCCACTACCTTACTGTCGATGGCATGACGATCGGGGTGCTGCAGACGAACGGGGCGCTGCCCGTCCTCGCCTCGGGCCAGTTCCCGACGGTGCCGTCCAGCGTGACGTTCAACAAGTTCGAGTACTGGTATCGCGACAACCTCGGCTCGCTGATCGCGACGAGCGATCATCTCAACAACGCGACGGCTCACTACTCCTACGATCCGTTCGGCCTGCGCCGCTTCACCGGCGGCGTGCCCGACAGCGGACGCACGCTGGTGGTGGACTGGGACGCGACGCACAACAGCGGCACGGCTCGCGGCTTCACGGGACACGAGCAACTGGACGACATCGGCCTCGTCAACATGAACGGGCGGCTCTACGATGCCGGCATCGCGCTCGTGATCCAGGCCGATCCGCACGTCGCCGACCAATACAACCTGCAGAACTACAGCAGCTACGCGTATGTGCTGAACAACCCGCTGAACGCCACGGACCCGACCGGGTTCGATCCGGCCGGATGGGGATCCAGCTTCGGCTCGACGGGGGGCATGTCCGCCGGTGGCCTGAGCGATTCGCAAGCGGTCGATGCGGGGCTCATCCAGACGCCGACACAATTCGCGCAGTTTGTCGCTGCGGCCGCGAACTACTTCGTGCGCACCTTGAAGCTTGAAGTCAAGTCCCAGGCCATCGCCGCGGCGGACGGTTTCCAAGACATTCGAACCACCGGATCGCGCACCAACTTCAGCACGGGCTGGACCACCGGCCGTACGGTCGGGGTCTTCCTGAACAATGGCCTCGGGCTGGCGATGACGGCCGCGGATCTTTATCGGCTGTCCACCCCAGCGGACGCGATGACGTACGCGGTGTGTCCGCAGTGCATGCCCCGCATGTTCACGCCGATCGGAAGTGGGATCCTGCACCTTCAGACCGGCGAACTCAGCCCGATGGATGCCGCACGCAACGTGACGGCCGCCGTAGCGGGCGCGCCCGGACGCGTCATCGACGATTTCCGTACCGGGGGTTGGCAAGAGGGCATTGCGCAAAGCGTCAACTTCTTCCTGCCAGCTGCGGCTGTGACGCGCTTCACGTCTGTTGGGAACATCTTCATTCGCGGTGGTTCGGCACTGTCTGAGACAGCGTCTGGGAGCCTTCCAGTTGTGGAGGATCTCGTACCGCCAGTTGTTCCGAAGACTATGAACCCGAAGAAGCTGATTCCGCGACAAGGAAGAGACGAGATGACGGGTTCGAAGATCGAGCGCTATAAGAAGGCCATGAAAGCTGCTGGTGGCTATGGCGAGTTTCCACCAATCGATGCGGTCGATGTAGACGGCCAACATATCATTACTGACGGTCATCATCGGGCTGCCGCAGCGGCGCGCGCCCAAATACCGGAGGTGCCTGTGAACGTCCGTAAACCAGTGGATGCTGCAGAGGCGACCGCGTTGGTGCGCGAAGCCGCTGAAGCTATGATCCACCGCTGAGTAGTTCAATGGTTGAGCAATCCGATCTGGTCACACTTGTTCGGTTGCAGCGCCGGCTGCTTTCGAACGTCTTGGAACGGCATCCGGAATATGGCACTGCGAAGTCGTTGGCGGGAACGCCATTCGCGACCGAGCTGCGCACCGGTGGGGAAGTATGGGATGTGACAAGACACGGCGTTGGCCTGCTTTTCAGGCGTCGCACGCCCCGTCCCAACTTCGTCGTTGATGTGCACGTCGACATCAGCAATCCCGGCCGCATCGACGCTTGGCGTCTACAGCAGTTCGTCGAATCGACAGGGCGCAGCATCGAGTTCGAAGATGCGGTCGCTTTCCTCAAGGGTGCGGTGGATGCGGGAATGCTGGTATCGCGCGGCGACGGACGTTTCGAGTTCGAACGCTGACCCATCGAGTATTGCCATCGCAGTCAACGTCGAACTGGCTTGTTTTCGCCGCGGACGATCGTCGTGCTGCTGTGGACGCTAGCGCGGCAACGGCTCACTTCAACTGCATGAACTTCTTCTCCATTGCCTTTCGACAGCTTGCGACTGGGCTCGCCATCGCCGCGGTCGCCGTGCTCGCCGGCTGCGCCGAACAACGCATCCGCGACCAGTCCCACGCCGACCTGGCGAGCGGCCGTGCCGACCAGGCCGTCACCGAGTTGCAGGACGGCCTCAAGGACTATCCCGACAGCATGACCTTGCGCGCCGGCCTCATCCAGGCCCGTGGGCAAGCGGTGGCGCAGGCCGTCGCGGAAGCGGGCGCCCTGCGCGCGACCGGCAAGCTGGACGAGGCCCAGGCCAGGCTCGAGCGCACGCTCAAGCTCGATCCGACGAACGAGCGGCTGACCAGCCAGCTCGCGGCCCTGGCGATCGAACGCCAGCAGCGCGACGCGTTGACCGACGCGCAGGCAATGGTGGCACGTGGCGACACCGATGCCGCCCTGGCGCGCATCGCGCAGGCGCTGCAGGACAACCCTCGCCAGGACGGGCTGTTGAAGCTGCAGCGCCAACTGGAAATGGCCAGGCGCCAGGAGCTCCTCGGCAACTCGCAGGCCGTGCTCGCTGAATTGCGGCCGATCTCGCTGGACTTCCGCGACGCCCCGTTGCGCACGGTGCTCGACGTCGTCTCGCGCGCGAGCGGCATCAACTTCGTCTTCGACCGCGACCTGCGCGGCGATGCGCGGGTGTCCGTCTACCTGCGGCAAGCCCGCGTGCAGGATGCGCTCGACCTGATCACCACCACCAACCAGCTGGCCATGAAGGTGATCGACGCCAAGACGGTGCTGATCTATCCGAACACCGCGGACAAGCAGCGCGAATACCAGGAGCAGGTCGTGCGGGTGTTCTACCTCGCCAATGCCGACGCCAAGGGCGCGGCCTCGTTCCTGCGGGCCATGCTGAAGATGCACGAACCTTTCGTGGACGAACGCTCGAACATGCTCGCGCTCCGCGACAGCCAGGACAACATCCGCCTCGCGGAGCGCCTGATCGCCATGTACGACAGCGCCGAGCCCGAGGTCGTGCTCGAGATGGAGGTTCTCGAGATCAGCTCGACGAGCCTCACGAATCTCGGCATCCAGTTCCCGACGTCGGTATCGCTCACGCCGATCGCGCCGTCGACGGACAGCTCCGGCGGCAGCGGCTTGACGCTGGGCAACATCCGCAGCCTGACGAAAGACAACATCGCGCTGGGGTTGGGTGGCCTCACGGTCAACCTGCAACGGCAGGTAGGCGACTTTTCCACGCTGGCCAATCCGCAGATCCGCGTGAAGAACAAGGAGAAGGCGAAGGTCCTCGTCGGCGACAAGATCCCGATCGTCACCTCGACGACCGGCACGGGCGGCTTCGTCTCCGACAGCGTGAGCTACGTGGACGTCGGCCTGAAGTTGGATGTCCAGCCGACGATCTTTCCGGATGACGAGGTCTCGATCCAGATCGGCCTCGAGGTCAGCACGCTGGGCACCTCCCTGAAGACGGCGTCCGGAACCGTCGCCTATCAGATCGGCACGCGCAACGCGTCGACCGTGCTGCGCCTGCGCGACGGCGAGACCCAACTGCTCGCAGGGCTGATCAGCAAGGACGAGAGCAGCAGCTCGGATCGGCTGCCGCTGCTCGGCGACCTGCCGTTGCTCGGCCGCCTGTTCTCGAGCAACCTGGACAATGGCGACCGCAAGGAGCTGGTGCTGGCGATCACGCCGCGCATCGTTCGCAACGTTCGACAGCCGAGCGCCAGCGAAAGCGAACTGTGGGTCGGCACGGAAGCCGCGCCGAAGTTGCGGTCGCCGGGCGGGTTGCGGGCATCGACCCTGGCGGCGCCCACGCCGCAGGGCGAGCGTCCTGCCTTGAATGGCGCGGCCGGCAATCCGGCGAGTCCGGCGGCCGTCGGCGCGCCGGTTCCGACTCCAGGTCTGCCGTCGAACCAGGCTTCACCGGCGACTCCCGCCAAGATCTCATGGGACGGTTCTCATGACGTCCACAAGGGCGACACCTTCGACCTTCGCGTCGTGCTCGAGACGCCCGTGCCGGTGCGGGGCTTGCCGCTCGAGATCCGCTATGACGCCGCGAAGCTGCAGTTCGTCGACGCTGGCGCCGGCGATCTGTTCGCGCAGGGCGGCGCGCAGGTCAGTCTCTCGAAGAGCGATGACGGCGCGGGCGTTGCCCATGTCGGGGTGATCCGCACTCAGGCGACCGGAGCCACGGGCAAGGGCGCTGCCATGGACCTGCGATTCAAGGCGCGTTCTGCCGGAGAGGCGCAGATCGAAGTCGTCGGGGCCAAGTCGCTCGGGCTCGAGGGGCCGCTTCCTGCCCCCGCATTGCCGCCGGCCTGGATCGTGCGAGTCCAGTGACGCCAAGGATGTCTCGACCGATGCGCTCGAACGGATACTCCTTGGTGGAGCTGCTGGCCGTGCTCGCCATCCTCGGCGTGCTCGCCGCCATGGCGATGCCGATGGCGCAGATGAGTGCCGAGCGTGCCCGCGAGAGCGAGTTGAAGCGAGCGCTCTGGGAAATCCGTGATGCGCTGGACGCCTACCATGCGGCGCGGCTCGCGGGAGCGATAGGGCCATCCCCGGGAGTCGACCCGAGCGGACCGGCCTATCCAGCCACGCTCCATGAGCTGACCTTGCTGCAGCCGGATCTGCGCGCGGACCACCGAACGGAATCGCTGCGCTTCCTGCGACAAGTGCCGCGCGATCCGTTCGCCGATCCGGCGTTGGACGCCGAGCAGACGTGGAGCGCGCGCAGCTACATGAGCGAGGCCTCCAAGCCGGTCGCGGGGCCGGACGTCTACGACGTCCATTCCCGGGCGCCAGGGCTGGCGCTGGATGGCACGCTGCTGTCGCAATGGTGAGGCAACGAGTGCATCGATATCCTCGCGGATTCACGATCATCGAATTGATGGTCGTGCTCGCCTGCATCGGCCTGTTGCTCTCGATCGCCGCGCCGCGCTACGTGCAGCACATCGATCGGGCGCGCGAAGTCACGCTTCGCCAGGATCTCCGGGCGTTGCGCGTGGCCATCGACCAGTTCAAGGCCGACCAGGGCCGCTATCCTCAATCGCTCGACGAACTGGCGGTTCGCGGCTACCTGCGCGAGGTTCCGTCCGATCCGCTGACGGGGAGTTCTTCGACGTGGAGCGTGAATCCGGTGCCCGGCCAGGGCTCGGAGGGCGTGGCGGACGTGCACAGCGGGGCGCCCGGCGTGGCCCAGGACGGCAGCAGCTATGCGTCCTGGTAGCGCGTCGCGCGGGGACTCGCGCCAGGGCGGATTCACCCTCGTGGCCGTGCTGGCCCTGGTGTTCCTCTTTGCCCTCGGACTGTCGGTGGCCGGTCCGCGCTGGCACGACCTTCACCGGCGCGCGCAGGAGCGCGAATTGATGCGCGTGGGCGTGATCTACGCGCAGGCGCTCGCTGACTTCAGAGACAATTCGCCGGGCTCCCTGAAGGGGTATCCCCGCACGCTGGAAGAGCTCACGCTGGATCCGCGTTTCCTGGGGGTGCGCCGCCACTTGCGTCAGCTCTACCCTGATCCGCTGGATCCCGCACGGCCCTGGGGCGTCGTCCGGGACAAGGACGGCGGCATCGTCGGCGTCTTCAGCCAGAGCGAGGATGCGCCGATCGCCCTCGGGCCCGTCGACCTGGGATCTGTCGCACTGGTGCCCGCGCGTCGCTATTCCGACTGGAAGTTCACTGCTCCGAATCAACCATGAACCGACAACTGCCCATTCGTGTGCGCCCGCGCGGCGCCGGCTTCACGCTTTTGGAACTGCTGGTCGTGATCCTGATCATCGGCTTGCTGACCGGTATCGTCGCACCGCGCTTCCTCAGCCAGATCGGACGATCGGAAACGACGACCGCGAAAGCCCAGATCGCCAACTTCGACAAGGCGCTGGAGTCGTTCCGGATCGACATGGGCCGGTATCCGACCGAATCGGAGGGCTTGAAGTCACTTGTCTCCGCGCCGGGAGGCGATCCCCGTTGGCGCGGACCTTACTTGAAGGACGACGTCCCCGCCGACCCCTGGGGCACGCCTTATGAGTATCACTATCCGAGCACCCGGGGCAAGGATTTCGACATCGTGAGCCTGGGGCGCGACCGCGCCGCTGGCGGTGCAGGCGACGACGCCGACATCACCAATTGAGCGCTGGATCCGCGTACGCCCTGATGACCATGCAATACGCCGTCCGCTGGTTCGATCCGACACGCTCCGCCGTGTGCGAGGAGACGATCGCCGTGCCCGATCGCGCGCAACTGGCAGATGCGCTGGCGCAAAAGTTCGTGTCGAAAGGCGGCGTGGTGCTGTCGGCGCAGCCGGTGCGAGCCGCTGGTGAGCGTCGGGAGGACTTTGGCGCAGGTTTCGACGTGGGATGGTGGTGCAGGGAATTGCGCACGCTTCTTGCGGCCGGGATGTCCGTCGTCGAGGCTCTCGAGACGGTCAGTGCGCAGCAGTCGGGCGAGGCGCGTGCCCGTGCAAATCGGGAGCTTGTCACGCAACTGCACGAGGGAAAGACGCTCTCCGCCGCGATGAGGGAAACCGGTGTGTTCCCGGCCGTCCTGATCGCGGGCGTCACCGCGAGCGAGCGCACCAGCGGGCTCGTGGAAGCCCTCGACGAATTCCTGCGTTACGACGAGATGCTGCGCAAGCTGCGTACGCAGGTCGTCAGTGCGGCGATCTATCCGTCGGTCGTCGTCGCGTTCGGCAGCCTGATCGTGATGGTCCTGCTGTTGTTCGTCGTGCCGAGGTTTTCGCAGATGTACCACGACCTTCGCGGTCCGGTGAGCACGACAACCCGTCTGCTGGTGTCGTTCAGCGGCACGCTCTCGCAGCACGGCGCACTCGTTGGCGCCTCGCTGTCGCTGGTGCTGGCGGGGCTGGTCCTCGCATGGCGACGCCGGATGATCCAGCGGCTGGCCGTGAGGGCGGCGGGGCGCATCGGGCCGTTGCAGCGGCAGATCGATCAGTACCGGCTTGCCAAGTTCTATCAATCGCTTGCCTTGATGTTTCGCGGAGGCTATCCGCTCGATGAGGCCTTGGAGCGGTGTGCGGCACTCGGGTTGGGCCGACGCATCGAGGCCGGGATTCGCGACGCAGGAGCCGCACTTTCGCGAGGCGTCCGCATCTCGAGTGCGCTCGGAGATGCCGGCCTCACGGACACGGTCGCGGTGCGGCTGCTTGCCGTCGGCGAGCGAACCGGCAATTTCGATCGGGTGTTGCAGACGATCGCGGAGCGGCATGCGGCCGCGTTCGCGACTTTCGTCGAACGTGCCACGCGCATCGTCGAGCCGATCCTGCTGTTGCTGGTCGCCCTGGTCGTCGGCGGCGTCGTCGTCATGATGTACATGCCTGTGTTCGACATCGCCAGCAGCCTCCACTGACCGTGATACGCCGGGTTTCCCAAGAACACATGTCAGCCTTCCGTTCCATTCTCGCCCGCTCTCGCCAACAGCATCTGGCAGGCGCCGGTTCTGTCCTCGATGTCCTCTTCCGCGGCGCCGGAATGACTCGTGACGCGTTGGCGGCGGCCCTGCGGAACGAAGCAGGCGTCGAGGCGATCTTCGATGCGGAGGCGGCCGTCGCGGACTTCTCGACATTGCCGCTCGATGCAGCCAGGCAGTTGGGCGTGGTGCCGCTGAGGATGCGCAATGGTTCGGAGCTCCAGCTTGGCATGGCCGACCCCTGGGACGACGAGCGGGTTCGACATGCGACGGCGCGGCTGGGCCGGATCGTCCAGTTGGCGGCCCTCCCCGATGCGCTCATCCAGGCCTGGCTGGGCGAGGAGCAGGCGAAGTCCCAGGAAGCCGCGCCCCTGGCCGTCGCGGCTGCCGCATCGGGTCCGGTCGTGAGCTTCGTCGACGATGCGATCAGCACGGCGTTCAACGTCGGTGCGAGCGACATCCACTTCGAATGCGACCGCGCGGGCGTGACTGTCAAGCTGCGACGCGACGGCGTGTTGACGCGACTAGCCCGCATGGATGACGCGCGTCGCGCGGAGGAGGTCGTTTCGCGCATCAAGGTGCTCGCGCAGCTCGACATCACCGAGCGGCGCATCCCGCAGGACGGCCGCTTCCGCACGACGGTCGGCAGCGAGCCGTTCGACTTGCGCGTCTCCATCATGCCCAGCGTCTTCGGCGAGGACGCCGTGCTGCGATTGCTCGACAAGTCTCGCCTGCGGGCCGCGGAGGAGTCGATCACGCTGGACCTGCTGGGGTTCGACGGCCCGAGCGTCGCCGGCATCCGCGACCTGGCGACGCTGCCGCACGGCATGCTCCTCGTGACCGGCCCCACGGGCAGCGGCAAGACAACCACGGTGTATGCGGTCTTGTCCGAGATCAACAACGACCTCGACAAGATCATCACGATCGAAGACCCGGTCGAATACGAACTGCCAGGCGTGCTGCAGATCCCGGTCAACGAGCGCAAGGGCCTCACCTTCGCCAAGGGCCTGCGTTCGATCCTGCGGCACGATCCGGATCGCATCCTCGTGGGCGAGATCCGCGATCCCGAGACCGCCGAGATCGCCGTGCAGTCTGCATTGACGGGCCATCCGGTCTTCACCACGGTGCACGCCAACAGCATCTTCGACGTGACAGGGCGGTTCCGCCATTTCGGGCTGGACATGTTCGGCTTCATGGCGGCGCTGAACGGGGTCATTGTCCAGCGGCTCGTTCGCACGGTCTGCCTCGCATGCGCGCGCTCGCGCGAGCCGAGCGACCGCGAGGCGCGCTGGCTCGACAGCGTGGGCTCGCATTGCGACAGCGTCCCGCTGGCGGTGGGGTGCGAGGCGTGCAGCAATACCGGCTACAAGGGGCGCCGCGTGATCGCCGAGGTCCATCGTGTCGACGATGCGCTGCGCGATCTGGTCATCTCCAACGCCGCAGTCGGGCTGCTGCGTGCCCACGTCGCGGGCAGCGGGGTCGCGACCTTGTGGCATCAGGCCGGCCGCTGGGTCGCCGAAGGAAGAACGACGCCGGAGGAGGTCAAGCGTGTGGTCGGGTGGCAATAAGACCGGCGGCCTGCGCGGCCGCGCGACTGACGTCTATGTGTCCGATACGGAAACGATAGCCGTACTTGGCGACGGCCAGCCGTGGCGATACGAGAGCGGCGGGCTCGGCGACGGCCTCGCCGCGCTGTGCGCGCACCTGCGCGCACAGGCGGCACCGCGGCCGGTCCGGGTCTGGCTGGGGGCGTCGTTGTGCCGGCCGGTTCACGTGCCTGCGATCACCGGGACGCGATCTCGCACGGAACGAAGGCGTCTTGCACAGGCGCTGGCAACGGCCGGCAGCGGATTGACGCCGCCCTGCCGTGTGTCCATCGATACCGCGATCGGGGCCGACGATGTCGTGGCGGTCGTCGTCGAAGAGCAGGCGCTTTCCGAAATCGAACGCGCGCTGACCATGGCGCGATTGCGCATGCGGAGCATCCGGCCTTTGTGGGGCGAGGTCCTGGCATCCGCCTTGCGCGTGAATCCCGATCTGCGGGCGATCGGCGTCTTCGAGGGGCGGTCCTTGACGGTGCTGACGGGAGCCCAACGAGCCTTCGCCTCGGCACAGGCGCTCCATCCGGTGCAGGGAGTCGAGTTGGCCCGGGCGGCCTTTTCGCGAGCGCTCGTGTCGAAGATGGTGACGTCGGACAAGGCGGTGATGATCGGGCTGGACTGGAATGCGGCAGCGGAACGCGCAGAGGCCCCGGCCATCGACGGTTCGGTGGCATTCAAGCGGTGGTTGATCGATCTGCAGGGAGGGCCGCTGTGAGGGCGCTGCGAGTCGAATATGCCCGGCCGCCACGATGGCCGGTCGGGATGCTATGGGCACTGGTCGCGTTCGCACTCGGGGCGGCCGTCTGGGTGGGCGCGCGCGACGTGCGCGACTGGGCCGGCCTGTCGGAAGTCCATCAGCGAACGCAAGCGCTCGACACCGAGCTTCATCGTGCGCGTGCGGCACAGTCGGCGCAGCTGGCATCGGCGTCCGCGCAGCCTGCTTTCGCCCTCGACGCGAGGCGATTGATGATGCTGTCGACCTTCGATAGTGCCGGCGTGCTGCGCAGCGTGGAGTCCGCGCAGGTGGCCGGCGCCAAGCTGACCTCCCTGCAGCTCGATGTCGGTGAGCGGCGCGTGAACCTCGAGGTCGAGGTCGACACCGCCGACACGGCCACCGCATACCTGCGGGCGCTGAACGCGGGATCGGATCGTCCCGCCTGGACGCTGTCGCGCATCCAGGCGCAAGGCGGCGCCGCGTCGGCGCAGATCACCAGGCTGGTCCCATGAGGAGGCAACCATGATCCTGCTCCCGTCTTCCCATCGGTCCAGGTGGATGCTTCCGAGCGTTGTCTTGCTGGGTGCGTGCGTTGTCTTGGCCAGCGCGCTGCTGGCGAGCTGTGCGCTGGCAACCGAGACGCGACGCGAAAAGGCGCAACTGCGAGATGTCCAACTCGCGCGCGAGGGTGCCGGAAGCCCCGTGATTCCCGATTGCGGGCCGGAGCTCGACTACGTGCAATCGCTGCCTTCGTCGATGCCATTGGACAAGCTCGTGCAGTCGTTGCAGGACAACGCGAAGGCGCTCGGCGTGAATGTCACCAGCGTCAGCGGAGAGGCGCACGCGGCCGCGCCGAGGAGCCTGGCGACGATGGACGTCGCCATCGCCTTGCATGGCCCCTACCCGGCACTCAAGTCGGTGCTGGCCGAGAGCCTGTCGCGATTCGACAGTGGCATCTTGCTTGGCTTGAGGATCAAGCGTGCTGGCAGCAGTTCTCCGATCATCGTGGATGCGAACGTCGACATCGTCTTCCCCATGCGCTCGGAGGCGTCTGCCCCCGCGGGCTGCCGCATGAGGCGAGTCGGGCAGTGGCGGAGTGGCCCCCAGATGGTGTCGTGGCGAGGACAGTCCGGTTTCGCGGGGGGGCTGTCGTGACGGGTCCGCGTCGATTCGATGGCCCAGGGGGGGTTGACGCTGGCGACGAGGTCGCCCCGCCGGCGCGCCTGCGAGGCCCGCTCCGCTGGGTCCTGGCGGCGGCGCTGCTCGCAGCCGCCGCGTCGCTGATCTGGCCGGCGCGCGGGGTCGTCGACGTGCAGCATGGCAACGATGGTACCGATGCCGTCGTTCGCGAAGCCGCCCCACGCCAGACCTCGAACCCCGTCGCCGAGCGACCCTGGCCCGGGGTCAGTGCGGGCGGCATCGCCAATCTGCAGCCGCGGCGAGAAGCCGACACGACGCCTGCGTCGCCCACTTTCGATCCCTTCGTCGGCCTCGTGCCGCCGCCGGTCGTCGCGCCTGCGCCTCAGCAAAGGCCGGCCGAAGCGCCCCCGCCAGCGCCGCCGCCGCAGGAATATCGCTACCTCGGGCGAATCACCGGTCCGGACGGGGTCGAGCAAGTGCTCCTGGTGCATGGCGATTCGGTCGTGCCCGTCGCGCGCGGAACGGCGCTCGACAACGGCTATGTCGTGGAATCGCTGTCGCAGGATGCCGTCGTATTGACATACCCCTTGCTCGGCATCAGGAGCAACATACCGATTCCTTCAGCATCGATCGTGCAGAGATGAGGTGAAGGGCATCCCTCCGGCAGCGTTGCATGACTTGATCGCGTGGCGTCGCTTGCCCATGGCAGAGGCCTGGGCGGTTGATTCGACAACATGCGCTCCATGCTCGTTCCGAGGTTGAATGTTCGCATCCGGCGAAAGCGGCGACTGTCGCAAAGGCGGGTGCAGAAACTGCTCCCGTCCTCGATGCAGCGACCGTGACAGCCGGATACTCCCTCGACGACTCACCAGCGAGCCCAGCATGCAACCTCAGAAGTCCGCTTCCGCCGTCTGGCTGCTGCTCTGCGCGGCGCCTGCCGTCGCGCAGATCAACGCCGGCCCCTTGCCGCCGACGCCGTCGCCGCCGTTCAAGCTCACGAAGGTCGCGACCTTCGACCTGCCCTGGCGCATCGCCTTCCTGCCGGACGGACGCATGCTGGTCACCGAGAAGATCGGCAAGCTGTTCCTCGTGACGCAAGCCGGGCAGAAGCTCGAGGTCACCGGCGTGCCGCCCGTGCTGCACGAGAACCAGAACGGCCTGCTCGGCGTCTACCTGGCGCCGTCGTATCCGAGCGACGGGGCGATCTACCTCACCTATTCGGAGCCCGGGCCGCAGCCGCGGACGTCCAGCCTCGCGCTCGCCCGCGCGACGCTCAAGATCGGCGCGGGTATCGCGTCGCTGGAGCACCTGGCCGTCATCTGGCGCGACCCGGTCAAGGGCAAGGGCGGCCAGGTCGGCGCGGCCGTCGCCTTCTCGCCGGACCAGAAGTTCCTGTTCCTCACGGC
>FTDG01004267.1_pt1 | contig 12780 bp, 10 predicted proteins | sample 1639751 | NCBI WGS metagenome assembly FTDG01 (sample SAMEA3914869, study PRJEB12502) | metagenome | biome: forest; material: soil | place: USA | collected 2012-03-12 | depth 0.1 m
AGCTGCGTCAGTTGCGCGCCGCCAAAAGTCTGGTCGCGGTCGTAGAGCATCTCGTCGCCGCGCAGCACCTTCAGGCCTGCGGTGTCGGCACCGATCTCGAACAGCGCGACCAACACGTCCTTGCCTTGCTCCGGCAGGCTCGAGATGACTCGGCCCATCGCCAGGCGCGAGGCGTGCGATTCGATATCGAGCACGACCGGCTTCAGGCCGGCCGCTTCCGCCAGACCTTGACGATCCTGCACGCGATCCTTGCGCGACGCGGCGATCAGCACGTCGACGTCACCGATCGAACTGACACTGGGCCCGATGACGCAAAAGTCGAGGCTCACTTCGTCGAGCGAGAACGGGATGTACTGATGCGCCTCGGATTCGACCTGAATCTCCATCTCCGCTTCGCGGAGACCCGCCGGAAGTACGATTCGCTTTGTGATCACCGCGGACTGCGGCATTGCCAGCACGACGTCGCGCGTCTTGGCGCCACTCTTGGCCACCAGGCGGCGCACGGCATCGGCGACCTCGTCGAACTTCTCGATCTGGCCGTCCGCGATCCAGCCCTTCTCGAACGGTTCGCTGGCGAACCGTTCGAGAACCAAGTCCCCTGAGGGGGTCTGACCCAGCTCGACCAGCTTGGCGCTGGAAGAGCTGACATCCAGCCCGATCATGGGCGGATGTGTTCGGCCGAAGAGGCGATCGAGAATAGACACGAGGACACGCTCCGACAGCGCTCGAAAGAGAGCGCCGGGTTGATATTTTGCGGCAATCCTATCAGCAAGATCGACAGGAAAACAAAGTTAGTGTGCGGGAATGCCCGCATTTTCGAGGCATTTTGCGCCCGCAATGGATGTTCAAATCATTCGGCGTGTCGAATACCCGTCGTTTGACGCCGAGTCGATCCTGATGTGCAGGGTCTCCGCCTCGCGCCGGTTTCTATAATCGACGCCACACCCCGGCATCACATTCATGAGCGATCCTGACAGCACGTCCGCAAATCTACCGGTTCCCACGCCCTCGAGCGGCCCGCCGCCACACTGGGGAAAGCGTGCGGCGCGAGCCCTGCTCCGTGTCTTTCTGACAATTGCGGGGGGCACATTAGCGTTGTTACTCGGTGTTGCAATCTGTGCAGGGATCGGACTTGCTGTCGCGTATCCCAACATGCCCGAGTTGAGTGCGCTCACTGATTACCGCCCGAAATTACCGTTACGGGTTTTTTCTTCTGATGGCGTGCTTCTTGGAGAATATGGCGAGGAAAGGCGACAGTTCACTCCGATCGCCCAGATCCCGAAGGTGATGCGCGACGCCGTGCTGGCGATCGAGGATGCCCGCTTCTACCATCACGGCGGCGTCGACTACCTCGGCGTGATCCGCGCCGGCATGGCCAACGTCGGGGAGGCGCGCAGCCAGGGCGCCTCGACGATCACGATGCAGGTGGCCCGCAACTTCTATCTTTCGACCGAGAAGACCTTTACCCGCAAGCTCTACGAGATTCTGCTCGCCCTCAAGATCGAGGCCCAATTGAGCAAGGACCAGATTCTGGAGCTGTACATGAACCAGATTTATCTGGGAGAACGCGCCTACGGGTTTGCCTCCGCCAGCGAAATCTACTTCGGGAAACCCCTTAAAGACATCACGATCGGCGAAGCCGCAATGCTCGCCGGGCTACCCAAGGCGCCGTCGGCCTACAACCCGATCAACAACCCGGCGCGCGCACACGAGCGACAGCAATACATCATCGACCGCATGTTCGTGAATGGTTTCATCACGGAGGACGAGCGCAAGGCTGCGCACGCCCAGGTCCTGACATACCGGGCGCCGTCCGAGTCCCCGATCCACGCGGAATACGTGGCCGAAATGGCCCGCCAGCTCGTCTTCGCGCAATACGGCGACGAGGCCTATACGCGCGGGCTGAATGTGCAGGTGACCGTCGATTCGGTCCAGCAGCTGGCGGCTTACCACGCTCTCAGGCGCGGGATCATGGACTACGAGCGGCGGCAGCAATTCCGGGGCCCGGAAGGCTACGTCGACCTGCCGGCCGATCCGAAGGCGGTGGACGAACGCGTGTCCGAGGCGCTGGCCGAGCATCCGGACAACGACGACCTGAAGTCGGCGGTCGTGCTGCAGGCGTCGCCGAAGAAGGTCGTCGTCGAGTTGCAGACAGGCGACACCATCACCATCACCGGCGACGGCCTGAAACCCGTGACCTCGGGCTTGGCCGCCAAGGCCGACCCGAAGGTGCAGATCCGGCCGGGCGCCATCGTGCGCGCGTTGCAGTTGCCCAAGGGAGACTGGACGTTGACCCAGCTGCCCGAGGTGCAGGGCGCGTTCGTCGCGACCGAACCCACCACGGGCGCGATCCGCGCGCTCGTCGGCGGCTTCGACTACAACCAGAACAAGTTCAACCATGTCACCCAGGCGTGGCGCCAGCCGGGTTCCAGCTTCAAGCCGTTCATCTACTCGGGCGCGCTCGAGAAGGGCTTCACGCCGTCGACGGTCATCAACGACGGCCCGCTGTTCTTCGACGCCGGCACCACCGGCAGCCAGCCTTGGGAGCCGAAGAACTACGAGGGTACCTTCGAAGGGCCGATGACGATGCGCAATGCGCTGGCCAAGTCGAAGAACATGGTGTCGATCCGGATCCTGCAGTCGATCGGGCCGGCCTACGCGCAGCAATGGATCTCGCGCTTCGGCTTCGACCCCGAGAAGCATCCGCCCTACCTCACGATGGCGCTCGGCTCGGGTTCGGTGACGCCGATCCAGATGTCGGCTGCCTACGGCACCTTCGCCACCGGCGGCTACCGCGTCAACCCGGTGCTCATCACGCGCGTGACCGATGCCCGCGGCAAGGTGCTCCTGGACCAGGCCCCGAAGCCGCTGACCGACGACATGCGCGTCATCGAGCCGCGCAACGCGTTCATCATGAACACGCTCCTGAACTCCAACACGCGTTTCGGCACCGCCGCCAAAGCGCAGGCGACACTCAAGCGGCCCGACGTCTACGGCAAGACCGGCACCACCAACGACTCGCTGGACGCCTGGTTCTGCGGCTTCCAGCCGTCGCTCGCGGCGATCGTGTGGATCGGCTACGACAACCCGAGGAAGCTGGGCGACCACGAAACCGGCGGCGGGCTGGCCCTGCCCGTCTGGATCGAGTTCATGCAGCAGGCCCTGCAGGACGTTCCGGTGGCCGATCTCGTGCCGCCGGACGGCGTGATGAATGTCGGCGGCGAATGGTATTTCAACGAATTCGGTCCGGCCTCGGGCGTGAGCGGCGTCGGCCTGGACGACAAGGCCCCCAAGGAATCGACCGAGGACGAGAAGAAGAGCATTCTCGATCTGTTCAAGACCGGGAACTGAGCTGCCGCGAGCAACGGCGCGCGCGATGCGCTGCCGCGCGCTGGATGCTCAGGCGCGCGGCTCGGCGAGCATGGCGACGAGTTCGTGCGCGAAGCGGTGGGCGTCGCCGGGCCAGCGCGCCGAGAGGTAACGTCCATCGCGCACTGTGAAGCCCAGGCGCTGGAATCGATCCGAGTCGCGCAGTAGAGCAGGCGGCCCGACCAGAAAGTCAAGCGGAGAACGTAACGAAGCGGCAACCTCGTCCTGCACCGTCTGCGGATAGGTGCGGTAGTAGTCGCCGAGACGTCGGCGCGTCAGTCGCCAAGCCAGCATTTCGAGCTGGCGCGTGAGCCCGGTGGTGCGGCGTCCATACAACACACTGCGGCCGACGTCCGCGCCATGCACGGCCTTCGCTCTCGCCGCGAGCACGGTGCCGTGACAGATCGCCGCCACGGGCCTGTCGGCGGCGAAGAACGCGGCCACCGCCGACTGCAGCAGGGCCGACTCCAGATACTCTCGCATGCCCGGCGCATGGCCGCCGGGCAGCAGCAGCGCGTCGAACAGGCCGCCCCGGATGCCGGGGGCGATGTCGTCCCACGCCAGGGGTTTGGCGAACTCGGGCGAACTCGCCATCCGCGCGTGGTCGGCCACCGCGTTCGCCTGCGCGCGCAGCATCGGCGCGAGCAAGCCCAGGCCCGTGCCCGCCAGCATGCGGGGGTCGGCTTGCGCGCGCGCGCCGGCAGGCGTCGCGAACACGCATCGATGCCCCGCCTCGGTCAGCACGCGCCACGGCACCGCCGCTTCGGACGGGTCGAAATCGAGGCGCGGCAACGGAATGAGGACGGTCGCCACGGCGGTGCGTTTCAGGCGTCCAGGCGCAGCGGTTTGCCTGCCTGCGTGCTCGCTTCGTCGGTCAGGCGCGCGAAGAAATCGACGCCGTCGCGGGTATCGAGCCAGCGCCCGTCCGCGAACTTGAAGTGATAGCCGCCCTGGCGCGCCGCGAGCCAGATCTCGTGCAGCGGGGGCTGCTTGTTGACGACGATCTTGCTGCCGTCCGGGAAAGCCAGTTCGAGCAGGCCGCCGGCGCGGTTGGTGTCGATGTCGATCACGCCCTGCTGCAGCCATGCGTCGCACTGGCGCTCGATGGCGGCAAGCACGCGATCGGCGGCTTGGTGATACTCGGTGTCCTGCAGCGTCGAGGTCGACATGGTCGATAGAATCCGTGAGATGAATGATTGTCCGGGATCGAGTTTAGCGGCGCACCACCGCCCTGCGCCGCGCGCAGTCTTCGCGGATTCGCGCACGCGCGTGCGCTCGACACGCGCGCACGGGGCCGCCGTCGCCGCCCTCGTCGCTGCGCTGCTTGCCGCCTGCGGACAGAAGGGGCCGCTGTTCCTGCCGTCGTCGCAGGGGTCGGCGGCGCGCCCTGCGGCGCACGTGCCGAGCGCGGCGGAGGACCGGATGCCGCCCGGGCCTGCCGTGCCCCCGATGCCGTCCGACGAACCGTTCGCGCCGCCCACCGGAGTCGTGCCGTCCAAATAGCCTTCGCGGCACGCCACGCGCGGGCCGTCAAGGGGCCAGGCGCCCTTCCTCGATCGCGTGGCACGCGACCCGCACCGCGCCCGACGGCAGCATCACGGGCCGTTCGACCCGGCACCGCTCGTTCGCGTGCACGCAACGGGGATGGAACGCGCAGCCGGCCGGGGGCGCGAGCGGATCGGGCACCTCGCCCAGCACCTGCGTGCGCGGCCGTCCGCTCATGTGCAGGTCGGGGATCGCGGCGAGCAGCATGTGCGTGTACGGATGGCGCGGCGCCGAGAACAGCTCCGCCTTCGGCGCCAACTCCACCAGCCGGCCGAGGTACATCACGCCGACGTCGTCGCTGACATAGCGCACGACGACGAGGTTGTGCGAGATGAACAGGCACGTCAGCGCGCGTTCGCGTTGCAGCTCCACCATCAGGTTGAGCACCTGTGCCTGCACCGAGACGTCGAGCGCCGAGGTCGGCTCGTCGCAGACCAGGAACTCGGGGCTCGTCGCCAGCGCGCGCGCGATCGAGATCCGCTGCCGCTGTCCGCCCGAGAACTGGTGCGGGAACTTGCGGACGTCGACGTTCTTCAGCCCGACCGACGCGAGCAGGTCGGCCACGCGAGCCGGAATGTCCGCCGGTTCGACGAGGCGCTGTTCGACCAGCGGCTCGGCGACGATGTCGGCGACGCGCCAGCGCGGATTGAGGCTCGCATACGGATCCTGGAAGATCATCTGCATGCGCCGACGCAGCGCGCGCGCCGCGTCGCGCGGCCCGGCGAGCGTCTCCTCGATGTCGGCGCCGTCCAGACGCGCGCTGCCTTCGGTCGGACGCTCGAGTCCGACCATCAGGCGCGCGAGCGTGCTCTTGCCGCAGCCCGACTCCCCGACCAGCGCGAGCGTTCGCCCGGGCTCGATCGAGAAACTGACGTCGTCGACCGCGTGGATCAGGCGCGGCGCGTCACGGCGCAGCACGCGGTCGAGCCAGGGCGTCGCGAGCTCGAATGTCTTGCCCAGGTGGCGTGCCTCGACCATCGCGCTGCGCACGCCCGAGAGGTCGGGCGGTGCGGCGAAGGTGCTGTCGCTGAAGGCGTCCGTCATGGCAGCCCGCCGTCGACGAGCGGCCACCAGCACGCCGCGCGCGTGCGCACGACGAGCGCAAGCTCCGGCCGCTCGGCCTCGCAACGCGGGCTGGCCTTGGGGCAACGCGGATGGAACGCACAGCCTGACGGGATCTCATCGAGCCGCGGCAGCGCGCCTTCGATCTGCGCGAGCCGGCCTTCGCCCGCGTCGAGCGTGGGCACCGACGCCATCAGCCCCGCCGTGTACGGATGCGCGGGTCGATGGATGACTTCCTGCACCGGGCCGATCTCGACGACACGCCCGGCATACATCACGGCGACGCGGTCGCAGGTCTCGGCGATCACGCCCATGTCGTGCGTGATCAGCATCACCGCGGCGCCGTGCGCCTGCGAGACCTGGCGCAGCAGCGCGATGATCTGCGCCTGCACGACGACGTCCAGCGCCGTCGTGGGTTCGTCGGCGATGATCAGCCGCGGCTCGCCGGCGAGCGCGAGGGCGCTGACGGCGCGCTGGCGCATGCCGCCGGAGAACTCGTGCGGATACTGGTCGAGGCGCGCCTCGGGCGCCGGGATGCCGGTCTGGCGCAGCAGGCCGATCGCGCGTTCGCGTGCGTCAGCCGCGTTCAGCGGCAGGTGCGTGCGCAGCGTCTCGACCAGTTGGTGGCCGACGGTGTAGATCGGGTTGAGCGACGTCAACGGATCCTGGAAGATCGCACCGATCTGCTTGCCGCGCACGCGGCGCATCGCCTCATGGCCGAGGTTGTCGATGCGCTGGCCATCGAGCAGGATCTCGCCGCCGCTCACGTGCCCGGGTGGGTCGATCAAGCCGATGATCGCCGCACCGGTCAGCGACTTGCCCGCACCCGATTCGCCGACGATGCCCAGGATCTCGCCTGGCGCGATGTCGAACGAGACGCCGTCGAGCGCGCGCAACGAGCCGCGGCGGGTCGGGAAGTCGACACGCAGGCCGCGAACCTCGAGCAGCGGCGCCGTCATGACGTCGCCTTCTCGCTGCGGACGGCGTCGCGACGCCGTGGGGTCGGGCGGGCGGCGCTCATCGCAACCTCGGGTTGAGTGCGTCGCGCAGCCAGTCGCCGAGCAGGTTCACGCTCATCGCGATGAGCACCAGGGCGACCCCTGGAAAGACCGTGATCCACAGCTCGCCTGCGTAGAGGAAGTCGTTGCCGTTGCGGATCAGCGTGCCGAGCGACGGCGTCGTGGGCGGCACGCCGACGCCAAGGAACGACAGCGTCGCCTCGGTGATGATCGCCTGGCCGACCTGGATCGTCGCGAGCACCAGCACGGGCCCGAGCACGTTGGGCAGCACGTGCCGGCGCAGGATGCGCAGCCGGGGCACGCCGATCAGCCGCGCGGCCTGCACGTAGTCCTTGTGACGCTCGACGAGCGTCGAGCCGCGCACCGTGCGGGCGTAGCGCACCCAGTCCGTCGCGGCGATCGCGAAGATCAGCACGCCGAAGGCGACCGCCGCGCCCGCCTGCGGAAAGAGGACACGTCCGACGCCGTCGATCAGCAGCGCGACGAGGATCGGCGGGAACGACAGCATCACGTCGCACAGGCGCATCAGCACGGCGTCGAGCACCCCGCCGATGAAGCCGGACACGAGCCCCGCGGCCACGCCGACGGCCAGTGACAGCGCCACCGACACGAGCCCCACGATCAGCGAGACGCGCGCGCCGTACATGATCGCCGAGAGCATGTCGCGGCCCTGGTCGTCCGTGCCGAGGACGTAGGTCGCGCGGCCGTCGGCCATCCAGGCAGGGGGCAGGTGCGAGTTGTTGAGATCGAGCGTCGACAGGTCGAACGGATCGTGCGGCGCGATCCACGGCGCCGCGAAGGCGCACACGAGGCAGAGCAGCGCGAGCGCGGTGGCGACGAGCGCGACCGGCGAACGCGTGAAGTCGAACCAGAGATCGCTCCCGACGACACGCTGGAAGCGCGACGGCAGGCGCGGCGTCGTGGCGACGGCCGGCGCCTGCGCAGGCGGCACGCGCCCGCTCACCTGCAGGCCTTCGCCGCGGCCGCGCGGCTGCTCATCGCCCGCCTCCCGTCGTCGACGCGCGCACGCGCAGGCGCGGATCGACCGCGGCGTAGAGCAGGTCGACGACCAGGTTGATCACGACGAAGACGACCGCGATCAGGCACAGGTAGGCTGCCATCACGGGGACATCCGCGAACTGCACCGCCTGGATGAACAGGCTGCCCATTCCCGGCCACGCGAAGACCGTCTCGGTGATGATCGAGAACGCGATGAGGCTGCCGAACTGCAGGCCCGAGATCGTCAGCACCGGGATCAGCGTGTTGCGCAGCGCGTGGCGAAAATGGACGATGCGATCGGGCAGCCCCCGTGCGCGTGCGAACTTCACGTAGTCGGAGCGCAGCACCTCAAGCATCTCGGCACGCACGAGCCTCATCACGAGCGTCAACTGGTACAGCGAGAGCGCGACGGCCGGCAGCACCAGGTGGCGCCAGCCGTCGAGGGTCAGCAGGCCCGTGCTCCAGTCGCCGAGCTGCACCGTTGTGCCACGACCCGAACTCGGCAGCCAGCCGAGCAGCACGGCGAACACCTCGATCAGCAGGATGCCGATGAGGAAGCCCGGCAGCGACACGCCCAGCAGCGACGCGATCATCGCGGCCTGCGCATCCCAATGGCGCCGGCGCAGCGCGGTGAATACACCCAGAGGTATGCCGAACACCATCGCGATGACCGCCGCGGCGGTCGACAGCTCGAGCGTCGCGGGCAGGCGTTCGATGATCAGCGCGGAGACTTCCCGACCCTGGCGCAGGCTGATCCCGAAGTCGCCGCGCACCGCGTGGCCGACGAAGCGCGCGAACTGCAGCGGCGCGGACCGGTCGAGCCCGAGGTCGCTGCGAAGTTGCTGGCGTTGCTCGGGCGTGGCGTCCTGTCCGACCATGTTGTTGACCGGATCGCCGACATATTGGAACAGCGCGAATGCGCCCATCCCGACGACCAGAAGCACGAGCAAGGCCTGACCCAATCGGCGAAGGATGAATGACAGCATCGGCGCCAAGAATACCTGCAAAGAAACGCCGCTCGCCCACGGGCTTACCTTGCGACGCGACGTCGTCGGCATGCATTCTTGCACCAGGCAGGCGCGCGCTCAGCGGAAATGAAAAAGGCCCGTCCGAAGACGAGCCTTGATGTGGCCCCGCTCGAGGCGAGGCGCCGATCATGCGACCCGGCGCGAGGCCGGGAGCCGATCAGAAGTTGTGGACGACGCCCAGGTTGAACGCCTTGTTGCCCGTGCCGGCCGCCGTGGCGTTGCCGACCGTGAACCCGGCGTTGTGGCCGAAGCTGTTGTTGTCGTTGTTGATCTTCGCGTAGGCGGTGTAGATCGACGTGCGCTTCGACAGCGGGTATTGATAGCCGATGCCCCATTGGGTGGCATCTTCGTCGCCGGTGTTGCCACCCGCGGTGTTCGCGGTACGGTCGTTGTGATGGATGTACGAACCCATCAGCTGGCCGCCGCCCACGGGAATGGTCAGGCCGCCCATGATGTCGAGGATGTCGACCTTCTTCGCGCCGGTCGGGTCGCCATCGCTCTTCTGCACCAGTCCGTGGACCTTGACGATACCGAAGTCGTACGTGCCGCCGAACGTGTAGTTCTTGCGTTGCGAGCCGACGCCGTTGGCGTTTTCCTGGTCGTAGAACGAGAAGCCGAGGTAGGCCGGGCCGTTCACGTAGGTCAGGCCAGCACCGGTTTCGCGGCCGCCAACCCAGTTGCCGGTTTGTTCGCCGAAGCCGATTTCACCAGCGGCCGTCAGGCCGGCGATCGACGGCGTGACGTACGTCACCGAGTTGTTGATACGGATGCCGGACGGATCGACGATGTTGTTGATCTGGGCGGCGAAGCCCGTGCCGAACGGGTCGATCGTGCTCAGGTTGTTGAACCCGAGGCTGTACTGACGGCCGGCGCTCAGGCCACCGAAAGCGCCGGTCAGGTCGCCGTGAGCCTGGCGGCCCATGAAGGCGTTCGAGCCCGTGCAGAAGTTCGGGACGGGAACGGTGCCGACGGTCGTGCCGGCCGAGTTCTTGACGGTGTTCGACTGGCCGGCGGCGCTGTCGGCGCAGTAACCGGTTTCCAGCTGGAACGAGGCCTTGTAGCCGCCGCCCAGGTCTTCGACGCCCTTGAAGCCGATGCGCGAACCGCCGGTCACGCCGGAGTCCAGGCGAACCGACTTACCCTGCGGAGAGCCGCTGTCCAGAACCAAGCCCAGGTCGACCTTGCCGTAGATGGTGACCGACGATTGAGCGTATGCGGCGCCGGTGACGGCGGTGAGCACTGCGAGAGCGAGCAGCGACTTTTTCATTGCGAATATCTCCTAGGGTTAACAAGAGATTCCGGTCGCGGCGGCGGTAAGGCGATTTATTCTTCTCACGCCGAAGACCGCAACCTCATCGGAAGCTGCACCTATTGCACCAGACGGACCCTCCGGCTGCAAAGCATCGGCGGCGAAATCACGGCCTCGTGTTGTCTGCCAGCAACGACTCGACGGCCCCTCGCCGGAGCCGTCCGACACGGGCTGCGCAAGGCCTTCGCGGCTCGCGCCAGGACGTCATCGGTTATCGTGCGGCCATGGAATTGAACCTGGTCGATCGATGGCTGTGCGGCGCCGAAGCGGCGCTGCGAACGCTTTCCGGCGGCGCGCGCGCCGCGCGGGCGACCCCGTCAGCCGCGCCCATGCCCACCGGCGAGACGCCCGCCGACGCCGCCCTCGATGCCGACGAGCGCCGCCTGTCCGGCGCACTGATGCGCGTCAATCATGTGGGCGAGGTCTGCGCGCAGGCGCTCTACCAGGCGCAGGCGCTCGCGACCCGCGACCCGGCGCTGCGCGAGCAGATGGACCACGCCGCACGTGAAGAGATCGACCATCTGGCCTGGACGCAGGAGCGCCTCGCGGCGCTCGGCGACCGGCCGAGCCTGCTGAACCCGCTCTGGTACGGCGGCGCCTTCCTGATCGGCCTGGCCGCCGGGCGCGTTGGCGACCGGGTGAGCCTGGGCTTCGTGGTCGAAACCGAGCGCCAGGTCGAACAGCATCTGGCCGGCCATCTCGAGCGGTTGCCACCGGGGGACGCCGCGTCGCGTGCCATCGTCGCGCAGATGCAGGCAGACGAAGCCGCTCACGCCGTGGCGGCGCAGCAGGCCGGCGGCATCGAGCTGCCGTCGCCGGTGCGCACCGCCATGCGGGTCGCCGCCAAGGTCATGACGGCGACCGCGCACTATCTCTGAAACTGCAGTTTGAAACTGCGCCGCTGAATATTCTTCTGAACTAAGGGCGCAAAACCGTCAGCATGTTTCGACGACCTCGAAACTGGTCGTGATCTCGGCCGTCTTGCCCAGCATGATCGTCGCGGAACAGTATTTCTCGTGCGACATCGCGATCGCGCGCTCGATCGCGGCCGGCGGGATCGCGCGCCCGGTGACGACGAAGTGCAGGTGCAGGTGCGTGAAGACCTTCGGATCCTCGGTCGCCCGTTCGGCCGTCACCTTGACCTGGCACCCTGCCACGTCGTGGCGCCCGCGACGCAGGATCAGCACGACGTCGTAGGCCGTGCAGCCGCCCGCACCGGCCAGCAGCGTCTCCATCGGGCGTGGCGCGAGGTTGCGTCCCCCGCCGTCGGGGGCGCCGTCCATCGTCAGCAGGTGGCCGCTGCCCGTTTCAGCGGTGAAGGCCATGCCGCTCGCGGGCACCCAGTTGATCGTGCATTCCATGTTGGTCTGATCCGAAATCCGAAAGTCGACACCGCGCGCGGATGCGCCGTGTCGATTGTGCAACGCGGCCGTCGACCCTGCATGCGCCAGGACACGGCAAAGGGTGTCCCAAACCGGTGCGCGACCGTGCTTTTCGCACCGCCAAATGACTTTGGAGATGCCTCCCTACAGAGGAGCGCGAAGATATATTGCAGTGCAGCAACCGCTGCGATAGACTGGCTTCATTGTCGCTGCGGCACCCGCTGAAAAGCCCCGCCGCACCGACCGCAAGTTGTCTCCTCCACCTCCTAAAAACTGGTGGATTCAGGCCCGAAGCTGTGAAGCTTTGGGCCTTTTTCTTGGGCCGTGCGGATTCGCTGGCCGCGTGGACTGCGTTCACGCAATAAGAACCCGCGCGCCGACGGCCGACTTATCATCCCGCGGCTCTACTCACACTCAGCCTGGAGCCCCGATGGCCGCCGCACGCCCCCCGCGTGAACTCCCTTCCGACACGTCCGCGGGGATCGCGACCAGCATTGCGAACGCGCCCGCGCCCGTCGCCGCGCTGTCGCGCAGCGCCCAGGCCATCGCCGGCGCCTACCTGCGCAAGATCCTCACGGCACGTGTCTACGACGTCGCCGTCGAGACCCCGCTCGAGCCGGCGAAGAACCTGTCGCGCCGCCTCGGCAACCACGTGCTGCTCAAGCGCGAGGACACCCAGTCCGTCTTCAGCTTCAAGCTGCGCGGCGCATACAACAAGATGATCAACCTGCCGACCGCGGCGCTGCAGCGCGGCGTCATCTGCGCGTCGGCCGGCAACCATGCGCAAGGGGTCGCGCTGAGCGCCAGGCGGCTCGGCGTGCGCGCGGTGATCGTCATGCCGGTGACGACGCCCAAGGTGAAGATCGACGCCGTCCACGCGCTCGGCGGCGAAGTCGTGCTGCACGGCGACAGCTACTCCGACGCCTACGCCCACGCCACGCAGATCGAGAAGGACGAGAGCCTGACGTTCGTGCACCCGTTCGACGACCCGGACGTCATCGCCGGCCAGGGCACCGTCGCGATGGAGGTGCTGCGCCAGCACCAGGGGCCGATCGACGCGGTGTTCG
>FTDG01001303.1_pt1 | contig 12669 bp, 2 predicted proteins | sample 1639751 | NCBI WGS metagenome assembly FTDG01 (sample SAMEA3914869, study PRJEB12502) | metagenome | biome: forest; material: soil | place: USA | collected 2012-03-12 | depth 0.1 m
CAGGTCCGAGCCGTCCTCCTTGGCCGCCAGGAAGTCGAAGTTGCCCGAATGCAGGCGCACCGCGACGGCCACCGCGTTGGCGGCTTCCCTGGTCTCCAGGCCTTGCGCCGACGTGTTCAGCGTGATGCGCGTGCGCTGCGCGTCCTTGGCGTCGGCCGCCGCGGCGAGCGTGGGGGCGAGCAGCAAGCCGCTGGCGAGCGCGAGGGTTGGAACGAGGAGTCGCATGGTCGTGTGTCGTTGGAGTGGAGGGACGCTCAAGGCTTGCTCGAGCCGTCGCCGAAGCCCAGGAAGTCGAGGACGAGGTTCAGGCGCTTGCGGCGCTTGCGTTCCTTCTCCTCCTCGCTGTCGCCGGCGTTGACGGTGGTCGCCGCGGCCGCATTGCCCGCCACGGCCGCCAGGCCCGCGGTGCCGCCGCCGGTCGAAGCGGGCGGCGGCGCGCCGACCGCGGTGCCGCCGACGGTCAGGGCATCGGTGTTGACGAAGGTCGCCGCGCCCAGGAACGCGTTGCCCAGCGCCTTGATGCCGGCGTCGCCGGCGTTGATCTCGCCCTTGGGCGCGTACAGGTCGAGGTCGCTCGCGGCGTTGAGCACCGCGATGCCGCTGCCCGAGAACGAGCCGGACAGGTCGATCGTGAACTCGCCCGTCGTCGGATCGAGGCGGTAGACCGGCGACGGCGCGCCGACCACCGTCTTGCCGCCGCGGCCGGCATCCAGGCTGCCGTTGGACGCCCACATCAAGAGGTCGCCCAGGCCCACCGTGAACACGCGCGACTGGTCGACGTTGACGCTGCCATCGACGATCACCGACAGGTTGCCGCCGGCGGCCGTGACGATGCCCAGCGAGCTTGCCGGCTTGGGGTTGAAGCTGGCCGCCACCGTGCCGACGTCGACGCTGCCGCGTGGCGCGAGCACGGTGATGTCGCTGTTCTGCAGCGTCTCGACCTGGCTCGAACCCATCTCCAGGTTGCCGCTGCCGGCAGCGGACGGGAACACGAGGGCCAGCGCATCGTAGGCCGGTTGGTATGCGGCCGCCTTCAGGTCCGCGGCCGACTGCTGCGAGGCCGCGCGGCCGGACTTGCGGATCACGTCGACCAGCACCAGGTTCGTGAACAGCGCCTGCTGCTCCGGCGCCATCTGCTCGAACCGCGACAACGCGGTACTCGCGTCGGCCGCTGCGGGCTGGCCCTGCGCCACCAGGAACTTCTGAAGCAAGGCGACGTAGGGCGACGGCGTCGTGCCCGAGGTCGCCATCGCGACCACCTGCGCCTGCTGCTGCGTAGCCGGCACTGTTGCGACCCACGCGCTGGCCAGCGCGGCATCGAGCACCGTCGCCTGCGCCGAGGCGGCAAGCTTGGCGAAGTCGGCCTGGGCCGTCTGCAGGTCCAGGGCCGGGTTGCTCTCGCGCCGCTGCGCATCGGCGAGGATCGCCGCGTTGAGCACGTCGTCGCCCACCAGCGCCTTGACCTGCGTGATCTGGTCGGCGACACCCGATGCGGCATATTGCTGCGCCGCGCTGCTGCCCAGGTTGGGCAACGTCTGCCCGGCCTTGAGCGCGCTGAGCTGCGCAAACAGGTCGGATGCGAAGCCGGCGACGCCGGTGCCGCCCAGCAGCGGGAAATACCAGCTGGCGGCCTGCGTGTAGTCACCGCCGGCCAGCGACACCCCGGCCGCCACCGTCACTGCGCCGCCGACCGAAGGCAGCGCCGCGTTCTGCCGGTTGCCCAGCGCCAGGATGCCGCTCGATTCAGACAGGTCGATGTTGCGGCCCGCGAGCACCAGCAGGTTGCCGCGACCATAGAAATTCAGGGCGCCCGAACGGCCGCTGCTCGGGTTCGGGAAGTCGATGTCACGCCCCGCCTCCAGCAGCGACAGTTCGGACGCGTCGTTGTGCTGCAGGGTGATGCCGATGTAGGAATCGCCCGTCTGCTGCCCCAGCAGCAGGTCGCGGCCGGCGATCATGCGCAGCGCGGTGGTCGTCTTGATGCCCAGGCTCAGCGACAGGTCGCCGGTTTGAGCGACCAGTTCCATCGGCGAACGCGTGCCGTCATCGTAAGGCGTGAGGCCAACGGTGTAGTCGGACAACGGATCCGTGACAGGATCTCCACCAGCAATCAGGGTCGGCACCTGAGGCGACAGGTTGCTGCCTCCGACAGACACGCTGATGAGGTTGAGGTTGTCGGCCGCCAGCAGGCTCAGCTTGGTCGTGCTGGTCGGGATCTGGATCAGCTGGCCGGCCGTGATGCTGCCGTTGGGCGCGCTGAAGGAGCTGATGTCTGGAATCACGCGGTCTGCATCGATCAGTTGCCCATTGGTGGGCTCCGCCTCGTACATGTCGATTGTCGCGAAGTAGGTCAGGTCGCCCGCGCCAGCCAGCGCGTTCAGCGTCGCCTGCGGCGTCAGGCCCATGATCGTCATGAAGCTCGAGACGGCGGTCGCCGACAGGTACTCGTTCGAGGCTGGCGTCAGCGTGAAGGCCGAAACCAGTCCCAGCTCGAGGTTGTCGAGCGCGACGATGTTCAGCGCGGTGTTGCCGTACTGCACCTGCAGCGCAAACGGCGCGCTGGCGTCGGTGTTGGACGACGTGATGTCGCGCCCTGCCTGCACGCTGCCGGTCGTGCCCGTGGCCATCACGCTGCCGCCGACGATGTCGCGCCCGGCCTGCACGGCGAGGTCGCCGCCGGGAAAGTTCACGGCGCTGCCAACGCTGCCGCTGGGGGTGCGCGCGATGAAGCCGCTGGTCGCGGTGGTGAAGCTGGCGTTGACCAGGTCCTGTCCGGCCGCGGCCGTCACGTCGCCGCCGCCGAAGGTGGCAAAGCCTTGCTGGAACAGGTCGTAGCGGCTCCACCACATCGGCTGGCCGTTGGTCTTCTGGTCGCTCGCGCGCCAGGCCCAGGCGCTGGAGATCTGCAGCGTCGCCGCGTCCGGATCCGCGCCGACGATGTCGCGCCCGGCCTCCACGCTCAGGCTGCCGCCGCCCGTCAGGAACGGCGACTGGGCTGTGGTGACGCTGCCGGCCGCGCCGTTGTGCAGGTAGGCCGCCGCCGGCAGCTGGTTGCCGACGTAACCATCGGCCTGCAGTTGCTGCGCGGTGAGCGGGGTGCCCGTCGTGTAGACGTCGGCCTGCGCGTTGACCAGGGTCACGTCGCGCCCCGCGGCGATCGCGATGTCGCCGGTGGTCGTGCGCACCAGCACGTTCTTGCCGGCCGCGCCGATCGTCACGTCGCCGGCATCGGCCGATGCCGTCGTCGTCATCACGTCGGCCGCGCCCAGGTCTGCGCCGCCGACGAGTCGGATGTTGGCACCCTGCGCGTAGCTGCCGTTGACCTGCGCGATGACGGCCGACGGCGCGATCTTGGCCGCGGCCGCCATCGTGGTGGGCGCGGTGCCGCTGGGCAGGAAGCCGTCGCTGAGGCTGCCGGTGATGTTGAGGTTGCCGCCCGCGCGCAGCGTCAGGTCCATCGGCGCGCCGCTCGCCTGGGCCTGCACCGCGCCGTTGCTGGCGAACGAGGTGAGGTTCCAGCCGCCCGCGGCCGCGTTGCCGACCATCGCGAGGTCGCCGGTCGAATCGATCTCGACGCCCGAGCGCAATTGAAGCGCCGAGGTCGGCTGGCCGATCAGCGCACCGACTCGCGCCAGCACCGTGGCCGCGGTCTGGCCGAGCACCTGGTTGTCGGTGTTGACCTGGGTGATGACCGCGTCGTTGACGGTGCTCGCCGCATACTGCTTGACGGACTCGACCTGCACCTGGCCGGCGCCCGTCACCGTCGTGCCGCCGCTGCCGCCGATGGCCACGCCGGTGCCGTCCGCGCCGCGCTGGGCACGCACGAGCAGCGTGCCGTTCGTCGCGCCGCTGGTGTCGATCTTGCCGCCGTTGAAGTTCACCGTGCCCGTGCTGCCGCTGAACGTGCCATCGGACTGCAGCTGACGGTCGCCGCTCATCAACTCGACCTCGCCACCCGTGCTGCCGCTGCCGTTGGCGTGGATCGAAGCACTGGCGTCGATGTCGAGCGCCGCGCCGCCCGCCAGCACGATGCGAGGGCCGGTGGTGCCGGCGGCGTCGAGGCTGCCGGCAATCGTGAGCGCGCCCGAGTCGGCGCTGAGGGTGATGCTTTGCGCGGCCAGCGTGGTGCCGGCTGCCAGGGTCTGGTCGCCGCTGCGGTTGCGGATCGCGAGGCTGCCGCCGAAGTTGCCGGGCGCCGCGGCGAGCGTGGCCGCCAGCGCGGCCAGGTCGAGCGCGCCGGCGCTGTCGATGCTCAGCGAGCCGCCGGCCTGGCCGGTGGCGGCGGTGCCCAGCAGGCTGCCCTGGAGCGCCACGCTGCCCGCCGGGGCAGAGATCGTCACGCTGCCGGCGTTGCCGCCCGCGGCCGCGCCGGAGACGTCGATCGCCGCGCCCAGGTCCACGCTCACGCCGCCCGTCGCGGCCAGCACGCCCAGCGTGCCGCCGGGGGTGCCGATCACGGTGCCGTCGAAGGGCGCGCTGTCGCGACCCGCCAGGTCCGTGTGGGAGCCGGCTGCGAATTGCACCGCGTTGCCGCTGCCGGATGCGGCGAGCGTCAGCTGGCCGGACGGAAGCACCACGTTGCCGCCCTGCGCGATGCTGGCGGCAGAGATCGTCACCTGCGCGCCCGCTCCGGCCGCCGTACCCGAGGCGGTACCGGTCGTCGCGAGCGTGAAGCTGCCGCCGGCGGCCAGCGAGGCCTGCGCCGCACGGGTGGCCTGCAGCGAGGACGCCGAGATGGCGAGGTCGCCCGGCGTGCTCAGCACCGCCTGGTCGGCCAGCACCACTTCGTGCGCGGCCGACAAGGTCACGCCCGCCGCGCCGCTGACCGACACCGCGCCCGGCCCGATCAGCACCTGGCCGGTGCCGGCCGCCGCGTCCGACGCGAGCGCCTGCACCTGCAGCGTGTTGATGCCGGTGCTCACGGCGCCGGCGTTGCCGGTGGTGTTCTGCAGCGTCACGCCACCGGCCTCGATGATCGCGGCCACCGGCTTGGGTGGCGTGGCGGACAAGGAAGCGGTGTCGCCGATCACCGCGATGCTGCCGGTATCGATCGTCAGCGACTGCACCGAGGCGCTGCCGAGGGTGACGTTGCCGTACAGGTCCAGGCCCGTCGCGCTGCGCAGCGTCAGCGACTCCGCGCCATCGACCTGCGAAGCCAGCTTGGCCGTCAGCACCAGCGTGTCGGCATCGGGCGTCACGCCGGTGAGGTTGCCGGCCACCATGTGGCCCGCGCCCAGCGTGATCGCCGTGGCGGTCAGCGTCGCGTCGCCGGCGATCGTGTTGCTCTGCGTGCCCTCGGCGGTGATCGCGCCGCCCGACAGCGTCACGCCGCTGCCGATCACGAGACTGCCGCCCGCGCCCTGGACGCCGGTGCGCGTGCTGCTGGCCGTGGCGTCGGCGCTCACGCGCAGCAGCGCGCCGTCGCCGGTCAGGTTCAGCGTCGGTGCCACCACCGGCGTGGACGTCGCGGCCGCGGCGGCGGCCTCGATGGCGGAGCCGGCCTGCAGCGTGACGGTGTCGTTGGCCACCACGACAAGATCGTTGATCGTCAGTGGCGTGCCGGCGTTGGCGATCGTCACCTTGTCGGCGCTGACGGCCACGTTGCCGGTGCTCTGGTCCTTCAGCCCGCCCAGCACGACCAGCGAAGCGCCGGTGGCGTTGAGGTCGGCCGGGCTCAGCGACAGCGCAGCCGCGTCGGCGGTGCCGCCGACCTGGATGTCGTCCGCTGCAATGTCGAGTTCGCCACCACGGCCGACCGTGGTCGTGGTGCTTGTCGTCGTGGTGGTCGACCCGGTGGTGGTCGTGGTCGTCGTCGTGGCCGTCGGCAGCGTGAACAGCGTGCTGCCTTTCAGGTCCAGCTGCGCGGCCGCGATGGCCAGCACGCCGGCATCAGTGGGCAGCGCCGGCGCCGCCACGCCCTTGGCCGCGGCCTGCGCGCCGAAATAGGCGTTGGCGTTGGCCTGGTCGATCTCGCTGTAGGCCAGCGCCTGGGTCGAGGTGAGCACCTTGAACGACTGCGTCAGCGAGCTGGCGAAGCTGGTGCCGGCCTGGCCGTAGAGGCCGCCCACCAGCACCGAGCCGTCGGTCTGCTTGACGGCGGCGCCGAGCGCCAGCGGCGCGCTGGAACTGGTCGGCGTGACCAGGAACGAGCCCGCGATCGTGGCGTACTGCGCGGGCATCACCGCATAGGTGCCGGCGGGGATCGGACCGCCGCTGCCGAAGGTGACGGTGCGACCGAGCTGCAGCGTCGGGTGCACGCCGTTGGCATCGGATTGATAGTGCAGGATGTCGGAGTCCTGCGCGGCATAGAGGCCCGCAGTGGGCACGACGGCGAACGCGCCGCCGGCCGCGCCGGCGAAGATGTCCTTCGATCCGCCGTTGCCGGGCACGAACTCCTGCGCGACGACGTTGCCGCCGCCCGACAGGTCCATCGTGGAACCCGCCGCGACGTTGATCGCGCCGTCCGGGGCGTTCAGCGAGATGGCCTTGGCCGGCGGCGTCGTGACGGCGACGCCGTCGTAGGTCCAGTCCGTGCCGCCGTTGGTCTGGCCGTAGGGCACGGTCAGGGCCGCGCCCGACTGGCTGGTGCCGGCCACCGACAGCACGCTGCCATTGCCCACGACCAGGCTGTCGCTCGCGTTGAGCACGATGCTGCCGAACGGGGCGCGCAGCACGCCGGCCTGGCTCGCGTCGGTGGCATCGCCGATCGCGATGTCGGCCGCGTTGATCGTGAGGCTGCCGCCGGCGCTCAGCGGCATCGCCGCGTTGCGGTCGCCGCCGGTGACCTGCACGCGCTGCCCCGGCGCGTTGACGGTGTACTGGCTGGCGGTCGTCGGCAACACCTGGGGCGCGCTGAGCGTCAGGTTGCCCTGCAGCCCCAGGCTGCCTTGCGTGCCGATGCTGCCGAACAGGCTCTCCAGCCGCAATTCGGACGCCGCGCTCACGTCGGCCGTGCCGACGCCTTGCAGCACCTGTTGCCCGAACAGTTCCACGAGCCCGCCCGACAGCGACAGCTTGCCTGCGCCACCGATCGCGCCCGCCGTGCCCGGGATCTGCTGGTACGACGCCCCGGCCTGCAGCGTCGAGGCGCCCGAGAGCGCGACGTTGCCGACGCCCGGCGCCAGCACCAGCGCCGGCGCGTCGATCGTCAGGTTGCCGGCCAGCGCGAGCGTCGTGTCGGTGATGAAGCGCACCTGAAGGTTGGCCTGCAGGTCGACGCTGGAAAAGCCCGCCTGCAGCGATTGCGCCGACACGGTCACCGCGGAAACGCCGGTGGCCGTCGATGACTGCACCGCGGCTTGCTGGACGACGACGCTGTCCGCGCCGCTGAAGGAGAAGCTGCCGCCACTGACGCTCGCGTCGCCGCCAAGGGCATGCAGGTTGCCCGCCAGCGCGCCGCCGCTGGAGCTCGCGATCGAGATCGAGCCGCCGGCGCTGGCGACGACCTGCGATGCGACGACCGTGTTGCCCTGCGCATTGACGGTCGCGACGCCCAGCGTGGCCGAGGTGCCGTCGGCCGCGATCACCGCGCCCTGCGCGATGGTGATCGGCGTGACGGTGCCGTTGGTCACGGCCAGGGTGACATTGCCACCCGCGAGCACCTGGCCGGTCGGCAGCGCACCGGTTTGCGGCTGCAGCACTGCCGTGCCGGAGACGTCGATGCGCGCCGATGCGCCGAGATTCAACTGGCCCGGGGTGGGGCTCTGCGGCGGTGTTCCGACCAGGCTCAGCGCGACGTTGCCGCCGGGGTCGCTGATCGTGCCACCGAGGTTGATCTGATCGCCCGCGCTCAGGCGCACCGACGCCAGCGGATCGGTCACGATGCTCGAGCCGTTGGCCAGCGTGAGGCTGCCGATCGGATTGCCCTGCAAGGACGCGGCGCTCAGCGCGATGCTGGCGGGGGCGCGCTGCGAAGCCAGCAGCGTCCCGACGTTCATGAAGCTCGAAGGTGCGGTGCCGGTGGGCTCCTGGGCCGCGCCCGGGCCGAGGATCCAGTTGCTGGCCTGCGGCCGCAGCGACACGCCTGGTGCCAGGGTCAGCGTGTGCACCGCACCCACGTTGTAGTTCGTGAACGCGCCTTGGTCGAAGAACGCGCTGGACAGCACCAGCGAACCGATGGCCGCGCCGTCGGCCACGCCGCTGGGGATCGCGCCCGCGCCGATCGTGATGGCGTCGGCATCCAGCGTCAGCGTGCCACCGCCGCCCAGCGAGTCGGCGACGAGCCGGCTGCCGATGTGCACCGTGGCCGGCGCATCCGCGTCCGAGAGCGACATGCCGCTCTGCAAGGTCACGCTACCGGCCGACGTGCCGGCCACCGCGCCCGCGGTGCTCACCGTCGCCCCGCCGGATACGTCGATACGCGAGGCATCCTGCAAGTCGAGCGCGGCCCCCGAGCTCAGGGTGACCGAGCCCCCGGACGTCGCGGCCATGGCCGTGGCCCCATCGAGCGCGCGGTTGACCCAGTCCGCCGAGACGTCGATGACCTTGCCCGCGCCCAAGGTGACGCCGCCGGCGAAGCCCAGCCCCAGCGCCGGGCGGGTGACCACGCTGACGCTGCCACCGGTGGTGTGGATGTCAGCCTCGAGGTCGGCGCCCGCCGCGCCGCCGGCGGCCAGGTCGACGACCGCGCCCGTGGGCATCGCGAGGTCGGCGCCGAGCGCGATGCCGTCGTTCGTCGTGACCGTGAGCTGGCCGGCACCGCTGGCATTGATGGTGCTGGCCGCGATGTGGCTGGCGGCCGGCAACGCACTGGTCAGCGGGTTGCTCCAGAAGCCCGCGACCAGCGTGCTGGAGGCATCGTCGATGTCGAGGTCGTTGAGGCCGGCCGACACGAAACCGTCAATGCCGAACGACGTGGACCCGTTGGTGCGCGCGCCCAGCACCAGCGTGGAGGCGGTGGCCAGCGGATCCAGGCCCGAGGTCTGGCGCACGCCTTGCGTCACGGTCGCCTGGACCTGTCCGTCCAGCACCGCCACCGGGCTCACCACGCTCAGCGTGCCGCCGGCCTGGCCGGCGACGTAGCCCGGCGTCACGAAGCCGCTGCTGACCTGCGACGGCGAATACGACGGCACCACGCCCCAGCGATCGAGCTGGCCCGTCGGCGCGCCCAGGATGCCGGTGTAGGTGAGCCCGGCCGGCGCCTGGTTGAAGGTGTAGACCTTGCCGTCGCTGCCCAGCAGCTCGCTGGGCGTGACGGTGGCGGCCGTGTAGTTGACCTGGCCGCCGGACACGTTCAGCGTCGACGCCGCGTTGGTGACCACGGCACCGGTCGACTCCAGCTTGACCGTGCCGCCGGCCGCCAGCTGCTCGGTGGCCGTCTTTTCGATCGCGTTGACGTAGGCCGAGGTGTTGCCCAGGATGGGCACCGGGCTGCGCACGTCGAACGTGAGCTCGCTGCGATAGATCGGGCCGGTGCGCTGCAGCGGCGCGTCGGCCAGGTCGTTGGCGCCCAGCAGCGCGGTGGTGACGAAATTGCGCGCGGCCGACACCGTGGCGTCGGTGGTGCCGGAGACGTCGATGGTCGCGTTGGCGTCCACCGCCAGGCGCGCGCCGTCGCCGGTCATCGCGGCGTAGTCGTAGACCTGGGGCGGCACGCCGTTGACTTCATAGTACGGCACCGATTCGGCCCGCGCATCCACGACGCCGCCATGGGCGACGATGGACGAGCCGCTCTGCAGCTCGATGGTCTTGCCGGACAGTTGCACCACCGATGGCGTGAAGCTGGCCGTGGCGTTGGACGTCGCCTGGTTGCCGTTGGCATCGACGCTCGTGTCGGGCGCGATCACGATGCTGCTGCCCGACCCCAGCGTCAGCGTGCCGCCAGCCGTGGCTTCCTTGAGGATCACTCCGAGATTGGCGCCTTGCTTGGCAGTGGCGCCGCCACGTGCGAGCAGGAACACCGAGCCGTCCTGCGACACGCTGGTGGTCGCGCTGATGCGGCCGCTCTGGTTGACGGCCATGCCCACCAGCGTGGTGTTGCCGGTGGGCGTGTTGATGACGCCTCCCTGCAGGTTGGCGACGTTGCCGTTGCCGGTGCCTACTTCCACCAGCAGGCCGTTGACCGCCGGGATCGCCGCATTGACCTCCGACGCGTACATCGGCTCGTTGGTGGGCAGGTTCAGGTAGACCTGGTCGCCGGCCGCGAGCACGGTCTGGCCGTTCGGCGTATTGATGGTGCCAGCGTTCTGCACCGTGTTGTTGGCGAACAGGAACACGCGGCCGCCGCTGGCGGTGGTGATGGTTGCACCCGAGTCGACCAGCACGAAGTTGTTCGCGCCCGGCAGCAGGCTAGCCGCGGTGATGCCCGAGGCATTGAACGCGCCGAAGGTGTAGGCCTGCTGGGCGATCGACTGCGACATGCCGGTGTAGAAGTCGGCGTTCTGCAGGTCCAGCGTCGAGGCGATCAACGCGCCGGTGTTGACCTGCGCGCCCTGGCCGAACAGGATGCCGTTCGCGTTGATCAGGTAGATGGAGCCGCCCACCTGGGCCACGCCGTTGGCGTCGGTGTACTGCGACTTCAGCGCACCGAAGATCGCGCTCGGCGCGGTGCTGCCGGTGACGCGGTTGAGCGAGCTGCCGATGGCGCTCGGGTAGTTGAAGGTGACGCTGCTCGAAGAGCCGATATCGAAGCTCGCCCAGTTGTAGACCGCGCTGGTGCTGGCCTGGTTGATCGTCAGGCTCTTGCCTCCCGCGCTGTTGGCGACCGGCGCGGGCACCGGGGTCGACAGGCCTGGCGTGCTCGTCGACACCACCCAGCCCACCGGCGCCGGCACCGGCACCGTGTTCGGCGCAGGCGTGGGCGGACGCACGACCGGCGTCGCTGCCAGTGCCGGGAACGCGGCCACGATCGCCAGCACCAACGGCGACAGGCGGGGCAGCGGCGAGCGTGCGCGAACAGTGGCGGGACGAGTGGTCATGGCAGGTATCCGGGCAGGCGCGGGGCTCAGTAGTCGACGGCGAGGCGGAAGCTCGCGCGCGTCTCGTTGGCCGGCGTGTTGGGAGTCGCGCGGAACGGGCGCGCGATGTCGAAGTCGCTGCTGACGGTCTTGGCCAGGCGCGCGCGCAGGCCCACGCCGTAGCTGCCCAGCGCGTGGTGCGCGGCCTGGCCGGTGGCCGGGTCGTACACCCATTCGCGCGCGCCGTCGAAGAACACCAGCGCATAGGCCTGGTTCCAGCCCGCCGAGCCGTCGCGATGCATCCAGCGCGAGAGCGAGGCGCTCGCATCGGGGCTGTGCCATTCGAGCGAGCCGAGCAGGCCGCGGTCGCCGGCCTCCTCGGCCTCGTAGTAGCCACGCACGGTCTCGGCGCCGCCGATGGCGAATTGCTCGCCGCTGGGCACGGGCCCGGTGGCCACTTGCACGGCACCGTGCGCGTGCAGCGAGCCGAGTTCGCCGATCGGCCACGACTGGCGCAGGTCGCCGCGCATGGTCATGAAGCTGCCGTCGCCGTCCTGGCGCTGGCAGGCGAACTGATCCTGCTCGCCGCCCGGGCACGACGCCACGTTGCGCGAGAGCACGCGGCGGAACGCCAGCGTCGAGGTCAGGCTCAGCTGCGTGGCGCGCTGAGGGCCTTCGTCGATGCTGCCGTTGTAGCCGAACTGCAGCGGCAGGTAGCGCAGCGGCGTGGAGATGGTGCTGTCGCCGGCGGTGGTCTGCTGCTGCACGTCCTTGTAGTCCAGGCCCAGCGAGACGCTGTGCGCCTGGTCGGCGATCGCACCGACCGGCCGCACCCAGCGCAGGCCCGCGGTGGTGCCCTTGCCCAGCACGTTGACGTCGCCGACGGCGGCCACGTTGCTGTCGGAGTTGAGCGCGTACAGCACCCAGGTGGCCTGGTCGTCGGGGATCGCGTAGTTGAGCGATATCACGCGCGACTGCGACGGATGCTCGGGCGCGGTGGCCAGCGTCAGCGAGAGGCTGTGATCGAGCTGGAACAGGTTCTCGTAGCGCGCAGTGGCCGACAGCCGCAGCGGCGTGGTGTTGGCGGCGGCATGGTTGTTGATCTCGACGCTGCCGAACAGCGGCAGCTTGTCGGAGACCTTCAGCTCGGTGTCGACCGTGCCGGGATCGATGCCGGCGCGCATCAGCGGCTGCACGCGCCGCTCCTCGGTGCGATTGACCGCGGCGAGCTGGCGCTGCACCTCGTTGAAGTTGGGCACCTTGCCCTCGGCCAGTTCCGGCACGCGGGTGCGGATGTAGCCCTGCGAGAAATAGCGCGAGCCGCTGACCTTCAGGCGCTCGACGCGTCCCTCGGTCACGTGCAGCATCACCACGCCGTCGGCCACGCGCTGCTCTGGCACGTCGACGAACACCGTGAGATAGCCGCCGTTCTGGTACACCTTCTCGAGCGCGGCGCGCGCGGCCTCGACGCTGTCCATCGTCTGGCCGGGGCCGAGGAACGGTGTGACCGCCTGCTCGATCGCCTCGTCGGGCAGCACGGTGTTGCCTTCGACCTGGAATTCCAGGATGTCGAAGTGCGGCTGCGCGTCGGCCGCGGCAGGGGCGCTCGCGGCGGCAGGCGGTGGCGTCGCCACGCCTTGGGCCGCGGCGAGGACGCACGAAAAACAAAGAGCCACCCAGAGGCAGCTCCGCGCAAGAAAGGTCATGCCGCCATGTTCGACGGATGGCGTGAATCGGTAGTGAATCCGCATGAGCCGATCGGCTCATGGCGTGC
>FTDG01003588.1_pt1 | contig 12647 bp, 16 predicted proteins | sample 1639751 | NCBI WGS metagenome assembly FTDG01 (sample SAMEA3914869, study PRJEB12502) | metagenome | biome: forest; material: soil | place: USA | collected 2012-03-12 | depth 0.1 m
ATTCCTCGCAGCTCTCGATCAGGCCGACGATGCGCGGGTGCGTGAGGCCCTGCGCCTTCAGCGACTCGATCGCGCTCACCGCCGCGTAGACGGCGTAGCCGTCGTCGGCACCGCCGCGGCCGTAGAGCTTGTCGTCCTCGACCTTGGGCGTCCACGGGCCGAGGTCGCTGCGCCAGCCGCTGAACTCGGGCTGCTTGTCGAGGTGTCCGTACATGACGATGGTGGGCGGCGTGCCGAAAGCCGGCGCGGGGCGGGTCGACTCGACCTCGAAGAAGATCACCGGCGTGCGGCCTTCCTGGCGGATCAGCTCGAGCTTCAGGCCCGGCACCTTGCGGCTCTCGACCCAGGCGGCGGCGTCGCGCACGACCTTGTCGATCAGCCCGTGCTTTTCCCACTCGGCGTCGAACATCGGGCTCTTGGCGGGAATCGCTACGTAGTCCTTCAGCTGCGGCAGGATCCGCTCGTTCCACGCCGTCTCGGCGAAGGCGGCGAGGCGCTGGTTGTCGGGTTCGGCCGGGACGGGCAGGCGTTCTGGGGCGTTCATGGCGGGCTTTCGTGAAAGCCGCGGCGACGCGCTGCACTCAGCAGGGCTCGCGGGTGGCGAGCCCGGGCGCGGGCGTCGGGCGGCAGGTTCCGGGTAGACCGCCATTTTGCGCCTTTCGCGCGCGGATTGCCGTGCGCGGACAGCGCCCTAAATCGGGCATTCCGCGCCGGGCGCGGAGAATGCGCCGATATCAGGCCGTCGCGGTGGCAGCGCGTTCCGGCAGCCGCGCGACCAGCCAGTCGCCCATCGCGGCGAACACGGCGGCCTGCTCGGGCTCGTTGAAGATCTCGTGGTACAGCCCGGGCCACTCGCGCGCCGTCAGCACGTCCTTCGGCGCGCCGGCGGCGAACGCGGCGCTGCCGCGCGGGGCGAGGCACAGGTCGGCGCCGGCCCACATCAGCAGCGTCGGCGTCGTCCAGCGCGGCGCGGCGGCGATCACCGCGGGGCCCTGGCGCGCCACGAACAGGCCCACGCGGCCCGTGATGCGGTCGTGCACCAGCGGGTCGTCGTCGTAGGACTTCACGACCTGCGGGCTGCGCGAGATCCAGTCGACCTTCAACCCGTTGCTCACCGCCAGGTTCGGCAGCGCCGGCGCGACGATCGCCAGCAGCATCTTCTGGAAGGCGCTGGTGCCGGGGTCGAGCGCGGGCGACGACATCACCAGCGCGTCGACCGGCTGCCACCACGCGGCCGGTCGTTCGGCCAGGCCTTCCGCGACGAAGCGGCTGGCGATCAGGCCGCCAAGGCTGTGGCCGACCAGCACCAGCGGGCCAGGGAACTCGGCGCGCGCCGCGCGGACCACGGCGCCCAGGTCGGCGCACAGGCTCAGCTCCGCCGGCGCGCCCCCGCGCTGGCCGGGCGAGCGGCCGTGGCCGCGGTGGTCGTAGCCGACGACGTCGAAGCCGAGCGCATTCAGGCGCCGCGCGACGTGGTCGTAGCGGGCGATGTGTTCTCCGAGCCCGTGCACCAGGACGGCGGTTCCGCGCGAACCGCGCACGCCGGCTTGCTCGCCCGCCGGCCAGGCGTGCAGGTGGAGAGAGAGGCCGTCGTCGGTGGTCACGGGTTGCATGCGCGACAGTGTAGGCGCGGCGCATGGCCGTGCCCATAGTGTCCGCTACCAGTCCGCGACGCCGGTATGTTCCACTGTGCGCTTCCTTCGACGACGACCGACCGCCCGATGCACCCCGCCGACATCCCCCTGCGTCGCGCACGCCCCGACGATGCGCTCTGTCTCGGCGCGGCGCAGGCGCTGCCGCCGCGGCGCGCCGGTGCCGAGCTGCGCCGCTTCGACGCGCAGGCGCCGTTCGCCGGCATCGGCGTGGGGCGGCGGTTGTCGCGCGAGGCCGAGGCCCTGGCCGCGGCGCGCGGCGCGCAGGCCCTGTGGCTGACCAGCTGGATCGGCAACGCACGGGCGCTCGCGTTCTATCCGCGCGAAGGCCATGCCGCGATCGGGACGACGGCGTACCGGTTCGAGGGCGAGTCGCACGAGAATCGTCTTTTCGCGAAGGAGCTGGTGGCGTGATGCGGATGCGCTGGTCGAACGACGTCTTGCGCGCGGGCGCGCTGGCATGCGCGGCCGGCCTCGTGCTGGCCGGCTGCTTCGCGACCGCCCCGGCGACGCGCGGCAATGCGCATGCGGCGGTGGCGTATCCGGCGGTCGTCGACGACTTCGGCCGCTACGACCGCTTCCCGCCCGAGGTCGCGGGCTATCGCCGCGGGCCGGCGGTGAGCTATGCGCCGGGCCTGGTCGACTACTCCATCGCCTACGACCGCAGCGACGCCGTCGTCGACAGCGCCGTCACGCTGTACTTCTATCCGCGCATGAACGACACCGCCGCGCAGCTGCGCAGCGAGGAGCAGGAGGTGCTGCAGCGGCATCGCGCGACGCGCGTCGTCTCGCACAAGACCATCACCTTGATGCGCAACGGCGCGCCGTACGAGGCGCACGTCACCAACTTCGAGTACGACGAGGAGTTCGCCGGGCGGGTGCAGCCGGTGGCGTCCCAGCTGCTGGTCGTGTTCCGCGCGCTGGGCGTGTTCAAGGTGCGCAGCACCGCACCGCTCGCGCAGGCGACCGTCGCCGAGGACGCGATGCAGCGCCTGCTCGAAGGCGTCGCCTGGGATGCGCCGGAGGCGTTCGTCGGACACTGACGCGCCTGGCGCGCCGACGCCCGGGCGCGGTGAGCGGCATGCCATCATCGCGCCATGAACGAATTCTTCCGCATCGACGAGGACGCCGCGACCGGCATCAGCGAGCTCACGCTGTGCCGGCCCGAGCGCATGAACACCATGACGCCGGCCTTCTTCCCGGCGTTGCGCGACGCCGTGCAGGCGCTCGACGACGCCGGCCGCACGCGCGTGCTGATCGTGCGCGCCGACGGCAAGCACTTCTCGGCGGGCATGGCGCTCGACGTCTTCGCCGGCGACCTGGCGATGCTCGACACCTCCAGCGCGCGCAAGCGGCTGTCGTTCCAGGCGTCGCTGCGCCGCTTGATGGCGTGCTTCGACGTGCTCGACGCCGCGCGCTTCCCGGTCATCGGCGCCGTGCAGGGCGCGTGCGTGGGCGGCGCGCTCGACCTGGCGGCGGTCTGCGACCTGCGCGTGTGCAGCGCCGACGCGTTCTTCACCGTGCAGGAGATCCACGTCGGCATGGCGGCCGACCTCGGCGTGCTGCAACGCCTGCAGCGCCTGCTGCCGCAAGGCCTGGCGCGCGAGCTCGCGTTCACCGGCGACCGCCTCGGCGCCGAACGCGCGCTCGCCACCGGCTTCGTCAACGCGGTGCTGCCCGACGCCGACGCGCTGCTCGCGCACGCGCGCAAGCTCGCGGCCGCCATCGCCGTGAAGTCGCCGTTGGCCGTCGCCGCGAGCAAGATCGCGCTGAACCACGCGCGCGACCACGGCACCGCCGACTCGCTGCAGCAGATGACGCTGCTGCAAAGCGCCGTCTTCGACATCGACGAGATGGCTCGCGCGATCGCCGCCTGGAAGACGCAGCAGCCCGCGGCGTTCGATCCGCTGGGGCCGATCGGCGAGCCGTGAACGCGCCGCCCGCCTGCGCATGAGGCCGTCGCAGTACGTCCACCGCGTCACGCTGATGCGCGACAAGGTCGACACGTTCTACCGTTACCCGTTCTCGCTGCCGGCGATCCGCCGCTTCGAGTCCATCGACCTGCATCCGAAGGTCACGTTCATCGTCGGCGAGAACGGCTCGGGGAAGTCGACACTGCTGGAAGCGATCGCGGTGGCGCTCGGATTCAATGCCGAGGGCGGATCGAAGAACTTCAACTTCGGCACGCGCGCATCGCATTCCGAGCTGCACGACTACTTGCGCATCGCCAAGGGCACCAAGAGCCCGGACGACGGGTTCTTCCTGCGCGCCGAGAGCTTCTTCAACGTCGCGACCGAGATCGAGAGCCTCGGCGTCGGCGCCGCCTACGGTGGGCGCTCGCTGCACGAACAGTCGCACGGCGAGTCGTTCCGCACGCTGCTGAACGAGCGCTTTCGCGGGCAGGGCCTGTACATCCTCGACGAACCCGAGGCCGCGCTGTCGCCCGGCCGGCAGCTCGACACCTTGTCCCGGCTCCACGACCTGGTGCGGCAGGATTCGCAGTTCATCATCGCGACCCACTCGCCGATCCTGATGGCGTACCCCGACGCCGCGATCTTCCAGTGCGGGCGCGACGGCATCGTGCCCATCGCGTACGCGGACACCGAGCACTTCCGCGTGACGCGCGACTTCCTCGCGCACCGCGAGAAGTTGCTGGCCCTGCTGCTCGATCGCTGAAGGGCGTCGGCTGTTGCGCGAATGCCGACGCGAGCAAGCTTCCTCGGCGCGAGGACGTTGCGGCCAACGCGACCGTGGCGCACTATTCGCATTGGTCCTAACTACCGGATGGAGATCGACTTGAACACCTCGTTTCGCACCCTGATGATCGTCGGCGCCCTGTTCGGCGCCGCCACAGTCGCCTCGGCGGCCGACGCCACCGACGGCGCCAGCGCCCCGGCCAGCGCTGCCAGCGCGATCAAGCACGCCGCGAAGAAGACCGGCCACGCGATCGCCCACGGCGCTTCCGAAGTCGCCACCGGCACCGAGCACGTCGCGTCGGAGGCCGCCACCGGCACCGCGCACGCCGCGCACCGCGCCGCCAGCGGCGTCCGCCACGCCGCCCACAAGATCCCGAAGGGCGCGAGCGCCACGAACCCGGAAGCATCGCCCGACAAGAAGGGCGGCGAGTAATCGCTTCGCCCGGTCCGGAGGCCGGATGACGCCGCGGCCGGGGGCGCGCGCGATCGCGTCCTCGACCGCGCCGACGAGCAGGGCCGGCTCACCCCCGGCCCTTTCGCCATGCGCGGCCGACATCGGCGGCGCGGACGGGCCGCAGGCCGCGCGCATCGTCGAGAATGCGCGCCATATGCTCGTCCCCCATCGTTTCTCGGTGCTCGCCTGCGCGCTCCTCGCGGTCGCCACGCCGTTCGTCGCCGCGATGACGACGTGGGGCCGAGGCAGTGGCGCGCAGCACGGCCTCGGATACGTGGTGCTGTATTGGCCCCGGCTGCTGCTGGACCGGCTGCCGCCGTTCGCCGACGTGCTCAAGACGTCCGCGCTGCACCTCGTGCTGCTGTACTTCGCGGGCTACCTGCTGCTGTGGTTCGCCGCCAGCAACCTCGTCGCGGCGATCGCGCGCCGCATCCGCCACCGCACCTCGACACCGCCCCATGGACGCTGAAACCGATACCGTGCGCCGCTTCTGGGCGCTGATGGCCAGCAACGACTTCGAATCGGTCGGTGCCGTGCTGGCCGACGACTTCCACGTCGACTGGCCACAGTCGAACGAACGCATCCGCGGCCGCGCGAACTTCGCGCGCATGAATGCCGAGTACCCGGCGCACGGGCGCTGGACGTTCACCGTGCACCGGCTGTTCGGCCAGGGCGCGGACGTCGTGACGGACGTGGGCATCACCGACGGTGTGCTGGTCGTGCGCGCGATCTCGTTCTTCACCGTCGTGGACGGCCGCGTCGCCCGCCTCGTCGAGTTCTGGCCCGAGCCGTTCGCGGCGCCGGCCAACCGGACGCATCTGGTCGAGGCGATCTCGTGAGCGGCGACGCCGTCGCCGTGGTGGTCGAACGCGCCGACCCCGGATGCGCCGACGCGCTCGCGCTGATCGACGCGCTCTCCGACACCCTGACCGCCCTCACCGGCGCAAGCGGCCGCGCGTCGTTCGAGCCGGCCGACGTGCGCGGCGCACGTGCCTGCTTCGCCATTGCCCGCGGCCCGGACGGCGCCGTCGGCTGCGGCGCGCTGCGCCCGCTCGAGGCCGGAGGGCCGGGCGACGTCGGCGAGATCAAGCGCATGTTCGCGCGGCCGGGCACCGTCGGCGTCGGCAGCGCGGTGCTGCGCTTTCTCGAAGACGAGGCCGCGCGCCTCGGCTACGCGACGCTGCGGCTCGAGACGCGTCTCGTCAACGCGCGCGCCGTCGCCTTCTACGAACGCCGCGGCTACGTGCGCATCGCCAACTACGGACGCTACGTCGGCAAGCCCGAAGCCGTGTGCTTCGAGAAGCGGCTGCGCGCCGGGGCGGCGAGCGCATGAACGCGGCGGGGACGCTGGCCGCCGCGCGCCGCGTGCCTCGCGCGCTGGCGCTGGCCGCCATCCGCTTCTACAAGCGCTTCGTCTCGCCGCGCAAGGGCTACGCCTGTGCCTATCGGGTGCACACCGGCGCCGCCAGCTGCTCGACGCTGGGCTACCGCGCCGTCGCGCGCTACGGCGTGTTCCGCGGACTCGGCGTGCTCGGGCTGCGCGTCGAGCAGTGCCGGCTCAAGCACGCGCGCCATGGCCAGCGGCGTCGCCCGATGGTGCGGCGCGCGCAGGCCGGCTTCGTCGACGGCGATTGCGGTGGATGCGAGGGTTGCGATGTCGGAGGCTGCGACGGCTGCGGCGGCCTGTGCGATGGCCTCGAGATCGCATCGTGCTTTTGCGACGGCTGGGGCGACGGCTGGTGCGACGGCGACAACGACGGCGTCTGCTGGAGCCGCGACAGCCGCGGCTGCGGCCGCTCCAGGGCGTACCGCACGCCGCCTGCACGTCCGCCGCGCGAGCGCGGCCGCCGGCGCCGCGGCACGCCGCCGGACGCGCCGCTCGATGCACCGCCGGGCGTCGACGCGATCGACCGGCCCGACAACCTCGCCTGACGACCTCGCCCGACACGCGCGCCACCCGCGTCGGCCGCTATCATCCGCTGCGGCGCGCCGCCGCCCAGCATTCCGAACGGGAGACACGACATGCAGATCCAGGAGGCCGTCGAGGTCTGCGTCACGCAGAAGTACGCCGATTTCGAGGGCGCGGCCACGCGCTCCGAGCTCTGGTTCTTCTACCTGTTCGTGATCGTCATCAGCGCCTTGCTTTGCCTGTTCGTGCCGACGCTGATGGACGTGTTCGACCTCGCGATGCTCGTGCCCATGCTCTCGGTCGGCGCGCGCCGCCTGCACGACACCGGCCGCAGCGGCTGGTGGCAGCTGCTGTGGTTCGTGCCGCTCGTCGGCTTCATCGCGGTGATGGTCCTGTTCGCGCAGCCGGGCAGGACGGTGGCGACGCCGATCTCGCCCGGCGCGTCGACCACGCCGAACTGACGCCGGGCGAACGCCGACGCCGGCGCGGCGTCAGGCTTTCTGGAATTTGAAGACGGCGACGCTGGCCAGGAGGTTCGGCATCGCCCGCACGACGCGGCCGTGCTGCAGGCCGAACGACTCGAGGATGTCGAGGCCGTTCTTGCGCGCGAGGATCTCGAAGTCGGCATGCGTCGTCACGCGGATGTTGGGCGTGTCGTACCACTCATAGGGCAGCGCGCGCGTCACCGGCATGCGGCCCGTCGCGACGTGCAGGCGGTTCGGCCAGTGCGCGAAGTTCGGGAAGCTGACGATGCCGATGCGGCCGACGCGCGCCGTCTCTCGCAGCATCTTCTCGGTGTTGCGCAGGTGTTGCAGCGTGTCGAGCTGCAGCACGACGTCGAAGCTCTGGTCGTCGAACAGCGCGAGGCCTTCCTCGAGGTTCAGCTGGATCACGTTGACGCCGCGTTGCGTGCTCGCGAGCACGCCGGCGTCGGCGATCTCGATGCCGTAGCCGGTGCAGCCGTGATGGCGCTGCAGATGCGCCAGCACTTCGCCGCTGCCGCAGCCGAGGTCGAGCACGCGCGAGCCGCGCGGGACGAGGCTGGCGATGATGTCGAGGTCGCGTCTCTCGCTCATCGGGAAGCCTCCACGCTGCTCGCTGCGGCGCGAGCGTCCTTTGGAGCGGCCGTGCGAACGCTCATGCTGCGACCCTCGCGCGCTCGATCGAGATCGGCGCATCGGCGATCGTGGCCGCGATGCGCTCGAAGTACGAGCGCATCACGCCGTGGTACCGCGGGTCCTCGAGCAGGAAGGCGTCGTGGCCGTGCGGGGCGTCGATCTCGGCGTAGGACACCTCGGCGCGGTTGTCGACCAGCGCCTTCACGATCTCGCGCGAGCGTTGCGGCGCGAAGCGCCAGTCGGTGGTGAAGCTGACGACCAGGAAGCGGCACGCGCGGGCCTTCGCGAAGGCGGCGGAGAGGTCGCCGCCGTGCGCCTGCGCCGGGTCGAAGTAGTCGAGCGCGCGCGTGATCAGCAGGTAGGTGTTGGCGTCGAAGTACTCGCTGAACTTGTCGCCCTGGTAGCGCAGGTAGCTCTCGATCTGGAACTCGATGTCCTGCGTCGTGTACAGATAGCCGGGGCGCGCCGGCGCGCCGGAGACGCTGTCGGCGTTGCGGGTCGCGCGGCCGAACTTGGCCTCCATCGAATCGTCCGACAAGTACGTGATGTGGCCGATCATGCGGGCCACGCGCAGGCCGCGCTTCGGGATCGCGTCGTGCTGCGCGTAGTGGCCGCCGTGGAAGTCGGGGTCGGTGATGATGGCGCGCCGCGCGACCTCGTTGAACGCGATGTTCTGCGCCGACAGGTTGGGCGCGGTCGCGACGGCGACGCAGTGCGCGACGCGCTCCGGGTAGCGCAGCGTCCACGCGAGCGCCTGCATGCCGCCGAGGCTGCCGCCGAGCACCGCGGTCAGCTTGGCGATGCCCAGCCGCGCGACGAGCCGCGCCTGCGCGTCGACCCAGTCTTCCACGGTGACGACTGGGAAGTCGGCGCCGTACGTGCGTCCGCCGGCGGCCGGGTCGGGGTTGGCGCTGGCCGGGCCGGTCGAGCCGAAGCATGAGCCGGGGTTGTTGATGCCGATCACGAAGAAGCGGTCGGTGTCGACCGGCTTGCCGGGCCCGACGAGGTTGTCCCACCAGCCGGTGTCGCCCCGGGGCGAGACGCCCGCCACATGGTGGCTCGCGTTCAGCGCGTGGCACACGAGCACGGCGTTGTCGCGCGCGGCGTTGAGCGTGCCGTAGGTCTCGTAGACCAGCGTGTAGTCGTGCAGTTGCGCGCCGCTCGCGAGCGGCAGCGGCTCGGCGAAGTGCATCGCCTGCGGCTCAATGTGGCCGATGGAACCCATCTCGGCACCCTTCGTTGACATCATCGGACATGACGGAAAGCCGGCAACGCGAAACGCTGCGGACGCCAACGAAGGCATCCCTCTTTAGCGAGATTTATAGAGCGCCCGCAAGCCGGAAACAAATCGGCGCTGTGGCTCTCAGTATAGTGGCCCGACCTTTGCCCCGACCCGCACTCGTCCATTCGCGCTTCGCGCGGACGGGCGGCGGGTCGCTTCACACGAGCGCCTGCCCTTGAAGACACCTGCCCCGCGGACCGCCGCACGTTCGCCCGCCCGCTTGTCCGGCCACTTGTCCGGCCACTTTTCCTGCCGTCCGTCCGGCCGTGCGCCGTTCGCCGGCGCATCGCTGGCGCTGGCCGTCGTTCTCGCTTTCGCGGGCGCGCGTCCCGCGCAGGCGCAGGACGAGGTGCCCGTCGCACCCGGCGACGCGTCCACGCTGCACGAGCCGCTGCCGTTGTGGGAAGTCGGCCTCGTCGGCATCGGCGCATACCAGCCGGCGTATCCCGGCTCGGACAAGGACATCGCCCGCGCCCGCGTGCTGCCGTACGCGATCTACCGCGGCTCGGTGCTGCACATGGACGGCAACGGCATCGGCGTGCACGCGTTCCGCACGCCGCGCTTCGAATGGGACGTCAGCGGCTCGGGCGCGTTCGGGTCGTCGGCCAACCAGGTGAAGGCGCGCGAAGGCATGCCGTCGATCGGCACGCTGGCCGAGATCGGCCCCGCGCTGAAGATCAACCTCGGCGACCTCGTCGACCCGGCGCGCGACGCCCGCAAGACGCAGCTGGAGCTGCCGGTGCGTGCGGTCTTCGAGGCGAGCCACGGCGTGCGCGACGAGGGCTGGACCTTCGAGCCGCGCCTCACGCACACGGCGTGGCAAGGCGAGAGCGCGTCGGTCGTGCTGACGGCCAGCGCGCTGTTCGGCAACAAGCGCCTGAACCACATGTACTACGGCGTCGACGCGGCCTACGCCACGCCCGATCGTCCCGAGTACGACGCGAAGGCCGGGCTCGTCGCGACGCGCCTCGGCGCGAGCCTGCGCCAACGCCTCACGAAGACGCTGCGGCTGCAGTGGTTCGCGCAGGTCGAATCGGTCGCGGGCGCGGCCAACGAGGACAGCCCGCTGGTGCGCAAGAAACAGGACGCTGGCGTCGGCGTGAGCCTCGTGTGGGGCGCGTGGCGGTCGACGGAGACCGGCACGGAATGAGGCAGCCGCGTCAGTCGCTCGCCTCGTCGGCGAGCGGCTGCCAGCGGCCGTCGACGCGCTCGAACAAGGTGTCGGTGAGCGGGTGGTCCGCCGATCCGCCGATGCGCGTGCAGAAGTCGTCGAGCTCGCGCAGCGTGTCGGACGAGGCCTTGTCACCGAACGCGAGCACGCCGCGCGCCGGGATCGCCGCGACGAAGCCGTTGGGCGCCTGCGCGGCGTACCAGGTCTCCCAGAATTCGTCGACGAGGAGCAGGCTCGCCTCGAAATGGTCGTCCATCAGGACGGCGAAGATGTTGCCGTAGGCCTTCACTTCGGCCTCCTGCGCGGCGCGGACGCGCAGGTTGGCGAGCGCACTCGCGCGCAGCGCGTCTTCGGACAGGCCTGCGAGGGCGAGGTGCTTGACCTGGACATGGCGGAAGAAGTCGCCCTCGTCGACGAGGTAGCCGACGAGCAAATCGCCGCCCAGGCGATGTATCACCGGCGTGTCGTCGCGGGGAAGCTCGGTGGCTGGCTCGTCGTCGTCGTCGGGAACCCGGATCTTGAGGTATGCGACGGCGCGCTCGCAGAAGGCGCGCGCGGCGTCGGGCGCCAGGGCGGACGGCGGCGTGGAGGACATCGGCTGGCTTTCTGCTTACAAGCGCGAAACGCAATGGGCGCAGTATCGTAGGTTGCTTCGCAAGGAGTCGCCCATGAGCTCATCCAGACTGAAGGGATTCGAGGCCTTCACCTCGCGCTACCACCGCGTCGGCACCACGCCCGACGCCGAGGTGATCGAGATCTTCGCCTGCCACGGCGGCTCCGGGCCGCCGCTGCTGATGCTGCACGGCTTTCCGCAGACGCACGCGTGCTGGCACCGCGTCGCGCAGCGCCTGGCGCCGCACTTCACGCTCGTGCTGCCCGACCTGCGCGGCTATGGCGACTCGACCAAGCCGGTCGACGCGCCCGAGCACGCCACGTACGCCAAGCGCGCGATGGCGGGCGACATGGTCGCGCTGATGCGCCAGCTCGGCCACGAGCGCTTCGGCGTCGTCGGGCATGACCGCGGCGGGCGGGTCGCGCATCGGATGGCGCTCGACTGCCCCGACCAGGTCGAGCGCCTGATGCTGATCGACATCGCGCCGACGCTCGACATGGTCGACGCGACCGGCTTCGACTTCGCGCGCGCTTACTACCACTGGTTCCACCTGATCCAGCCCGCGCCGCTGCCCGAACGGATGATCGAGGCCGACTGGAAGTTCTACCTGCACGCGAAGCTCGGCGGTTGGGGTGGCGCGGGCAATCTCGATCACATCGAACCCGAGGCGCTCGCCGAGTACGAGCGTTGCTTCCAGAAGCCCGACGTGATCCACGGCATGTGCGAGGACTACCGCGCGTCCGCGGGCATCGACCTCGCGCACGACCGCGCGTCGCGCGAGGCGGGCGTGCGCATCGAGTGCCCGCTGCGCGTGCTGTGGGGCGCCCGTGGCGTGATCGACAAGCTCTACGACCCGCTCGCGCTGTGGCGCGCGCAGTGTGCAAGGGAAGTCACGGGCCACGCGCTGCCCGCGGGGCATTACATTCCCGAAGAGTTGCCGGACGAGACGGCGGCCGAGGTGCGCGGGTTCATGGGCTGAAGGCGGGGCGCGCCGAGGCGCATCGTCAAGTCCTGCGCCGCCGCGCCGATGATGACGGGAGGACCGTGTCCGCCCGAGCGCTTCCCCGTCGACGCGGACACGACAAGAACTTCACGAGACTCCCATGCCCAACTGGTTGCTGTCGCTCGATCGCTTCTTCCCGGTGCGCTACCTCGCGTGGATCCTCTGCGCGATGGTCATGCTGCTGGGCGCGTTCACCAAGGTCGCCTTCAACACCGGCGGCGTCTGGGCGCTGCTCGGGCTGCTGGGCGTCATCATCGGCATCCGCGACGTCCGCCAGAAGCGCCACTCGATCCTGCGCAACTACCCGGTGCTGGGCCACCTGCGCTTCCTGTTCGAGTTCATCCGGCCCGAGATGCGGCAGTACTTCATCGAGGGCGACAACGAGGCCGCGCCGTTCTCGCGCCAGCAGCGCTCGCTCGTCTACCAGCGCTCGAAGGGCGATCCGGACAAGCGCCCGCTCGGCACGCAGCTCGACGTCCAGGCCGAAGGCTACGAGTGGATCAACCACTCGCTGCAGCCGTCGCGCATCGCATCGCACGACTTCCGCGTGACGATCGGCCCGACCTGCGCGCAGCCCTACGACGCGAGCATCTTCAACATCAGCGCGATGAGCTTCGGCGCGCTGAGCGGCGCCGCGATCCGCGCCCTGAACGGCGGCGCCAAGATGGGCAACTTCGCGCACGACACCGGCGAAGGCTCGATCAGCGTGCACCACCGCGCGCAGGGCGGCGACCTGATCTGGGAGGTGG